>ERZ773008.77-NODE-77-length-64147-cov-10.123713_pt1 | contig 64147 bp, 51 predicted proteins | sample MGYA00580664_ERZ773008 | MGnify/ENA primary metagenome ERZ773008 (study PRJEB29015, sample SAMEA2738016) | human oral metagenome | biome: human oral; feature: human-associated habitat; material: dental | place: China | collected 2048 ...
CCCCGCCACGCCTCGTACCGGGCGTCCCAGTCCCGGCGGGCCGCGGCGGCCCGGGCGGCGGCGTGGGCGCGGGTGCGCTCGACCACCCCGGCGGTCTGGAAGACCTCCTCGGGGTCCAGGCCCAGGGCCCTCTTGAGGCCGGCGACCTCATCGGCGCCCAGGGCCGCCCCGTGACTGGCGGCCGTGCCCTGCTTGGTGGGGGCCGGCCAGGCGATGATCGTGCGCAGGCGGATCAGGGTCGGCCGCCCGGTCTCGGCCCGCGCCGCGACGAAGGCCTCGTGCAGGGCCTCCAGGTCCTCCTCGTAGCGGTCGCCGGCCCTCCAGTCGACCTCGATCACCTGCCAGCCATAGGCGGCGAAGCGGGCGGAGACGTCCTCGGTGAAGGCCAGGTCGGTGCTGCCCTCGATCGTGATGTCGTTGTCGTCGTAGACGGCGATGAGGTTGCCCAGTCGCTGGGTGCCGGCCAGGGACGCGGCCTCGGCGACGACGCCCTCCTGCATGCAGCCGTCCCCCATGACGGTGTAGACGAAGTGGTCGAACACGGACTCGCCCGCGGGGGCGGTCGGGTCCAGCAGGCCGTGCTCGTAGCGGGCGGCCATGGCCATGCCCACGGCGTTGGACAGGCCCGCCCCCAGCGGGCCCGTGGTCGTCTCCACCCCCGCCGTATGACCGAACTCCGGGTGCCCCGGCGTGGCCGACCCCGCCCGCCGCAACTGCGCCAGATCGGACACCTCCAGCCCGTAGCCAGCCATCACCAGCTGGATGTACTGGAGGATCGAGGCGTGCCCCGCCGACAGCACGAAACGATCACGGCCCAGCCACCCGGCGTCGCCCGGGTCCCCGACCATCTCGTACTGGTACAACAGGTAGGCCACCGGCGCCAGGGAGATGGCGGTGCCGGGATGACCCGAGCCCGCCCTCTCCACGGCATCCGCCGCCAGCGCCTTGGCGACACTGATCGCCTCACGATCGAAGTCGGTGGGCCGGAAGGGCTCAGCGGTCGGCTCACTGGTCGGCTCAACGGTCATGGCGGGCTCCTTCGTGCGTGGGTGTCTGCGACGGGTGTGCCCGTCGATCGGTCTCAAGGGAATCCTGCCCCGGCCCCTGCTGAGCGAACAACCGGGCCGGTGGACGGATGTGCATTCCGCGCGCTCCGCGATCCCGGCCCCTCGCCCCCGGCCGGACGACCCGACGGCCCCGCCGACGGGCGGCTCGCATCCGGGGCATGCGGCGATACTACTAAAATGCCGGTAGTGAACAAAAGCTGATGATGCGGCGTCGGGTGGGAAGCGCGCCTTCGCGGCCCGCTCTCGGACGGGGGCTCGAGGCGCCATGAGCCCTGGCCGTTGATGCCGTCGACGCGCGCAGTCGAGCGCGGTCGCTCTTCGAGTGAATTTGTTGATCCGTTGATATAATCTGGCGCACATTGGCCGTGGCGCCTCGAGGGGGATCGTTCCGCAGGGCCGTCGCCGACGGCGTCATCAGGGTCGAGCTCGTCAACCACCGCGGCGCCCCCGACCGCGGCCCCCGCTTCGAGATCGCCGGTGACGACGGCTTCACCGGCATCGCCTGGCACGACGGCTCCGACCCGGAGAGGATGCACAACTACTACGCGCACCTGTACAACCGCACCGTCTTCGACCTCCTCCGGCGGCGGCGCGGCGAGGGGAGACCGTCCTCTTCGCCCGCTCCGCCACCGCCGGCGGTCAGCGGTTCCCCGTGCACTGGGGCGGGGACGGCGAGTCCACCTACGCCTCGATGGGGGAGACGCTGCGCGGCGGGCTGTCGCTGACCTCCTGCGGCTTCGGCTACTGGAGCCACGACATCGGCGGCTTCGAGGGAACCCCGGACCCGGCCGTGTTCAAGCGCTGGCTCGCCTTCGGGCTGCCGTCCTCGCACGCGCGCCTCCAGGGGTCGAGCTCCGTGCGCGTGCCGTGGGCCTTCGACGAGGAGGCCGTCGATGCCGCCCGACGCTTCATCTCCCTGCGCCTGTCCCTCATGCCCTACCTCTACCGCCTGGCGGGCGAGGCGCACGCGACCGGCGCCCCGGTCATGCGCTCGATGTTCCTGGGGTTCCCCGACGACCGCGGGGCCCGGGACGTCGACACTCAGTACATGCTCGGCGACGTCCTCCTCGTGGCCCCCGTCATGGACGCGGACGACGAGGCGGACGTCTACCTGCCCGAGGGGACCTGGACCTCCTGGTGGGACGGGACGACCGTCACCGGGCCCCGGTGGGTGCGCGAGCGGCACGACGCCGGCGCCCTGCCGATCTCCTCCCGCCTCGACCGGCCGGAGTCCGCCTGGGCCGATGGCCTCGCCCTGCGCTGCTTCGCCCTGGTCGACGGCGAGGAGCGCGAGGTCGTGGTGCCCGCCCATGACGGGTACGACGCCGTCGTCTTCCGGGTGACCCGACGCGGCGGTGCGCTCGCGGCCCGCGCGACTGGCGCGAGGGGCCCCTGGGCCCTCGAGGCGAACGGCCTGCGCGCCGAGGCGACGGGCGCCGGGGCCGGGGAGGCCGAGCCGCTCGCCCTCCGGCTCGTCTGAGACGGCTGCGCGCCGGCGCGCGGGCTCATCCCGGAGCGCGGGCTCACCCCCGGCTTCCCCTTCCGCCGGGCCCTGCCCGGAGCGCGGGCTCACCCGACGAGGTCCTCAGGGACGTCCCCGGGTGGAAGACGGGGGCGACGCGCTCGGGCTCCCTCCCGGTCAGGGGCAGCAGCCCCTCGAGCTGATCGGCGAGCAGCCCGACGGCGGTCTCGGTGACCTTGACGACATCCGAGTCGTAATGGGTGTAATCCACGCTGGTGTGCGGAGAGTCTCCGGAGCCGGCGGCCCCGATGACGGAGATATCGGTTCCCGGGGTCAGGCCGTTGGTCATGAGCACGTTGATCGCGTCGTCGATGGAGGTCGCGGGCGCGGCGATGAAGGCGTCCGCCGGACCGGCGTCGGAGAGGTATCCGGACAGCGCCGCGCGCATCGAGCGGAAGTCGCGGGGGACCTCCAGGGACTCGAGCGCCAGCCCCAGTGCGGACGCGCGCTCGTCGAGCGCCTGGGCGAAGCGACGTGTGAAGCCCATGGGCGTGATGTGCTCGGAGAGCGGATTGATGACGAGGGCTTGCCGGTGCCCCGCGTCGTGGAGCCTCTGAGCGCAGCCGGTGCCGATGGCCTCGAAGTCCGTGTCGGTGGCGACGACCTCGTTCGCGTCGTGGCTGAGGCCTATGAACACCGACGGGATCCGCGATTCGCGCGCGGCGTCGACCCTGGCGTCGTGGTCGCGGACATCCATGACGAGGATGCCGTCGCACAGCGCGGACTCGGTCAGCCGGTGCATGCCCTCGACGCCCTCCTCGCCGCTGATGACCAGCAGCTCGTAGCCGTGGCGCCTGCACGCGGCCGCGAGCGAGACGATGTAGCGGTACTGGCCCGGCGCATCGGTGCTCTCGTGGTAGGGGGCGATGAGTCCGAGGATCCTGCTGCGATTGCTCTTCAGGGCGCGCGCGCTCGCGTGCGGGCGGTACCCGAGCTCGATCATCGCCTCGCGCACGCGCGTCCGGGTCTCCGGGGCGACGAATCTCTTGCCGCTCAGCACATAGGAGACCGTGGACTGCGAGACGCCGGCGGTGCGCGCGACATCGCGGCTGGTGGGCGAGGACGGCATGGCGGGCAACTCCAGAGATAGAAGTCGATGGGCGGCCCTGTGGTCGGGGCCGCTCCTTGCGCTATTAGGTGTATCACGATACATTTTGGTTGCGAGGCGTGGCGACGAGGCCGCGTCCGAGATCCCGGTATTTTGCCGCCAATGAGCGCGAATGTCGATCGCATACGTGTGCGCATACGTATCGCTGAGGCTGGTCGCTGGTTGGCGGAGGAATGGAGCTGGCATGTCCACGATTCAGCACAGGCTCATGGTCGACCGTCGCCGTGTCCTGCAGGGCGCGGTGCTCGCGGCGGCGGCGGTGCCGCTGGCCGCATGCGGGGGGAGCGGCGGGTCGAAGGACTCCGCGACCATCAAGATCGTCGACTACTACGCGGACGAGCCCGACAACGGCATCTTCCAGAGAACCCTCGAGGAGTGCGCCGCCAAGGTGGGCGTCACCATCGAGCGGGAGAGCCTCAACGGCACCGGCCTGATCCAGAAGGTCCTCCAGATGAGCTCCTCCAAGTCCCTGCCCGACCTGCTCATGCTGGACAACCCGGACCTTCAGCAGATCGCCGCCACGGGCGCGCTGGCCCCGCTGTCGGACTTCGGCATCGGCGCCGACGGGTTCATCGAGGGCTTCGTCAGCGCGGGGACCTACAAGGGCTCGCTCTACGGTATGGGGCCGTGCGCGAATACCATCGGCCTCTACTACGACCAGGACAGGCTCTCCGCGGCCGGGGTGGCCGTCCCCACCACGTGGGACGAGCTCAAGACCGCCGCGAAGACCCTCACCAGCGGAGACACCTACGGCATCGCCTTCTGCGCCGCGGCCTCCTACGAGGGCGCCTGGCAGTTCCTGCCCTTCTTCTGGTCCAACGGCGCGGAGGAGACCGATATCGCCTCACCCGCCGCGGCCGGGGCCCTTCAGCTGTGGGTGGACCTGGTCAACGAGGGGTCGGCCTCCTCCGGCGTCCTGAACTGGGGCCAGGGCGACGTCGGGGAGCAGTTCACCTCCGGCAAGGCCGCCATGGTGATCAACGGGCCGTGGCAGACCATCACCTTCGACAACTCTGACGTCAACTGGGCCGTCGCGGAGATCCCGGTCCCCAAGGCGGGCGACACCCTGATCGCGCCCCTGGGCGGCGAGGTGTGGACGATCCCCCAGACCGGCGACGGGGACCGACAGGCCAAGGCCGCCGAGCTCCTCTCCGAGCTGCTCTCGGCCTCCCGGCAGCTCAGCCTCAACACGGAGCGGTACACGATCCCCACCGACTCCCAGGTCGATGCGGACTACCTCGCCGGGCTCCCGCAGATGGCGTCGCTGGTCGAGTCCGTCAACAACGGCCGGGCCCGCACCGCCCAGCTGGGGGAGGCCTGGCCCAAGACCGCGGAGGCCCTCTACAACGCCGTCCAGTCCGCCCTGACCGGCAAGGCCTCGCCCCAGGTCGCCCTGGAGACCGCCAAGGCGGACTACCTCTCATGACGACGGTCGAAGAGCCCCGGGAGACCGCTCGACGCGGTCCGGGGAGGGCGCCGAGGCCTGCCGCGGAGCGGGCGGAGCGCCGGTCGATGCGACGTCGGGAGGAGCTCGGCAGATGGGCCTTCCTCCTCCCGGCCCTGATCTTCATGGCGCTGTTCTTCGGGTACCCCATTGTCAAGAACGTGACGATGAGCTTCCAGGAGTACACCACCTCCACCTTCTACACCGGCCGGGCCCCTTGGGTGGGCCTCGGCAACTACGCCTCGGTTCTGAGCTCCTCGGTGTTCTCCACGGCGATGCTCAACACCGTCCTGTTCACCGTGGGATCGATCGCCGGGCAGTTCACCATCGGGCTGGCGCTCGCGATCTTCTTCAAGCGGCGCTTCCCCCTCAACGGCGTGATGCGCTCGCTCATCCTGCTGCCCTGGCTGCTGCCGATGATCGTCTCCAGCGCGATCTGGAAGTGGATGCTGGACAAGGACAGCGGGGTGATCAATCAGCTCCTCCAGGTCGTGAGCCTGCCGGCCGTGCCGTGGCTGACCAGTACGAGCGTCGCGCTGATCGCGGTCATCATCGTCAACATCTGGCTCGGCATCCCCTTCAACATGACCATCTTGTACAGCGGGCTCCAGGACATCCCCGACGAGCTCTACGAGGCGGCCTCCCTCGACGGCGCCGTGGGGTGGAAGGCCTTCAGACATGTGACGTGGCCGCTGCTGCGGCCCGTGGTCTCGGTCGTCCTGGTCCTCGGGGTGGTCTACACCCTCAAGGTCCTCGACATCATCCTGGGACTCACCGGGGGAGGTCCGTCGAACGCCACTCAGACCCTGGCCACTCAGTCCTACAAGCTGTCCTTCGCCAACTTCGAGTTCGGTCAGGGGGCGGCTCTCGGCAACATCCTGGTCCTCGTGTCCGTCGTGTTCGCCGTCGTCTACCTCAGGCTCAGCCGATCCGGGGAGGGATCATGACGTCCTCACGCTCCCGCCGCTCCCGCCGCGCCGCCCTGAGCACGGCCCTCGGGCTGCTCTTCCTGTCGATCATGCTGTTCCCCGTGTACTGGATGGTCAACGCCTCCCTTCAGCCGGGCGTGTCCACCGCCGACCTGCGGGTCCTCCCGCTGCACCCCGGCCTGGACGGGTACCGGGAGGCCTTCGCCGGTCAGGGGGGCAATCTCGTCACCAGCCTCGTCGTCTCCCTCGGGGCCGTGGCGGTCTGCCTGCTCGTGGCCACCCCTGCGGCTTACGCCCTGTCCCTCCACCGGGTGCGGCGCTCGGGGATCGTCCTGTTCATCCTGCTCCTGAGCCAGATGATTCCCGGGATCATCATCGCCAACGCCCTGTACAGCGCCTACAACACCCTCGGCATCCTCAACACCGTCCCGGGCCTGATCCTGGCGGACTCCGCTCTGGGGATCCCCTTCTCGATCCTCATCATCCGCGCCTTCATGTCGGCCATACCGGTCTCCATCCTGGAGGCGGCCAGGGTGGACGGGGCGGGTCGCCTGCGCACCTTCTTCTCCATCGTCCTGCCATTGAGCCGCAATGCGATCGTCACTGCCGCGCTCTTCAGCTTCCTGTTCGCCTGGAGCGACTTCCTGTTCGCGCTCACCCTGGACTCGAACTCGGCGGCGAGGCCGGTGACCCTGGGGATCTACCAGTACATCGGAGGATTCGTGGCCGACTGGGGCTCCGTCATGGCGACCGCGACCATGGCCTCCCTGCCCGCGGCGATCCTGCTCGTCGTGGCGCAGAAATATGTTGCCGCCGGTGCGACGGGGGGCGCGGTCAAGGCCTGAGCGCGCCGCCGGTGCGCGCGGAGTCGTTGGCGATCACGAGCAGGATCTCGCAGATCATCGGGCGCCGCCGGTGCGCGCGGCGTCATTCCTCGCGGTCATTCCTCGCGCCTCGCGCCGCCCCCGATCCTGTTCATGAATCCGTAGAAATAGAAGGCGAAAGAGAAGACGAAGATGCATGACATGCTTGAATTCACGCCCATCGAGGAGGGCTTCGAGGTGCGCTACGCGCACGAGGTCCTTCGAGTCGAGCAGTGGGGGCGGGACTCCGTGCGCGTTCGCGCCGCCCAGCATCGGATTCCCGACTCGGACGTCGGGGCGCTGGGGGAGAGGCCCGCGGGGGCGCGGATCGCGCCGGCCGGCCGGGCGGACGACGGGACGGTCCGTCTGGTGGCGGGCGGCCTCACCGTCGAGGCGCGGCTCGACTCGGGCGACGGGAAGCCCGCCGTCATGCTCTCCTTCCTGAGGACCCGGGACGGGGCGGAGCTCCTGGCCGAGGAGCGGGAGCACTTCTGGTGGCCCGGTGCCCACGTGCTCTACGGCCGGCGGTCGGGGCTGTACGAGATCCACCAGCAGTTCAAGGCGTACGACGACGAGCGCATCTACGGGCTCGGCCAGCACCAGCACGGTCGCCTGGACCACAAGGGGCTCGTCGTCGACCTCGTGCAGCGGAACACGGAGGTGAGCATCCCGTTCTGCCTCTCCAGCCGCGGATACGGATTCCTGTGGAACAGCCCCGCCATCGGCAGGGTCGAGTTCGCCGACAACGCCACACGGTGGGTCGCGGATGAGGCCCCGGCGCTCGACTACTGGGTGACCGCGGGCGACCGCCCGGCGGACATCATGTCGCGCTACGCCGACGCGGTGGGCCACGCCCCCGAGCTTCCCGAGTGGGCCTCCGGCTTCTGGCAGTGCAAGCTGCGCTACCTCGACCAGGAGGAGCTGCTCGGAGTCGCGCGGGAGTACCGACGCCGGGAGCTGCCGCTGTCGGTGATCGTGACGGACTTCTTCCACTGGACCGCCATGGGCGACTACCGGTTCGACCCCGAGGAGTACTCGGATCCCGCCGCGATGATGCGCGAGCTCGACGAGCTCGGCGTCAAGCTCATGGTCTCGGTGTGGCCCACGATCTCGCCCCTGTCGGAGAACTACGACGAGATGGTGCGACGGGGCCTGCTCGTGGGGAGCGACCAGGGCGTGGAGTTCCACCAGGACATCCACGACAAGAAGATGCCGCGCTCCCTTCCGGTCGCCTTCTACGACTCGACGAACCCCCGGGCGCGCGCCTTCCTGTGGGAGACCGTCAAGAGGAACTACTTCGACCTGGGGATCCGGGTCTGGTGGCTGGACGCCTGCGAGCCCGAGCTCAACCCCGGTCACCCGAAGAACCTGTCGTTCTACGCCGGGCCGGGCGCCGCGGTGGCCAATGCCTACCCCCGCGACAACGCCCGGGGCTTCTTCGAGGGCAACCGGGATGCGGGCGGGGCGCCGACCGTCCTCCTGTGCCGCTCGGCATGGGCGGGGCAGGCCAAGTACGGGGCCGCCGTGTGGTCCGGGGACATCCCGCCGACCTGGGACTCGTTGGCCCGGCAGATTCGCGCGGGTCTGAGCATCGGGATGTCTGGTATCCCCTGGTGGACCACCGATATCGGCGGCTTTCACGGGGGCGACCCCTCGAACGAGGCCTACCGCGAGCTGTACGCGCGCTGGTTCGCCTTCGGCGCGTTCTGCCCCCTCTTCAGGCTCCACGGCCATAGGGAGCCGCGGGGCGAGCTCGGCTCGCCGGTCAGCGGCGGGCCCAACGAGGTGTGGAGCTACGGCGAGCGCTGCCTGGAGGTCTCCCGGGCCCACATGGAGCTGCGCGAGAGGCTGCGCCCCTACATCGGCGAGGTCATGAGGCAGGCCTCGGAGTCGGGCCTGCCGGCCATGCGGACGCTGTTCCTCGAGTTCCCCGATGACGTCGTCGCGTGGGAGATCGACGACGAGTTCCTGCTGGGGCCCGACCTCCTCATCGCGCCGGTGACGGAGCCGGGCGCGACCAGCCGCGAGGTGTACCTGCCGGCGGGCGCCCGCTGGACGGAGATCCACTCGGGGCGGGACGTCGACGGCGGCCGATGGGTCGAGGCCCCGGCGCCGTACGAGTACATCCCCGTGTTCCGGCGTGAGGGCGCGCGCCTCATCCCCGGGTGACCCTCCTCCTGAGCCGCTGCCGGCTCGGCTGCGCGCGGGGCCGGCTCGGCAGGAGTGGGGCGAGTCGTGAGTCCGCCGCGCCGGCTCGGCTGCGCGCGGGGCCGGCCCCGGTCAGGCGATGAAGGCGGCCGGGTCGGTGATGACCTGCTCGAGAAGGGACCAGGCGGCACCGGTCGCGCCCGGCATCTGGTCGTCGGGCGCGGTGACGACCTTCAGGTCGATCCACGACGAGGCCAGGACTCGGTGCGTGAGCTCCGCCTCGAGCTCGGGGCGCAGCGCCTCGGTCAGCGGGGCGAGGTGCCCGCCCAGCACGATCGTGGGGATGTCGAGGAGGTTGATGGCGGCCCCGAGTCCCGCGCCCAGGGCGTGAGCGGCGTGGGAGACCGCCTCCCGCGCGGAGGGCTCGCCCGCCTCCCAGGCGGCGACCAGCGCCTCGGGCTGCGCCGTCGGCGGCAGGCCGGCTGCGGCGAGAAGGGCCCGGCGGCCCGCATAGCGCTCGAGGCAGCCCCGGTTGCCGCAGGTGCACTCCGGGCCGTCCGGGGCGACCTGGATATGGCCGATCTCGCCGGCGAATCCGTGGCTTCCCTCGACCACCCGGCCCTCGCGCACCAGAGCGGCGCCGATGCCGATCTCCCCGGACAGGTAGATGTAGGACGATTCCGACTGGGGGGCGCCGGGGCGACTGCGCCCGGCGGTGAGCGCCCCGAACGTGGCCTCATTGCCCAGGCGCAGCACGAGCTCCTCGGGGGCGAGGGCCGGGGCGAGCAGCGGTGCCGGATCCAGGTCCTGCCAGGCGAGGTTGGGGGCGCGCAGGAGTCTGTTGCGGGACACGAGACCGGGCAGGGCCAGAGCGGCCCCGACCTTGCGGGCGCTGCGGACGGCGTGGAGGTCCAGGATCTCGAGGGTGAGCCGCGCCAGGTGGGGAAGGACCTCGGCCGGGTCGGAGGCCTCCAGGTCATCGACGACGACGCGCTCGGCCAGGACCTGGCCGGCCAGATCGACGGCGCGCGCGGCCATGCGCGAGACGTTGACCTCCAGGCCGATGGCGATGAACGTCCCCGACGCCGGGGCCAGCGGTACTGCGGGACGGCCCGGCCCCGCCGAGGGCGTGGGCGCGAGCTCGGTCAGGATGCCCGTGGCGACGAGCTCATCGGCGAGTCGTGAGGCCGTCGATCGGGTCATCCCGGTCGCGGCGGCGACGCTGGCGCGCGAGACGGGCTCGGAGGAGGCGAAGACCCGGCCGGCGAGCAGTGCCAGATTCGATGTGCGCAGACTGGACTGGCGGGCCGAAGGGGCGGTGCCGGGCGCTCCGTTCCCGGCGGGAGCGCGACGGGACCTGGGGGAGGATGGCGGTGCTGGCGTGCTTGTGCTTCGTGCCACGTTCTGACCATACCTGACACCCCGGGTTAGTTGTCTTTATGAACAAAAGAGATGATCAGTGCGGCCGGGCGGTTCCCGTGCAGATTCCGGGCGCCCGGTGGGGCCTGTGCCCTCCGCGGGATGACGTGAAGACGCCGTCCTGCAGTGCACGGATCGCGGGGCGGGGAGGCGCGGGGTCGTCGACGGCCGCCTCGCGGTGCTCCGTCGCGCGTTCCGGGCGCGGGGGTGTCGCTCCTCGCGCGCTGTCGGCCCCGCCCGCGCGCTCGTGAGACCGCCGGAACTCACCCCCTTCTGCGCCAACCTTTGTGTGCCCCGCCCGCGCGCTCGCGAGGCCGCCGTCGGCCGGGAGTGGGCCGGCGTTTCGCCGGGTCTGCCGCGAAGACCGCCGCCGATCCGCCGTCGGCCGGGAGCGGGCCGGCGACCTCGAGCCGGCCCTGCCCGCGCGCCGGCGGGGCGAACGGCGGCCTGCAAGCCGATCACCAAGACCTGCCAGCTCCGCCCGCGCGCCGGCGGGGCGAACCGACTGCGCTCGCGGCCTCCGCCCGACCGGGGCGCCGGGCGTCCCCCTCCCCGCCCGCCGGATCCGATCGCGGCGGCACCGTTCTCGGGTGCCTCCGTCCCGTGATGGCGTCTCGACGATCCTCGGGCGCCGCCGATGGCCTCCGCCGAACTGCTCCCGGGCGATCGGGGCCCTTGTCCGCCCCGCCCCGACGTCGTCCGTCGACGGGGGCGCTGCTTCTGCGCCGGGGCTCGGCTCCATGCGCGACTCGCTCGTCTCGGGTCCGATCGTCGGGGTCGATGGTGGCGTCCCGGCCGTCGTCGCGGGCCGCCCGTCAGGGGCGACGGCTCCTCTCGGACCGTCATGGGGCGCTACGGATCGATGAGGAGGGGCATCGCGGACCACTGCGAGGACGGCGCCGCTCGCGGCGCTCCGGTCGCGACCGCTGTCGGCGGCGCTCGTGGCCGATGCCGGAACCTCGTTCGGCGCTCGCCGGTCGAGCGCCGGTTCCGACCGATCTCGATGCGGAACTGAACCGATCTCGGCGCGGAATCGGACCGATCTCGGCGGGCCTCGGCGGCCGGATCGTCCGCCTCTTGACCCGGACGCCCCCTCATGTCATAGTTGCACCAATAAACAAATCCTGGCTCGAGGAGGAGCGCATGGTTCGCAAGCCCACCAAGGAAGACAAGTTCTCATTCGGCCTGTGGACGGTCGGTTGGCTCGCAGCCGATCCCTTCGGCGAGCCGACCCGCGCCGCTCTGCGCCCGTGGGAGTACGCGGAGAAGCTCGCCGAGCTCGGCGCCTGGGGCATCACCTTCCACGACAACGACGTCTTCCCCTTCGACGCCACCGACGCCGAGCGCGCCGAGATCGTCGCCAGGCTCAGGGACGCCGCCGATGCTGCGGGCCTGACCATCGAGATGGTCACCACCAACACGTTCACCCACCCGATCTTCAAGGACGGGGGCCTGACCAACAACGACCGCTCCATCCGGCGCTTCGGTCTGCGCAAGATCCTGCGCAACGTGGACCTGGCGGCCGAGCTCGGCGCCACGACCTTCGTCATGTGGGGCGGGCGCGAGGGCGCCGAGTACGACTCCTCCAAGGACCTGAACGCCGCCTTCGACCGCTACAAGGAGGGCCTGGACACCGTCGCCGGATACATCAAGGACAAGGGCTACTCCTTGCGGATCGGGTTGGAGCCCAAGCCCAACGAGCCCCGCGGCGACATCTTCCTGCCCACCGTCGGCCACGCGCTGGCCCTCATCGCCGAGCTCGACAACGGCGACGTCGTGGGGCTCAACCCCGAGGTCGGCCACGAGCAGATGGCCAACCTCAACTACACCCACGCCCTGGCCCAGGCGCTGAACGCCGGCAAGCTCTTCCACATCGACCTCAACGGTCAGAAGGGCCTGAAGTACGATCAGGACCTCGTCTTCGGCCACGGAGACCTGCTCTCCGCCTTCTTCACCGTGGATCTGCTCGTCAACGGCTTCCCGGGCGGCGGCCCGCGCTACGAGGGGCCGATCCACTTCGACTACAAGCCCTCGCGCACCGACGGCATCGACGGCGTGTGGGAGTCGGCGGCCGCGAACATGGAGATGTACCTCCAGCTGGCGGAGAAGGCCAGGGTGTTCCGCGCGGATCCGGAGATCCGGGCGGCCCTCGATCGCTCCGGCATCTACGAGCTCGCCGAGCCGACCCTGGCCGAGGGGGAGTCCCTGGACGACTTCCTGGCCGACCGCTCCGCGTTCGAGGACTTCGACGCCGAGGCGGCGGCCGCCCGCGACTACCACTACGTGGACCTCTACGAGAAGGCCGTCCAGCATCTCATCGGCTGATACGCTCGCCGTCCGGGGCCGCGCCCGTCGGCGCTCATCGGCGTCCATCGGTGCCGCCCCGGACAGGAGCGGTTCTTCCGCGCATCCCCGCCGCGCGCCCTCCTGCCCGATCGCTCCTCTCAACCCCCTTCGATGCGGAAGGAAACTCATGACCCTCGTCGCAGGCGTCGACTCCTCGACGCAGTCGTGCAAGATCGTCATCCGAGATGCCGCCACCGGCGCCCTCGTCCGCGAGGCCAGGGCCACCCACCCCGACGGCACCGAGGTGCACCCCGACCACTGGTGGCGAGCGCTGGGGGAGGCGGTCGGCGCCGTCGGCGGCCTCGACGACGTCGCCGCTCTGAGCGTCGGCGGGCAGCAGCACGGCATGGTCGTCCTCGACGCCGACGGCGAGGTCATCCGCCCCGCCCTGCTGTGGAACGACACCCGTTCGGCCGACGCGGCCCGCGACCTCATCCGCGAGCTCGGCGACGGCGACGAGGCGGTCGGCCGCAGGACCTGGGCCGACGCCGTCGGCAGCGTCCCGGTCGCCTCGCTGACCGTCACCAAGCTGCGCTGGCTGGCGGACCACGAGCCTGAGCGCGCGCGTCGCGTCGCCGCCATCTGCCTCCCGCATGACTGGCTCACCTGGAGGCTGTCGGGGGCGGGCTCCCTGGAGGACCTCGTCACCGACCGCTCCGACGCGTCGGGCACCGGCTACTTCGACGCCGTCACGAACACCTACCGTCGTGATCTGCTCGCCCTCGCCCTGCGCATCACCGAGGAGGAGGCGAAGCGGATCGTCCTTCCGCGTGTCGCGGGCCCGCACGAGGTCGCCGCCCGCGGCGGCGTCTGCGCCCTCGCCCCGGGCGCCGCCGTCGACCTGACCCACCTGGCTCTCGGTCCCGGTTGCGGCGACAACGCCGGCGCCGCCCTCGGGCTCGGCCTGCGCCCCGGCCGGACGAGCGTGTCCCTGGGCACCTCCGGCGTGGTCGCCTCCGTGTCGGCCACGCCGACCCACGATCCCTCCGGACTGGTGACCGGCTTCGCCGACGCCACCGGCGCCTTCCTGCCGCTGGCCTGCACCCTCAACGGCGCTCGCGTGCTCGACGCCGCCAAGGGAGTCCTCGGCGTCACTTACGACGAGTTCGACGCCCTCGCCCTGTCCGCCGAGCCCGGGGCCGGAGGACTGGTCCACGTGCCCTACCTCGAGGGCGAGCGCACCCCGAACCTGCCCGAGGCCACCGGTGCGCTCACCGGTATGACCCTGGCCTCGCTCACCCCGGCCAATTACGCGCGTGCGTGCGTCGAGGGGCTGCTGTGCCTCATGGGCGCCTGCATCGACGCCGTGCGCGCGCAGGGCGTCGATGTCTCCGCGGTCGCCATCGTGGGCGGCGGCGTGAAGTGGGCCAGCGCCAGGGAGCTGTCCCCGGCGGTTCTCGGCGTGCCCGTGGACGTGCCCTCGGCTGGTGAGTACGTGGCCAACGGCGCCGCCAAGCAGGCCGCCTGGGTCCTGGCCGGGGGAGAGGAGCCCCCCGCCTGGGAGATCGGCCCCGTCGAGCACCTCACGGCCGAGCCCCGACCCGCGGTACGGGCCGCCTATGAGAGGGCGGCCGATGCCGTCGCGGCCATGACCCGACGGGAGCCCTGAGGGCGGCCCCGTCACGACGTCGTCGCGTCGGCGCTCTCGCCGGCCCCGTTGATCCCTGCTGATCCCCTCCGGTCTCCGAGCCGATGCCGAACCCGGGCCGGCGCGGGACGAGGCGGTCTAGGCTTACTGCGACCCCTGATAGACGTGGGACGCCAGATTCCCGCTCGGAAGGATCTCCGCCTATGCCGACTCGTGCCGACACGACGCAACTGCGCCTGATGGTGAGGATCGCGCGGATGTACTACGAGCTCGGCATGCGCCAGACCACCATCGCCTCCGAGCTCCACGTCTCCCAGTCGCGTGTTTCCCGTCTCCTCAAGCGGGCGGTCGCGGACGGGGTGGTGCGCACCGTGGTCGTCGCGCCCGAGGGCACGTACACCGGCCTGGAGGAGGCGCTCGAGCAGCGCTACGGACTCGACGAGTGCGTCGTCGTCGAATCCGGTAGGAAGGAGGCGGAGATCGAGGCGGCCCTGGCCTCCGCCTGCGCGACCTATCTCGAGACCACGCTGACCGGTGGGGACGTCATCGGCCTGTCGTCGTGGAGCGCCACCTGGTTGGCCGCCGCGCAGCAGCTCTCCGCCTTCCGTGCGCCGGTCGCCCAGAAGGTCGTCCAGCTCTTCGGAGGGGTCGGCAACCCCAGGGTGCAGGTCAAGGCGACCCGCCTCATCGACCTGCTCGCGCGCGCCACGGGGGCGGAAGCGGTCTTCTTCCCCTCACCGGCGGTGCTCGGCTCCGCGTCGGCGGCCGAGCAGCTCGCCGACGACGCCTCGGTGCAGCGCCTCCTGGACCTGCTCCCGACCGTCACGATCTCGCTGGTCGGCATCGGCAGCCTGAAGCCCTCCGCGCTGCTGCGCGAGTCGGGCAACATGACCGCTGCGGCGGACATGGCCGACCTCGGCGCGGCGGGTGCGGTCGGGGACGTGTGCCTGCGCTTCTTCGACACCGCGGGCGAGCCCGTGGCCAGCGACTACGACGCGCGCGTCGTGGGGGCGAGCGCCGAGCAGCTGCGCGCCATCCCCCGTCGTGTGGCGGCCGCGGGCGGCAGGCGCAAGCACGCGGCCATCCGCGGCGCCGTGCTCGGGAAGTGGGTCAACGTCCTGATCACCGACGTCCACACCGCTCGGGCGCTGCTCAGGAAGGAGCCGCGTCCCGCCTCCGGGCCTCGGGGAGCCGGGGCCCGACGTCGATCGGGGGCATGACGACCTGCTCCCGCCTCCGCGTCTCGGGGCCGGGGTGGGGCCTGCGAGGCGATCGCCGCTCCGGCCGGCACGCCTCCGCATCCCGGGGCCGGGGATCCCGTGGGAGGGGAGCCGCCGACGGGACGCTCCCGGTGCACGACCATGACGCCCCCGGGGACCTCGCGCGAGGGGGCCACCGATAAATCGGCCCGCCTTCGCTGAGCCGTGCGCGTCACGATCTGGGACGCGTCCCGCGGCGGTGGGTCGCTTCCGGGGCGCGTGAGCCGTGCGTCGGAGGACCCTCGGCTGGAGCCGAGTTCGGCTGCCGCCCAGAGTGTCGCGTGGTCGTACGTGGGCTCGCGTGGTCGTACGTGGGCTCGCGTGGTCGTACGTGGGCTCGCGCGGTCGTACCTTCCTGTGCCAGGTCGTACCTTGGGGGAGGTCCAAGGTACGACCGCGGGCATCCGGGTACGACCTGGCGAGTTGGGGTACGACCGCGGGCATCCGGGTACGACCGCGAGCGGGCCTCTCGCGCCGTCTCCCTGCAACCCGGGCGCCGCGCCCGTCGCGCCGTCTCGCGATCCCGCACGAAGGCGGAGGTCTCTGTCCGAGTGACACCGGGTTCGCCTGCGATGTACGCGATCCCGCGCGAAGGCGGAGGTCCCGGAGGCGCATCAGGAGGCGGCGAACGCTGGTGCCCCGATCCCGCACGAAGGCGTTGGACCCGGGCGCGCTCCCAACGCCCGACCGCGCGAAGAGGTCGTCGTCGGCTCCTCGTCCGCCCCGTCCTCCGGGCTTCGAGCCTCGTCCGCGGCTGCCGCCTCTTCTGCGAGACCGCTCGGGGCGGGGAGCCGCCGGGGTGCCTCGCCGACCGTTCCCGCTGCCGACGCTTCCGGCTGATGTTCTCCGAATCCTTGACATGGGACGGGCTCTCAAGGATGATGACTGACACAAGATTCGTCATTGAATAGATATGCCAGTCGTGCGGGCTCCGCTCGGCCGCATCACTCGGAATCGCTCAGAGCAAGGAGGCTCTTGCAGTGGCACAGACACCTGCAGCGCGCCGCAGGCGCTCCCGGGGCATCATCGTGAGGGCCGTCGGAGCGGTGGCGATCGTCGCCGTGTGCTTCTTCGGCACGACCTTCATGTCCCCCGAGGACGCCGAGGCCGTGCTCAACGCGGGCAGCACGGATCCGGTGGCCTACGCGGAGGGCGCTTACGACTCGACCATCGCCTATGTCAAGAACAACGCCCTCGATCTGACAGGCCTCGTCACCGACCTCCGGACCGACGAGGAGGGGACCTCCCAGTCCAGGGGCGCCCGCGACGGCGAGGCCGCCTACACCTTCCCCGCCACCGTCACCGGCACCGTTGAGAAGGGCGGATTCGGCCAGGTCAACATGGCCGTTGACGGCATGCCCGGCGGCGTCGTCGTCTCCGTGCAGACCGGTCCGGCACTCACCGGCACCGCACTGCGCGACGTCACCGGCGAGACCACCTTCGACATGTTCGAGAATCAGATCGACTACGCCCAGGTCGGCCTGTCGCTGAACGAGCCGCTCAAGACCGGCGTGCTCGCCGAGAACGACCTGGCGTCCATGGTCGGCAGGAGGGTGACGGTCGTCGGCGCCTTCGCCTACTCCGATCCGTCCCGCATCGTCATCACACCGGTGTCGGTCGAGGCCGCGTCATGACCGTGCGCGACAACGCCCCCGTTGTGCTCGCCGGCCGTGACATCACCAAGGCCTTCGGCGCGACCCACGCCCTGCGGGGCGTCGACTTCGAGATCCATGAGGGCGAGGTGATCGCTCTCGTCGGCGAGAACGGCGCCGGCAAGTCCACCCTCATGAAGATCCTCTCCGGTGTTCAGGGCCCCACCTCGGGAACCATCGAGCTGCGCGGCGAGCCCGTCCTCTTCGCCTCCCCCGCCGAGGCCGTCGCCCACGGCGTGGCCATCATCCACCAGGAGCTCAACCTCTGCCCCAACCTGTCCGTCGTCGACAACATCTTCCTGGGCCGGGAGATCACCGGCGCACGGGGCGTGGCCAAGGGGGAGGAGCGGGACATCGCCCGGGCGGTCCTGGAGCGTCTGGAGGAGGCCATCGATCCCGACGCCCTCGTCGGCGACCTGAGGCTGGGGCAGCAGCAGCTCGTCGAGATCGCGCGGGCGCTGGTCGAGGAGGCCCGCGTCCTCATCATGGACGAGCCCACCTCCGCGCTGTCGGCCTCCGAGGTCGAGGTCCTCTTCCGCATCATCCGCGAGCTGGCGGTCGATGGCGTCGCCATCGTCTACATCTCCCATCACATGGACGAGTGCCTCGAGATCGCCGACACCGCCGTCGTCCTGCGGGACGGGCGCATGGTCGCCACCGAGCCGATGAGTCGGGTCGACCTTCCCTGGATCGTCAGGACCATGGCCGGGCGGGACCAGTCGGACCTCTTCCCGCAGATCCTCACCGAGGTCGGCGATCCCGTCCTCCGGGTCGAGCACCTCGTGGTCCCCGACCCCGCCAACCCGGCGCGGATCGCCGTGGACGACGTCTCCCTGACCATCCACGAGGGAGAGGTCGTGGCCATCTACGGACTCATGGGAGCCGGCCGCACCGAGCTCCTCGAGACCCTCGCCGGCCGTCACCGGCCCGCCTCGGGGCGCATCCTCCTGGATGGGCGGGACGTGTCGCACGCCCCCATCGGCGAGCGCATCGCCGAGGGCATGATCCTCGCCCCGGAGGATCGTCAGGCCGACGGCCTGGTCCAGCTCATGAGCGTGGGCCGCAACATGTCGCTGGCGGCGCTGCGGGTGCTCACGCGGGCCGGGCGGGTCAGACGCGATCGGGAGGCCGACGAGGTGGCCAGGGGGATCGAGGAGGTGCGCGTCAAGACCGAGTCGGCGCGGATCGGCATCACCTCGCTGTCCGGTGGGAACCAGCAGAAGGTCGTGATCGCCAAGGCTCTGATGACGGCGCCGCGGATGGTGCTGCTCGACGAGCCCACACGCGGTATCGACATCGGGGCCAAGTCGGACATCTTCTCCACGATGGAGAAGGTCGCGGGCACCCGGGTCGGCATCCTCTTCGCGACCTCCGAGCTCGCCGAGGCCCTGGGGGCCTCCACGCGGCTGATCGTCATGGCCCGCGGACGCATCGTGGCGGACCTCGATCCGCGCACCACCACCCGCGATCGGGTCATGGCCGCCACCGGCGAGCAGGTCGGCACGGCGGGCGACCCGCAGGACCCGCACGACGTCGGGGCCGACGCGGGGGGCATGGACAGCGCGGGCGGCGCGGACAGCGCGGGCGGCGCGGACAGCGCGGACAGCGCAGGCGGCGCGGGCGGCGCAAGCAGCGCAGATGACGCAGCAGACGACGCAGAAGACTCCGGACGACGTAAGGACCCTCACTCATGACCACCACCAGTACCGCCGGATCCGGGCTGCGGATCGGGAACCGGAGCATCGGCGAGTTCCTCATGGCGCAGCGCGCCTTCATCGCCCTGTTCGTTCTTATCATCATCTTCGCGTCCCTGTCCGACTCCTTCATGACCGGTACCAACCTGGTCACCATGACCAAGCACGTGGCCTACAACGCCCTGCTGTCGCTGGGCATGCTGCTGGTCATCCTCACCGGGGGGATCGATCTGTCCATCGGTTCGATCGTGGGACTGTCGGGCGTCGTCGCCGGCGTGATGCTCAAGGGCATGCACCTGTCGCTCTTCAACGTCAACGCCTACCCCTCCGTCCTGGTGGTCGTCGTCGTGGCCCTGCTGCTCGGCACGATCGTGGGGGCGATCAACGGCCTGCTCATCACCCGGTTCCGCGTCGCCCCCTTCATCGCCACCCTCGGCACCATGTACATGGCCCGCGGCGCGGGCCTGCTCATCTCCAAGGGCGCCACCTACCCCGACCTGGCCGGTGAGGAGGCCTTCGGCAACACCGGCTTCTCCTTCCTCGGAGTCGCCCGTCCCCTGGGCCTGCCGACGTCGGTGTGGCTCATGATCATCTTCGCCACCGTCGTGGCCCTCGTCGTCGCCCGCGCCCCCTTCGGCCGCTGGCTGTACGCGGTGGGCGGCAACGAGCGGGCGGCCGAGCTCTCCGGCGTGCCGGTCGGGCATGTGAAGATGCGGGTCTACATGGTCTCCGGCTTCTTCGCCGCCCTGGCCGGGCTCATCATCGCCTCCGAGCTGACCGCCGCCGCCCCCGCGGCGGGCGAGACCTACGAGATGAACGCGATCGCCGCCGTCGTCATCGGAGGCGCCTCACTGGCCGGCGGGCGCGGCGACGTCAAGGGCGCGCTCATCGGTGCCTTCGTCATCGGCTTCCTCAACGACGGGCTCGTGCTGGTGGGGGTCTCCTCCTTCTGGCAGACCTTCCTCAAGGGCCTTGTCATCGTCCTGGCCGTCATGCTCGACCAGGGGCAGCAGCGCCTGGAGCGCTCCCGTGCGGCCGCGCAGGCCGCCCAGAGCGTCAAGCGGGAGGCCGCCCGGGCGAATGCGGGACAGGGACCCGAGGGCGCCTCCGGCCCCGACGGCCCTGATGGCCCTGATGGCCCCGACGGCCCTGCGTCGGCCGACTCGGGCGCCGAGCCGCTCGTGGAGCCGGGCACCGGGTCGGGCGCCGAGCCGCTCGCGGAGCCGGGCGCAGGACCGGGCACTGAGTCGGAAGCCGAGGCGACGACCGAACCGACGACCGAGTCGGCCGGCGGGCGGGCCCGAGCAGACAGGATCGGAGAAGCATCATGACCACCACCACCGTGCTCTCGCGCCGCAGTGCGCTGCTCACCGGAGCCCTCGGAGCGCTCGCACTGACCGCCCTGACGGGCACCGGAGCCTGCTCCAGGGGCGGGTCCGGCTCCAACTACATCGCGGTCATCACCCCCTCCCATGACAACCCCTTCTTCAAGACGGAGGCCGAGGCCGCCGTCGCCACGGCGCAGGAGCTGGGGTACACCGCGAGCGCCTTCTCCCACGACGACGACGTCAACAAGCAGTCCGAGCTCATCGATACGGCGATCTCGAAGAACGCCGCGGCCATCATCGTCGACAACGCGGGCGCCGACTCCACCGAGGGCGCGGCCCGCAAGGCGGTCGAGGTCGGCATCCCCGTCTTCCTCATCGACCGCGAGATCAACGCCTCGGGCCTTGCGCAGGCCCAGATCGTCGCCAACAACTCCCAGGGCGCCGCCCTGGTCGCCGAGAAGCTGGCCGATGTGCTCCAGGGCAAGGGCCGCTACTACGAGCTCTTCGGGCGCGAGACCGACACGAACGCGCAGGTCCGCTCGACGGCCTTCCACTCGGTGCTCGATCAGTACCCGGGCCTCGAGCTGGTCGCCACGGAGACGGCCAACTGGGACCAGCAGGTCGGCTACCAGAAGGTCGAGACGCTCCTCCAGCGCGACGCCGAGGTCCAGGCCATCATCTGCGGCAACGACACCATGGCCGTGGGCGCCGTGGCGGCCGTGCAGCAGGCCGGCAAGACGGGAGACATCCTCGTCATCGGCTTCGACGGCTCCCCGGACGCCGTCAAGGCGATCCAGGACGGCTCCATGCTCGCCACCGGCATGCAGCCCGCCGTCCACATCTCCGAGCTCGCCGTCCAGCAGGCCGACGCGTACATCAGGACCGGCGAGACGGGGAAGAAGGAGAAGCAGCTGGTCGACTGCATTCTCATCGACAAGTCCAACGCCGATAAGTACACCCTGTTCGAGCTGGAGGAGTGAGCTCTGTGACCACTCCCTACGTGCTCGCCCTCGACGAGGGCACCACCAACGCCAAGGCCTTCGCCATCGCTCCCGACGGCGCCGTCCTCGCCTCCGGCTCCGCGCCGGTGCCCGTGTCGTATCCGCGATCCGGCTGGGTCGAGCAGGACGCCGACGCCGTCTGGAGCGCTCAGAGCGCCGCCATCGTGGCCTGTCTGGAAGGCGTCGAGGGGGCGCCGGAGGGCATCGCCATCTCCAATCAGCGCGAGTCCGTTGTGTGCTGGGACGCCCGCAGCGGCCGGGCGCTCGGTCCCGTGCTGGGCTGGCAGGACTCGCGCACGGCCGAGTTCTGCGACTGGCTGCGCTCGCCCGAGCGCGAGTTCGTCGTCTCCACGACCACCGGTCTGTCGCTGGACCCCATGTTCTCCGCTCCCAAGATGCGCTACCTGCTCGACCGGGTCGGCGCCGAGGCGTCCTCGGACCCCCGGCGCGTGCGCATCGGCACGATCGACTCCTGGCTCGTGGCCCGCCTGACCGGTCAGAGCTCCTACGTCATCGAGGCGGGCAATGCCTCGCGCACCCTCCTGCTGGACCTGACGACACTCCAGTGGTCGGACGAGATGTGCGCGCTCTTCGGAGTCCCGGTCGGGCGCCTGCCGCGGGTCGTGGCCTCCAACGCCGACTTCGGCGCCACCCGGGGACTGGGACTTCTGCCCGACGGCGTGCCGATCGTCGGGGTCCTCGGCGACTCCCACGCCGCGCTCTTCGGCCACGGCTGCCGCACCGCGTCGGAGGGCAAGGCGACCTATGGGACCGGCTCATCGGTCATGGTGCCCTCCGGGGCCGACCGCTCCGTGCGCCCGGGCGCGTCCACCACGCTGGCCTGGCTGACCGACGAGCCCACGTACGGGCACGAGGGCAACATCGTCGCCTCCGGCACCGCCATGGACTGGACGGCCCGGCTCCTGGGCGTCGGAGCGGGCCGGGAGCTCGACGAGCTCGCGGCCACCGTCGAGGACTCCGGCGGGGTCAGTCTCGTGCCGGCCTTCACGGGCCTGGGCGCCCCCTGGTGGGACCGCCGGGCCGTCGGCCTGGTCTCGGGGATCACCGCCGGGAGCACGCGGGGCCATCTCGCCCGCGCGGCCCTGGAGTCGGTCGCCCATCAGATCGCCGATGTCGTCGAGGCCCTGGGGTCCGGGGAACTGTCGGTCCTGCACGCCGACGGCGGCGCCACCGCCTCTCGCCTGCTCATGCAGACCCAGGCGGACCTGCTAGGGCGCGACGTCGTCGTGTCGGCCAACGCGGAGGTCTCCGCCCTGGGCGCCGCCCTCATGGGATTCACCCGGCTCGGATGGGACCCGCCCGAGCCGGAGGACGATGACGGCGGGGGCGGCCGGCGCTACCGCGCCGCGCTCGACGATCCCGCGCGCGGCGCGGCCCGCTCCCAGTGGGCGCGCGCCCTGGCCCGGTCGCGATTCGTCCCGCCCCGGTGAGCTCACGAGGGCGCGGCGCCGTTCGACTCAGGCGCCCGGCTCGGGCCCCGGCCGACTCGCCCCGCTTGTACCTGTCCCGCCCAATCAGTATCGATATCTACGGAGATGATGCACAATGTCCGACGGACCCGTCTTCGGAGCCGGCCTGTGGAACTTCGCCACCTACGTGGACCGCTACGCGGTCGACGGCTACGGCGAGCCCCGCTCCACCATCGAGCAGATCGAGCTCGCCGCCGAGGTGGGTGATATCAGTTACGTCGACCTCAACTACCCCTTCACCGGCGAGCTCACCACCGCCGACGTCAAGGGTGCCCTGGAGCGCACCGGTCTGAGGGCCATCGGCGTCACCCCCGACATCTACCTGCGCGAGCACCAGATGGGCGCCTTCACCAACCCGGATCCCGCCAAGCGTGCCTCCGCCATGGAGATCATGCACGGCGCGGCCGAGGCGGTGCGAGCGCTGGGGGCCCGCTACGTCAAGATCTGGCCGGGTCAGGACGGCTTCGACTACCCCTTCCAGGTCGATTACAAGGAGTTGAACCGCCTCGCCGTCGAGGGCATGCGCGAGCTGGCCAGCGCGCACCCGGACCTGAAGTTCGTCATCGAGTACAAGCCGCGTGAACCGCGCACTCACATGTTCTGGTCGTCGGCGGCCAGGACCGTGCTCGGCATCCAGGCCATGGACGTGGACAACGTCGGCGTGCTGCTCGACTTCGGCCATGCCCTGTTCGGCGGCGAGTCGCCCGCCGAGGCCGCCCAGCTCCTCATCGACCACGGCCTGCTGTGGGGCATGGACGTCAACGACAACTACCGCGGCTGGGACGACGACATGGTGGTGGGCACCGTCCACATCACCGAGGTCTTCGAGTTCTTCCACACCCTGAGGAAGAACGGATGGGAGGGCGTGTGGCAGCTCGACCAGTTCCCCTTCCGCGAGGACGTCGTCGACAACGCCAGGACCTCCATCCGCTTCCTCAAGGCCCTCCACCGGGCGCTCGACCGGCTCGATGAGGACGCCCTCGCCGAGGCCCAGGCCGGGCAGGATCCGCTGGCCGCCCAGCGCGTCGTCCAGGACGCCCTGCTGAGCTGCATGGCCTGAGCCCGACCGGCCCCACCGATTCCCACGGAGACGCACGGAGACGCACCATGAGCTTCCACGTAGACCTGCCCGTCATCGGGCGCACCGCGCCCGGCGCGAGCCGCGAGGAGGTGATCGCCCACCTCAGGGAGGGCGCCCGCCTCATCCGCCGAAAGGACCTGACGAACGTCGCCAATGCCCGCATGGGCCACCTCGGGGGCGAGTTCTCGATCATCGACGTCCTGGCCACGCTCTACCTGCACGAGGCCAACATCACCCCGGACAACCTCGAGGACCCGGATCGCGACCGCGTCGTGCTGTCCAAGGGGCACGCCGCCAACGCCCTGTACACCACCTTCGCCGCGGCCGGCATCATCCCCGTCGAGCAGCTGGACACCTTCGTCCAGCCCGGCTCCATGCTCAACGGCCATCCCGCCCGCACCAAGGTCCTCGGCGTCGAGGCCAACACCGGCCCGCTGGGCCACGGGCTGCCCGTCGCCGTCGGCGATGCGCTGGCGGCCAGGATCGACGGCTCGCCCCGGCGCGTCTTCGTCCTGACGGGCGACGGCGAGCTCCAGGAGGGCTCCAACTGGGAGGCGCTCATGTTCGCCGCTCAGCAGAAGCTTGACAACCTGTGCGTCGTCGTCGACCGCAATCACCTCCAGCAGGGCGCCACCACCGAGGACACCAACGACCTCAGCCCCCTGGGGGACAAGGCGCGCGCCTTCGGGTGGGAGGTCGTCGATGTCGATGCCCACGACCACGGGGCGCTCCTCGACGCCTTCGGACGCGTCCCGGCCGCCTCCGGCAGGCCGACCTTCGTCATCGCCCACTCCCACAAGGGCCATCCGATCTCCTTCATGTCCGACTCGGTTCCGTGGCACCACAGGCTGCCCACCGATGAGGAGACCACCCGCGCCCTGGAAGAACTGGAGGCACTCAAGTGAGCACGCGAACCGCCCCGGAGACACCCCTGCACGACTGCCGCGGCGCCTACGCGCGGGCGCTGACCGACATCGCCCGGGCGGACGAGCGCCTCGTGGTCGTCGCCAACGACTCCGTGGGCTCATCCAACCTGGGCGCCTTCCGGGAGGAGTTCCCCACTCGCCTGATCAACGTCGGCATCGCCGAGCAGAATCAGGTCGGCGTGGCCGCGGGGCTCGAGAATGGCGGCAAGATCCCCGTCGTCTCCTGCGCCGGATCCTTCCTGTCCGCTCGCGCCACCGAGCAGATCAAGATCGATGCGGCCTACTCCCACCGCCACATGCTGCTGTGCGCTCAGTCCCCGGGCCTGGCCTACGGCCAGCTCGGCTCCACCCACCACAGCGCGGAGGACGTGTCGATCATGCGGGCCATCCCGGACATGACCGTCATCGTCCCCGCGGACCCGGCGGAGACCGCCGGCGCCGTCCACTGGGCGTACTCCGAGCTCGACGGACCGGCGTACATCCGTGTCTCGCGCATGAAGGTCCCCGCTGTTCACGGCGAGGACTACGTCTTCACGCCCGAGGCCGTCACCGTGCGCGACGGCGCGGACCTGACGATCATCGCCAACGGCACCGCGCTGCATCGCGCCATCGAGGCCGCGGACCGGCTCGCCGCCGACGGCGTGCGCGCCCGGCTCCTGTCGATTCCCGTCGTCAAGCCGCTCGACGAGGATGCCGTTCTCGCAGCGGCCCGTGAGACGGGTCGCATCATCACCGTCGAGGAGGGCACCGTCAAGGGCGGCCTGGGCGGCGCCGTCGCCGAGCTCACCGCCGACAGGTGCCCCGTCCCGGTCAGGCGGCTCGGCGTTCCCGACGAGTTCGCCCCCACCGGGTCCGAGGCCTGGCTCATGGATCACTGGGGCGTCTCCGCCGAGGGCGTCATCGCCGCCGCGCGCGGGCTGATGGCCCAACCGGTGACCTGAGTCCGTGACGTGAGCCCGAGCGCGGGGGAGCGGGGCATCGGCGGTCCTGGCCGGAGGCGTCCCGTCCCTCCTGCGCCGGGCCGTAGGCGGTGTCGCCTCAGGGGCGCAGGCAGGCCAGCGGGATCACCCAGACCCCGTCCGGCCGCCGCAGCACCGGCCCGGTCGGGACGATGACGGCGAGGGCGGCGGCGGGCCGCTCGACCTTGGCCGCGATTCGGAGCAGGGCGGCCGCGGCGTCGTCGACGGCCCGGTGGGAGAGCTTGACCTCGAAGCCTGCCCAGCGCCCGTCGGGCGCCTCGACGACGGCGTCGATCTCGTCGCGGCCCTTGGTGTCGCGCAGATGGAAGACGCCGCGCATGCGGGCGGCCTGTGCGGCGACGCGCAGGTCGTGGACCGCCTGGGACTCCAGAACGATCCCGAGGGTCTGGGGGTCGTTCAACAGGCGGGCGGTGCCGGCGCCCAGGAGCGCGAGCGCCAGGGACGGGTCCGCCAGGTGCCGCTTGGGGGTCTGGATGAGCGGAGTGCGCGAGCGAAGGCGCGCCGCCCAGGCCGGCTGGTCCTCCACCAGGAACAGCCGCGTCGCGAAGTCGTGCAGCTCGGAGACCATGGTGTCCGCGGGATGGCGCCCGGTGATCTCGCCCATGCGTCTGCGCACCGCGGCCAGGGAGGCCGGTTGGGCCACCAGACCCGAGTAGGCCGCGAGGAACGCCCGGAACCTGCGCGGGTCGCGGCGGGGCCCGCCCACCAGCGGATAATCGTGCTCGCTCATTTCGTCGACATAGGACATGACCGCCTCGGCGGCGTCATCGGCCTCCAGGTCGAGCCAGCCGGGCCAGCCCCCGCGGACCATCCAGGAGACGTAGTCGGCGACCGTCGCCTCGGTGCCGGACGACGGTTCCAGGGCGCCGTCGAGAAGGCCGCCGAGAGAGGCCGGTGCCGCCGGGGCCCCGCGCTCGGACAGGCTCATGGTGCGCATGGACAGGTTCCGCATTCTCCCGGCGCCGGAGTGCCTGCGGGCGTCCTCCTCCGGCGTCGCGGAGCCGGTGAGGATGAACTGCCCCCGGGCGCCCCGGTCGTCGACAGCATGGCGGACGGCGTTCCACACGCCCGGGACCGCCTGCCACTCGTCGAGGAGCCGCGGGGTCTCCCCATCCAGCAGGAGACGGGGATCAGCAGCGGACAGCGCCGTCGTCGCCGTGTCCTGGTCCAGGCCGATCTCGGAGGCCGCCACCCGGCGCGCGGTCTCCGTCTTGCCGCAGGCGCGGGGGCCCTTGATGACAACGGCCCCGCTCGTCCTCAGCGCCCGCGCCAGCTCGCCGTCCACCGTGCGGGGAAGATAGGTGCGCATGCCCGTCATCCTATGCGAGGTAGGGAGTAATCCGTACCTCGCATAGGGAGTAATCCCTATGCGAGGTACGGATTACTCCGTCGCCCGCTCGCGTCCTCGGGCGACCGCGGGGCGCGCCCCTCTGGTAGCGGGTGAGTTCCGGGGCGGGGCGCCGGGACATTCAGGGGAGAAGGGCGGTGAACCAGTCGACGGGGGCAGCGTCCGCCGCGGCGGCCGCGTTCAGGACCTCCCCGTCCACGTCCGCCGCGAGCGCGGGCGAGGGACCGATGAGCAGCACGGCCCGGTCCCGGTCGTAGGGCGGCCAGTCGGGCACCTCCTGGCAGAGGGGCGAGCCGGTGCGGGCGAAGGCCGCCCATGCCGCTCCGAGGATCCGCGAGACCCCGCGGGCCCCGGCCGTGCCGCCGTTGAGCCCGACGGCGGTATCGACATTGCCGAAGACCAGGGCGACGTCGAGCTCGTGGGGGCTCATGAGGGCCCCGTCGACGGCGGGCGTGCGCAGCACGTTCCGGTAGCGCCACGTGGGCGCGCCCGCCCCGGTCGCCCGTGCCTCGGCGCCCGTGCGCGCGGGCACGGCGAAGAGCTCGCCGGAGACGATCCGCACGGCCAGCTCGTAGGGGCCGATGCCCGGGCGGGAGTCCTCGACGGCCGTCACGAGGCGCTCCGCCGCCCGTCGCCCGATCGCCCCGGACAGGCGCTCCAGGATCCCGTCGCGGCCCAGGGCCTCGATCTCCTCGCGTCGGGGGAACAGGAACAGCGACGCCTCGGTGTCCATGTCCCCCATGATGAGCGGCTTGTCCCCGTTCAGGGCCACCGACTCCCGTGAGAAGGGCTGGTGCGGCACGATCGCGCCGTCGACCACCGGGCCGAAGTCCATCAGCCCCGTCGCGACCTTCTTGTAGGCTCGCATGAGGTCCTTCAGCGGGAGCTCCGCCAGGGCGTCGGGGCCGGCATCGTCGTCGAGACCGGCGGCGGTGCGCAGGCGCGCGGCGACCGCCAGGGCCTCGGCGGGGGACTGGGCGTGCACGGCGGTGCCGGACGCGACGGTGCCCGACTGGAGGATCGCGCGGTGGAAGAGCGCTTGGGCGGCGGGCATCGCCAGCAGCAGCGAGATCTTCATGGCCCCGCCCGACTGGCCCACCAGCGTCACCCGCCCCGGGTCCCCGCCGAAGGCGGCGATGTTGTCCCGGACCCACTCCAGTACCGCCAGGATGTCGAGCTGGCCGACGTTGCCGGAGGCCGCGTAGGGGGAGTCGGGCTCGGCGACCGGGTCGACCACCTGCGTGTATCCCAGGACGTTCAGCCGATGGTTGAAGGTCACGACGACCAGGTCGTGCTCGGCAGCCAGGGCCGCGCCGTCGATCGACGGCGAGGAGCCGGAGTTGTCCGAGTAGCCGCCGGAGTGGACCCATACGAGCACGGGCCGTGCGGGGGCGGGCGCACCGGTCTCGCGCGCCCGGGGCGCCGTGCTCGGGGTCCAGACGTTGAGGAACAGGCAGTCCTCGGACTGCGGGAGGTTGTCGGTGAGCCCGATCATCTGCAGGAACGGGTCGTCCGCCCGATCGGTGCTGGTGTCGGGGTCGTCCTGGGGCGCCGTGGGCCCGAACTCGAAGGCGTTGACGGTCTCGGTCCACGGCGTCGGCGGGCGCGGCGGCTCGAAGCGATGGGCGGCCGTGTCCGCCCCGTAGCGGATCCCCTTGAAGGAGGTGACACCGTCCGCGACCCGCCCGCGGACGGGGCCGTGGGTCGTGGTCACGACGGCGGAGAGGACGGATTCGTTCATGTCCTCAGTCTTTCAGGAGTCTCCGCCCTCCAGCCAGTCGGCCAGGGCCGTGAAGGAGGCGAACATGTCGTCGAAGAGCAGGTTGTTGTCGATGCGCCGGTAGCGGCGCATGGGGCGGGTCTCCTGCGGGTAGCGGTAGGTCCCGTCCTCGGCCAGCTGCGGCGTGGGCACGATGTCGTAGGAGGAGGAGGCCGTGTCGGGCTCGAAGGTCGTCTGCAGGGAGGACAGGAGGACCAGTGGCTGGTCGCCGAGCACGTAGGTCGCGCCGGGGTGCACGCCCATGCCCGCCATCATGGAGCGCACTCCCTCCAGCTGCTCCAGGAGGTATCGGCCCAGCGCCCCGGCAGCGGTGCAGCCGCGGCGGATGACGGGCAGGGACACCTGGGCGGAGCGGTAGACGTCGCGGGGCATCTGCCAGATGCGGGCCCGCGTCTCGTTGAACACGTACATGGCGGAGGCGATGTCGAGCGCCATGTTGTACTCCAGCGTGGTGGCCCCCTCGGGCACCCAGGCCAGGCCCGCGTGCTCGGAGCCGCCGATCCAGATCAGGGTGAGGCGCTCGGCGATGGCCGGTTCCGCCCTGTAGGCGCGGGCCGCGTCGCCGAGCGATCCGCCGGCGACCAGGTACAGGGGCCGGTCGTCGTCGCGCATGGCCTCCTCGACGATGAACCGCGAGGCGTCGGTGGGGCCGTCGTAGGCGTCGAAGCCGCGGTCGTCGCCGTCGTGGAGGTCGATTCCCGTCACGCCCATCGCCGTCAGCAGGGTCTCGACCCGCTCGCGTCCCGCCCGGATCGAGGAGTCGGTGCGGTTCCAGGCGTCGTCCTCCCGCAGCCGGGAGACGACGACGCCGCGCACCTCGGTGCCCTCGACGAGCAGGTGATGGGCGAGCTGGAAGAGGTCGTCGGGGTCGCCGGCGAAGTCGTTGTCGACGATGACCCGGGTGCGGGGACGGACGTCGTCGAGACGGGAGGCCCCGGGAAGCCAGGGCCGGGTTCCGTAGGCCCAGGTCCTTGGGGCGGTCGGCTCTATTGGCTTTGTCGGCTCTGTTGGCGCTGCAGAGGCGGTGGGCGCGTCGGTCATTCTGGACTCCTCGTTGAGCTCGTCGGACGGGGTGGGCAGGGCGGTGCGGACCCGCGCGGGGTCGGCGCGCCGCGGCGCACCGACCCCGCGCGTCGTGCGGTTACTTGACCTTCTTGACGGGGACGATCGCGACGGCGCTGATCGCCACCGCGATGATGGACATGCAGAACAGGGCGTTGTAGCCGGCGGTGATGGCGACGATCTGCCCGGCGGCGACGGGGGCGAGCATCTGACCGATGTTGGAGGCCACGTTGGCCACGCCCAGGTCGCGGCCGGCGGCGTCCTTGTCGGGCAGGACGTCGATGAACAGGGCGACGTCCACGGCCATGTACATGCCGTAGGAGGCGGCCAGCAGGACGAAGAACGCGTAGAAGGCCGGCAGCGTGGGCACGAAGATCGGGATGAGCATGATCGCCGCGATGAAGGCGGACGAGCCGATGACGAAGGGCTTGCGGCGCCCGACCTTGTCGGAGAGCTTGCCCGCGACGAGCATCATGATCAGCTGGCCGGGCAGGGCGGCGGAGGACAGGCCGGCATAGGTGGTGTTCGCCTCGGAGGCCGACAGGGCGGGCTGGATGTGGATCTGCAGAATGTACAGCACGAAGTTGGAGATGGCGGTGTAGCCGAAGAACATGAAGAAGCGGGCGACCCAGGTCCAGCGGAAGTCGTGGTCGCGCAACGGGATCGCGTAGCCCTTGATGAAGGAGATCCAGTCGAAGGAGGCGACCTTCAGGTCCTTGGAGGAGCGGTCCTTGGCCAGGGTGACGAACAGGAGCGCTCCGACGACGACGGCCAGGGCGAAGACGAAGTAGGTGTTCAGCCCCAGGATGTTGAACAGGATGCCGGCCACGACGCTCCCGCCGGTGAAGCCGGCCATCATGCCGACCCCGGACAGGCCCGAGATCATGCCGACCTTGTTCTCCGGGACGCGGTCGGCCACGGTTGTGGACAGCGGCGCCTGCATGAAGTTCAGCGAGACCTGGCCCACGGTCCAGAACAGGGTGAGCAGCGCGATCGTGCTGGAGTAGCGCAGTCCGACCATGAAGATCGCGCCGCCGACGGCCCCGGCGACGATCCAGAAGGCGCGCCGGCCGAACGCCGAGCGCCAGCGGTCGGAGAGGACCCCGACGATCGGCTGGGCGAACAGGGTGAAGAAGGAGCCGATCGACATCATCAGGGAGATCGACTTGGCCCGCGCGGCGTCGTACTGCGCCAGGAGGTCGAGGAGGTGCTGCTGGTCGGCGGTGGCGGTGGCCGTGCCCGCATCGACGGCCTGCTTGAGATCGGTCAGCGCCTGGACGTCGTTGATGGTCTGGACGCTCGTGCCGGCGAAAAAGTGCCGGAACTCGATGGTCTGCACGGAGTTGGGCAGCAGGATGCCCGCCATGGCCGCGTAGCAGGAGTACAGGAAGACCGAGGCGATGATGAAGGAGACAACGTACTGGTAGTAGGGACGACCGCCGAGGTACTTCGCCGACGTGCCGGGCCGCGCCGGCTCCTCGAACAGAGGATCGCGCGCGGCGGTGGTGGACTCAGTGGACATGGAACTCCTTTGGCCGATGCCGGGAACGGGGAGCGGAAATGACCGCTTAGTAAGTATTCAACAACGAATAAGATGCCGCGTCAATGCGGCTGGGGCGCTGAGCGGGGCGGGTGGGGCGGCGCTGTGACGGGCATCGTCCGGGTGCGCCGTCGTGCGTCGCCCGAGTGCCGGGCCGGGTCGTAGTCCGGGATACCGGCGGGGCCCGGCAGAACGGGACGCCCGACCCGTCGGCGACGACGTGGCGACCCGGGCGGCGGCCGGGCCCGGCCGCCGTCGTCCGGCCGCTAGACTCGCGCCGTGGCACTCACCATTGGAATCGTCGGACTGCCCAACGTCGGCAAGTCCACCCTGTTCAACGCCCTCACCCGCGCGACCGTCCTCGCGGCGAACTACCCCTTCGCCACGATCGAGCCGAACGTCGGCGTCGTCCCGCTGCCCGATCCGCGTCTGGACCGGCTGGCCGAGATGTTCTCCTCGCGCAGGGTGGTGCCCGCGACCGTCTCCTTCGTCGACATCGCCGGGATCGTGCGCGGGGCGAGCGAGGGCGAGGGGCTGGGCAACCAGTTCCTGGCGAACATCCGGGAGGCCGACGCGATCTGCATGGTGACGCGCGCCTTCGACGATCCCGATGTCACCCACGTCGACGGCCAGGTCGATCCCGCCGGTGATATCGAGACCATCGCCACCGAGCTGGTGCTGGCGGACATCCAGACCCTGGAGAAGGCCATCCCGCGCCTGGAGAAGGAAGTGCGCGGCAAGAGGACCGAGGCCGTGGTGCTGGAGACCGCGCGGGCGGCTCTCAAGATTCTGGAGGAGGGAACCGTGCTCTCCGCGGCCGTGGCCTCGGGGGCCGCCGCCAGGGCCGGGATCGACGACGAGGTGCTGCGCACCTTCCAGCTCATGACGACCAAGCCGATCATCCACGTGTTCAATATGGATGATGCCGGTATGTCTGACGAGGCGAGGCAGTCGGAGCTGCGGGCGCTGGTGGCGCCGGCCGAGGCGGTCTTCCTGGATGCCCAGTTCGAGGCCGAGCTCGTGGAGCTGGAGCCGGAGGAGGCGGCCGAGCTGCTGCATGAGAACGGTCAGGAGGAATCGGGCCTGGACAAGCTGGCGCGCGTCGGCTTCGACACCCTCGGGCTGCAGACTTATCTGACGGCGGGGGAGAAGGAGTCGCGGGCCTGGACGATCCGCAAGGGGATGACCGCGCCGCAGGCCGCCGGCGTCATCCACACCGACTTCGAGCGCGGCTTCATCAAGGCCGAGATCGTCGGCTACGACGAGCTCGTGGAGTACGGCTCCGTGGCCGAGGCCCGTGCCCACGGCCGAGTGCGCATGGAGGGCAAGGACTACGTCATGGCCGACGGGGACGTGGTGGAGTTCCGGTTCAACGTGTGAGGGGGAGTGCGTCGACGAAGCAGTGCCGGGCGTCTCCGAGCGGTGAGTTCTCGGGAGTCCGTCATTGCCGGGTGAGGCGAGGAGGATCGTTGTCATGCTGCCGAAAGGTTCTGGCGCGTGGTGGTGCCTCAACTTCGTGAGTAAGACACCCGGATGGCGACTCGCCCTGGGGTGAGCCGATTCGATGCGGACATATTTCGGGGTCTTACCCGACCACGACCCTGCGGTCTCCCACGACGTACTCGAGCGAGAGGCATCCGCCGACGGCGTCGGGGTGGCGGCGGATCGTGCCGATCCTCGTGGTGTCGAGGTCTCCGCACTCGATTGCGTGCGCTGCCGCCTGCGTGGCTGGGCCGTCCAGTGGCAGGGGGACTCCGGCTGCGTCCCGAGAGGATCGTGCGCCGAGGGGCAGAACGGGTCTCTCGCTCGGGTCCGAGGAATGATGACGGGCGTGCCACCACGAGCGGAGCGTCCAGCTGCGGGGATCGATCGATTCTCATCAGGGCAGGTCGAGGTCAGGTACGCCTCGACGGTGAGGTGCTGGAAGCGATAGGGCCTGCCGCGCCGGATGATCCTGCGGGTGCGGTCCAGGCGTTGCGCGGTCGGTCCCGCGTCGGTCGCCTTCCCATGGCCCATCGTCCGAGCGATGTTCGTCGGTGCTCGTTCCTCCGGCGCGAGTCCGGCCGTGGCCTCGATGAACTGGCTCTCGCGAGTCGGGGGCCGGTCGAGGATGCGCTGCACATGCGCCTCGGCCTCCGGCGCGGCCTCGCGCCCCCGCTCCTGACGTGCTCGGCCGTGATGATGCTGTCCGTTCCCGCGTACCAGGCGCCTTCTCCTGCGAGCTGGAAGAGGAACGTTTCTCCGCATGCCAGGTCGACGATGGAGCGCTGTGCGTCCGCGTCCATACCTGAATTCTCTCAGGAGCAGGCCGCCGTCTTATCCGGCGACACCCCGGAAAACCCTGAAGAAACTTCAGTGATTTTGCTACGTTATTTCTAGGAATCAACACTTAAGAAAAATGTGCACAATGAGTTTCTATCAGTTTTCTTTGTGTAGGCTGAGGGCGACCAGGGCTGCGGCGGTGATGTCGTGGGTCGAGCTGGGCTCCGCCGGCGCAGACGAAGGGCCCGCTGTTCTCTGTGAGTCTGTCCAGGACATCGTTCAGGTCGAGTGCGCGCTGAGCGATCACCTCCAGGGCCTCGCGGGCGGTAGCGGTAGGCGGTGGCCTGAGAGGCTCCAGCGTCTCGGGCCAGGGCCCGCACGCCGATGGCGTCCTCGAGTCACCGCAGCATCGTCACGGCCTGGACCCAGGTCGTGACGGCCCGTTGGCCAAGGTGGATGTCGTGGTGCAGTGATGAGCTGTCAACCGGCCGCTGACGATGCGCACAATGGAAACAGGGACGTCGAGGGTGGCATGTTAGGACACCCGCGCGTAGCCTCCTTGCGAGCAGGTTCTCTTGTTCGACAAAAGCTCTGACGCACGGCTCCGCGTGCACCCCGCTCCGACGCGCCCCGCCCCAGGCCTATCAGCCCGTTCCCGGTATTCCAGCGCTCAGGCCGCCCATGCTCCACCCCGGTGAGAAGATCGTCACTGACGAATGTCGGTGCGTGAGACCTTCGCCGCTTCGATATCAATTTTATAGAATTGCGACATGACTATGCCAATCCCGCGACCTCGTAGTTCTCTTCATGCCTCCACCCCCTCCTCAGAGCCCGCTGACCTACCTTCACGCCCATCTCGACGACGAGTTTTGATAAGACTCGGATCCCTTGGCCTTACCGGAGGACTCCTTCTCGCTGGCGGATTGTGGTCGTTCCGCCCCGGAGGACCCCTTACAGAAGATGGAAAGTTACTGCGAGCGCTGCGGAACGACCCGATGGGCGCCGAAACGATCCTCGATCACAAGGCTGACGAAACAAAGGAGATCAAGCCTGCAGAATGGTTCTCGATCGAAGATCCTCATATCTCTTTAACGCGATGGTTTGAAGAGAAAAATGGCGACATATCATCTCTTTACAAATCGTTCATTAAATACGCGGAAAGAAATGGATGGGCCGAGGAGGTCAAGGTATCGTCACCTAATGTGTGGTTGGCTCGACACCGCGACCGATTCGCAGATGATTATATGCGACTGATGGTGACTGCCAACACAGAAAACGATCCGACCGCATCGAAGGAGCGGATGAACACTGTTGCAGTTTCGTTGGACTATTCATGAGCGCGCTTCGAGTTATCCGCAGGGTCGTGAAGTCGGCGGCCACTGCAGTGAATCGGATCTTTCAGCGCAGTCAATCCACCGTTTGCCGCTTGGTCCGCATCGAGCATTCCCGGCACTACCCGTCGCGGAAGGTGTCCGATCATGGGAAAATCTATTTTTCTAAGACCTCCAGTTCACTCATTTTGGAGCTTTCAGCGACTAAGGGGCCCCACTCATCCTAGAAGATCTCGCCTGCAGCGGGAGTGCTACGGCGGATATTCTGCAAGCAAATGGCAGAACGAACCAAATCGACAGAATGAAGGTTATTCAGGGGGTGGTGTAGGTGTGTAGCATATAGCATGAGGGCGGCTTGGGGCGGGTTGTGGCGCAGGTAGACCAGTGCCGCCCGCAGCGACCCGCCCACGCCGGGGGCCACGGGGGCGGTGTGGCGCGGCTCGCTCTGGCCGACCCACTGGGGTGGCCGGGCGAACCGCTGGACACTCAACCCGGTGGCATGCTTCACGGCGATGGCTCATTTCCTCGTGGGGCTTTTGTTTGGCGACAAGAATCCTCCCGCAGGAACGAGCCATCACCCGTGCAGAGCGCACCCCAATCAAACCCAGCAACCACCCCTGAATAACTTTCTTTGTGTCAGATTTGGGCACCCGGGCGCTGGGATGGAATCTGGTGGGAGGGGAGGGCGACGGGGTGGGTGTCGCACCTGCGCGGGCCTGCGGCGGTGATCGTGGCGATATCGCCCTGTGAATGAAATTCGCGGTCGGCGCGGAGTTGGCGGCGCAGTGCGGAAATGCTGTCCTGGTCGGTGGTGGATTCGACTGTTCTTGTCCTCCTATCCAACCGGTTTTCTTTGTGCCCTGCACGTAAGTAATACCAATGCTCGCGTCCTGCGTCCGCCCATTGAATTCTTCGTGGGGGCGGAGGAGGAGTTAGCTGTTCTACAAGCGTGACCATTTCCAGGTGTGCGCTTGATTGCGTATGATGTGATCGTCTGCGGATTGAGATCATCTCTCGTTTCGATGGCGCGGCCCCGGTACTGTTCAGGGGTGTTGTCGGGTGAGCGCGCGGTCAGGAGGGCGATTGCATGCCTTCGCCCTCCTGGCCGACAATGGAACGGTATCGACCCGCGGTGCCAGGACGATCCGAGAGGCAGGTGGTTCCGATGGCGAGACCGACGACCAAGTCGGAGCTGATCGACGCGGCGGAGGCGCGGTTCGACGGCTTCACCGGGGTCATCGACTCCCTGGACCCGGTGGAGCGGGAGGCCGCCTTCATCTTCGAGATCGAGGGCAGGAAGGGCGCCCACTGGGCCCGCGACAAGAACGTGCGCGACGTCCTCATCCACCTCCACGAGTGGCACAACCTGCTTCTGCGCTGGGTCGAGGCCAATCTGGCGGGGGAGGACCGGACCTTCCTCCCGGAGCCGTACACGTGGAGGAACTACGGGCGGATGAACATGGAACTGTGGCGCAGGCACCAGGGCACGAGCCTGACGGAGGCCGAGGCGCTCTTGCGCGGGAGTCATGAGCGGGTGATGATCCTGATCCGCCGATTCAGCGATGACGAGCTGTTCGTCAAGGGCCGCTTCCCCTGGACGGGGACGCCGACGCTCGGGTCGTACTGCGTGTCGGCCACCTCCAGCCATTATGACTGGGCGGCGAAGAAGCTCCGCCTCCACCGCAGGACGCTGCGAGCCGCCGGGCGGCGGGAACCGGCCTGAACGGGGCGTCGTCGTCCCGCGGGGCGCGCCGGGCCGGATGGCCGCTCGATGCTGCCCTGGCCTCTGGGGCGGGAGGAAACGAGCTCTGCGGTGGGGGGCGCAACGAGTCGGGGGCGCAACGGGTCCCGAGTAGACTTCGTCCGTGAGCATTGAAACGAGTGAAGCGCTGACGCCGATCGAGGCCGGGTGGATCGCGGTCATGCGCAATGTTCTTCCGGCGGACCTCAATGGGCTCTGCCTGGCACCCGATGACTGGTACCGGGGCATGGGCATGCCCTCCTCGGGCGGGCGGTGCCTCGCCTGGTTCGATCTGGTCGCCGATGAGTGCGTGGTCCTCACCGTCGGCGCCTACTTCGATGGGACGCGGACCGTCGTCGGCCGCCTCCACAGTCAGTTCCTCACTCTTGACACCCACAGCCGCAGAATTCCGCAGCAGACGATCGGAGGCCCGATCACGGAGCAGGCGGTCAAGGCCTGCGAGTGGTTCACGAGGATCCGGCGGCGACCGGTGGAGCGGCGCGACTGGTCCTCCACCGTCCACGAGTATCGATTCGCCGACGACGGCGCCGGTCTCGTGGCCTCGGGCAACACCGCCTCGCGCCGGAGGCCGCCTCACCGGGTCGTCAGGGTCGACACACGAGTGGGCTGACGGGCCTCCTGTCCATGCGCTCGTGCACCGGGGCGGCGATGCCGGCAACCCGGGTCCGAGCGCGATCCGGCTCGTCCTCGCCAGCAGGTCCCTCACCCCGAGGGAGTTCACCGCGGCGCGCGACGTGTCATGACTGGGACTGTGTCTCGAGGGAAGGGCGGTGCGCGGGGCTCCGGTGCGGACCGATCTCGGTGCGGAACTGAACCGATCTCGGTGTGGAACCGGACCGATCTCGGTGCGGAACTGAACCGATCTCGGCGGTCTGGCTCAGTCGGTGATGACCGCGTCCCGCCGGATCCACTCGGGGTCGTGAGCCGCCTTGTGCATGAAGGCGCCGACGTCGGCCCGGCTGATGCGCGGCATGCCCTTCATGATGATGCTCTCGGCCGCGCGGTAGGAGCCCCGCGCCGGGTCGTTCGTCAGAGTGGTGGGGTAGACGATCGTCCAGTCCAGCCCGCTGGCGCGCAGGATCCGCTCGGACGCGGCCTTGTCGGCGTAGATCCTGCGCAGGATGATGCGGTACATGGCGCGCTGCGGCAGCGATGCGGTCTTGATGGTCTCGCCCACGCCGAAGGAGGACAGCCAGACCAGCCGCTTCACTCCGCACCGGTTCATCGCCTCGACGACGGCCCCGGCGGCACCCGTGAAGAGACCCTCCGGGCTCAGCGAGCGTCCGCGCCCCAGGGCGGCGATGACCGCGTCCTGGCCCTCCGCGGCGCGGGCGACGTCGTCGGCCACGGTGGCGTCTCCCCGGAGCACCGTGATGCGCTCCTCGACCGCGGCCAGCGCCTCGGGTCGGCGGGCGAGGACGGTGACCGTGTCGCCGCCCTCGAGCGCGTTCGTCAGGACATGCCCGCCGGTCGGGCCGGTGGCGCCGAGGATCAGGACCTTCATACCCGTTACTACTCCTTGTCGATTCTTCCGGATTCTTGAGCGCGGACCGCACTCCGCAGTCTAGCCGCGGGCGGGCCGCGCGGGCGCGCGGACCCGGCCGGAGTCCCTGGGCGGGCGGCTCCGATAGGCTGGGCTCCGTGATCGACGCCGACGTGCAGGAGACCCTTTTCTTCCCCCTGCTGGGACGCGCCCGGGCGGCGCGAACCTGGCCGACCTGCTTCCAGGATCCGTGGTCCGAGCGTGTCGCGTCGCGGGCCGCCGCCGCCCGCCCCGATACCCGGGACAGGGACATGGGGGAGATGCCCGCGGCGATCTACGCCCTGCGTCATCTGGCCGCGGTCACCGAGATCCGGCGCTACCTCAGCACGCATCCGACGGCCGCCGTCGTGGACCTCGGCTGCGGTCTGGATCGCCTGGTCGGCGATGTCGGGCACGGCGGGGCGGCCGTCTACAACCTCGACTTCCCCGAGGTCCTCGAACTGAGGAGCACCTGGATGGGATCCCACGAGCGCGAGCGCGATCTGCCCTTCTCCCTGACCGACCACCGCTGGATGGACGAGGTCGATGCCTCCGGCGGGCTGGTCGCCGTCGCCTCCGGTGTCTTCTACTTCCTCCGGGCCGCCCGTGTCGCCGCCCTCGTCGATGCCATGGCCCGCCGCTTCCCCGGCGGCCGTCTCGTCTACGACGCCGAGTCGCCCGAGTTGGTCGCCAAGAGCGAGCAGGCCGTGCGGGACCAGGGCCTCCGCGCCGCACCCATGCCCTTCCGGGAGCCCGACCCCTACGCGCCGCGCGGCTGGAGCGAGGCCGTCGCCCGGGTCGAGGTCATCTTCGACCTGTCCTCCTACGCCTCCGATCCCGCCGCGCTCCCGCAATCGGTGCGCGACGGGTTCGCCGCCATGAAGGAGGGCCGGGCCCTCTACGAGGTCGTCGTCGATTTCGTATCGGCGGCGGAGAGCCACTGACTCGCCGCCCCGCGCGGTACCTCCTCACGTGGTCGCCGACGAGGTCCGGCTGCGGCTATCGAATCTCCTTCCCGAGCGGGGTCCTCCACCTCCGCGATGGCGCGTGAGCCCGAGAGGTCGACAGCGTCACTGAGATCATCACCCCATGCGTATCGCCGGCATCGCCGTGAGGGAGGTCGCATCGTCCTGCATTGAGTGCAAGACTGCACCGAGTGCAATATGGTTGCGTGACCGGAACCGATCTGCGCGCCACCCATGCGCAACGCACCCGCGCCGCCATCCGCGCTGCCGCGCTCACCCTGACCAGGGAGCGCGGTTACTCCGCTATGACGGTGGACGACGTCGCAACCCTCGCCGGGGTCTCCCGGCGCACCGTCTTCAACCACTTCTCCTCCAAGGCCGATCTCCTCGTCGTCGGCCTGGAGCCCCCTGAGCCCGAGGCCATCGAGGCCTTCGTCAACGGCTCCGGAAGCGTCCTGGAGGACCTTGGCGCCCTGCTCGCCTCCGGCGCCGAGGCCGTCGAGTCCGAGGGCGGACGGCTCCTGTCCTTTCCGGAGCTCGTGCGAGACAACCCGGAGATCGAGCGAGCCATTCACGAGCGCCTGCGCGCCATCACCGCCTCCCTGGCCGACGCCGCCGGCCGCCGCCTGGGAACCGGGCCTGATGAGCCGCGCACTCGCGCCGTCGTCGCCCTGGCCGTGGCGATCCAGCGCAGCGCCATGGACCTGTGGTGCGGACGCACTCACCCCTGGGGGCGGCGCCACGAGGAGGCACCGGCTCGAGACGAGGCGTCCGAAGCCTCGGTCCAGCGTCCCGAGACCCGCTTGGCAGACTCAGTCCGCACCATGGTCGAGGCGATCTCCGACGTCGTCGCCCAGCCCCGGCCCGATGATGGAGCAACCTGAGCGCCTTTACCGGGCCGCCGTCGGACCCGCTGGGCTGCTCCGCACGTCTCCGGCTTCCTCATCCTCTTCCTTCCTGTTAGTTCTTGCCCGTCTAGCTACCCGTAAAGGTTCTCACTGTGACCCAAAGCGCCTCGACGCCGGCGCCCGCCGGCACCAGCCACCACAAGCCGGGGGTCGACTTCCATCCCGACCACCGCTTCTGGGCGGTCTACGCCTCTCTCCTGGTCGTCATGTTCCTGTCCGCCATGGATCAGACGATCATGGGCACCGCCCTGCCCACCATCGTGGGCGACCTGGGCGGGGCCGCCCATATGGCCTGGATACTCACCGCCTACATCCTGTCCCTCACCGTGGCCATGCCCGTTTACGGCAAGCTCGGCGACCTGGTGGGGCGCAAGAACCTCTTCCTGGTGGCCATCGGCCTGTTCCTGATCGGCTCGGCCCTGTGCGGCACCTCCGACACCATGACCCAGCTCATCGTCTACCGCTTCCTCCAGGGCCTGGGCGGCGGCGGCCTCATGGTCTCCTCCCAGGCGATCACCGGCGACCTCATCCCGCCGCGCGTGCGCGGCACCTACATGGCGCCCATGGGGGCCATGTTCGGCATCGCCTCCGTCCTGGGGCCACTCATCGGCGGCTGGCTCACCGACTCCGTCTCGTGGCGCTGGACCTTCTGGATCAACCTGCCGCTGGGGATCCTGGCCTTCGCCGCCATCGCTGTGGTGCTGCGCCTGCCCAGCCGCCGCCTGACCGGCTCCATCGACTGGTGGGGCCTGGTCCTCATGGACGCCGGCGCCGTGGCCATCGTCATGATGGCCACCTGGGGCGGCAACCAGTACGCGTGGGCCAGTCCGGTCATCATCGGCCTGGGGGTCGTCGGCGTCGTGTGCTGGGGTCTGTTCGGTCTGGTGGAGACGCGCGCCGCCGACCCGATCCTGCCCTGGTCGATCCTGACCAACCGCACCTTCGTCGTGGCCACGGTCGTGGGCATGCTCGCCATGGGCGGGATGATCGGCGTCATGGGCTACCTGCCCACCTATCTGCAGATGGTCTACGGGTACTCGGCCACCGTCTCCGGGCTGCTGCTGGTGCCCATGACCATCGGCATGCTCATCGCCTCGATCCTGTCGGGCGTCATGGTGGCCCGCAACGACCGCTACAGGGTCTACCCCGTGCTCGGCGCGCTCATTGCGGCCGCAGGCGCCTTCTGGCTCTCCCGCCTGACGACGTCGTCGCCCGCGTGGCAGCCCTCGGCCGCCATCTTCGTCATGGGTGCGGGCATCGGCCTGTTCTTCCAGCTGCTGGTCACGGTCGTCCAGAACGCCGTCCCCGCCCGCCACCTGGGCACGGCCACCAGCGGCAACAACTTCTTTCGCGAGGTCGCGGTCTCCCTGGGGGTTTCCCTCATTGGCGCGGCCTTCTCCTCCGGTCTGACCTCCAGCCTGGCCGATCGGATCGGGGCGCTGGCCGCCGGCTCCGATCCGACGGTGCTGGACTCACTGGCTCAGTTCGTCGACGCCGATACCTCCTCGCTCACGCCTGCCCTCGTCAACCAGCTGCCCGCGGCCCTGCGCGACGCCGTCGCGAGCTCCTACGCCGATGCGCTCCTGCCGATCTTCGGCTGGATGATCCCGCTGTTCGCGGCCACGGCCGTCATCGCCCTCTTCCTGCCGGAGGTGCCCCTGTCCCGCAAGAGCGGAATGGAGCAGGTCGCCGAGGCCGAGAGGGCCGTGGCCGGGGAGGCCGATGGGGCTGAGGCGGCCGAGGGCGCCGATGGCCGTGCCGCTGAACGCGTGGGTGAGCAGTAGAGGCGGGCAAGGATCCGCATTCCGGCCCGCGAAGAGCCCGACAGCCGATCGTTCACGCGACGCGCGTGGTGATGCCTCGATATGCCGTGGAGCCCTTCGCGCATGGGGAGAATAATCCTTGAAGCCTCGGCTCTCCGATCCATAACGTGATCGGGTCCGCGCGGGAAACATTCCCGATGGCATGATGCGCGCGGCGAGCGGAGGGAGAGCGATTGTGAGTGATCACCGGGCCCGGCGTCCAGGACTGCTCTGCCTCGTTGTGCTCTGCCTCGTTTGTGTCGCTCTTATGATGAAGGCGGTTATCTCCTTCGTCTCGTTCTCCCCCTGGTACGATCCGGCCACCGACGAGCCGGAGGTCCTGTTTGATCTCAATGCCTCGGATTACGGGGAGGGGATGCGGATCGTGCCCTTGTCGGACGAGGCCGAGCGGAGCACGGTTCATAACCCCGGCTCGTCGGTGACCTACGTCGGAATGAGTGACGGGGCGTCGTCCGTGATCGTCGCTCTGGATACTGCAACGGCCGAGGTGCGGTGGGACGCGCGGTTGAGCGGCTCTCGACCGCAGTGTGTGACATACTACGGTCCGGAGTTCTGATGCTCGGCGGGTGGTGAGCTCGTGGGCATCGCGGAGGACGACGGGGCCGTGACCGTGCTGGCGGCGCTTCCGTCCGATGACTATCGGGTGCGCAAGAATCGGGGGGAGCGCATCACGTATCTTCTGCCGCCGGTGGACGGCCGGTCCCAGGATTACCAGGTGATGTGGATCGGCGAAGGGGACCGCGTCGTGGTTCTGCCGTGGTCGCCGCCGCCGACTCCGTGCGCCGAGGCCTCCGGGACGAGTTTCAAGGATGTGGACACCCACGGCGGTGCGGATGAACACGATCTGCTGGCCGCGGTGGTTGTTGACGGGTGGATGGTCCTGTCGTCGGTGGACACCGGGGAGATCGTCGATCAGCGCTTCGGTGATCTTCATGAGGAGAAGAGCGAGTTCGACCCCCTGCTGTCGGGCAATGAGGAGGCGTGCGGGTCGGAGTGGAGCCAGGTGGATGTGTCTTACCCTCTCCATCCTCATGGTCCAGTCTTCAGCGTGGTCCCGCTTCCTGCGGAGAAGGTGCCGGCGTCTTCGTCCGCGGACGAAGCCAGGCCGGTCTTCTGGACGAATGGGGAGAGCAGTCGATGGTACGTCACCCCGGACGGCGAGTTCGGGGAATGGTATGGGGGATCGACGTGGTCCTGTGACGTCGATCTGCGCGGTTCTCGTGTGGAGAATGCCTTCACGGACGGAATCGACGTGGATGAGGGCGTCGTGAGGGGGACAAGAATGGGAGGGCTCACGCAGGAGTACGATGAGTACTGGGTCATGGTCTCCGGAGGCGGCATGGTCTCCACCCGGGAAGACAATAATAGTGCCGGTGGGAATCGTCGTAAGATCGTGTGGAGCGCGGATATCGGGGACGACGAGTGGAAGGTGAGGGGCGGAGCCGTTATGACCCGCGACTCCGATGGACGGGTGACTGCCAGGAGCGTTGATAGGGGGAAAGAGTTGTGGGTCCTGGACACTCCGGGGGAGATGCGCTGGGAGAGGGGCTCGGGGGAGCCCCGAGGATCCGTGGATGACTCCCCCCTCGTGGTGCTGTCCACGGACTCCCGTGCTCTTATATCTACGCCGCGCCGCTCGGCGACCTCATCGTCGGTCTGCATCCAGATGTGGATATCGACGAGGTCGGCCACCGCGCGCATCCCCGAGCCTGTGCCCTCCACGATCACGAGCGGTGCGCCCGCGGTGATGGTGATGGAGCCCTCGCGTCCGTGGCGCTGCCATGCCGGGGGCCTGAGATCGAGGGATCCGTTCCGGCGCAGCTCGGTGAGTGCGGCGACGAGCAGGTGATCCCACTGGAAGAGGGGCTCGTTCCAGTCGAGGTCGTCGATGTGCAGCACCTGCGCGTCGGGGACGACGGAGGTCAGTCGTGAGGTGACGGTGGTCTTGCCGGAGCCGCTGCGCCCGTCCACCGCGATGATTCCCGGACGACCGGTGGGGTGGGCCACTCGGGAGAGGACGGCCAGGACATGGTCGGCGAATGCGCGCTCATCGCTGGCGTACCAGTCGGGGACCGGCGGCTCCTCCGGCTGGAGCGCCGCGCGGCCCCGAACCGGTAGGACTCGTCGAGGGATGACCGGGGCGCCCGAGCGGGGCTGTGTCGCGTCGTTGGAGGACATGGGTCGATGCTACTGGCCCAGCCGTGGATGCGGGTCGGCTCGACGGGGCGCTCCCACCGCCGGTCGGGGCCTCTCGGGGGAGAGGAGACCGGGCGACATGGCCATGATGACGAGACCGAGGACCGGGGGGACGGAGATGGCGTCCCGGAACATCGTCGCGGCCAGGACCATGCAGATCAGTCCCAGGCCGATGCCTCCGACGATCCGTGACGCCAGGTTGAGGGAGAACCAGGCGAGTACCACCCAGATGAGAGCCGCCCCGCAGCACGCCGCCACCGCCGCACGGGCCGGGAACGTCGAGACGGCACCCGTGCCTGATGCCTCCAGACGGTACAGAACCGCGAGTCCGATGGCGGAGGCGCTCCCCAGTGCGACCGGTCCCCAGACGTGCACCGCGGGGCGGGAGAAGCGCCCGGACACCCACAGGCCGAGCGCCATCAGCAGGGGGATGAAGGCGATGAGGCCGACCGGAACTCCGAGCGTCAGGAGCACCTCCCGCGGGGCGACGGCGGAAATCCCCATGATCCTCATGATGACGCACGCGGTCGCCACTGCTCCGAGCACGGTGGCGCAGGCGCCGAGGAGCCGTATCGACCAGACTCTCCATTGGGGCAGGTCCATCTGCGGCAGGTCCCTCATGATCCTCCTGGTCGTCACGGCCCGCGGTGCTGCCGCGGCCGGTGGTGCTGCCGCGACCCGCGGTGCTGCCGCGGCCGGTGGTGCTGCCGCGGCCGGTGGTGCTGCCGCGGCCGGTGGCCGTGCCGGCTTCTTATCAGCGGCCGTGACCACTAGGAGCGCCACCGGAGCGGCCATGGCGTACATCCAGAGGAACGAGAAGGCGATCCAGACTGCTGGTGCCAGCAGCGCGCCCACTGCGATCCCGGCGACGGCGCGCAGTCCCGGGTCCAGCCGCCTGCTGACGGTCAGACCGCTGACGGCGATCGCCACGGCGGCGGCGAGCACGACCCAGGAGGCGCGATTGAGCGTCATGTCGAGGCGACCGAGCAGCGGCTCGGGGGTGCCGAGGTTCTTGGCGTCGTAGCTGAACGTCACGGCGATATTCGCGACGGCCCCGATGACGCCGGATATGACGGAGGCGATTGCGGCGGCGAGAGCGTGCCGTGGGGCCAGCCAGCCGCGCTCGCGGGCGAGGCTGAGAAGCCCGATGGCCAGGAAGGCGGTGCTGAGGGAGACGGATGCGCCTGTCACCCAGCGGAAGGGGTGATCATCGGCGTCGGCCTGCACGAGTGACGTGCCGGCCAGGAAGACGGCGAGGGACACGGGGGTCAGGGCGAGCAGGAGAAGCGAGATGATGCTGCATCCTATTGTCGTCTTCCTGCCGAGTCTCATCCCCATGCGATAGGCGGGGGAGGCGCTCGCCGCGGATCCCGGCCGGCGCTGAGAGCGGGGCGCGGGGCCCGCAGGTCGCGCCGCCTGCGAGGGCGGCGTGCGAGGGCGTCGACACGTCAGGATGAGCCCGCCGACGAGGGGGATGACGGGGGCGGCACAGGTTGCCAGGGGCATTCCCAGCAGCTGCGTGTAGAGCAGTCCCGCGGCGACTGCCAGAATGGCGCGTCGCACTGCGGGCATGCGCGCTCCGCGGATGATGGCCCAGCCGGTCGCGATGCCGCCGCAGGCGGCCGAGACGACCATGGCCAGGGCGATCCAGTCGAGATCGGGTGAGTCCAGGAGCTCCGCGATCGCCATCGCCGCCACCGACAGACTCGCCAGCGCGATCGGCCCCCAGGTGTGGATCGACGAATGCGGCGAAGAGCTCGAGAACCGCAGGCCGATCGCGGCGAGCAGGGGGAGGATGGCGAATAGCCCGATCTGGACGCCTGCGACCATGAGATCGGGCGCCATCGACGACGGAAGCATCGCGCGCACGGCCGCGCAGCCGATTCCCACCAGCCCCACCAGTCCGAGAAGGGCGGCGCAGGCGCCGAGCGGCCGCACCCATCGGGTTCTCGTGAGAGTCCTCGCGGGAGACGGGGTGGCGGTCGCCCGTGGCTGAACCGGCGCCTGCGGCGGTTCGGTCGATTCGGCTGGTTCGGTCGCGGGCTGGACTCCCCGCCCGCGGGAGAGCGCGAGGGCCATGAGCGCGATGGAGGCTCCGGCGATCGTGAACGAGGACATCGTCAGGGCCAGTCCGCCCACGGGCGCTATGAACGCGCCCGCCACGATCCCGATGATCATGCGCGGCCCCCGGCGCAGCCGTTCCGCGATGACGCCGTCGAGAACGATCGCGATCGCCGCGGCTCCCAGCCCCCAGGCCGCAAGGCCCAGCGGTACGTAGAAACGCCCGGAGGTCGGGACGGGATCGCCGACGTCAGCGGCGGTGAACGCCACCGCCCACGAGACCTGCGCAATGGCACCGAGAATCAGCGACAGCGTTGAGATGGCGGCGGCCCATGACGTATGGCCCGGTGGCAGCAGGTTGCGCCGGCACGCCAGTCCGAGGGCGCCGATCACCAAGGGCAGCGGTGCGAGGGCCATCGACGCGGTCGGCGCCCACATGAGGGGGCCGTCATCGAAGGCCCGCGGGGACACAAGGATCAGGGCGACGTTCACCGCGCTCAGGAGAAGCGCGGTGGTCCCGCACCATAGGACCTGCTTCGTGCTGAGTCGCATCGTCATCATCCTCCGTTGACGGGGGCGCTGATGCCGGCCACCGTATCAGCCGGGGGAGCCGTCATACAGGGGCGCCGGTGCGTTCGCGTCGACCCGCCCGTCATCGGCCGGGCGGACGGACGCGTGGACGGCCGGGCGACCGGGCCGACCGGGCCGCTAGGCTCCCGCGGTATGGAGAGGACTATGGGCTCGACCGATCCGTTCTCGTCGATCGTCGGCAGCAGACCGCTGCTCATTACCACTGGGAGCCGCGGCGACGTTCAGCCGTTCCTGGTGCTGGCCCGCGCCCTCGCCGAGTCCGGGGCCGGCCCCGTCGTCGCCGCGCCGAGGCGCTTCGGCGACCTGGCCACGCGCTTCGGCGTCGAGTTCGTCGGCCTGGACGACAGCATCCTCGATCTCCAGGACGAGCTCGTGGGGGCGGGGCCGGTCCGGGCCGCGCTCTCGCTGGGTCGCATACGGCCGCTGATGCGGCGGTGGCTGGACGATCTCGCTGAGCTCGCGCACGAGGAGGCCGGTCGGGCCGACGTCGTCGTCTTCACCCAGAAGGCCCTGGGCGGAGCGAGCGTCGCGGAGAGGCTCGGGGTCCCCGGGCTGCCCGCTCAACTCATCCCCACCGGGCCGCCGACGAGCACCTTCCAGGTTCCGTTCGCCCCGGTCGGAACGCCGCGGCCCCTGCGCCGCGCCTCCTGGTCGCTGGTCGGGGCGTCCGAGGCGCCATGGCGAAGGATGGTGGCTCAGTGGCGGTCGACGCGTCTCGGTGTCACGACGCGCCCGATCCCCTTCTCCAGGATCGTCGCCTCGCGGGGGATTCTCAGCGCTTGGAGCCCCCGTCTGCTGGCGGCGCCGCCCGAGTGGCGCTCTTCCCAGCGCCCCCTCGGCTTCTGGCGGTTGCGTGAGGCCGGGACTCTTCCGGCGGACGTCGAGCGCTTCCTGGTCGCCGGGCCGCCACCCGTGGTCGTCGGCTTCGGAAGCATGAGGCACGGCGACCCGGCGCGGTTCACCCGAGAGGTGGTGGACGGCCTGCGCCGTGCGGGGCGCAGGGGGATCCTCCTGGCCGGATGGGCGGGGTTGAGCGCGTCGGGAGGCGACGACGTCCTCGCCGTCGAGGAGGCTCCTTTGGGTGGGCTCCTGCCGAGGGCCGCGGCCGTCGTCCACCACGGCGGAGTGGGAACCGTGGGCGCCGCGCTCCATGCGGGGACTCCGCAGATCATCCGCCCATTCTTCGGCGATCAGCCCTTCTGGGCCGGCCGCCTCCGCGAGCTGGGGGTCTCGCCGCGTCCGCTCGAGCGCATGACCGGGGAGGCTCTTGCCGAGCGCCTGCGCGCCATCGACGCCCTGGCCGACGCCGCCGGAGCGCTGGGCGAGGCGATGGCGGACGAGGACGGCTGCGCCGCCGCCATCGATCGCATCAACCGGGTGCTGGGCCGAGGGGGAGCGGCGGGAGTCGGGCGACGCTCATCGCGCGGAGGCCCGGAACGAGTCCGCGAGTCGGATGGGTGAGAAGTGCAAGAAGGCATTCGGGCTCCTCGGCTTCTGTCACTACGGGCACGGTCGCGACCCCGGCGATCCCGACGCCTCGGCGCGGTTGCGCGTGGAGCCGCACGCCCCGGGGCGGACCGCCGACTGCGGTAGGGCGCGGGCTCGCGCCGGACCGCCGAGCGGACCGCCCGCCAGGGTCTGAACCTCATGAGCCCCACCCTCCCGACCGAGGCCGCCGGCACGTATCGACTGCCGGGGATGCGGCAGCGCGGGCTCCACTAGGTCACCGGACCTCTTCCGCTCACTGTGATCGCCGGGATGCGGCAGCGCGGGCTCCGCCCTCCCGACCGAGGCCGCCGGCGATGGCCTTTCGCGGCTTCAGGCGGAGCGGACCCACCGTTACCGCAACACCTGGAGGGAAGCCGGTCACGACTGGACCCCGCGGGTGAGCGCGTCCCGCTCGATCGTCCCGATCGTCTCGGAGACCGACCGCAGCCTCTTCGGCCTGCGCGGTGAGGACTCCCACGACGACGTCGGCGTTATCGGGTTCTTCGTGCGTGAGGGTGTGGTCGGGGTGGGCGGTGCTGGTGGTTCGGCGTTCCGGAGTCCTGCGCGGTCGTACCCGGAGACGCGTGGTCGTATCCGGGGGTGCGCGGTCGTACTCGGCGTTGCGCGGTCGTACCTTAGAGGAGCTCTAAGGTACGACCGCGTGGAATTGTGTACGACCGCGTGCGGTAGGGGTACGACCGCGCGGTTTTATGCACGACCGGGTGGGACTGCGTACGACCGCGCGGGGCCGGTGGCGCACGGCGACGAAGCGGCGGCGCCTCCCGGCGCTCCGGGCTTCACAGACTGCGCCAGCTGCGTCGTGTCCGGCGCCTCCCGGCGCTCCGGGCTTCACAGGTCGACGGCGCGCGGCGCACGGGCCGGCGGCGCGCAGCGCGCGGACCAGCGGCCCGACACGGAGGGACCGGTGACGGGACACGCATTGGACGACGAGGGCTGAGTCCCGGTGATCGATCCGGGGACGGATCATCCGGCGGACGGGCCCGAGACACCGGCGGCCTCGAGGATCGCATCGAAACGAGGTGCGGGCAGGGACAGAATCGTCCGCGTCCCGCCCACGGATCCCTGACCCGGATCGGGCAGCGCCACCGCCTCGATCTCACCGTCGGGGGCGCGGTAGAAGACGAATGCGGACAGCAGCGGATCGACGTGCTGGGCGATCTCGTCCTGGATGAACAGCACCATCGAACGCAATGCCCACTCCGGATCCCGCCGGTCCACCGGGTGCAGGCCCAGCGCGTGCTTGTGCGGGACGGCGAAGAGCACGCCCGCGCTCGTGTCGACGTCGATCTCCCCCAGGATCCGTCCCAGGTTGGCGGCCTTGGAAGCCGTGAAGAAGCCCTCCCCGTGCAGGGCCCACGCTCCGGCGCCGATCGGGCCGGAGTGGACCACAGGCGCCTCATCGGTGTTGCGCTGGCCCGCCTCGAAGAGCTCATCGATGGTCAGCGGGCAGTCCCCCAGGAGCGGGGGGAGGATCGGATGGACCCCGCCGTCGAACCGTCGGTACAGGCCCAGGACGAGGTTGCCGGCGAAGGGGCGATGGACCGGCCCTCCCCGGGGGCGGGCCTCATCCGGGTCGATCAGCCGCGTGCGCACCGCGGCGCGCCACTGCTCGGCAGTACTCAGCGGCTTCCCGAGGCAGGCGGTCATGCTGACCGTCTGGGCGACCCGCACGTCCAGTATGGTGTTCCACTTCGATCTGCTGTGGCCCGCCAGCTCGAAGGCCGTCTTATCCAGGGGCAGGATCATGCCCTCGTAGGTGTTGGTGCCGTGCAGCTCGGGGCCGCCGCTTCCGTCCGCCAGCTCGGTGGTGATCCCGCGGGCGGCGAGCTTGGCCCGCATCGTCAGGGCGATCTCGATCAGGGTTGTCTCCTCGAAGGTGTTCTCCACGGCGCCGGGGGCGTCGGCCAGGCCGAAGGCGGCGCCGGTGTGGAGCATCCGGACCGGATTGGTTGTGCGGGGGCGGGAGTGCGGGCGACGGCGATCGGATACGGACATGGTGGCTCCTCGACGGGGCTGCGCGGATCGAGGGGGCGCAGCGAGTAGGTGACTGTGTCCTCGCACGCTAGGGCCCGGCCCCCTCGGCGTGCGACGCGGCGGTTCGAGCCCCGTGGACAACGGTTGCGGAGCTGCTGTTGTGGAGCCCCGCGAGATGCTTCCCGTCACATATCCGGCGTCCCGGTGCCGCCGGCGCTCGGGCCGGTCCAGTCCAAAGGCGTCCGCGACGGTGAGGCCGCCCCCGGCGCCGGCGCTCGGGCCGGTCCAGTACGGCGAGAGGTTTGAGGGTCGTGATGAGCTCGGTGCCGCCGTCGCTCGGGCTGATCACTCGGGACGGTTCAGGGGACGTGCGCGCGGTGGCCCGTCCACCGGCTGGTCCCGGCCGACTGCTAGGCGAGTCCCACGGCGAGCGCGGTGCCCGCCCTGAGCCAGGCGCGGCGGGTGGGCGGCGCCAGCGAGTCGAGGATCAGCGGTCTGCCGGCCATGGCGGGGTCGTAGGGAATTCCGACGGCGGCGCGCGCGATCCCCTGGAACGTGGAGACGAGCTGAGAGGGCTCGGGCTCGCCCTTGGACCCCTGGGAGACGACGACGAGGGCGTTCTCCGCCAGCCGCGCCGCGTGGGCGTCGGCGCCGGCGAGCTCGGCCAGGAGGAGGCGCGCCGACTCGGCGTGGTCCGGTCGGGTGGTCGTGGGCACGACGATGGCGTCGGCCCGCGCGATCATGGCGCGCCACTGCGGGCTGGACTCGTCGTTGCCCGAGTCGATGACCACGAGGCGGTAGTACTTGGTCAGGACGGAGTGGATGGCGTCGAAGCTGTCCGCGTCGCCGGGCTTGGCGTCGGCGAGGACCTCGGGCCGGCTGCGCAGGACGTCGTAGCGGTCCTCGCGCTGGTGGTGGACGAATCCGGAGATCTCGGCGGCCTGGGCCTGCGGGGACAGGAGGTGGTCTACGTGGGGGAGCAGGTCGATGACCGTGGCGTCGTGCGGCCCCTGCTGGGTGCGCCACCCCAGCGTGCCGCGCGTGGAGTTGTTGTCGTAGGCGATGACGCCCGCGCCCCCGTAGCGCGCGAAGACGGCGGACAGGAGGATCGCCGTGGGCGTCTTGGTAGCGCCGCCCTTGCCATTGACGACGGCGATGGTGCGCGGCCCCGCCCAGTGCTGGGCGACGGCGGCGGCGTCGGCCCGCTCGGCGCGCTCCCGCTCGGTGGGGGCCAGGTGCAGTCCGAACTGGTTCAGGGCGCCTCGCAGACCGGTGGCGGCGGGCGCCTCGTTGGTGATCTCGGTGAGCAGCGATGTCGAGCGGGCCTGCTCGCGTGGATTCGGCGGCGCGGCCGACGGGGAGGGCGGTGTGGCCGTCATCGGGGGCTGAGCCACCTGCGCCGCCGGCGCTGCCGCCTCCGAGCTCGGCACTGCCGTCACTGCTGTCGCCGTCGTCGCTGTGGTCGCTGCGGTTTCCGAGTACGGCGTGGTCAATGCGGTCGTCGAGCCCCGGGGCGGGGCCGGAGAGGTCGCCGATGCGGCCGATACCGGAGGGGATGCGGCTGATCCCGCGGACGCGGCCGACTGGGAGTACTGGGAGTGCGATGCGGGCGGTGCCGGCGACGAGGGCGGCGGCGCAGCCGATCTCGTGCGCGGCGGGGCCGATGGGGAAGGGGGCGCCGCCGATACCGCGGGGGACGGCACCGACGTCACCACCGGTGGCGCGGGCGTCGGGTCGGCGCGGCGCCTCCGCGGCGTCGTGCGCCCCGTGGTGCTCTCGTCCCGGGGCAGAAGCCCCGGGGGCAGCCGGATTCCGGCGGTCTCGGGGGTATCCGCGTCCGGAGCGGGCGCGGCTCGCTGTCGGCGGCGGGTGGGAAGCGGAGGCGAGGACCTCGTGGCGGCTGAGGGCCTGATCCTCGACTGGCGCGTCATCCGGGGCGCCGCAGGAGTCGGAGTCAGCGCGCCCTCGGTGATGACGGCGCCGTCGGGGTAGACGGCGATGCGCCAGCTTCCCGCGGGTTCGGTGATCGTGGTGGAGATCGGGTGCCCGAGTGCCCTGGCGCGGTGGGACAGGTGAGTCACGACGGCGGCGCGGGCCTCCTTCGGAGTCGGCTTGCTCAGGTCCGCCTCGACGCCTTCGAAAATGACGTGCGCGTGGCCCTCGGCGCTCAGCAAGACCTCGGCTCGAGGCCACTCTGTTGCGGTGCTCATGTGCATGTCCTTCGTAGCGAGCGCTTTGGGCGAGCGCGTGATATTGACTGGGCTCAGGGGCACCAAGGCTGTGCTGCGACGGCGCGCCGCTCGAGAATCGGGCCGCCGGCGATCCGATCGGGGCCGGGGCGCTGCCGGGCTCTCGCGCCTCCCCCCGAGCCGCGGTCGTCACGACTGGAGCGTACCGCGAGAACTTCGAAAGTAACGATTTTGTCTCTTCGGCGACGCCCGCGAGTCCCCGACGCGCCCGTGTCCGATCGCCTGATTCGCCCGGCTCACGCGGCTCGCCCGGCCGCCGGATAAGTATTCAGGATAACGGAGGATTCGCGGGACCATGCTCTCAGTGAACAAGCGGGCGGTGACATAGCCGTGATCTCGGGTGCCGTGATGAGGTGGGGCCCGTCGCCGCGCCTCTGACTGACAGGAGACAGCCCATGAAGATCTCACGCACCTCCGTCCTCGCGCTCATCGCCACCGTCTCCTTGGCCGCTGTACCGGCTGCGCAGGCCGTCGCGGTGGCCGGGCCGTCCGCCCAGCAGGTCTCCACCGCCGCGGAGCCGGCTGCAGTCACAGCGGAAGGAGCCGGCTACGCCGACACGATTCTCAGCAAGGTCAATGAGCTGCGGGCCCAGCAGGGCCTGGGACCCGTAACGCGCTACACCCAGCTGGACTCGGTGGCTCAGGGCTGGTCCGAGCAGATGGTGGCGCAGCAGTCCATGAGCCATAACCCCGGCTTCGCCGATCAGTACCCGGGCGGATGGTCGGTCGCCTCGGAGAACGTCGCCACGCTGTCCGGCGCCCGGGGCGTCGACGTCGGGACGCAGCTGTTCGAGCAGTGGCGCAACTCCCCGGGGCACTACGCCAACATGGTGGCGCCCGCCGCCAATGCCGTGGGCATCGGCGTCGCCTACGATCCGTCGACGGACTCCTGGTACGCGGCCCAGAACTTCTCCTCCTACTCCGATCCGAGTGCCGCCGGTCTGACCCCGACGGCGGCGGACCAGTCGAATTCGTCCCAGTCCACGCAGCCCGGCTCCGAGGCGCCTGCGGCGCCCGCGCCCGCATCGACCGACTCGAGCAGCGCGCCCGCTGCGGTACCCGCCGCCACCGAGGCCCCCGCCTCCGAGTCTCCGGCCGACTCCGCGTCCGCCGCCACCTCGGCATCGCCGTCCGAGGCCGCTCCCGTTGAGGCCTCGACCGGGACACCCACCGTCGTCGCCGCGGGTGCGAGCGCGACTCCTGCCGCCGGGGACCCGTCCGCTGCGGCGACGACCCAGCCTTCCGCCAACGCCGGGCAGGCCTCGCTGTCCCTGCCGGTCACCGGGGCGAGCCTGATCGGCGGACTGGTCGCCCTCGTGGCCGTCGTGGTCGGAGGGGTGCTGCTCGGCCTGCGTCGGCGTCGTTGATTCGCGCCCCCGAACGGGCCCAGCAACTGCGCGTCGTGGAGGTCCTCGTCCCGTTGGCCGTCGTGCACGAGTCGGTCGGGCGCGCACACAGGGCGGGATCCTCCGTACGCTGCCGGCCGATCGGTAGGGCGCATAGCGCGGCAGTACTCGCGGGCGCCCGCGCATGAGCGGGAGACTGTGCCGATGAACGACTTCGCGCCCTTCGAACCCATGCTGCACGGCACGTCGGTCGGCGGCGTCATCGTCCGTCCAGCCGGACCCGACGACGTCTCCCGCGTCGCCAGGCTCCTGACGCTGCGGGGGATCTCGGCGGAGGAGGCCCGCGAGCAGGCGCCCCGCATGATCGATGCCCTCCCGGTGCTCCTCCTGGCCCTCCTGTCCGCCGCGGAGGCGGCGATCGGCGACGACGGGTCCGGGGGCGCCGACGATGAGACGGCGGCGGCTCCCGACGATGCCCTGCTCGCACCCGTCGCGCTGTCGGGAGCCTTCCCGCTGCCCGAGCGCATGCGCGCCTCGTTGCCCGAGGCGAGCGCCGATTCCGACGCCTGGATGGTCTCGGGCCTCGTCGTCGATCCCGTGGCGCGCCGACGCGGCGTCGGCCGGGTGCTCCTGACCGCCATCGCCGATGCCGTGCGCGCTCTGGAGCCCGCCGCCGCCCTGTACAGCGTCGTCAACGCCACCAACCACGCCTCCGTCGGCCTGCACCTGGTGGTCGGCTTCGAGAGGCTCGCGCGGCTGGAGGGGTTCGGCGCCGTCACCTTCGAGGGAGGGCAGGGCGTCCTGCTGCGTCGAACCGGGTGAGGCGGGAGCCGGGGCGCGGAGCCCCGGGCCTCGCCGGCGGTCGGCCGTCGGCGGTCACCCGGTCCCGCCGTGGCTGGGGTCGGTGCGAGACGGTCGGAGGGGAGTCGGATCGGCCAGGTGCAACTCGTCGCGACTCGCGGAGTAGGACAGGCCCGGGTACCGGCCGAACTGCTCCTCGGCTCCGGGCACCCGCGGTTCGTCGTCGCGCATGCCGGCCAGCACCTCGGCTGGAGTCGGCCAGTTCCGGCTGCGCTCCCTGCCGATCGGGCTCACCGGTGGGTACAGCGCGTGCCCGGGGCGCACCATGAGCCGTCCGGGGCGGCTGCGGTCCCGCAGCGCGTGGGCCCTCCAGGTCAGGACCGGGTGGGTCGAGGACCACTGCACGAGATGCACCCAGAGGCCCCTCTCGTACACGGCGCGATCCGCCACCGCGTGCAGATTGACCTGCGCGCCCAGGTACTTGCCCGCTCCGAGCAGCCCTATGGCGCCGGGCGCGCCGGCGGGGGCGACGTCGTAGCCGTGGTTGTCCGCCGTGTACTCCTGCGCCCGCGACAGCGCATTGCCGAGGATCGGCACGGAGTACACGATCTGGAGGACGAGGACTCGCCAGAAGGAGGTGTGGCCGGCGGCGAGGTGGCCGACCTCGTGGGAGATGATGAAGCGCAGCGCCTCGGGATCGCGTGCGGATCCCCCCGTCTCGAACAAGTCGGAGTAGACCGCGACGAAGCGGCGGAAGCCGTGCCCCGCGGCGAAGGCGTTGATTCTGCCGTTGCCCAGAACCACGTAGGCGTCGGGGACGCGGCGCAGCCCGACGTGCTCCGCGGCCTCCACCACCATCCGGTATCCCTCGGGGAACTGGGTCGGGCTCATCTGCACCGAGGAGGCGCGCATCTTCGCGTACAGGAGCGCACGCGCGCCCCAGACCACCAGCGGCAGGAGCGGGACGGCCAGGAGGACCTGGCCCCCCGTCGACGTGGCGTTCTCGAGGATGAGGCGGCGTACCTCCCCGGCCGGTCCGGTCGGGTCGGGCACGGCCGCGAGCCAGATCACCAGTGCTAGCCAGGCCGCGACCGCCATGGCGCTGATGACCGCGCTCGCCCACAGCAGCGGCATCTCGGCGCGGTGGCGCAGACGGCGAATGCCGTGCGGCCCGTGGACAGTGGCGCCGTTGAGCGGTCGGGGGCGGCCGGGGGCGGTGGGCGGCACCGGAGCGGGGAAGGGGAGCGTCATGCCCACGACCCTAGAGCGTGCCGCCGGGGAGCGTCCCGCCGGGGATGCGGCGGGGCCCGCGATCGGCTCGGGTGCCGGCATCGCTCGTGGGGCGTCCCCCGGGGACGAGGCGGGCTCTCCTCATCGACGCCGGCGACATCCGCGAAGGAGAGCGTTCCCCGGGGACGGGTCCGCGACGGGCCGGGCCGCCGTCGGGACCGTCGGCCGGGCGACTGAGTAGGGTCGGGGCGTGACCGACCACGAGATCCCTTGGGGCATGCAGATCGCCGTCCGCTACGACAAGGTCCGCCCGCCGCGCCGCATCGACGTCGCCGAGGCCGCGGCCCGCGCCGTCGTCGCCCTGCTCGCCTCGCCGCGGACCGCTCCGGGCGGGGACTGGCACGATGCGGTCGAGCACTGGAGGAGCGGGCGCATCCGCAAGCTCGTGCGCCGTGCCCGCGGGCGGCGCTGGGAGGAGGTCCAGGACCTGCCGGGCATCACCGTCGAGCAGGAGGGTCCGGCCGGCTGGGGGCCCGCTGCGGCTCGCGCCTTCGTCCCCGGCCCGGTCAGGCCGTTGCCCCCGGCGCTGGCCAAGACCCAGGTCGAGGGCACCCACTTCCCCCACGGGGGCGAGCTGCCGCCCCCGCCGGCCGCCGTCGCCGAGGCGGTCGCGCGCGACCCCGGGGCCGCCACGGGCATCGAGCTGACGGACGAGTCCGTCTCCCCCGGGGCCCCGGTGACGGTCGAGGTCACGCCACTGGAGGGGATGACCAGCGGCAAGCTGTGCGCGCAGGTCGCCCACGCCGCCCAGCTCGCCTGGCAGAGCCCGGCCATGCCCGGGGCGGTCCGCTCCGCCTGGGCTGCGCAGGACTATCGGATCCGGGTCGTCTTCCCGACGCCGGACGCCTGGCGCGACGCCTCCCGGCCGGTCTCGGTCGTGGATGCCGGCTTCACCGAGCTCGACGGGCGGAAGGAGACGACGCGGGCGCTGTGGTGATGCGCGATGGGGCCGGGGCGATGCGGGTGGACTCCGCCGGGTCGTCAGGTGGGCATCGGCCCGCTCGAGCGGACTCAGGCCGCCGCCGGTGCGCTGGGCTCGTCGTCGTCGGGCTCCGGGGTTCCTCGGAAGACCCAGAGCCTCATCAGGGCGTAGAGGTAGAGGCCCTCGCAGCAGGCCGAGATGAAGCGGGCCAACTCGGCCTGGACTCCGATCCAGTGCAGGAAGGAGGACAGGCCGAGAATGAAGATGACGTACTGGCTCACGAGCCCGATGGCGTAGCGGGAGCCTTGCGCGGCGAGATGTCCGCGGGACTGGAAGTTCAGCCACCGGTTGAGCAGCAGGGAGTAGACGCCGGCGATCATGTACCCCAGGCTGACGGCCAGGGGGTAGAACCAGTGGAGCCCGTCGTAGAAGAACCACAGGAGGCTGATGTCGATGAGGAAGGCCGAGCCGTTGATGAGGGCGTAGCCGACGAAGGTCACGGGCACGCGCTCGCGCAGTGCGCGGGGGATGAGCCGGTGGATGCGGCTGATGACATGGAGGAAGGCTCTCGGGGCGCGCCGCGAGGGGTCGTTGAGACGCTCGTCGAGCCTGTTGGAGAGACGTTCTCGCGCGGACGCGGCGGAGCGCGCGGGTGTCGCCGCCCTGCGCTGCGGGGTGCGGAACCGGGCTGTGGAGCCAGCGGCATCCTGCGTCGTCATATCATCCTCTCGGAGCGGTCAGGTGTCAGTCCCACCTATGAGTGAGTCTTTCGCGAGAGGGCGTGCTGTACAAGTTCTTCGGGACGAAAAAGACGTCGTCTTGGTCTCCTTCTTCAGGGGGATGCTCCTTCAGGAGGATGCTCCCGCGCCGCGTGCCGCGAGGTTGTCCGCGGGATCGCCGCGGCCCGGCCATGATCGGGCCATGCGCCGGATCTTTCAGGTTTTTCGTTGCCCTCGCGCACGAATCGGGGCGGGTGCTCCGCACGGGATCGCATGGGGCCGTACGGGGCCGTATGAGCTCGTGCGGGGTCGCGCGGCCGTTCGCGTCAGGCGGCGCTCAGCACCTCGACCAGCTCGCTCCTGAGCGCTCGTCCGCCGGCGTCAGTCGGGTGGTGCACTGTGCGCAGGCCCAGCGCCGCGGCCGCGCTGATGTTCTCAGCGCTGTCATCCACGAAAAGCGCTTGGTCCGCATCGACCCCTGCCATCTCGAGGGCGCCGAGGAAGTACTCCGGGGCGGGCTTGGCCGCACCCACGATGCAGGAGTAGGCGTCCACATCGCACAGGCCGTCGTAGTCCAGCGCGGTGCGCATCCACTCACGGCGCTCCTCGTGCTGGTTGGTGGCCAGGACGGTGAGGTAGCCCGCGGCTCTCAGCTCGCCGACCAGGCGTCGGGCGAGCGGGTCCGGTGTCGCCCGGCGCCACAGGACCATCAGCTCGTCGGCGCTCGTCGCCAGCTCCAGCTCGGCGACCAGCCGTTCCAGCAGGTCCCGCAGGCTCTCCCTGCCCGACAGCGCCGGTCCCTCCCTGGACAGCAGCGCCTTCGCGAAGGGCTCTCCGCCGCCCTCCGAGAGCGCCCGGTACCAGGGTGTGCCGATGAATTGGAGGACGCCGTCCGCGTCGAGGAGCACGGCGCGCACCGAGGTGGTGCCGACCGGCGGCAGAGGCGGGGCGAGCGAGACGGCGGGACCGACGGGCTGGGAGGACGGGGTGCTCATCCGTCCCATCCTGCCTTATCGGGTCGATGGGCGCCGCGGACATGCCGTGCCGAGGCGCGGAGCGCGGGACGGGCGCGGGCGCACCCTGTCCGCACCCGGGCCGGATCGGGTGCCACACTGTGCCCATGCCGATATCCGTGCCGTCAGAGTCATCAGAGCCGTCTGCGCCGTTCGTGCGGACCTCGCCGTCCGCGCAGGTCCCCCCGCCCCGGCCCGTCATCCCGGACGCCCCGGGCGACGACGACGCCTACACCACCGCCCTCATCGACTTCGTCACCGCCTCCCCGACCAGCTACCACGCGGTCGCCGAGACGGCGTCGCGCCTGGACGCCGTCGGCCTGTCGCAGGCCGACGAGTCGCGGCCCTGGGGGGCCGGGACGCCGCGTCGTGGCTACGTCGTCCGCGATGGCGCGATCGTCGCCTGGATCCTTCCCGAGCGGTGCGATGAGCGGGCGGGCTTCCGGATCGTGGGCGCTCACACCGATTCCCCCGCCCTGAAGCTCAAGCCTTCGGCGGCCATGGTGCGCGACGGCGTCCAGGTCCTCGACGTCGAGGTCTACGGCGGGCCCCTGCTCAATTCCTTCCTCGACCGCGAACTCGGCTTGGCCGGGCGCCTCGTCACCCGGGACGGGGCCGTTCGCCTCGTGCGCACCGGCCCCGTCGCGCGCGTGGCCCAGGTCGCCCCGCACCTGGACCGCAGCGTCAACGACTCCCTCCATCTCGACAGGCAGGCGAACCTCCTGCCCCTGTGGACCCTGGCGACCGATGGCGCCCGCCCCGACGACCCGGAGCGCCACCTGTGCGAGCTGGCGGGCATCGACCCCCGTGAGCTCGCCTTCCACGATATTCTGACCTTCCCCACCGAGCGGCCCGCGCGCTTCGGGCGCCACGACGAGTTCCTCGCCTCCTCGCGGCTCGACAACCTCTCCTCGGTCCACGCCGCTCTGGTGGCCCTGGAGGCCCTCGCCCGCGAGGGCAGCGAGCCGGACGAGCCGGTCGTCATGATCGCCAACGACCACGAGGAGGTCGGGTCCGCCACTCGCTCGGGGGCGGGCGGCCCTCTCCTCGAGACGGTCCTGGGGCGCCTGTCGGGGCTGCTCGGCGTCGCCGGCGACGCCCGGGCGGCCATGCTCGCCCGCTCGATCTGCGTGTCCGCGGATGCCGGGCACGCCGTCCACCCCGGATACCCCCAGCTGCACGACCCCGCGGTCAGGCCGGCCCTCAACCGGGGGCCGCTGATCAAGATCAACGCCCAGCAGCGCTACGCCACCGACGCCGTCGGCGCCGCCGTGTGGCTGCGCGCCTGCGCCGCCGCCGGCGTACCCGTGCAGAGCTTCGTGTCCAGCAACGCCGTCCCGTGCGGCTCGACCATCGGCCCCATCACCGCCACGCGGCTGGGGATCACCACCGTCGATGTCGGTCAGCCCCTGCTGTCCATGCACTCCCAGCGGGAGATGTGCGGCGTCGCCGACGGCCCCTGGATGGCCCGGGCCATGCGGGCCTTCTGGCTGGGGGCCTGAGTCGGGCGGGGGTCGTGCGAGGACCGCGCTCCTGCCCGCCCCGTGAGCCGCGCGGACCGATCTCGATGCGGAACTGGACCGATCTCGGCGCGCGTCAGCGCCAGGCGCCGCGCCAGTACTGCAACGGCAGTCCCGCCGCACGCCAGTCGTCGACGCCCAGATCGTGGGCCCAGCGCACCGGCAGGTACGGCTCGCGCAGAGCCGGACGGCCCACGGCGACGGCGTCCGCCTGCCCGGTGATCAGGATCTGCTCGGCCTGGGCGGCCTCCGTGATGACACCCACCGTCACGACCACCGGCTCGCCGCCGTTGGGCGTCGTCGTCCCCGCCACGGCCGCCTTGACCCGCGCGGCGAAGGGCACCTGGTAGCCGGGTCCCACCGGCACGCGCGCGGGCACGTTCCCCCCTGTCGAGATGTGCAGGGCATCGGCGCCCGCGGTCACGAGCAGGGGCGCGAGCCCGGCGGTGTCCCGGCCGGTCAGGCCGCCCTCGGCCCAGTCGGTCGCCGACAGGCGGATGCCCAGGACCGTGGAGTCCCCGATCGCCTCGCGCACGGCGGCCACGGTCTGAAGGGGGAAGCGGCGCCGTCCCTCCGGCGAGCCCCCGTAGGCGTCGGTGCGGGTGTTGGACAGCGGGGAGAGGAACTCGTGAATGAGGTAGCCGTGCGCCCCGTGCAGCTCGACGACGTCGTAGCCCGCCTCGACGGCGCGACGCGCGGCTGCGACGAAGGCGTCCGTCGTCGCCCGGACCTCCTCCTCGGTGAGCGCGCGCGGCTCCGCGTGCTTCGGGTAGGCGATGGCGCTGGGCCCCACCGCGTCCCAGCCCTCGATGGTGGCGGTGCGCGCCCCGGCGGCGGCGTCGGGGCGCCACGGGGGAGTGCCCGCCTTGCGCCCTCCATGGCCGAGCTGGACCCCCGCCAGGGAGTCCGCGGCATGAATCGCCTCGACGATGCGGCGGTGCCCGGCGATCTGCCCGTCGTCCCACAGCCCCAGGTCGTAGGGGGACAGTCGGCCATTTGGGGTCACCGCGGTGGCCTCCACGATCACGGTGCCGAAGCCGCCCATGGCGCGCGTGGCGTAGTGCAGGACGTGCCAGTCGGTGGCGACGCCGTCCCGGGCGCCCACGGAGTACATGCACATGGGCGGGAGCCACATGCGGTTGCGGGCGGTGAGACCGCGCAGGGTCAGGGGCGTCAGGATGGTCGGCGTGGTCGGTGCTGTCATGAGGTCACGCTACGCGCCCGGAGTCGCCCGCGGTACCCCGGGCGACTCCCGGTGGGCGGGCCGGGCACGGGCAGCGGGATCGGGCGGCCCTCGTGTCGGGGGACGGGGACGTGGGGCCGGGCACGGCCAGCGGGATCGGGCGGCCCGTCCGCGGCGGCCGCAGCGCGCCGGACGAGTGCTGGACGGCGCACCCGTGCCGCGAGGCTGCGGCGATAGCCTGAGACCACCATGAGCTCCACCTCCCTGCGCCCCCGCCCCGTCCCCTATGGACAGCCCGGCCACGTCCCGGCCCCGATCACCCGACGGGTGGACGACGTCGCCCTCGTTTTCGAGGGGGGCGGCATGCGCGGCACCTACACCGCCGCCCTCGTCCAGGTCCTGCTGGAGGCGGGGCTCTTCTTCCCCTGGGTGGGCGGGATCTCGGCGGGCTGCACCAACACCGTCAACATGGTCTCGCGGGATCTGTGGCGCACGCGCGAGGCCTTCGTCGGTCTGACGACCGATCCGCGGACAGGCGGGTGGGGCAGCTTCGTCCGCCGTCAGGGCTACTTCAACTCCGAGCACATCTACCGGCACACCTCGGCCCCCGACGAGTCCATCCCCTTCGACTGGCCCGTCTTCAAGAGCACGGAGGCGACCGTGCGCATCGGCTCCTTCCGCTGCGACACCGGCGAGGAGGTCTACTGGGGGCTGGAGGACGTGGACGAGCTGGCCGACCTCCTCCCGCGCTGCCAGGCGTCGTCGTCCATGCCCCTGCTCATGCCGATCGTTCGCATCGACGGCGTCCCCTATCTCGACGGCGCCCTGGGGCCCACGGGCGGTTTCGCCACCGACGCCGCGGCGGCGGACGGCTACGAGCGCATGCTGGTCGTCTCGACCCGCCCGGCCGGGTACCGCAAGCCCGACGAGAAGCGCCCCGGCGCCTACCGGCGGTTCTTCCGCCGCTACCCGGCGGTGGCCGAGGGGATCGTCTCCCGTCCGCCGAACTACAACCGGACCATGGAGGAGCTCGAGGCCGCGCGGAGCCGGGGGCGCGTCTACCTCTTCCAGCCCGACCGCATGGCGATCGCCAACGGCGAGCTGCGGTACGACCGGATCGTGGGGGCGTACGAGGCCGGGCTCGTCCAGGCGCGACGGGAGCTGCCGCGAATCCTGGAGTTCCTCGGGCTCTGAGGGCCGGTGAGGGGACGGGGCCGGCGACCGATCTCAGTGAGGACGCGTCGTCCCGTAGACGGCGATATCCTCACCGGCATCGAAGCCGAAGGTCGTGATCGCCGGAACCGGCTCACCGCCGTCGAGCTCGCCGGCGAGCCGGTTCAGCACGGCCCGCTCGTGCGGGGGTACCGGCTCGGGCAGGTCGTTCAGTGCGAACCATCGCAGCCCCGCGCTCCTCCCCGGCTCCGCCACCCTCGGCTCGCCGCTCCAGCGGCGCGCCGTGAAGAAGAAGTCGACCCGCTGCTCCAGGGCCGCCCCGCCGACGTCGTTGGACCGGTGCACGACGGTCAGCGGTCGCACGTCCTCGGGCGCGACGCCGATGCCGATCTCCTCGGCCGCCTCGCGCACGACGGCCTGCGTCGCCGACTCGCCCGACTCGACGTGCCCGGCCGCCCCGCAGGCCCAGTGGCCGTCCATGTAGCCGGTGCCCCTGCGCAGCTGGAGGAGCACCTCGGCGCGACCGGATCGTGGGACCGTCCCTCGGGCCCGCCGCAGCAGCAGGAGGTAGACGGCCGGGACGAGGGCGAAGGGGACGGCGGGCATGGGTCAACGGTAGCGTTCCGCCGGCGCCGTTCCCGTGCGCGACCGGCTGCGGGTGGTGCCCGCCTGGACGAGCGCCGACAGGGGCGGCCGTTCCCGTGCGCGACCGGCTGCGGGCCCGCGGAGACCGGTTGGTCGGGCGACCGGGCTCAGCTCCCGCCCAGCGCAGTACCGACATGGCATCGCCGTCGGCCTGGGGGATTCGGCCTGGGAGATGACGGCCGCTCAGCCCCCGCCCAGCGCGGCATCGATGACGCCGACCAGCTCATCGACCCGCCCCGGCTCGTCGGTCGGCGCGGTGACGACGATCGGCCATGGGGGAGCGCCGGGGCCGGCGTGCGGATCCGGCCAACTCACCGGCCCCCACATCCCCGCACGGGCCAGCGCCTCCTCGACGTCGGCGAGCGCGCGCGGGGCCGCCGGCGCGCCCTCCTCCCCCCGCTTCGCCGCGCCCAGGGCCACGCAGCCCGCCGAACCAGGGTTGACGACCCGCAGTCCGCGAGCCCCGACGCCTCCGGCCAGGCGCTCCCGCAGGCGGCGCGCCCCCCGCCCCCGCCCCTTCCTCCGAGCGCAAGCACTCCTTCACGGTCTTTCGCTACCCGGGCGACCCGCAGGAGGGTGAGCCTCCCACGCCGGTCAGTGTCGAGGATGCGTCGAATCGGCCCCCCGCCTTTGACGACACCCCCATCGAGACGGCCCCTCGCGCGCCCATCACCCCGACGGGCTGGGACGATCCGATCGTCATCCCAGGAGGTGCCTCCGTCTCCTTCGACGATCCCGGCGGCGAGCCCCCCTCGGCCGAGGCGGCCACCGTCGGCGCGGGTGAGGCAACGCCGGATGACGCCGCCA
>ERZ773008.86-NODE-86-length-61038-cov-11.101979_pt1 | contig 61038 bp, 78 predicted proteins | sample MGYA00580664_ERZ773008 | MGnify/ENA primary metagenome ERZ773008 (study PRJEB29015, sample SAMEA2738016) | human oral metagenome | biome: human oral; feature: human-associated habitat; material: dental | place: China | collected 2048 ...
AACACACCATACCGCTTCTTAAGAGTTTTTCGTGAGAACAAGTATGGCGAGATTAGAAGTATAAGGAATTGGTTGATAAGTATCCGAGAAAACCCAATCTAAACTTATCTAGTTATCAGGCAAGCGTATATAGATATTTTGTTAAAGTATATAATCAATTAATCGATATTCCTATAGACACTCTATATCTACCATATCTATACTATAAATATGTAAGCGACGAACATAATATTAATCCAGAAGGGTCTACATTTATTTCCGATATTATTATTGGTATTGCTGAACTAAAAGAAAGAGGAGAGCTGAAATGAGAAATGATATCATTAATTATGCAACTGGAAAACCTGTAAGTTGTATAGATGTTTATTATGACAAGTTGGTTAAAGAGGGCTGTCTTAAAAATGTAAAAATATTAGAATGTCTCTGTTATATTCTGTGTGGTAAGGTTTATAATAGTTGTAATTTTACAAATAAGGAGGCTGTTTGTAAAATATTCCAGGAAATCGCAGATACCTTATCTATCCCATTTCAAGATGTATTTGATTTATGGAATGGCGACCGGATATTGTTACGTACAAAGAAGACAACCCTTGTATTGGGAGCCGTAACTAACAGCATCTTTAATCAATACGCCGATGGTAAGACTATCTACTTATATTTTGTTCATGAAGAGACCGAGACCCCGCTTCTTGGTTCTTTCGTTTTTGAACCAGAACTTAAATATGGCGTTGCTACTCATCCATCGTGGCTAGCGTTTCTTAAACATATCGACAACGCCTGTAGTTTGATCAGTGCCGACTTTGTTAATCGTCGTTCTTCTACTTATAATACTAAGATACTAGCTAAGAGTTTGCTAAATATTTCAAATAAACAATGGAAAGAAATTGTAAAAGGCCCGGTATATGTTCTGCTTCAGGATCTTCAAGACAACACTGTTAGTCGACTTACAGAGCTTATGAAGGCAATTCCTGACTATGAAATTGATATATGGCTGCTTGTATGTATCGCACAGGATAAACCCCCATATACAAAAGACACAGATAAACTATTTGGTTGTATAGCGTATCATCTTGCTAAAGTGATAAATGAAGGTAAACTTCGTAAAGTTGTTAAAATTAAAAACTAATAGGAGGAAATGAAATGACAAACACTAATTCAGAAGGACGTGTATTCAAGGTACCTTATTCACCACGGGATTATGTTCGCCGATTATGGAAATCCATTGGAGTACATATGATGCGACGTGGGGCTATTGATATCAAGGGTAACCCTATTTGGGATAAGTCCAGTTTAGCAGACCAAGTGACTAGCCACCGCTATCATGAACGTGCGCTCCGTATCAAGATTAATGAAATCCGTGTTAAGCATGGCCTGGAACCTATCGCTCTGGATTCGCTTAAATGGTTCACTGAAGGTTATGTATTGGAAGGATTGGAGGATTATAAGTATGCTAAAATCATCTAAAGCGCTGCAATTCTTATTCATGGTAAGTCTTTGTACTACCGTGATTGGTATTCCATCGCTTATCTTATTCGTTGTGGCCTTGAAATGGCTCTTCCTCATCTACCCAGCTGTATTCCTGTGTCTGGTTATGCTAGTTTCGTATATTACAGCTATCTGTATGGTATATGATGATATCTTTGGTAGCGGTCGAGATAGACGGTTTCTTGAGGCGAAGACTATACCTGTTACAGATAGGAAGGAGTTCGGCGAGGTGTATAGGGAGATCTCGAGATCACCGGTTTCAATCGTACCATTTTATGATAATTTTGCGCCAATTTGTAACTCACTTGGGATACAACCACCACTAAATGAAAGTGAAGCATCTATACGATTTTCTGAAATGTTTGTAATATTGGCTGACTCGCTAAACGATATCTCAGAAAAACTAAAACCAATCGATCTTTACAATCTATGGGTACAGAATAAACTCTTAATTATCTAATTAGATGAGGATTATAATATTGTTTATAATTACGATATTATTACGATATTATTACGATATTATTACATTCACAAGCCCTACATATAGAGACGATCAATGCCGAATCTATATTATAATAAATGATGGTAAAAATTGTTTTACTACAAAAGGAACGCGTGATGAACTTATTTATACATATAATTTAACGGAGGTAAAATAATATGATGTCAGAAAAATTAATAGGGCTTTTAGATGAGTTCCAGAAGTTTGCAGTTAAACTTAAGATCCAACAAATATTGGATACGCTGGTTAAAGATGATCGGGTGCATGAAGTAATCGATGCCGATAAAGTGTTTGATTACCACAATAAGATGCGTGAACATTTCACCAAGAACCCTCAGGACTTCACATTCTCAAATCGCGAATGGGTGCAGGAATCGCTTAAACGAATTAATGTGGATGTATCTGATATCTTTGATGCAGGTGCTAATGTAGACCATATTAAGCGTGAAGAGATTATTATTCTATTCATGCTGCTATGGATTCATATGAAGATACAAGACCCATCTAGTTCTTCGTCTATTGAAGATCCTTATATTCTATTCCACTATTGGATATATGACCGAGTTATCGTTACTAGACCGACAAAAGAAGCTTATTTGAGTCATGAAGATGAAAAAGTATTAGACCGCGCTTCAGACAAATACGGCTTATTTATAAACCTCCATCATTTTAGCATCAATGAAAAAGGAGAAGTTGATTATTGGTATACAGATCCTTCTAATATTATAAACCTTGATTCTTGTGTAAAATGTGGCGCCGAAAGTTTTAGAAAAGTCAAAGACTTGGCTATGAGTAGACTCACAAAAGAACAGAATAAACTTGCGGATGCTGATAAGAAGCATTGGACGGAAGCAGATGAGGTACGCGCTCGTTTTCAATCAAAGTTCAGATACATGAAAGGCGGTAGAATTAAATTCGGTCATTCTGAAAAGAAAACACCAATTATCTGGCACCATAATATTGAGGAGGTATTGGTTAAAGTTCCTAAAGATATTCACGAGCGGATCCCTGATATAGACTTTGATAATTTCGAAGATACTATTGGTAAACTCACAAACGACCTACTTGCAGAAAAACAGCGTCATCATAACATCGCCCGGAATACTAAATTTGTAGTACGGAAAATGACGACCATGTCCAATAAAGACTATAAGGCGTTTCTGAAGAAATTCAAAGAAAGGGAAGTGATGCGTTGTTATGATTGGTTTCAATGCTTCGACGACATCTTGAAAATTAGCGATCTTGAGTTCGATAATGAGGTTATTCTAGAAGCCGCTGTTCAATATAACCGTAGTATTTATCATCTTAATAAAGCTCTACTTAAACTAAAGGAGAAATTAAATGAAGAAAAAGACCAGTAAACCTATTTTCTACGTTTCTACGTTTATCTTACTAGCTGCGGTGGCCTTATTCACCTTTATCACTTACCTCTTTATCTCTTGGTTAATGAGTCTGGTTCCGCAAATTGGTATCTTTGGTTTACTGATATCTAACCTTGTCTTAGGTTTTGGTGCCTTTATTATATATAGTTTATATATGGCGGCTAAGGATGTGTATGAAAGGCAGGTAAAATGATAGATGAAACAAGAATTCTTAGATAAAATTGCAAAGATTGAGAAAGCCCATGGGCCGTTGGAAGAACCCAAAAGACCTTATAACTCTTCTATCTATGATATTGAACCTGAAGATGAGGACGACATCTTTACTATTAAAGGTTGGCATCTATTGTCGGATGCTATTTTAGGGAGGTATGATAAATAAATGAAAAGAATGTCGAAAACATGTTTTATTCACAATCTTGCTAGTTGGTTATTTATTACAGCATTACTAACGCTTGCAGCCATATGTACTTATGGCGTAATTTATTCTATAATTATTCAAAGCAAACTACCTGAGTTCTTTATTTATATCGGAGCCAGTGCGGTTTCTATGGGATATGTCGCACTTGTAGTCCTGGCCTTTATTAATTTCGTTATAGAAGGGTGATGGTATGAAACTGCTTGTATCTTGGGCGTATTACGTTAGTAATAGGGAAGAACTTGATAATTTAATTAGAGACCCTGATGATAATATTATTAAAGCACCGGATGATTTCTTTGACATGATACCTCGAGAATATCTTCTTATTGATGATGGGGCTCTTATCGCTACTAAAGAATGGTCTGATTCTTTCGATAAAATCATGGATAAGTCTCCGGTTACTTCTGAAGACCTTGATGGCGGTGGTATTATTTATAGAAAACAGTTCAATATCCCACCGTTACCTCATAATTTCCTATAATATTAGTATAATAAATATGTAACTTATTACAAAGCTCTTAATAGAAGGAGAGAGATGGAGAGTTTTGTTTTCCATCAATATTATAGTAGTCTTTTCTACTATTATATACCACTCTCCTCGACGTTTAACACACTATTTGCTAGAAAAGGAGAAATAAAATGGTAAATCAATCACAAATCACACTTGAAAACGTTCGCGTTATCTACCCTAACTTCGCTGGTCGTGAATCTGAGTACAATACAAAAGGTTCACGTGAGTTCGGCATCGCCTTGGATCCTGCTCTTGCTGAGGAACTTGCCGCTCAAGGACTAAATGTTAAGTTTCCTACTGAAGACAAACCAAACCGTCCTGCTTATTTGCCAGCCACTCTATCTAATGGCCCTGAAATTCAACCATGGATTAAGCTGGTTCTGGTAAACCAAGGTAAAGGTACTATCCTTAATAATGCAGATACTAATCAACTTGCTATGCTGGACGAAGTTACAGCTGGCGCACTTGCTAATGTAATCATTAATCCTTACAACTGGACTGCCGCTGGTCGCTCTGGAATCAAGGCTTATGTGAATAAGCTATACGTCTATATTGATGATATTGACCCAAGCCTGGCTCCAGCTAAGGATAAGTTCGAACAGGATATTGAATTCATTTAATCATGATACCCCATAAACTGGGTAGTATCGCACTAAAACCCAAGCAATTTGAAGCATGCGGGAAGTTAAAGAACGGCTCTATATTAATGGGAGGTGTTGGCTCAGGTAAGACATTTACGTCTATATTCTGGGCCGCCTCCCAATACGGAGCTTCTTTTTTTACAAAAGACAAGCCTCTTATTGTTATCACCACTGCCATGAAGCGTGACCTTATCGAGTTAGGTAAGGATAAACCGGATTGGCAAAGCTCTCTGGAGGCCTGCGGTATTACTAATTATATAGTAGACTCTTGGCAGAACATTGAGAAATACCAACATATAACCGACTCTGTCTTCATATTCGATGAGCAGAGGGTTGTTGGTTATGGTAAATGGGGTAAGGCTTTTATCCGCACATGTTGGAAGAATAACAAATGGATACTGTTATCTGCCACACCAGGCGATGTCTGGATGGATTATATGACAATATTCATAGCTAATAAATTCTATAGGAATAAAACGGATTTCACATCTCGTCATGTTGTATGGGATCCTTATGTTAAATTCCCTAAGGTTAAGAAGTATATTGGTACCGCTGTTCTTGAGAAATACAGGAATCAAATCGTTGTACCTATGGATGATGATCGTGAGACTGTCCGCCATAGGGAATATCTATATGCTGAGTATGATGCTTTGATGTTGAAAGACTTGGCTGATACAAGATGGAACCCATTTACTGACGAACCTATATTGAATATTGCCGAATACACACAACTAGTTCGGCGCATCGTCAACACTTCCCCAGACAGAATTAGGTTGGCTGAGAAGTATATTAAAGAACATGATAAGGTTATTGTATTCTACAACTTCAATTACGAGTTGGAGATATTAAAAGATATCTGCGAACGTAACAACCTATTATATAAAGAATGGAACGGTAATAAACATGAGCACATTCCTCAAGAAGACTCTTGGGTATATCTTGTTCAATACACAGCAGGAGCCGAGGGATGGAATTGTATTACTACTGACAATATTCTATTCTATTCTGTTAATTATTCTTATCGTAAAATGGAACAAGCGGAAGGCCGAATAGACCGTTCTAACACGCCGTTCAAAGACCTTTACTATATATATCTGACGTCGTCTGCCAAAGTTGATAAGGATATTCTAAAGGCTGTTAAAGATAAGAAGAGATTTACAGAAGCCGCATGGGCGAAGAAACAAGGTTTTACACCTTATGATGATTATATTGATAATTTAGAGAAGGGATGGTTGTATGGCGTCGATACCTTTGGAGAAGGATTACCAGGCAAGTCTTCTTAGAAGGCTGCGTAAGGCTTATAGGAGCCGCATATTAGCGACTAAGACTGACCCTGGGTCGGTACAAGGGATACCTGATTTGATCGTTATATGCGATTCTAAATACGCTCTATTGGAAGTTAAACGCTCTGCCAACGCTTCTAAAAGACCTAATCAAGACTATTATATAGAGAAATTTGGACAACATAGTTTTACATCATTCATTTATCCTGAGAATGAAACAGATGTTATATATGAAATGTGTGATTTCTTTGGTCTTGACTTCAATTTATTTCTGAAAGAAAAGTAGTTCTAATTGTAGTAGATATCTTTAAAGGAGCGATGAATGGATTGGATACCACATTGGAACTTGGCTGGGAAACATGCATTCTTATCCCCGTCAGGTTATTCATGGCTTGGTTATGATGCTGAAAAAATGGCTAAATCCTATGAGAACAAACAGAACGTTGCTCGTGGGACAGCCTTGCATGAGATGGCATCGCAATTAATTAAGTCTAAAACAGAATTAGCGCCTAAAAAGAAGGCTCTTAACCTGTTTGTCAACGATTGTATTAGGGACGGCATGTCTTCTGAGGTACTTTTATACTACTCAGACCATTGTTTTGGTACTGCAGACGGTATTAAATGGGACTCAGACCAGCTTGAATTACGTATTTACGACCTAAAAACCGGCGTATCTAAGCCATCTTTCAAGCAATTAGATATCTATGCCGCTCTATTTTGCTTAGAATATGGGGTAAATCCTAAGAAAATTACCATTATTCAGCGCCTATATCAAGGGAATGGCTTCCAAGAACAGGTGACTGTCAAGGATAAAGCTCGTGTTGAGGGTGAAAATCCCGGTAATATCGCTTGGATTATGTCGCATATTAAGCAAATGAGTAAAATATTAGAGGAAAAAGAGGCTGAAATCAGGCCATTTAAGTTCTGGTAGAGCTTGAATTGGTTGGATATTATAGGAAAAATTGGCTATTTTTGGTCGATTTTCATTCTACAATTGTCGTTTTCGGCTAATTTGCCCCTGACAAAAGTGGCTCAAAACCCTGGAATTTCCCCAAATTTCCCCAAATCAAACTTGGGGATTTGCCAAAAAACGTGGGGAAAATGGGTGTTTTTGGGCCATTTCCCCAAATCAGGGGGTATTTTGTGCCACGTTTTGAGCCACTTTTTTAGGCCTATTTTTGCTATAATGTTATAGTATTTTGGACTAGTTTTTGGCGTGATTTTTAGATGTTTTCAGACGTCGAAAAAGTGGCTCAAAACGTGGCACAAAACTCTGGTAAGTTTGGGGAAATTGGTGTTTTCCCATGGTTTTCCCCAAGAAATTTCGCCAATCCCCAGATTAAAGTTGGGGAAAATGGTGAAGAGTTGTCAGGGGCAAATTGAGCAAAAAGGGGTCTTTTTGGCCTGTTTTTGGGGTATTTTTGCTATAATTTTATAGTTTTCCCCAAAATCCCACGGTTTTTTCGGAAACTTTTTAAATATATTAATTAGATTTTATATGACTTTTTATGGGTTATGTAGGGTTGTATGGTATTATGTTGTTTTATTATATATTTTATATTATTTTTAATAGTCTCGCGCGTACGGGAACTATAATCTTAAAAGTATAAAAAATGGTATAATAAACAAGGATTTTTAATCAATATATTTAAAAAGTTTCCGAAAAAACCGTGGGATTTTGGGGAAAACCTATTTTTATATGGAAAATGGACATTTTTGATGATTTTTGTCTTGTTTTTCTGGTTTTGTGTTGTTTTAGTATAATTTAGGTAAAAATACATATTTATTTTAGTATTCTGGTTGTATTTGGTATTTTCCAATGTTGCCGGATGTGAAACGATATATAAGCTTCAAACTGCTTAGGTTTGGGTTGAGTGTGAGTTAAGTTTTTACTTGTTTGGGTAAGCGTCATAACATAGGCATTGTTAAACCTCCTTACAAATGTTTCCTTTCTGAATTATTTACTCATATTCAAAAGTTGCAGTTTCTGTCATTTCCTGCAACAACCTCAAAAGTGTTCCTACTGGGTTTTCTTATTTTTCCCCAGTTGTTTATAAATCTCCTATTTCTATTTTTTGGTTAGGCATGTGGTACTAGCAGCAAACTACATGTTCGTGATAAAAGTGTGTTTCATAAACATGACGTAAATGGGTGGTGTGGTTGATGTTCCGATGTGTCCATACTACAGCCAATTTATCCAATCAAGTGTTGGTGAAGTTTGTACTTTCTCGCATATACCAAACCTAGGTGGTTTCAAGCTTATATATCATTTCGGTATGTATTTTTATAGTTTTTATGGGTATTTCTCAGTTTTGGGAAGTTCGAGGCGCTATAATAGCCCTCAGAGGCCCATATTCGCCCTGTATCGCGTTTTATGTTGTAGTCCGGTAAATAGTTCATCTTTGGGCTAAAATGCTGTGATGGGCCTTATATGGCCTTATACGACGTGTTAGTATTTTGGGCATTTTTAAGATTTTTGAGGAGGATTACGCATTGGATTTCGGAAATGTCTTCGGAAATGAAGAGGAAATCATGAATGATTTGAGCCAACTTTCGGATACCGGACGAGAAATTATCCTCAAACATATTGGGGTAAAACGGCGTTCCGGACGTTATCCTTGGGATCCATTTTTACATTTACCCAAGAATTATAAGTTCATCGAAGACCGTGATGAGCTTAAAAAACGGGGTCTAAGCGACAACGAAATCGCTAAAGAAATGGGTCTTTCAACAACAGTTTATCGTTCAAAAGTAACAATTGCCAAGGAAGAATTGAAACAATATAACATGCAACGGATTGCAAAATTACAGTCTGAAGGTATGATTATTGACGATATTGCCAAGACAATTGGGACTACTGGACAGACTGTTCGTAACTATTTGGAGGAAATTAAGAACCCAAATAAGAGTGCTCGGGCTAAAAGAGTGCAGACTGAAGCAGTCGCACAAACACTCGAAGACGCTGTAAAACGGTCAAAATACATCGATGTTGGTAAGGGTGTGGAGATTCAGATGGGTATTTCCAAGGAAAAACTTAAGTCTGGACTCAATGCTTTGGTCGAATCTGGTGAATATGAGGTGCATAATCTACGTATTGCGCAGGTTACAGACAAGAATAATTCGACTCCAGTCAAGGTTTTGACGAAAAAAGGGGTAGAAAGAGCTGAAATCTATAAGAATATGGATAAAGTTCGCCCTGTCGAAGAGTTTGCAATAAACGGCGATGCCCGTATGTTCCAACAAATGGAGCGCCCTAAGTCGATTGGATGGGATAGAGTGCATATTCGGTACGCAATTCCTGAAGGACAGAAGGGTCACGGGACAAATGACGATGGCGCAATGATGGACGGAGCCATGTTCTTACGTCCTGGTGTTAAAGATTTAAATCTTGGTAAAGCATCATATGCCCAAGTTCGTATTGCTGTAGGTGATACCCATTACCTTAAGGGTATGGCTTTATATGGTACCGAGGAAATGTTTAAAGGTATCCCTAAAGGTACCGATATTATCTTTAATACCAATAAGACAGCCAATAAGACGCCTCAGGAAGTCCTTAAAGAGCTTAAGAAGAACCCTGAAGGTGGGGCCCCTATCGAAGGCCCGAACCCGTTTGGAGCCACTGTAAAGCGCCAGAATACGCTTGTAGACAGTAACGGAAATCCTGTTTATAAACCTGGAGTTAAAGACCGGTTTGGAAATAAGGTTCCTCAAATTGGTTCTATCAATATCGTAAATGAGGAAGGCGATTGGGGTAGTTGGTCTAAAGCCTTATCTGCACAGTTCCTTTCTAAACAACCTACGACTGTTGTGCATGAGCGATTGAAAGCAACTATGAAGCAGGTACAAGATGAGTATGAAAGTATTCAGAAAGTTACGAATCCTGTTATCAAGAAACAATTGATGGAATCGTTTGTGTCTGACCTGGAATCTAAGCAGGTTCATATGAAAGCCGCAGCACCAAAAGGTTTCCAAGGACATGTTATCTTACCGGTTCCTGATATGAAGGAGAATGAAGTATATGCTCCTAATTATAAGAATGGTGAGAAGGTTGTCCTTATCCGATATCCTCATGGTGGACGATTTGAAATCCCTGAGCTGACTGTAAATAATAATAGTGTAGCTCGTAAGATGATATCTAAGGATAGCCCTGATGCTATTGGTATTCATCCGAAGGTTGCATCTAAAATGTCTGGTGCCGACTTTGATGGGGATACTGCATATGTTATTCCAAATAATAAAGGGAAGTTTAAGAGTCGAGATAGTCTTAAAGAACTTAAGAACTTCGACCCTAACATGTATGCGGATAAGCCTGGTACATTTACACCAATTACTAAACGTTATCAACAAACTTTGATGGGTGTTGTATCAAACCTTATTACTGATATGACATTACAAGGCGCCCCATCTAGTGAGATCGCGCGTGCTGTAAAACACTCAATGGTTGTTATTGATGCTGAGAAACATAAGCTTAATTATAGGCGCTCTGCTGAAGAGAATGGTATCGATGCATTAATGAAACGGTATATGACCCACGTTGATAGAGTTAACTATGGTGAGCTCGAGCGATATAATCCTAAGACAAGACGGGTAGATAAAGTAATCGACCCTGAGAAATTAAAAAAGGATTTGACGCCGGGTAAAGAATATACCTCCGCCTCTACAATTATATCCCGCCATAAACAATCCGTTATTACTGACGGGTATCAAGTAGAAGTGCCCGATCCTAAATCTAAGTCGGGTGGTACTAAGATGGTATGGCGTAACAAGAAGGAAACTTATCTTGTTAATATGGTTAAGGATGCCAATGTGTTCCTTGGCCCTAACGCAACCAAGACGGAGCATCATTATGCGGACTACATCAATGAACTCAAGGCCTTTAAGAATAAGGTCGACTCAGAAATGAGTGGTATCAAGATGCCGTCCCGTGATCCTAAAGCCGCTAAGATCTATGCAGAGGAAGTCCTGTCTATGAAGGACAAGGTCAACCAAGTAAAGATTAACCGTATCAAAGAACGCCAAGCGCAACGTATGGCTGAGGTATCAAGTAAAGCAGAGATTGCTCGTAGGTCAGAGGATGAAGTTCTGAAGAAGGATGAGATCTCTCGTATCAAACAACAAGCTTTGAACAAAGCAAGGTCTATGGTAGGTGCAGAAAGAACGCCCGTCACTATTACAGATGACGAGTGGGATGCAGTACAATCTAATGCGGTATCGGGTACTCTACTGAAAGAACTGGTATCCTTTATGGATGATAGCCAGCTCAAGTCCCTTGCTACCCCAAGAGCTAACAAACAGATGACCGAAGCTCGTAAGAGTAAAGCTAAGGCCCTGCTTGCTAATGGCTATACAATAGCACAAGTAGCAGAAGCATTAGGTGTAAGTAGTTCTACTATTGGTAAGATCAAAGCTGAATAGAAGTTAGTGGGTAGTCCACTACATGTATGATACATCATGTTGTACTATCGTGTGTACTACAACATAGAAAGGAGAGAAGCTCATGCTAACAACTGAAGACAATCCGTTCAGTCCTTGGACACAGTACGAGTTATGGCGACGTTGGGACATCGATCATGGTTACAACATCGAGTCTTACATCGCATCACTCATGCCAATGCTCAATGACAGTTCAATTGAAGACTATGAACACGCATGGTCGGTAGCAGTGTCTTCGATACTAGAACAGAACATCTTCGGAAACTTAAAACTTGTTCCAAAACCTGATGATTACGAAGAAGATCTTGAGTTTCTTAATGAAGATGAAGATGAAATAAAACTTTAGACCCCGGGGGGGTGCCTATTACAGGCCTTCCTCTTCAGCATCGGGGCTGGTATCAAAAATTCCCCCGTTGCGATTTTTTTCAAAATGGTTTTGGATTTCTACAGGCCGATTCTAGGATTGGTTTGTGCTAGAGGGGTACTTTGCTCCTTTCAACCCCTATAGTATATAGCGGGCGTTAGACAGGACTGATGGTCGTTGTTGAAAACTGACCTAAAGTCGGTCTATAGGAGTCCAAAACTTATGAAAAAGGGTTCTAATGATAAAGAAAGAGAGGAGAACTATCGTGGCAGCAGCAAAAACTACCTATAAAGTTGTAGCACCTGCCGGGGTATACATTCGTTCAACCCCTGAGCAATCAGAAGAAAACGTCGTACGACTTGCTAATCGTGATGAGCGTCTAGTCGTCGTGAATGTTGGTGACGAATGGCTTCAAACCGATGAAGGTTATGTCATGAACCAACCTTATATCGTTGAACCCGACACGGTCAAACCACGGAAGAAAGGAGAGGCTGAGTAACTATGACGAATGAAGTAGCTGAATTCGATAACCAGAGAGCCTACAGACCTGCACGTTCGCCTGAACAGCGTGAATTGCAAATGATGGAACTCGCTATGGGTCTATCGGAAAAGCGTCTTCAGGAAGGAACCGCATCGGCCTCTGAGATTGTCTACTGGCTAAACCAAGCAAGTCCTAAGGCTCGTCTTGAACGTAAGCAGTTGGAATTACAAGCAGAGTTGTTACAAGCTCGTATCGATTTGATTCGTAGCGACCAACAATCAGACCTTGACTTCAAACAAGCATACAAGGCATTCCAAGGATATTCTGGTAAGCCGGCAGAAGTCATTGATGGTGAATTCTATGAGCAATAGGCTCACCTATACAGAAATGTCTAAACTTGAGTCATATACTGAGCGGTTGAATTATCTAAGACTTCGTGGCGTACATCATGAAGCGCCTAGAGAAATATCCAATCGGTTCTATAAATCTCATGCATGGCAACAATGTCGTGCGGCTATTATACGGCGGGATTTGGCTCAAGACCTTGGTGTTAGGAAATTATATGTGGAAGGCCCGATTACGGTTCATCATATGAATCCACTAACTAAGGAGGATATAGAAAACTTGACCGAGAACTGCTTCGATCCTGACGGACTGATCACGGTCTCTGACAGCACCCATAAACGTATCCACTATGATCAAAAGGAGTATCAAACATGGGTTGAACGTAAACCGGGTGACACGAAGTTATGGTAAGGATGAAGTTTATGACTAGTATCTATGAAGACGTACTCAACTTCGTCGGGGTGTTACATGATTCCGAACCGGATTCAAATCGTGTAGTTAAGACTCAACTAGGTGTAGCTATTGATGCGGCACTTGGTGTGCTTGTTCAGAATGGTGTCGGTCATAATGTTAGTGTTATCGCCGAACCTAATTTAACTTGGGCGGAGTTCTTCTACGGTCATATGGATCTGGCTGAAGGAATTAAGGAACGCCTTAGAAATAATACCTTTGCTAAGAACTATGTTTGTATCTCGGCGTTGATTTCATATGACCCACCACAAGCATCTGTTCTTACCGCATTGAAAGAGGCTCGGGATGAGAATCTCACTCGCGCTAGATGGGAGGTAGAACTTGTCAAACTTGACATCTGATGAACTCCACCATGCCGGGCGTAAAGGTATGAAGTGGGGTATGCATATTTTCGGGAAGAGACGTAGTGGTGCTGGTGGTCGCTTTAGACGTGACAAGAATACCGATCCTAAAAACGTCAAAATCCCTAAGAAACTTCACAAACATGTGGATGAGCGGCTAAGGGAAGCTGAGTACCTCGAGATGTATCGCAGTCGTAGCAATATGTCGACTAAGGCGCTAAAGGCTAAGATTGCTCGCTTAGAAGCAGAAAGGAAGTTTAAAGAATTAGTAGAGGCTCCTGAGAAAGCTCGGAGAGAGACTCTACAGAAAAAGAGACAGGCTCGTGTTGCTTTTGCTGGTAAAGCAGTTTCTGCGGCATTGGACGTGTATAGTAAATTACCATCAGAGATCGCAGGTAGAGGTAAAACTGGAAACGCTGCAGCGGAAGCAATAAAGAAATTCAAAATGTCTCAAGATAAAGTACGAGCGTTTAAGGATGTGCCAATTACTATGACTAAAATTACACAGTCTATTAATGTGGGTGGCGTTGATGTATATATTCCAGAAACCATTCAGAACCGATTTATGATTCAGCACGCTGGTCGTAAGGGTATGAAATGGGGTATGAATATCTTTGGTAAACGCGATAGGTATGCTCGGAATAATTTCTCTAAAGAACATTATCAAACATATAAATATGCACGTGAGCGTGTTAAAAAGGGCGGATCTGAATATAAGCTATCTAAGAAAATCCATAGATTAACTAAGGATTTATATGATAGTCAACCGTCTGAGCAAAACCGACTTCTTACAAATGTAGCATATGATGCACGTAAAGATGCGAAGGCTACTCGTAAGAAATATAAAGGATCCGTTAAAAAGATTTTTAATAAATATTCTGAGACTGACTTTGATTTAAAGGGAGGTCTCACACAATCAGGAGTACAAATGGGTGAATTTATAAATGGGGTATACATCCCGTCGCAAGATGACCTACTCTTACACTATGGTAAAAAGGGCATGAAGTGGAAGAAGGGTCGTCAAGGTATGACTCCGGCTCAAGCAGCTATGGCCGATGCTGAAGAACGCGAAGCTAATCGCGACTATGGTAAAGAGTCCGAGAAATATAAAAAAGAGGCTAAGTATTACTACGATAAGGTAAAGGGCGGTGTTGAAAAAGGTAAAGCTCGGAATAAGAAAGAGCAGAAATACCTTGACAAACACAACGACGCTATGGATAAATACATCGATGCTTTGGAACGTAAGAAAAATCAGAAGAATCTTCGTAAAAAGGTCAAACATTCTAGTGTTTCCGATGACGTTTTACTTCACTATGGTAAAAAGGGCATGAAGTGGAAGAAGAAGGGTGAAGGCGCTATTGGTATCGGTACTGTCGGCGCAGCACCTGCATTCCAGGATAAAGCTCTAGAGCGTCGGGCAATTATCGAACGTCTTATCGCTAAAGAACATGATAAAGCAGCTAAGAAAACGAACGATCCTAAGAAAAAGGAAATTCGTAAAGATCTTCGTGAAAAGGCGAAGAAGAATTCTAAAGAACTAGAAAAGAAACGTGAGAAAATGTATAACCCATATCGTGGAGACAAACTTCCTAAATAATCTTTTCTAAGCAAAGGAGTCAAATAAGTGGTATTAAGTAATACTGCGGTTCCTGTCGAGTATGGCAGATTTCGGGACGCGGTATTGCGTGGTGAAATCCCTGTATGTCGTGAAGTCTCGATGCAAATGAACCGTATTGATAACGATATCGCGAACCCGAATTATTATTACGACCCAGATGCGATACAAGGTTTTATCGATTTCTGTGAGAATGAGATGACCCTAGTCGATGGGCGTCCTTTAACACTACTACCAACCTTTAGGTTATGGGCTGAGGATTTATTGGCATGGTTTGAATTTAAGGAAGAGAAGGTCTACGACCCCGAAACCGGAAATTTCAAAATAATTAGACATAAGCGCAGACTACGGAACAAGCAATATCTCATTGTGGCTCGTGGTAATGCCAAGTCTTTATATGCCACGCTTCATCAGGCCTTTGGGCTTGTGATGGATACCAACTCAACCCAGCAAGTTACAACAGCCCCTACTATGGCACAAGCGGCAGAGGTTCTATATCCTTTTGCAACTGCTATAACTAGGGCAGGGAGCGCCGAGGAAGGATTTCCTTTGTTCCGTGTACTCACAAGAGGGCGGAATAAGGCTAGGACACAGAAGTCCCAGTCTCAGCTGGCTGTAACTAAGGACGGTATTGTTAATCGACTAACCAACTCTATTTTGGAAGTAAAACCAATGACCATTCCGAAACTCCAAGGTTCTCGTGCCAAATATGCAACGGTCGATGAATGGTTGTCAGGAGATATCAAGGAGAATGTAATCGGTGCACTTGAGCAATCTGCTTCTAAAGATGGTATCGATGATTACCTTATCCTAGCGGTATCTTCTGAGGGTACGGTTCGGGACTCTGTTGGTGACTCGATCAAACGCGAGCTTCTATCCATCTTGCGTGGTGAATACGAAGATCCGCATACATCTATTTGGTACTACCGTCTGGATGATGTTGCGGAAGTGGGTAATCCGGATATGTGGATGAAGGCTTGTCCTAATATTGGTATAACCGTCTCTTATGATGCATACCAGCGTGACGTTCGGCGTGCGGAATATTCACCAACGAATAGGAATGATATCCTAGCTAAAAGGTTTGGTATACCTGTCGAAGGTACGACATACTTCTTTACATTTGAAGAAACGGAGCTTCATCGAAGGCAGAACTTCAGGCGTATGGAAGTATCTATGGGTATGGACGCCTCTCAAGGTGACGACTTCTGGGCATTTACATGGCTGGTTCCTTTAGGACGAGGTCGATATGGTGTTCAGACAAGGTCGTATGTTTCAGAGGTTAAATATCTACGTTTAAACTCGGCCACACAAGCTAAGTATGACCAGCTCGTAGCTGAGGGTACTCTAATAATCATGCCGGGCAACTATCTCGATTGGGAAATGGTCTATGATGATGTAGAACGTTATATCGAAGAGATGGAATGGACTATCGTATCTTTTGGTTATGACCCATATAACGCGGCCGAATTTATTGACCGCTGGACTATGGAGAATGGCGATGTCGGTGTTGAAGTGGTACGACAAGGTGTAAGAACTGAGTCAGTACCTTTAGGCGAGATTAAGAATATGGCAACTTCTAGAGATCTTATATTCTTTGAGGAACTTATGAAGTATGCTATGGGTAACGCTGTTGTTATCCAAGATAATAATGGTAACTATAAATTATCCAAGATGCGTAGTGATGAAAAGATCGATAACGTCGCCGCATTAATGGATGCTTGGGTTGCCTATAAACGAAATAAGGAGGCATTCTTGTAGGATGGTAAATAACCCTCTAGGGTCATGGAACGCATTCATGTCAACCAACAATGGTATTGATTATGACCCTGACTTGGTTTCCGGCTCAGGTATTGGCCGGCCATCAGGTGCGCTCCGTGGTTATACTTTCAAGCATCAAGACCTAATCAATAGTATTATCTCTATGATTTCTCTTGATGTCGCTATGGTTGACTTTAAACATTTAAAGATCAACGAAGAAGACGGTAATCAGACTTCTGTTGACTCAGGTCTGATCAATTGTTTGACAACATCTGCTAATATCGACCAAACAGGTCGCGCATTTATCTATGATGTAGCCTGGTCTCTTTTAGAAGAAGGTGTTGTTGCAATTGTCCCCGTCGACACAACGTCAAAACCCAACGATGACGGTTCCTATGATATATTATCGATGCGTGTTGGTAAGATCACCCAATGGTATCCTCGTGCTGTTCGGGTTAAAGTCTATAATGATCAAAATGGATTAGAACAAGATTTGACGCTGTCCAAACAGTCGATTGTTATCTTAGAGTCTCCTCTTATTGGTCTGCTTAAAGACCGTAACTCAACGCTTAAACTGCTTGAGCAAAAGATGGATTTAATGTACTCTCAAGATAAGGCAGTGGCGGCTGGTAAACTTAACGGGTTTATCCAAATTCCATATGCCACAAAGAGTAGCTTACGTCAGGAACAGGCTAAGAGTCGTAAGACTCAGCTTGAGAAGGAATTGGCAGATAGTCAGTTTGGTATAGCGACCCTTGATGCTAACGAGAAGTTTATCCATACAGGTGGTAACATCAATAACAACCTCGTGGACGACATTCGTAAGCTTCAACAGGATTACTACAACCAAGTTGGTATTTCTTCCAAAGTCTTAGATGGTACTGCGAGTCAGGCCGAACTAAATCTCTATTACCATAGAGCAGTCGACCCTGTACTTCAGACTATTGTTGACGGTATTAACCGTATCTTCCTAACTAAGACAGCTCGAACTCAAGGGCAGGTAATCCAGTATTACCGCGACCCATTCCGTATGCTACCAGTTGAACAACTAGGTACTGCGGCAGACCTATTTGCTCGTAATGCAATCTTCACATCGAATGAAATTCGTGCAATGCTAGGTCGTGCACCTCACCCAAGTCGTATCGGTGATATGCTCTTTAATAAGAATATATCAACAGGTACCGATTTGATGGGTCTAGGTGGTTATGATGGTACAACCCAAGAAGGTTATCCTGAAATCTATGATGATGGACAAGGCGGATATGTTGACGCTGAAGGAAATCCTATAGATGAATACGGCAACCCATTGGATGTATAAAAATTTATGGAGGAAAAGTAGTTGCGAAAAAAGGCTGATTTCGCCGGATGGGTAACTAAGAATGACATTCGTTGTTCGGACGGTGTGACAATTCGTCACGATGCTTTCCGACAAAGTAATGGCGCTCAAGTACCTATCGTATGGCAACACGATTACTCCAGTCCCTCAAACGTATTGGGGTATATGATTCTTCAGCACCGCGATGAGGGTGTCTATGGCTATGGATATCTTAATGATACAGACCATGCCCAAGATACTCGTACGCTTCTTAAACATGGTGATTTAAATGCTATGTCTATCGGCGCTCGTGGTATCCGTAAGAACGGTAATGACGTAATCCATGGAGAAATCTATGAAGTAAGTCTAGTTCTTAAGGGCGCAAACCCTGGTGCTGTTATTGAACATGTTATGATCCATAGCGCATACGGGACTGAAGAGTATGAAGGTGATCGTGCGACCATTTTTACTGGTATCACGCAGGAACTTCTTCACTCAGATGATTCTGACGAAGAGGTCAACGAAGAAAAGGAGGGACAGATGTCTCGTTCATACGAAGAACTTTTAGAAGGGCTTACTGACGAAGAACTAGCAACATTGGTCAACGGTGTTGTAGAAGACATTGCCGAAGCTATCGATGCTGAGGACGAAGAAGCTCAAAATGAATTAGAAATCCGCGGTCTTGAAGAAGAAGACGCTGATTACGATGAAGAAGAAGACGATTCAGATTATGATTCCGAAGAAGATGGATTTGAGTCTGAAGACGGTTATTCCGAAGGTGATGATTCTGCAGATGCAGGAGAGTCAGTGTCACACTCAATTTTTGAAGGAGAAGATATTTTGAAACATAACCAATTCCAAGGCGCTACAGCAAGTGTAGATCAAAAGGAACTTGATACTCTATTACATAGTGCTATTTCTGGCAATGCTTCTACACTTGCAGGTGTATTGCGTGCTAACGGTGTATTGGGTGAAGATTCTATCCAACATGGTTTGGTTGGTATGGAAACTCTATTCCCACAACCAGCTACTAATGGTGGACTGAATGTTTATAACCCAAGTGGACTGAATATCGATAAGATCATGGGTCAATTCGGTAAATCACCACTTCCGCGCGTTAAGAATTTGTTCGCTAACTTGACTGAAGACGAAGCTCGTGCTCGCGGTTACATCAAAGGTAACCAAACTCTGGATTCTATCGAAGAAGTTTACTTCCGTGAAACTACTCCAGGTTCTATTCACCGTCGCGAAACAATCGACCATGATGACTTGATTGACTTGCAAGATGGTGGATTTGCGGCTGTAAACTTTATCCAACAAGTTCAAACTGCTAAATTCAAAGAAGAAATTGTTAAAGCTGCTTTCCTTTCAGATGGCCGTGACTTGACTCTTTCTACTGGTAAACGTAACCCTGAAAAGATTAGCGAACTTCATATTCGCCCAATCCTTAAGGATCACCCATTGTTTACAATCAAGGTAACGTCTGCTACATTCAAGACTGCAGTTGATGATGTTATCAAGAAAGCATTCCCTGCATACCAAGGTTCAGGCAAACCATCACTTTACATCAATCCGTTTGACTTGGCTAAGTTGAAGACATTGAAAGACGGTAATGGTCGCTACCTGTATGCTCCATCTATGGACAACAACCAAGTACCAGGAAATGCCAACATTGCAGCTTACTTCATGTGTGACGAAGTCGTTGAATATCGCGCACTTCCTCAAGGAACTTTCGTAATCGGTAACTTGGCTGACTATCAATTCGGTATGTCTCCAAACGGACAAATCGCTACATTTGACAGCTTCGACATCGACTTCATGCAACATAAATATTTGATGCATGCCCGTCTGTCTGGTGCAATTGTTACTCCTAAATCATTTATCGTGGTTACAGTAACTGATCCAGAAGCAACTGAGGAAACTGCTGTGAACTTTGATTCTACTGGTCTTAAGACTAAACCAACTTGGACAGTTCAAACTGACCCAACTGAAGTGAAGGGTATTGGCGCTAAGGCTGTAGACTATGACGAAACTGTCAACGGCGCAGCTATGACTGAAGAAGAGAAGAAACTCGGAACAGTTGAAACAGCTCCGAAACCAAAGAAACCAAAGAAAGCTGAATAAGCATGGCTGGTAGATAGGAAGGTAATACAATGACAAAAGCTGGAATTCGACTTATCTTCCGTTCTAAAGAGCCTGAAGAAATTAGCGTAGGGGTGCATGAGTATAAATATACTGTATCGCCCCTTATAACCGCTAAGATTTCTTCTAAATCTTTTAACGTAGAAGACCGAAGCTCAATCAACCAAAACACTAAGACTGAGTTGAAGTTTGATGTTTCGCTAATGAATGACTCGACCGATCGCGTGAATAGAATTTCTCATATCTTGTATATGGGTTCATATTACAAAGTCGGAAGTATTCGTCCATACCCGCCTCGGGTGGTTTTGACTATTGAGGACATGGAAATCTCCGAACTCAAAGAACGTTTAGCTGAAGTCGTAACGAACGCTACTCAGAAAAGTCAAAATGAATTAAAACTTGAAGCACTAACTAAGATTGGATTGCAGGATTACCAAGAAGGGTTGGAAAACTCTCTAAGTAAATACGCTCTAGTTTTTAAAGATGGCGACGTTCAAGTTTGGACGGGCACCGAGTTCAAGGACTTTAAGTCTTTCTATGAAGAATTGGTTAAGGTGAAAGAATGAAAACAAGAGAACAAGTACTTCTTAAGATAAAAGATGAGATTTGTCCTAATGTTTACTTTACACCACCAGAAAATATTCAGTTGAAATATCCGGCATGTATTGTAACACGGGAAGATATTGATACTCAGAAAGCTAACAATAAGAACTATATCACACGGGTTAATTATAAACTCGTCTATATTTCTAAAAGCGAAGCTGATGACGTCTTTATCAAAATCCCTAATGCTTTCATGTATTCGGATTTCAGAACTGAGTATAAAGTAAACGGTCTCTATCACAAGGTATTTGTGATCTACGAATAGAAAGGAAGATATAATTTGGCAACAGTTGATGAAGTAATTCAATATGCTCGCGGTTTAGCAGATCAAGGTATTGGTACCGATGCCGATGGTTCATGGGGCACACAATGTGTAGACCTACCAAACAGTATTTCCCAAATTTACTTCGGTAAAATTCTTTGGGGTAACGCTATTGATTTGTTGGATTCTGCGGCTAGTCTTGGGTATGAAGTAGTATATGATGCTATTGGGGTTAATCCTCGTCGTGGTGCTATCTTTGTTATGGCGGTAGCAGAACATGGTTATGGACATACAGGTCTTGTTATTGAAGACTCTGACGGTTATACTATGTCTACTATTGAACAAAACATTGATGGTAACTGGGATGCTCTCTATGTAGGTGCTCCAGCACGCTACAATACCCGCGACTTTACCGGTATCGTTGGATGGTTCTATCCACCATATTCAGATACACCTCAGCCAGAACCTGTTATCGCACCTCAACCAATCACACCTGCCGACGAAGTCGTTACTCATGACGAAGTTGGTAAGTTTACGGTTAAGGTCGCAGGTCTGAATGTACGTAAAACTCCAAGTCTCTCAGGAGATATTGTTGCTTTGTATACCCCTGATATGTCATTTGTTTATGATTCTTGGATGGACGCTGACGGATATCGTTGGCTATCGTATGTTGGAGCAGAAAGCGGCGAACGTCGCTATGTTGCATGTGGTAATGTTGAGAACGGTGAACGTATCAATGCGTTTGGCGAATTCTCAGAAGCTTAATTTTATTGGAGGAAATTACTAGATGGTAATGCTTAAATGGGATGAGGATACTAAACGCTTATTTGAAAATGGTGTGGATCAAGGTGTCCTCTATCTGAAAAAATCTGACGGTACTTATGACAAAGGTGTTGCATGGAATGGTCTGACTAAAGTATCAGAATCACCAGAAGGCGCTGAGTCTACTGCGAAATACGCTAACAACAAGAAGTACCTTAACCTGCGTTCAGAAGAACGTTTCAAAGGTCAAATCTCTGCTTACACTTATCCACAAGAGTGGAATGCATGTCAAGGTAAACGTTCACCTATGTCAACTGGTGGAACACCTAAAGCACTTGCTGGTGTAACTGTATCAGGACAAGCTCGTTCAGACTTCGGTCTTTCTTACCGTACTCGTATTGGTAACGATACTGAAGGCCTTGACCATGGTTATATCCTTCACTTGGTTTACTCTGCATCTGCTGGTGTATCAAGTAAGGAATACCAAACAATCAATGAATCACCAGATGCGCTGGAATTCTCATGGGACTTCGACACAGTACCAACTACTGTAGCTGGTATGAAACCAACTGCCCATATCGAAATCAACAGCACACTTGTTGACAAGACTAAACTTGCAGATCTTGAGAAGAAACTTTATGGTGACGAAAGTGGCGAAGCTACTCTTCCAAAACCAGAAGAAGTATTCACAATCCTGGGTCTTACTGCAGGGTAACTAGCTAATTAATCAGTACGGGATAGGGGTTGGACGACTAAGGTCATGTCGGTACTGAAAATTTCAAAATGAATTCAAAAGGAGTATAGATAATGATTTCAAGAACAGTAACTTATGCAAACTTGCTTGATGGCAAAGAAACAAAAGAAGAACTTTGGTTCCACTTACGTAAAGATGAGATCTTGCGTATTATGGGACGTGCTAAAAAGGATTGGGACGAGTATGTTAAAGAGATGACAGCCCGTGAAGACGTGGATGAAATCTTTGACTTCATTGAGTCCGTTCTTAAATTGGCTTATGGTGAGCGTCCATCAGAAGACGGTCGTGCCTTTATTAAGGATAAGAAACTTCAAGAGAAGTTTATTAATTCAGAAGCATACTCTGAGTTGATGGTTAGTATGATGGTCGACGTAGCCGAAGGCGGAAAAGAAACTCAAAAATTCTTTGGTGCATTGGTTGGCGATCAAAGTAAAGGAACTGTTCCTGAGAAAGTTTCTAAGCTCAAGAAGAAATAAAGGTTTGGCGTAAAAAATTACGCCTCTCTTTTGTTTTTATCTCGATGGAGGTATATTTATGTTGATTATAGATACTCCGGATCGGGAGTTCTTTAACGAAGAGACTAGTAGGTTTATTGTTAAGCCAGGTAAAACCTTACACTTCGAACACAGTCTAAAAACACTAACCGAATGGGAGTCGATTTATCGCAAGCCTTTTCTAACTCGAGAAGAAAAGACCACTGGGGAGCTTTTCGACTACTTTATTCTAATGTGTGAAGAGGATATTGATTATTCAGACTTGACTGAGGATGTTGTAATCCAACTTTCCATGTATTTGAATGATAACCCAACAGCAACAACCATTAAGCAGAACGACCAAGGTAATAAACAAGGTATGGTTATGACCTCGGAAGTAATATATGCTTATATGGCAAATGCTAGAATACCGTTTGAATGTGAGACTTGGAACCTACATAGACTACTAACTCTTCTTAATGTTATAGGTGAGCTAAACTCTCCTAAGAAGAAACAAACAGAGGCGCAGACCTTGGCTGAATATGACCGTATTAACCAAGAACGTCTAGCCAAACTACAACAAATGAAGGAGGCTAGATTAAATGCGAATCAAGGTAACTTCCGTCCGCCGAAAATCTAACCTTAAGTCTTCCCTGTCTAATGCTGAGACTATGCATAAAACTAAGGCAAGAGTAGATGGGATAGGTGCTAGGGGACTTAGCCGGCTAATATCTGCGACACCTAAGCGATCCGGTTCCACTGCTTCTTCATGGGATATGGAAGTCGAAAAAACTCAAAATGGTTTAAATTTATACTATTCTAATTCCAAGAAAGTATCTGATGGGACACCATTAGTTGTCTTGATTGTTAATGGGCATGGTACCGGTACTGGTGGATATGTTCCTGCTAACAATTTTGTAGGCCCAATCGTGGACTCCATAGCTAATGAAATAATGAGGGAGGTGGAAAAAATAGTTGAGTAGACAAGTAATTGAAGAACGTCTTATCAAACTCGGTATTGATAATGAACAGTTCAAGAAAGGCCTAAAGGAGTCTTTGAGTTCTCTTGAAGCTTTGGATAAAGGTCTAAGTAAGTCTGATGGTAAATCTAGTTTTACCAATATCGAGAAATCTGCCAAGAACCTCTCTAAATCTCTGATTGACTTGATGGATAAAGCGCCTAAGATCGGTAATGTATTTCTTGGAGCTTTTGATAAAGTGACCGGTTCTTTATCTAGAACTACTGGTAGTTTCGGTAGCTTCGCGTCTAGTGTACTCGGGTTTATTTCCCCTGTATCGAGCGGCACTCAAGAGGCGGCCCAATCTATCGAGGATATGGGTTCTCGTGTAGAGCAATCCAGTCAAGGGTTTAGTTTCTTACAATCTATCGCTACCGTTGCACTGGGTAATATCGCAGCATCTGCTGTTCAAGCTGGTCTATCTATTACCATGAATTTAGGACGTAATATCTTAAATGCTGTTGCTCCGGTTAAACAAGGCTTCGGTCAGTTTGAAGACAAAATCAACTCGGTAAATATGTTGGTCGCGGCCCTTGGTAAATCTGAGATGGGTAATATAACGGACTCTCTTGACGACTTGCAACAATATGCGGAAACAACCAAATACTCCGTTAAGCAGATGCATGGGTCTTTGGCTCAGTTCGTAAATGCCGGTGTTGGACTCAAAGAGTCAACAACCGCCCTGAAGGGCTGGGGTAACTTGGCCGCTTCTGCAGGTGCGTCGACTGATGGTTTTAACCGTTCATTGCAGTTCGGTGTACAACAAGCTCTACAAATGGGTAAGATGAATACTCAGAACTGGGTATCTGTTGAAAATGCCGGAATGGCAACCCAACGTTTTAAAGATATCTTGCTTGAAACTGCAGCCGCTATGGGCCAAGAAGTCGATATGTCAGAAGGCTTCCGGAACTCACTCCAACAAGGCTGGTTAACAAATGACATCCTTATTAAGTCTTTGGAAACACTGGCTAATGATGAGACCCTATCTAAGATGGCTGAAGAGTTCCATACTCTCGGTGAAGTATCTGAAGCCGTTGCTGACCAGGTAACAAGTGTATGGGCTCGTTTCTGGGAAACCCTTATTGGTCAAGCTGGTAGCGACGAAGTTACTGCTTTCTGGACTAAATGGGGTAATATAGCGGCCAATGCTTTATCTAAGGTTGGTGCTCAGGCAGTCGGGTTTGCTAAAGCTTTTGTAGACCTTGGTGGTCGTCAGAAGATTATACAGCTAATGGAGACTGCGTTTAACTCACTTAGTCTTATTCTTAAACCAATAGGTGATGCGTTTCGTAAAGTATTTGGTGATAGTCATACTATAAGTTTGGGTCAGAGACTAGTAAACCTTATTCAAGGGCTAACCGATAAACTTAAGATTGGTAAAGCTGAGTCTCAAGCCTTTGGTCAAATTTTCCAAACTATATTTGGTATTATCAAGTGGGTTTTGGCTGAGTTAGGCGCTAAACTTAAGATTGTTGAATTACTTATTCCCGACCATTTATTTAAGAACTTTGTCTTGTTCTTAGGTATGTTGTCTAGTGTCGTGAGTTCGGTTATCCGTACGATTGAAACTATTGTCGGTAAATTTATTGACTTCAAGAAAGCCGGCGAAATATTGGACCTTGTGTCCGAGAAAGTCCATAACTTCTGGAATAAAGTCAATGAATATCTGGGCAAGTTCGCACAAAATTGGATGACCGCATTTGATAATCTTCCGAATGGTGTCGGTAAGGTTATCGACTGGCTTAAGAAGTTCTGGGAAGTTATTAAACTTCTAACCCCAGCTATTGGTGAGTTTAAACAGAATATTCGTACAATGTTCTCATACTTTACTAATCCATTCAAGACTCTTAATGATGTTCTTGGTAAGAACTATAAAGGGTTTAATGATTGGTCGTTTGGCGTTGGTAATGCGATGAAACGATTCCCAGTATTCGGTAAGACGCTGGGCGATTTTATTATCGGTTTCTCCCATTTCAATACCGCTACCTATGATATGAATAGTGCAGCCGGTAAGTTCGGAGACAAACTTCGTCGTAACTTAAGTAAGATTAGTCATGACTGGGATGCGTTCTCAGGAAACATGAAGTTTAACTACAAAGCTTTCTGGACTCAGTTCAATTCGAATATGGATAAGGTTCTGAATGGACAAATCCGTAGCTGGAAAGACTTTAACAAGAACCTTAACTGGGGTTCTCTAATCCCATCTAACATTTCTGGCATATTTAAAGGACTTAAGTTCGATATGCCCGATACTAGTAAGATTAAATCGGGTCTTGCTAGTTTTGCATCCAACCCATTTGGTTCTATTACCAAAGGAAGTGCGGGATTGTCAAAATGGTTGGAAAGTTCGACATTCTCATTCAAATCATTAGGTGATGTTGTTAGAAAAACATGGCCGTCTCTTGGTGAGTATGCCGATAAACTTGATAAAGTCCAATTCTCATTCGCCTTTTTATCACCAGTAGTAGATGCTGTCGGTAAGGCCTTTGATTGGCTATCTCAGAAACTAGCTGGGTTTAGTATTGGTAATTTCAAGTTCTCTGATTTAGCAGATGGGTTTAAACAAATCCAGCAAACGCTGAGCGCTAACTTTGCAGACGGGTTCATCCCAGGTTTGGTTAAGTCTATTGACGGTTTCCGTAAATGGGCTAGCGAGCTGGGTGCTGTTAAATTGGCAGTAGAAGGCTTCAATACTAGTAAAAATCTTGTCGGCGAGTTGACCGATAATATTAAGAAACGTTTGTCGCAATCAAAAGGTGATTTTACTAACTATAAGACCACACTGAAGACATTCGGCGGATGGTTTAAATCTTTCTGGCAGGGTATTGGTGATACCGCTAAAGGCCCTACGATGACTAAGATATTTGATGGTTTCAAGGACACGTTCTCTGGAATTATCAATTGGTTTAAATCTACCTTTGGCCCTTGGTTTAAACAGTTCTTCGGTAGTCTACCTGAAGATATACAAAAGGTACTTATTGATATATGGTCTGCAGTAAAAAAATTCGCAAGTGACTTCGGAGCTAACTTTAAAGGTGTAGATTTCTCATTCAATAATTTTGGTGAGACGATTAAACAAATCGGAGACGGTATCAGTAAGACCTTTGGCAAGATTATCGAATCTGTTAAAGATGTATGGGACGCTATGGTTAAGCTATTTGGTGTATCTAAAGCCCATGCGAATGATTTAACGCCTATGGACTTTGGGCAAAGCCAAATGAAGGGCGCGAAAGCTGGTATTGACGAACTTAGTAACGACGTTGATCATGTCCATAATAAAACCCAAGGTATCTTTTCTACAATTGGCGACATGGCGAAACTCATGACCAACATGTTTAGCGAAGCACTTAAACCATTTACCAAAGAGAACTCTGAGTCTATCGGTCGTATCCTAACTCTAGCAGCGGCTATCGCAGTTCTTTGGAATACTCGTAAGAAAGTTATCGGACTAAAAGATGTATTTGGCGACTTTGTTAAAAATCTAACACATGGGCCTAAAACTGTAGTAGGGTCTTTAGTTGGCATGTTCTCAACAATTAGTGGATTCTTTAAAGCCAAAACAAGGGTTGAAAACATTAAAGCCTTTGCTATCGCTATTGGCGTATTAGTTGCATCTCTATGGCTGCTCTCTACAATCCCGGGAGATAAACTCCTTGTCGGATTAGGCGGTTTAGCTGGGGTTCTAGTGGTATTCGAGGTATTCTATCTTACCCTATCCCGAACTACTAAGAAATTCAATCCTGCTAAGGTACGAAACATGCAACAAGCCATGCTTGGTATGCTGGGTATCGCTGGCTCAATCCTCTTACTTACAGCTTCTGTTGCCTTACTCGGTAATATGGACTGGAAGAAGGGTCTTCAGGGTATTATTGGTGTAAGTCTCCTGCTCGGAGCCATCTTTACATCAATGGCTATCATGAACAAACTCCAAGGTAACACCGTTCGTGGTACTCAGAAGATTGCGGTAACATTCTTGACGTTTGTTGGCATCGCGTATGCGATTAGAAATATCGTTCCGTCTATTGCGGCTCTTGGTGAAATGAACTTCTGGAAGCTACAACAAGGCCTATTTGGTATGGTTGCTATTGTGACCGGTATTACAGCCGTTATTCTAGCAACATCTAAGATGCAAGGGACTAAGTTTGCTTCCGTATTCGCCTTTAGTGCTATGGCGTCTGCTATTAAGAAGATGTCTGCCACTATACAGACTCTTGGTGAGATGAAAACTGACGTCTTAATCAAGGGTGGTGCGGCGGTACTAGCCATGCTAGGTGTTATGGCGGCCATGACCTTTGCGTTTGGCCAACTAGACAACACCAAACAATCCTTTGCTAAGAACGCTCTTGTGATGTTCGGCGGAATGATCCTTTTGTTCAAAATGATGTCAGAACTTGCAGGAGAATTAGGCAAGATGCCAAATCCCGACACGTTTATGAATGCTTTGGGTGGTATCACAATCGTTGTGGGACTATTCTCACTTCTTGCGGCTAAACTCGGAGACGGTGCGGTTGCTGGTGATGGAATGTCACATGGTATCAAGCGCCTTGGTGTTATTGCCGCAGAAGTTGTAGTGGCTGCTTCTGGTCTATTTATCTTAAGTCAGATGAATACCGATTTAGGACATGTTGCTACTGCAGTTATAGCCTTGGGTGCAGTTATGTTAGGGTTTGTTGGTCTCGCTAAGCTTGGTGAGAAAATCAAAACTCAAGGTTTAATTGCCATTGGCGTAGCAGCAGGTGCTGTTGTCGTAGCCGCTCTTGGTATGCAAATGCTGACACAAATTCCAGTTGATGATATCTGGACTAAGGTTGGTGTTCTTGCGGCTATTGTTGGTGGCCTAGCTGTTATCGGCGGAATTCTTGGAAACTCTACAATGGGTATGGTTGGTGTAGCCGTGTTGGCCGGAAGTTTCTTGCTTCTTGGGCTCGGCGTCAAAGTGGCGGCCGATGCTTTAGCCGGCTTCTTAAATGCCGCTACCGGTTTCATTCAAGCAATGAATGATATGATAACCACCACCTCTAAGTTAGGAGCCGAGGGCGGCCAGAATGTTGCTAAATTCTTCAAAGAAGCAGCTAAGGGTGCTGACGATATGGGTCGTGTTGCGGCAGGTGTTGTAACCGGTATCGTAGTAGGCTTTATCGAAGGTGTGGAACAAAACATTGGTAGAATTATCCAAGTGGGTATCCGTCTGATGTCAGGTTTTATACAAGGTATCCTAACAATGGCTGGGCAAATCGCGGAAACTCTTGTAACTATCGCAGGCGAAGCAGTTATTAAATTAACTGAAGCTATGCCTGGTTGGTTTACTAAGTTCTGTGATGCATTCCTACAAGGCCTCCTACAAACGGCTCAATGGATTAGAAACAATAAGAATGTTCTAGTCATGGCGGGTCTTGAAATGGTCGAGGCTTTGACCGAGGTTATCTTGGAAGGTCTCCGTATCATGACAGTACTTATGCTTAAGTCTATGGAGAATATTCCATTCATTGGCGATAAGGTTAAGGAGATGACCCCTCAAGTTGATGCCGCATTTAAGGCATTTGCTGAGTCTGGTCGTAAGGCTCTCGATGAACTTAAAGATTATCCATCAATCGCAACTGAAGACGGTATCAAGAAAGCCATTGAAACTATGGATGCTCTTGGCCCAGAAGAGGCTGAGGCTGCTCGACGTTTTGCCGCATCAGGTAAAGACGGTTTAGATGTATTTCGTATCTACTGTTCGCAACTTGGTATCCAGGGGCCTGAAGAGTTCATTAAAGGAATTCAAAATGGTTCAATTTCTGCACAAGAAGCCGGTAAGTTCTTAGCTAAGATGGTAGAACTGGGTATGTCTGAGAACCAAATCAAGCAAATCGCGGAAGCCGCAGGCTTTGATTACGCTAATGGTGTATTGACCGCTAAGGAAAAAGCTAAAGCTAGCGGTGATGAAGTTAAGAAATCTGTTGAAGAAGGTCTATCTGGTAATGGACAAGGCTTTGATACAGGTCTTATAACTCAAGCGTTCACTAAACTCAATGAGCACATGGGTGGTCAACTCGATATAACTAAGGCCATGGCTGGGGTTAAGACTGGTGAAATCAATCAAGAGATGCTGGATAAACTGGCTTCTGGTGATTTCGCAGGCGTCTCTCAAGAAAACATGGATGAGTATGCTAAACCTATTGAGGGTATGGGCGATAAGGCAGCGGCCGCTGTTGATGATGCCAATGCTAAGGTTGGTGCATCTATGGACAAGATGTCTGGAGATGTAAACGCGAAAGCAACTACAACTCAACAAAACCTTAATACTACATTAGGTAACTTTGCTCCAGGTGTAAACTTGGCAGGCGTCGGTATGAACAACTATAGCACTACTATCGGTAACGGTAAGACTACTGCCGAAAGTTCAGCTAAGACAGTTGCTGATACTGCTCAGAAAGCGATGAAGTTCGACGGTAAAGATTCGGCCGATAAATCGATTGACTCATATGCCAACAATCTTAAGTCTGACGGCAATAAGAGTAAAGCTTCTAAGGCGGCAGGCGAAGTTAATAAGTCAGCACAAAACGGACTTAAAGGTACTGGTACTGCGGCCAACTCTGGTGAGGCTATCACTAAGGCCTTTGCTGGAGGTCTCGCTTCTAGCGCTGCGCTTAGGGCAGTTGATGAGGCTATGGCTAAAGTTAACTCTAAGGTTAAACATCATCAACCACAATCTCCAGCCAAAGAAGGGGTCTTCTCTGGTGATGGATGGCGTGGTGTATTCCGTTCAGGTCTTGCTATTGTTAAGGAATTTGCTGGAGGTTTAGGTTCAACTAAATCTATGGATGCTATTTCCTCAAATATGGATAAGGTCAACGCATTCGTGCAATCTTCTATGGAGACTATGACCAGATATCTGGATGAGAATATGGATATGAACCCTACCATTACACCAGTTCTAGATACGTCAAATCTTGACGGATATAGCTGGAATGGCCTCGGTTCTCTTAACCTCTCAGGTAATGTAAATTACTCTGCTCTAAACCCTGCTACAAGGGCACAAGCAAGTAATAGATATTCTATTGATGAAGTGGTTAAAGGTCTTAATGCTCTTGATCGTAAGCTTGAGACTCTTGCTGAAGTTGGAACTGTTGGTAATGAGCTTCTGGCTCAAGACCGTGTCAGTCCTGTATTTATGGATAAAGACCTCGTTAATCGGGCTCTTGCTCCAGGTATGGCTGATGCACAACGTTCCTATAACGATCGACTAAATATGTTAGATGGAGTATTACCAACGATATGAGAGATGAAAGATATTTCTCCATAATCTTTGGTGAGGGAGCTGAAGCTGTTGATATCGGTAAACTCTTTGATGCGGTAACTAAGGTAGAACGTAACGCTGGTGCCGGTTTGGAACATTCGTATTCCGCCGGCGTCGGTCGTTTTGGTAAGACCTGGATATCGGCTCATAGAGGTACATATCCTATCAATATTGAAGCTACTCTACATGGTGGCCCTGTTGATTTCTTAGCCCTTAGAACTAAGCTAGCCAAAGTGCTGGACTGTCCTGATGGGCCTAAGAAGTTGCAGTTTGATGACCAAGATGGTAAATACTATATGGCGGTAGCTACTGGCGTAACTAAGTTCGCAGAAGACCCGCTTCATGGTAAAGTTACTGTCTCAATAGCATTTGATGTACCTGATGGTCTACTTCATTCAGAAGTCACCAAGGTGCTGGATGGGTCAACAAGAAGCGCCGACATTGGAACTCTCACTAAAGAAGGGAAAACTGTCAAAATAACTCTAAACAATACAGGGTCTGCTCCGGCTTACCCTAAGATTAGGGTTCGTAACAATTCAGATAATGGTTGGATTGGGCTTGTAAACCAGAACGGTATGATGGAAATCGGCACAAGTCTAGCCGATGTCACGGGTACTCGGGTTGCCTCAGGTCAGTTCAACCAATCACATACTTTAATAGACATCAAACCCGAAGATAAGGCCGAATGGGCTAAGTTTACAGAAGTCTCAAACCGCTACCAGAATATTTCACCTTTACCTTTTGCTAGTCATGCGGAGATTGGTGGACTTAAACTGGGATGGCGAGAGAAAGGATTCGGTGGCGTAGCATATCCTGCTCCTGGTCTACATTGGAATGGTCAAGGTAGCAAGGGTGTCGGTCGTGACTGGGGTTGCGGTATTTATGAATACGTACTCCCTAATGATAAGACTGGTGTAAAGGGTGCTAAAGACTGGCGTTGTGATTTCAACATGAAAGTCTGGGCTTCCAAGTTTGGCCAATCAGGTTCCCTATCAATCATATTTGTTACAGATGATAATCGCGTTATTTGTGCGTATACTATTGAGAAGCCAGATACGTCAGGCGAGATTACCTGGCAGTCATTCTCATTGGGCGATATACACTCAGGTGCTACCTACCAACGTGAGATGAACAGCTTTGGTTCTAACAACAATGAACCCGGGACACCTAGACCGAACGTAGCCTTTAACAGTCGTACAGGAGATGCTTATATTATCAAGGAAGGCCCTAAACTGACCTTTTCTTATAATGGTATCCCTAAGACGCTTAATGACCCGTCTAAAGAGTACTTGACTTGTACTAAGATTTGGGTTATGGCCGGGCGATACAAGGGCGAAAGAGACGGTATTGGGTCATTAGATACTCTATGTATTCAATCAATTCGCTTCGTCAAGAATAACGCTGAGCGATACGACCTAGTCCCTAACAAGTATGCTAAGGGTAGCGAAGTTGTAGTAGATATGGAGCAAGGTAAAGTCTCGTTTGTAGCTAATCCATCAGCCTCTAAGATTGGTGTATCGGCTGCAGGAGACCTTATTAATGGTTCCCGCTACTTCTCAATACCTCCGGGTGAGTCTAAACTAGAAGTCCATTCATCTGACTTCTGTGAACAAGCGCCTGATGTTACTGTTGAATGGGATGAAGCCTGGTTGTAAGAAAGGAGGGCCAAAACTTCAAAATGATTGCAAAACCTGCATGGCAGTTGACTGTTCATGACAATGCTATGAACATCATCGATCATATAAATAATGATGTGCCTGGTTCTCTTAAGTATTACAACGAAGAGTTCCACGAGTACTGTGGTAAAGGCTCTTCGATCTTTAACTTTACGGTAGACAAGTACCTGAACGGTAAACTCAATCCTAGAGTTGAAGAACTTACATCTGATTGTTATATTTCTTTCAGAGATAATGATCGAGATTATGTATTCAGTATTATAAACCGTAAAGAAACCAACACGACTATTGAGTTTGAATGTAACTCAGCCAACCTTGAATTGCTTAATGAGAAGGTTCAAGCATATGAGGCCAAAGAGGCGCATACGTTTCTTGAGTATGCTGATATTATGGGTCTATTCAGGTTTACTAAGATTGACCTTGGTCGTTGCGATGTCCGTGACACCAAGCTCACTCTTAAGTTTGAGTCTGATGATGACACCTGTCTAGCCCGTATTATTAAGCTAGTTGAAGCTTTCGACTGTGAGATGGACATTCGAACCTACCTTAATCAAGGTGGACAAATCGATAAATACGAGCTCAATGTCTACAAGTCTCGCGCTCTGTCTGATGACCGTGAAGATGGTCTAGGTCGGGTGCGTACCGATATCCGCCTTGAGATGGGTCGGGATATTGTATCGGTGGTGAAGAAAGAGGATAAAACCAACCTCTTCTCCGCTATCCGTATCCGGGACAAAGATGGTAACTACATCAAACAACCCAAGGCCAGAGAAGTTAAAGCGGCCGATGGTGTACATAACGAGATTTACTGTACTCGTAACGCTACAACCATCTATGCCCCTATATCTGCCAGGCTATACCCCTCACTTAATAAACGTGAGAACTGTGATAACTGGATTGTTCGTGATGTAAAAACCGAATTCACCGACTACAAACAAGCCTGGGCTTATGCGGTTAAGATGCTTAAGAACTACATGTATCCCGTGACAACATGGGAGATTGAGTTGAACTCTGCGGTAGTTCTACAACGTCACGACATTCGTATTGGCGATGTTATCTTCTTGACTGACGAACACTTTGCTGGTGGGTTATTGATAAGGGCTCGTGTTACTGAAATGGTGCGATGCTCAACAGACCAAACCAAAACTAAGGTTATTCTATCAAACGTTATTGCTACTCGACCTACGAATAATTCTATTCTAAGTAAAGCGATGGCGCAGATGGTGGCTGATGCTCAACCTTTCAAAATGAATGTAAAAGTGACAGGCCCTACCATGTTCCGGGAAGTTTCTGATACTTGTGATGTTATTCCTACCTTATATAAAGGTTCTACTGAGTTTACTGAGGCCGAATATATATATTATATCGACAACCAAGTAGCTGGTAGAGGGGATAAATTCACGGTATCTAAGGCTAACATTGGGACTAGTGGTCGTGCGCTTATTACAGTTCAAGCTCTAGTCAAGGGTGAAGTCGTCGAGTTCCAAGATATCACATTCTCAACTGTAAGTGATGGCGTTTCGCCAATCTTGACGGTCGTTCATTCTAGTAATGGCGACACCTTTAAGAACGGTATTATCGATACTCGTATTACGGCAAAGTTATATCGTAATGATGAAGAGATCGATACTGAAGGCGAAGGCTTCTCTTACAAGTGGACTAAGGTTTTAGCTAATGGTGTGGCCGATGAAGAATGGGCCAAGAAACCTCAGGCTAGAATGAAAGGCTTTAACTTAACTAACGCTGATGTTTTAAACCGTGCTACATTTTCTGTAGCCATTGAGACGAAATAGAAAGGAAACAAATGGTTGTTGTATCTAGTGGTCAGATCACGATCACCGACGTAGAAGATGGGAAACCAGGGCGTGATGGCCAGGTCGGTGAAAACTTGCTCTTAGACACTAACGCTATGTCTGTATCTAAGAACTACGCAAATCAAGACCGATATTATTCGCATTCAGAAAACCATGCATTATTTGATTTCGGGTATGTTCAAATCCAAGACCCTCCAGTTGCTTCTATTTCTACTGGTGTCCGGTTTAAAAATAAAGAAGGTTCTTCCGGTAAGAATATCGGGATCTGCTGGTATGGCGGAGATTATAAAGGTGTTCCACTCAAAGCTGGAACAAAGTATACAATTTCGTGCTATGCGAGGAAGATTAGCGGTGCGTCAACTGCTAAGATGTACATTTACCCAATGCTTAAGGATTGGTCTATCTATGGTAATTTCTTAACGGATTATATTACAACTAATGAATGGGTACAGTTATCTAAGACCTTCGAATTTGACCCTACTAAAATGGGCGATAACGACCCTAAAGCAGCCCGTATCTACTTCACGGTTCTTGCGACAAATACTGAGTTATTTGAGGTTCAGGTGTGTGGTTTCAAGCTTGAAGAAGGCGAAGTCGCTACACCATACAAACCTAGTCCAGTTGAGACAACTATCGAACTTGGACGTAAGGCCGACTCAGAGTCTGTATTAGAACAGCAACGTCTTCTTAAAGAAGCTCAGGATCAAGCACTAAAATCCCTAAATGATGATATTATGCGAAGAGTGTCTACAGACTGGGCGGATTTAATTAAACGTATTCGTGATACAGATGAGGCTGGTAGAAAAGCGGCTGAGGAGTCTTTGCGTGTAATGTCTGCTCGTTTAAGGTCTGAGGTATCTAAGCAGTTCGGTGAGTATGCCTATATTCGGGAATTCATAACCACTCAGGTCGTTGAGAGTGAAGAAGGGCTCTCTATCGGTAAGCAGGACAATAGTGAACGGTTGGTATTTACTCCAAACCGTATTTCGTTTATGTCTGCCGGTAAGGAAATTGCCTCAATCGCTCAAGGGCGACTGAACATCGACTCCGGTGCGTTCACCTTAAGCTTACAAATCGGTCACTTTATTACATTCCAGGATCCGTCTGATCCTACACGGAATATTACAAAATATATAGAAGGGTAGGATAATATGGGAACTTGGACTTCGGGAGTTAATAATGGTTACTCCCTAAGAATGAACGCGTATGAGATTGGTGTCAATCATGCCGCCAACTCTTCTACCGTTCGTATAGACTTATGGCTTAAAGTAGGTACTCAGTCGTTTTACGGCCCAATGTTCGTAGAAGCTCGGTGTGGCGGACAGAGACAAAACAAGACTGTTCAAATCAACGGGCCTGGGTTTAACTCAGAGGTTTATCTTGGAACATGGGATTTCAACTACCCGCATGGTTCTGATGGTAAACAAATAGCCAATGTTGATGCCTTTGTTAATGCCTACAATACGGCCTTTGCCTTTACTGGTGAGCTTGTTGTAGGGAATAGACAGTTCGCCTTAACCGATATCCCTCGTGCTTCAGATCCAATGGGCGACTATCAAGGTGTTCTCGGACAGCCGATTACCTTTACCGCAAGACGTAAATCAGACCAGATGTACAACACTGTCTGGTTACGCTTCGGTGATGTCGATACAAAGATAATCGACTCGATGAGAGATACCGCGACATGGACACCCCCTCTGGAGCTCGCATCTAAATTCCCACAAGCTAGTGAAGGTGTCGGTACTCTAACGCTAATCACATATCGTAATGGGACAACTATCGAAACTGGTAGGTCTGCTTCCCAGATAAGGTTGAGAATACCCGATACAGAAAAGCCTGTTATCAAGGGTATTAATACGGAGGAACAACATCCTAAGTGTAAAGCGCTTCTTAAGAACTTGAAATATGTTCGGATATTGTCCGAGATACAAGTCGCGCTTGGCGATTTTGAAACTAAGTATGGCGCAACAATCCCAGATGATGGTATGACGGTTCGTCTCATGCAAGATGCGAAAGTTCTAAGAGAAGTTGTAGGTAAGACTGTAGTTCTTAATAACATCAATACCAGCGGTAAGCACGTTCTTAATGTCACAATTCGTGACTCTCGTGGTTTGACATCAGCAGCCTTTGAGAAGGTGATTCAAATCGACAATTACGCTCCTCCAGTTTGTAGTGCTCGTGTTGACCGCCGTAATGATGATGAGAAGAAACTCCGTCTATATCTCAACGGTAGGACTTTCCCGTTATTTGACGACCAGAATAGGAACGTCAATTTTGGTAAGCGTACCGTTACTATAAAGAATACCACGACTAATACTGTTGTTAATGATACGTCCGGTAATCTCGTAAGTCTTTTTGGTATAAACGACAATGATAGAATAGTCGACTTAACTGGTGATTATTCTACGGGCAACTCATTCTCTGTAACTATCTTATATGAAGACGCTTTTGGAAATAAGGCCGACCAGAGCTTAGTTATTGGTACTATAAAGGTTCATCGTACCGATGATCCATTCGGTATCGGTATCAATAAGGTTCGGGAGCGTGGTGCTCTGGATATTGCTGGAGATCTCTTTGTGAATAACAAGAAGATTTCTACCCACGCTTTAACTGGTGACGACGGTTATGGTACCTGGTTGCCCGATAATCATGATATCAACAACGTATATCTTGCTGGCTTCTACCGAGCCCGTAATGCTAAGAGTGTACCACCGGGCATCGACTCTCTTATTTACTTAAGGGTCATGGGCAATAACTCAAACTATATCGTCCAAGAACTATTCACATTTGGCGGTGCTTATCTAGGATACCGTCAGAAAATCGGTGTGAACAAATGGACGCCATGGTTTAGTATCGATAATGACAATACACCGATATATACTCTAACCGATGTTCCAATTGGTTGGAATATTAAGGCTACTTTCCAGAAGCGTGGTCGTATTGTTACTGTTGATGTTTTTGCTATCGCTAATCCAAACGTAAATGTTGAGAATGCCAAGCTTGGAGAACGTATACCAAACGGGTTTAAACCTATGGTAAACACCCAAGTTGTCTTATATCGTAACTCTGGCTCGACTATCATAAACCCTGCCCTCTGGTCATTTAACGCTGATGGGACTATCGCTCATACGGAGTCTTCCTCTGGTGGTAACCGTGTGTATCGTGGTCATGCTAGCTGGTTTGCAGAGTCTACACAACCTGCAACTGGCGGAGCTAACTTTCAAATAAGGAGATAGAATGAAATTAGAATTTCAATCAAAATCGCTCACATATAGTGCTGATAACAAACCCTTAGCAACTCGTGTTGTATTAGGGAATGCTGAAGGCGCTTTCCATCCAATTAACTTGCCACCAACATCAATCGATAAATCTAACGATGAATTGTTTGATGATGCGCTGGCTATCTTATTCTCTGAGAACTTTACAGACCGTAAAATCAAAGAGACTGATGAGAAGGTCGACCGCTTACAAGCTCTTATTGACGTGTTTACTATTTACGCCGTTACTAAGGACTATACTGGCGATGACCCAATCGACCCTGTATTGTACGGCGCATTGCTTAAGCTTGTACCAGACGCTGTTGTAGGTAAGACCTATAAAGCTAACGATGTCGTTGCTATTGAAGATCCTACTATCAACAACTCCTTTGGTACAGGCAACAGGGTACTTGTTCAGTTTATTCGTGAACATACATATGCGGCCGCTGATACAATCCAAACATTCTACAAGAACGGTAAGAATGAACAAAACGGCGTTGGGGCGGCATGGCCTTGGCCTAACCCTCGCGCTAATCACTAAAATTTCAAAATAAAGAAAAAGAGGTATATAACTTATGAAACTTAATCTTAAACTTCGTCTTCAAAACCGCGCTACTCTTATTGCTCTTATCTCAGCAGTATTCTTGATGCTTCAACAGTTCGGACTTACAATCCCTACTAACATCAAAGACGGCGTGAATACTTTCGTGCTTATCTTGGTTATCTTGGGTGTTGTAACAGACCCTACAACTAAAGGTATCGGTGACTCAGCTCAAGCTTTGGGGTATGATACGCCAAAGGAAAAAGAATAACCTAATTTAGGAAGCGTACATAGATAATGCAGAGATTATTGATGGATGAGAAGGTCTTAACAGGCCTTTCTCTTTTTATTATTGCCCTGATCAGTTTACTAACTAGAAGTGTTAATATGTATATTGATAAGGTCAAAAAGGAAAAGGAAGAAGATGTCGCACGTCAGCAACGTTATGCCGATGAGCAAAATGATAAGTTGAATTCGATTAAGCGGTCTATGTTACGTTCGGAATATCTCGCTATATACAATTCTACGGAATTCACCTATAACGAAAAATATATTATGACCCGACATATTATCGCTGATTATCAGAAGCTTCGAGGCAACACCTATATTAAGGAACTCGATGCGAAACTTGCTTCAAAAGTTATAATGTCTGACCGAGAAGGAATTCTATACAACGGAGACTATAATGGCGACCAAAGCTGAAGTAATTAACTGGGCTAGAAATATTGCCGATAGAGGAATTGGGGTTGATGCAGACGGTGCCTTTGGTGCTCAATGTGTTGACTTACCTAATATGATTGCCCAGAAATTCTTTGGGCGGTCGATGCGTGGGAACGGTATAGATATGCTTAACGCTGGTAGAGGGAATGGTTGGCTTACCACTGGTGCCGAATCCCCTCGTGCTGGCGCTATATTCTGTATGCGAGTATCTTATCATGGATATGGACATACGGGACTTGTTATATCCAACCCTGACGGTGCTGGGCGATTCCAAACTATTGAGCAAAACGTAGACGGAGGACTGGGCGGAGGGCCTGCTCGCTATCGTACACGGACATTAGGTGGTGGTGCTGAGACCATTATTGGTTTCACATATCCTCCTTATTCTGATGGTATTGATGGCGCAGTTGGTAGCGGAGGCCCTGCTCCTGAAGCCCCTCAACCGAACGGAGAGACAATGGACTTTACATTTGATATCAAAGGCGACCCGAACTGGAGTGCCGGTACCGTGTATTATTACAACGGTGCTGTCAATGAAATTCAGCCAGTTCACAACACCGAAGAATTGAAATACCTAAGGTCTATCTACAAGGATACGACAGGTAGAGACTTGAAGGACTATCACTGGGATAATAATGTTCCTGTGTATATTCGTATCTTTGGAGCGCTTAGACCAACAACATCTGATAATAACATCAAGGCTACTCTTGACAAGATTATCAAACAACTGGAGAACGCCACTTAATGGCTATCCATTTTACCTTTAGGATTGAAGGTGGTGACCCAAAACTTGATTATCTTCAAGGTTGGCATAAGGACAAAATCTATTACTATAACGGTGATGAGAATGAAGTCGCTTATGTCGGTCACCCTGAAGATCTTAAATATCTTAAACAAATCTTTAAAGAAACCCACGGTAGAGACCTTAAGCATTATGATTGGAATGTAGCGGTGCCAGTATTTATTCGGATATTTGGTGTACTACAACCTTGGACGGGAGCTGGCGGTATGCGTCAAGCTCTGGAGACGCTTAAGAAGAAGATTAAAGAGTATGAGGATATTTACTGGGAGCCCAAGTTCGTGGTTCCTCGTATGTCTATCCATATTCGCCGTGAACCGACTCGAGTAGCTGAGTCCATAGGTATCTGTGAGATTGACAAGAAATATGAAGTACTTGACCTAACCACAAGATGCGATTGGCACTGGGCTAAAGTCCGACACAACGGTGTTGAAGGCTGGATGGCTCTAGGCGATATTACCGGTGAGTGGTATGTCGAGAAACTTCGTGAATGATGTAAGGGCGTTGTGTGAGTGAAATCTACAACGCTTATTTTTTTTTATTTTTTACAGCTCTCTATATAGAAAGAGAGGTATATGATATGCAAAAACTTGTTGAAAATTATAATTCTTGTAGGGAGAGATACCTTAACGCACCTACTTTTGGAAATGACTTTATATATATTTGTTATTACGATATGTATATTGACGCATGTTCTAAGATATTGGACTGTTTAAATAACCTTAGGGTTGTTTATGATTGTGATCGAGAATTGGGTCTCGAAGAAGCAATCCTTAAAGCAAAACTATTGAAATTTAAATGGTTTCATATGGATGGACGTATGTTCAATAAAATAAGAAGACAAATACTTATAAAGCAAACCAAAAAGCAGATGCTGGAAGTAGACACCCTTACGATGTTCATAATCAAAGCATATTTGGAGCAATAAACATTGCTCTTTTTCTTTTAAATTTTTTACACGTATCTATATAGAATACTAATGGATATTTTAAAGGAGGAATTAATATGCAATATGTTATTGGGACATTGATTGTGTTGTGGATCCTAAGTTACGGATTCACTAGTATTTTGAAAGGGATCGGTGGATTTCTATTAAGACTGTTTGGTCGATATTAGAGATTTCACCAATCTCTTTTCTTTTTCAAAACTTTACATCTATCTATATAGAATAAAGAAATGAGGTAGTTCAAATGAAGAACAAATTATTTATGTTGAAGTTGGAAGATCGCAATACAGTTCGCGATAACTTGGACGCAATATTGAGTCGTATCCATGACTATATTGCAGACAAATACTTGGAAGGTGAAGTTGATATTGAAATCACGAATATTACAATCGTGAATTTCGGTATTCAGGGGATCGATTTCCGAGCACTGTCTGGTAATCTAGATTTGGTTTATGGCAAACTATTGGAGTCCGGATATCATGCTGAACTATTTAGCGACGAAGACACTACATGGATTAAAGTGAGTGTTTAATACACTCATTTCTTTTTTCAAAACATTTACAGTTCTCTATATAGAAAGAGAGGTAGTCGATATGAACAAAAAGAATGAAGAAACCAAGGATATGACTTGGTGGCAATTTCTATTGGGTCTATGGTTTTTAGACCTATTTTTCTAAACGGAGACTACAAAGGTCTCCTATTTTTTTTAAGAAAGGATATGTAATGGAACAAACAAGGATACCGGATGCTAAAGAAATGGCAATAAAAAAGGGCTGTATGACGCATATAATGGAAGTAAATATGCTCTAAATGATAAACAGTTAATTAAATATCTAGAGGACGAACTTGGATATGAAGTAAGCGCCGGATATGAATACAACCTTAGATTATATGGGATTACACTAAAATGGTAAAGGAGAATGTATGACAACCAGATGGAAAGAACTAACGACGGTTATTGTCTCGGCCCTGATTTTTGTTACGATCTGCATTGCTCTAATTGAGATTAATACAGCTAACAAGATCAATGAGCTGGAAAAAAAACATCAGAGAGAGGTTAAGACTCTAACTGAGGAACGCGACATGTATAAGAAGCGATGGGAATTTCGAGATGACGTTGCTACTTATTACTACGATGAATATCTCGATTTGAAGGAAAAATACGAAAATCTTAAACTTGCATTAGGAAAAACGGAGGATGAAGAAAATGATAAAACTCAAAACAGCAGCGGAAATTAGACAGATGATTGCGGATAAACGGAGCGCAGTAAGGTCGGGAATTGACTTAACTAAGGTTTATGAAAAGGTAAACAATAGGTTAGAGAACCTTGAACTCGGCGCAACTAGTATTCTACTTTTAGCAAAATCAATTAGACCTGATGTCAATGTTCCAGATGAAGAATGGAAAGATTCTTTACAATTCATTTTTGATGAAATCCAAATCAAACTTGAAGATAACGGATATACTGTCCGCCCACATTATGGTTTAGGTTTTGGTAGTACACCTCCTCGCATTGGATTGATTATTTACTGGGATCCAAAAGACCTGCCGGATGACGGCGAAAGGGAAGAATAAATATTTACAACCCTCCTAATAGAAAGAGAGGACATTATTATGCGTAAATTTTTAAGATTTGTTGGTTTTCGTTGTCTTGCTGCATACGCTGTTATGGAGGAAGCTTATATTGATAGGCTTGTGAAAAACGGTTATGTTGAACAAGATGCTGCGAAACACAACGAACGTCTTGAGGTTACAAGATACGTTCTAACTAAATTGAAGAAAGAGTATTAATACAATACTCTTTTAATTTTTTACAACTGTCTATATAGAAAGGAAGGAAACGTTATGAAACTTTTTAAGAAAAAACACGTTGCTAAAATTGAAGAAACTATCGAGGCTAAACTCGATGAACTGAATACCCAACTGGCTGAAGTACCAACGGGTAGTGAGGAAGAAGTCAAAATCTTGGACGATATTGATTTTCTTACCAAAACATTGACGGATATTAAAGTCCGCCATATGCAAGGTAAAGAAAAGAAGCTCGAACCACAGGTTAAGGCGGCTATCATCACTACTGTTGGTGGTGCTATTGCTAGTATTGCAGGTATCCTAATCATCAGGGATTATGAAGCGGAAGACGGTCTCTTCACTTCTAGCGCAAAGAATTTTATTAAGAAGCTGTACTAATGTACACTTCTTTCTTTTTTTTTTTTGGTATAATATAAAAGGAGCAATATTTATGGAGTATGTTGATAAGACAGAGCACCCAACGATTTACAGCCTAATGGAGTATGATGTAGGTTTTAGAAAGCTGTTTTATCCTTATATCTTTGGGATTATGGCGGATAACCATCTTGAATGTAATGATTATGATTTTGAGATGTTCAAGGTCATCTTTATTTCAACTATGGTTATTATCCAAAATTATTATACTTCTGACCTTATCAAGAAGTATGAGGAAGATATCAGAGGTTTGTATTTCGCATATTTCAAGGTTCGAACAATAACCAATGTTGGGCAGGACGGTATCGATAAGATTACGACTCGTATTCGTACTAAGATTACAGACTTTGATTTATCACCAACTGATGCAGACTTTGAAAATTGTATCGAAATGGTAAAAACAGATATGCCTCGAGTCAATAACTACGAAACATGGGATGTTATTGTATACAAAATGGAATATTTCCGTGATTGCTACTATAACATAATTCGTATATTGCATCAAGCTAAAGGAGGGAATTGATGTCAGAAAGTACGGCACGTATCGCCCAAACCAAGAACCGTGAGTTGCGTCTTAAAAAGATGAACGACCTATCTTTTATTCATTTCATCACAACCGAAGCTGTTGTTTTGCTATATTTAACACAATATATGATGGAAACAGCTGAAGAATGGGTTGACTGGTGTACTGAGGAGTATGGCGGTAATTGGTATTGTGGCCATAACTTTGCCCAACTAGGCGCAGACCATAAATCTTATATTGAAGAGTCAATCAAAAACGCAAATAAAATTCTTGATGAATTCATTATCGAAGGAGGATATGAACATGAAATTCAACCTTAAAATCAAAAACCAAAATAAACTATTGTTGATTGTTGCTGCTATTGCTACTATTGGTGCCATTGCGTGTGGTGTATGGTATTTTATCCCTCACCCACCGCATGCAGATATTGTAACCTTGGAAGATGCTAAAGATTTCAAGAAAGCCGAAGACTGGTATAAGGTCACACGCTGGGAAGTTGTATCTGTTGATATGTCAGCTTATGATAAAAGTAAAGACGAATACGGCTTCTTCGGAAAGGTAACGCTTAAAGGGGCAGGAGACCCTGTATATGCCGCGCTTACCAAGAAAGATGGCGGCGAAGACTATTCTATAGAGGAAGGCGATGTTGTATATGCTAAAACCTCTAACCTCGAAAAGAATTTCCTATTCGGAAACATGGTTACAGGTGATATCTTATATATTGAAAAAGGAGGAGCGAAGAAATGAGTAACGAAATTCTATTATTCCCTAACAATGTAATTCTGGTCAATGCTTTATACCATACAAGTATCGGCTACAACAGACAAGACGATACTGGTATCGCGCTTAATCTCACGCCTATCAGCGCTAATGACCATATCGAAGATGATTTGGATATCATGGAAGATATTGCAGAATATCTATTCCAACTATATTTGAAAGATCCTAAGATTGCAGCTAAAATCAAGCGACCACGTTATTACTATAACGACATGTATAAACGCTGGATTATCACATTTGAGTTTAAATAAAAATTTTTACATACCACTATATAGAACAAATAAAAAGGAGGACATTAATATGTCAAAAGTAAAACAATTGAAAGAAGCAGAAACTACTGAAGTTATTGAAAATGCAGAGGCTGTTGCCGGTAGCGTATTTGAAAACTTGTCAGATGAAGAGAAGGCTAAGCTTCTTGCGATGGTTGACCAACAACCAGTTGTTGAAGAGAAACAAGGAAAAGCTAAACAAGCTTGGAATTGGGTCAAATCTAACAAATGGAAAATTGGTGGAGCTATTGCAGGAGCTGCCCTTATCGGATTCCTTGGCAAGAAAGCGTACGATGCTGGTATGCCTGCAGAATTCGATGCTGATGTAATTGACGGCGACTATGAAATTGCTGAACTTGAAGAGTATGAAAATACTCCTGAAGTTGTTGAAGAGACGGAAGAGGTTGTAGAGTAATCTACACTTCTTTCTTTTTTTTTTTTGAAGGAGAACTTGATGAAGAAAACATATTTGGATAAATACCCATACGAATTGAAAAACATTGATGATACGCATTGGTCTATTCTGATTGACCCACTTGACCACCAAGCCGCTACCGACTTGGTTCTGAATTTTGGGCGTACAGATAACCGCGTTTCTATTGAAGGCATGGCACTTAAAGTCAAGAGCCACAAGACGGTTCTTTCTAAATACGAAGATGGGATGCAAGCTATTCTTATCTCTGCCTATATTCTTTAAAATTTTTACCATGCACTATATAGAAAGGAGACTCCTTGGAGTACTTGGTGTACGATGAGAGCACATGAGTAATTGCAAGGCGCCGGTTTGATTCCGGCAGGAAACAAGGAAAGTCTACTTTCATTTTTTTTTTTTTGAAAAGGAGAACATATGACCGAAACTAACTACAACGACATTCAAGCTACGAATGTTGCTAAGCCTCAAGAAGCTGCACCCAACGATGGAAAAGTTGATGTGGCTCAGCGTCAACCGAAGAAAGCGCTTGTTAGCTCTTCTACCGAACCACTCAAGCCAAGCCTGATGACTCGATTGGTTAAAGGTATTATTGGTCCTAATGGTATACGTGCTATTTTCGGATATCTTGGTCGTGAGGTTATTGTGCCTGCGATTAAGGATACGGTTGTAAACTCAATCACAACAGGTGTGAACATGGCTGCTTATGGCGAAGACCGTGGTCGATATAACAACTCGCCTGGTTGGAATAACTCTATGCGTAGTAGTGGCGTTCAAGGTAGTCGTACCTACACAAACTACTCAAGTGCATATCATCCAACAAGCGTTATTGAACCACAACCTGTAAACAATCCTGGCCGTGTCAAGGAAATCTACCTGTTCACCCACAATGACGCTAAGGTCGTCTTAGATAGCCTTAATAGCGATATTATGAACTATGGTTATGCCCGTCTTGCTGACTACTATGATTATGCAGGTCAGCCTAGCACAAATTACACGGACAACTCATATGGTTGGAGAAACCTAAATAGTGTCCGTATCATTCCTGTCCGCGGTAAATACACACTTGCTTTGCCGCCTGTAGAAGTTATTTAAGAAAAGGAGAAATATAATGAACAAGAAATTTTTACTTAATGCTGTTAAAATCGTTGCTTTTGGTGTAGTGCCATTTATGGTTGAAAACGGAAAGAAAGCTCTAGACAAAGCACTTGAAGCTACTGAAAAGGCGGCTAAGGAGGACTAATATGTTAAGTCTTATTTTAACTATTTTATTCTTTGCCTTACTTGGCTTCATCGCGTATCTTATTATTAAGTTCGCGTTTGTTATTGGTTTATTCAGTATTGCATGCTGGATTGCGGATAAGTTATTTAAATAAAAAAGGAGTATTTTACACTATGGCTAAATGGAATTTGGAAACATTTAAAGAAAACATGGAAGTTCTTGCATTTAATTACAAGAAGAAAGAACCGCTTATTATGGTCGCTGCTGGGCTCTTCGGTTTCGGCGTTACTGCTGTCCTTGCATATAAGGCGAAAGACAAGATCAACACCATTGTTGAAGATGTTGAATATCTGCGTGAAAATGATATGCCGGTACCTGTTGGTGATACAATTCTGCGTACTACAAAGGCGCTAGCACCAGCTATCACTGTTGGCGCATTGTCTACCGCCGCTATCCTACGTTCTTACCATGTCCTAACAGGACGTAATGCACTGCTCGCTTCTGCCCTTGCAACTGCTACTCAGGCCAACCATCGTCTACGTAAGCAAATCCGGGAACAATATCCCGATGACCCTAATGCGCAATTTATCGGCGAACGTCAAGAAACGCTAGCTGGCCCAGAAGAAGAAGGTAAGGAAAATCCTAAGAAAGTTACCACTGTTACTGCTGACGAAGCCCAATGGATGGAGTACACACTATTCAACAAATCCGCTGAGTTTGCGAAAGACGACTTGAACTACAACCAAATGTTCATCGCATCAATCGACAACGCGTTAAGTGAAAAGCTGCGCCGCCAAGGCTTCCTGACCTTGACAACCGTGTATGACGCACTGAAAATCCCACTCACTCGTCCACAACGCCGTGCTGGATCTGAGCTTGGCTGGACTGACCATGACTTATTTGCACTTGACACTCATGTGGTTATGGTGCGTGATGAAAATGGCTACGCATATCCTGTACCTGTAGTCGAATTTGAACCTGTCCGTGATATCACATCAAGCGTAGACTATGCTAGTGATATTTCTGACTACTTTATCTAAAAAGGAGAACAAATATGAAAACATCTGACGCTATCAAAATCGGAGCTGGCATTTTCGGGGTTATTAACCTCGTTTATGTCGGTTATTCTTTGGTTAAGAACTACAAGGATTACAAGAACCAAGAAGGCATCTACGCTCCTGAAGAAGAGCCTGTAACCGCTCAAATCGACTTGTTTGACGGAATGGAAGCTGGGCTTGAAGAAGTTGAGCCTGAAATCGTTGTTGAAAAGAAACCTAAACGCAAAATCAAGAAATCTGTATGGATTGGTGTAGGTCTCTTCTCTGCTGTTGTTATTGGTGGATATTGCTATGGATTTAAATCTGGTTACCGCAACCATAAGAAATATGCTGATGAATTAATCAAAACATATGATGAAGTTGCTGAAGGTAAGGATGCTCTTGTATCCAAACTAGAAGAACGTCTTGAAAATGCAGAAGTTGCAACCGAGCGCATTACATCTAACGCCCTTGATATGCTATTACCAGATCATATGGAAACTCGCTGGGTAACATTTGACAACGAACATATGCGTGCTCATTCCCACTACACTCCTAAGGTAACTGACGACTTGTCTGCAGAGGATATCGATACCGCGGTTAAGTCTATGTGGGAAAAGCTCTACGAGCCTGTAGTAGTCGTACCTGCTGTAGAAGAAGCTTAATCTTATTTAGGATATAGAGAGTAAAGGACTAGGCCGGACAACTTCGAGATTCCCGGTCTTCCACTGTATCCTCAGGAGGTATAACATGAGCGATATCACAATCGGGCTACAAAGCCAAGAAAAAGTCGTACTTAATTACGATGAAGATAATGGTAAATTCTCAGTCGCTGTTGAGGATAATTATGACTCAACAATGAGTGTAGAATTAACTGAAGAAGAACTTAACATGGTTAAAGGTTGTATCCAAGCCATTCTTGAAAGGAAGTAATATGAATAAGGAAAAAGCACTTATCGGTATTGGTATCGGTACTGCGCTTGTTGGTTTGGGTTTCTTTGCGTACAAGTTTATCAAAGAAACTAAACGACAAATCGCCGAAATCAAAGAAGAAGCCGAACGCGAAAAAGACGAACTTAGGGATATTATTGCTAATAAGGACGTCCAACTTGAACTTATGGATGAAAACTTGTCCCAACTAACCTCAGGGACTATTGACGAAAACTGGGCGATTAATGAAGCGACGATGGCTCAAGAAAACGCAGAGCTTGAAGAAATGCGTGCTCGTCAACAACGCAATATTTTCACGGACAATCCGGAGGCTGCCGATATCCACTCTCCCAGTGAGGAAGAAGATTATCATGCAGGCGCTCAACAAACAGCAGAAGAAGAAGTTGTCCACCATAATGTCTGGCAAGAAAACGAATACTTTAATACAGGAGAAGCTGATATCCCGTATTTCATCATCGAATCAGCTAAAGAATTGAAAGGAAATGAAGGACAATCAATGCGACACGACACAGACCCTAACAGTGTAGCGGCCTGGGAACAATACAAAGCCGTAATGATTAGCGAGCTTTATGATGACGGCCCTACAGTAGCAAACGATACTTCCAACCGGTATAATTTAGGTATCCTTGTTACAACATCAAACCTCGATGCAATTATCGACCGCTTCTCACAACTACTTGAAGTGAACGACACTAAGGTGGTGCAACCTTATAATGCGTTTGACAACAATATCTTTGAGGAAGTTTACGAACGCCGTGAAGACTTCTTTGGCCCAGACGCATATTACTCAACCACACAATTCCCAGTATCCTTTGGTGAAATCCTTTACGAATTCGCTCAGAAATTTGTAGGTGATACTGAAGCAGGAACTCCGCTCGCATTTATTACTTATATGATGCATGAGTCTGGTATCCTTGACTGCGAAAATATCGAACAACAACTTCTCGTAATCTCTAAGATTATGGAACACCGTAACGTTCAGAATATCGGTAACGGTATGAAGAAACTCGGTATGTTCGGTATGGTTGTAGACAGTGGAGTTGCAGAACTTACAGGACACGACATTCGCTTATTCACAGAATACAATGAATTCATTGGCCGCGCTTCAACATTTGAAGAAGTATGGAAGGAGCAAAACGGCTTCGACGATGACGACGAATATTAAGGCGGTGTCGTATGGAAAAGGAGTATATTGAAGTAACATATTCCTTTACCGGTGATGATTATGTTAAGGAAGTCATCCCTGCTGAGCAGTACAAGGCATTCAAGGAAGCATTTCTTAACAATGGCGTATTTATATTTGAGTACGACCGTAAATCACCAACTCATCGCTCAGGCTTGAATATGAAAATGATTGATATGTCCAAGGTTGTTTGGATAGGATATTAGAGGAGTATTATATGACGGACAGAAAACCGGATTTCTTCAATATTACAGTTGAGGAATTATCTGGCCCAAATCGTAAAGCCGATGCCGTTATTTCCGCTGATTTCACATATCTAGATAACCAAGGAGGAGACGTTAAGGATATTGTTGTAAAAGGTGGTAGCTTTTATGCTATGTGGACTGGAGAGAACTGGTCAATGGAAAAGAACGATGTTGTTCGTGTTGTTGACCAATATATCTCACACAAGTTCCACGAGCTTAAAGCGCAAGGTTATGAACGAGTATCTGTTAAATTTATGCAAAACGCAGGCTCAGGTCTTATGCGTAATTTCGTCAAGTATTGTGAAGACGCACCCGAGTCCATGCAGGTATTTAATAGTAAAATCTTATTCCAAAACCACAACGTTGTCAGAGAAGATTATTCTACTTTCCAACTACCTTATACACCAACTCCTCAACCAACTCCTGCATTTGACGAGCTTTCTTCTGTCTTATATGCGCCAGACCAACTCGATAAAATCTTGTGGTGTTTGGGTGCCTTATTTACAGGAGAGATTGTTAATATTGAGAAATTCTTATTCTTATATGGCCCAGCGGGAACCGGTAAAGGAACAATAATTAAAATCATCGAGATGCTGCTTGGGCAATATATCGGTGGTATCGACTTGAAACAACTTACGAGCGGTTCCGAGTATGCAACAGGGACTCTACAAGAGCTACCTTTGTTGATTGACTCGGATACAGACTTGAGTCGTATTAAGAACGATACCCCATTGCTTAAGGTTACATCTCATGAAGAAGTATTTGTACGTAAGTTATATCAAAGACCATATCCCGTGACGTTTAAAGGTCTTATCATCACTGCATCAAACCAACGTGCACAATTCCGTGATTCAGACTCTGGTATTGTCAGACGTCTACTTAAGGCGGTACCAACAGGTCATCTTATCGCTGGCCCAAGGTATAAAGAACTGATGAATAACATCCAGTTTGAGTTAGCTGGAATTGCACAAAAATCTATTGATGTATTTTCTCGTCTAGGAGCATTCCATTACGCCAACGACGTCGATATTGAGATGCTTGAATACGGAGACTCTATATTTGAGTTTGTCCGTGAGAATGTGTTGATGATGAAAGACGACCCAACCTTATCTGAAGTAGAACTACTCTATAAGGCTATGCTCGAAGATAGGGGCTGGGAGACTAACGGATATAAGAACCGTCTGCGACTAGGCTTACAGCGATTTTTCGAAACATATACCAAAGACACTAAAGATAGCGAAGGAAATCGAAAACGTGATTGGTATAGAGGTTTCAAATACGAAGAGGCATTTCCTGAAACAAAAGCTAAACCTGTTAGTGAGGATAAACCTAAGATTGACTTGACAATGGGTCGAGAAACATCTAGGTTTGATATTGAGGGTCGTGATTGGCCTGCTCAATATACTAACAAGGACGGGAACCCTCTGAAGAAGTGGGACTCGGTAACAACGACGTTAAAAGATATCGACCCCACTCAATTACACTTTGTCCGTGTTCCAACCGAACATATTATAATTGACTTCGATGCTAAGAACGAGAACGGCGAGAAAGACCTTGCTAAGAACCTCGAACTGGCATCCGGATATCCTCCAACTTATACAGAAGTATCTAAGTCTGGTGGTGGCGTCCATCTACATTATTGGTATGATGGCGACCCTACTAAGCTAGCTACACGTATTTCTGACGACATTGAAATTAAGGTGTTTAATGGCGGGGCTTCCTTGCGTAGAAAACTCATATCTGCCAACGACCTACCAGTTGCTCATATTTCAAGCGGTCTACCACTCAAGGAGGAGAAGAAGTCAATGTATAAAGATGTTGAACACATTATGTGGACAGAGAAAAAACTTCTTGATTTCATTGACGCATGTCTCCGAAAAGAACACCATGGGGCAACGGCGCCTGAAGTATCATTTATAGCAAAGGTACTAGATGATGCATATGAAGCTGGTGTTATTTATGATTTGCGACATAAACAACAAGAAGTATTACGGTTTGCACTCAAGTCAACCAACCAAGCGCAACAATGTTTGAAGATGGTTTCTGAGATGCATTTCCATAGAGTTCCTGATGATGAGAACGAATCTTATTCTGAAGGCCTCATTCTACCTGATGAAGATATCGTATTCTTTGACTCGGAAGTATTCTGCAACCTGTATATGTTAGGTTGGAAGAAATACGGTTTGGACGTCCCCGAATCAATCTACAAAGGTCTCGAAGATTGTACTACTCTAACTGAGATTGAGACCATCTTGGTTAATGAGTGGTGGGCAACACACGAGAAAGAAATCGGTATTGAAATCAACCCTACACCTAAACGCGTATGTCATTTATTTGACACATATCCTATGGTCGGCTTCAACAACCTTGGATATGATAACCATATTGCTTATGGTCGTATGCAGGGTGATGATGAAATGGAATGTTATAAACGTTCTCAAGGCATTATCGAGAAGCGTGATAAACGTGCTAAAATCTGGGCGGCTAACGATATCTCATATGCGGATATCTACGAGTTCCTAGACACTAAGATGTCATTGAAGAAATGGCAGATTAAACTAGGGCTCCGCCACGATGAGTTCGAATATGACTGGACTAAACCTCTCCCTGAGCATGCATGGGGTCGTTGTGCGGCATATATGCTTAACGACGTAACTTCAGAGGAAGAACTGTTCAAATCTAAAGACGGACAAGATGCATGGGCCGCTCGTAAAGTCTTGGCTGAAATCAACGGTCTTTCACCTAATGTTAAGACTCAGACGCAAGCTGAGAAATTCTTATTTGGAGATGACCCGAACCCTCAAGATAAGTTCAACTGGTATGATTTGTCTAAGGAATTCCCAGGTTATACATTTGATAAATTCAAGAAGAAATCTGAATATCTTGGAGAAGACCCATCTGAAGGTGGTTATGTCCATGCCGAACCTGGTGTATATAAGAACGTTATCGTATTGGATATCGCGTCTATGCATCCACACAGCCTGATTGCCATGAATTACTTTGGCCCGTATACACCGAAGTTTGCGGCCCTGGTTAAATGTCGTATGGCGATTAAGCACGGTAAGATTGATGAAGCATCTCATGCCTTTGATGAGGTAGACCCTGAACTAGCAGATAAACTCCGTCCATATTTGGAAGGTGGTTCTGTCAAAGGTTTGGCTCATGCGCTTAAGATTATCATAAATATTGTATATGGTATGACTTCCGCACCATGGCCTAATAAATTTAAAGACCCTCGTAATGTCGATAACTGTATCGCAAAACGTGGAGCTTTATTTATGATTATGCTGAAGAAGGAAGTTCAAGAACGCGGCTATCAAGTAGCACATATTAAGACGGACTCAATTAAGATTATCAACGGCGATCAATCTATTATTGACTACTGTATGAAACGTGCGAATGATTTCAAATACGAGTTCGAACACGAGCATACATATTCCCGTATGGCCTTACTCAACCGCGCTACCGTTATTGCCGAAATCGGTTGGCCTGAAAAAGAGAAAGGTAATTGGGAAGCGATTGGTGCTCAATTCGGTAAGAAGACCAATCCGTATGTTTACAAGACTCTGTTAAGTCAAGAAGAAGTAAACGAGAAAGATTTCTTTATTACTAAGGAAGTTAAGACCGCTATTTATCTTGACGACCAATATGTTGGTAAGAACGCTCAAATCTACGCTTCTCTCACAGGTCGTGAAATCTCTAGAACTCAACCCAGCAATGTAGCTCAGATGATTCAATCGAGATGGATTAAACCGAACTATATGCTTAAACGCGAGTCTGCAGGTCTAGACGCATTCCAACTTGAAGAAGCTAAGAAACATAAGATTGCCAATGAACTAGGCATCGATATCTATGAAGTTAAACAAATTATCGATAACGGGTTCCCTGATACTATTGTCGACAAGAATGTATCTGTAACAGGTACTTCTGGGTATAAGTGGGAACTAGCTACTCGATATAAAGGCTTCGAAGATATTGATATGACATATTACCATACTCTAGTTAAGGACGCTGTTAAAGACGTCTATGCTGTTGGTGATGGTGATATTATTTTCGGCGGAACTAAATTTGCCAAATATGCAAAGGAGTAAAGATGTTTAAGAAACTATTTTCATGGTTTTCTAAAAAAGAAGTAGATGACGATCCTCGCCCAATGGGGTTTGTCGCTACTGTAAATGGTTATAAGGATAAGGAGTTGTTTGAACCTAAAACCGATATCCTTATTATCCCTGAAGACCAGGAGACTGTTGTTGGTAGTATTCCGAATAGTAAAGTGAATATTCGCATCACACTACTTGACAATAATATTATCTACTACAATCCTCCTGGTGAACCTAATATTCTACTAATGCCTTTCTATGACCGCGAGGAACTTAAGAATATTCTAGTTACCATGCGTGAACAAGGCATCCGTGGTGTCTTAGGTTGGAATATGCCGGTTTAGGAGGGGCTGGGAGATGTTGTATTTAATAGACTCTACTGTACAAAGTTCAAATCGTGTCATGTTTAAGGCGGTTGATTTTTTTGAGCGATATGGCGTTGAATATAAGATACTATCCACCTATAAGAAAACTCGAATGGGTGGTGGTGAATACACACCTAAACTTCCTCGTGAGCTGGCGGCTAAGATTGTGCGATATTTCGATTATAACATTAAGGGTATCTGCAAGCTACCAAACTCCTCATATGTTCGAGCCATGCATAAGATATCGCCTCAAGCTAAACGGGATTTGAAGTCTGGACGTATTTACGATATGACCTGCTCACAGTTTATTGACTGGATTGCAGAGAATCCATGTATGTTAAAAATCACTGTTCTATATGATGATAAACGAGATATTATCATATCGCATTTCAAAGAAGAGGACTTGCGCGTGTTTGTCCCTAAGGAATATCGTTCGGTTAGACGTAACCAAATACAATATACTGTCCTTAGTGAACTCGGTCTGGCTTCACCTCTAGAAGAAGACCAACCTGGCGTAAAGACGCGCAAAAAATTACCGTCCTCTATATAGAAAGAGAGGTATTAATTATGGACAAATTATCAAAAGGTTTTTCTGTTGCTATCTTGGGGGCATACGCTGTTATTGGCGTAACGCTTGCTTATGATATCTATGACAGAAGCGAATTGAAAGATAAGGTCGATGATTTTATCAAAAAGCTAAAGAAGGCTGAGTAAATTACTCGGCTTTTCTTTTTTTTTGTTTGGTTTATGTCGCAAGTGGAAACGACCGATATAAACGAGACTTATGGAGGTATGAAACGAAACTAATTGATGAAAAGGAACTCAAAGAACGTTCGCTCTACAAACGAATCGTCAAATTCGAAGAAGATAAACTATATCTAGATGATGGAACTATTGTTTCTGTCGAAGAGACGGATTCTGACTGTTGCGCTTGTGCTTTTGGTGAATTCAAAAATGTTAAACTTGAAGCCCTTATTACCGATGTTAAGGTCGGTGAATATAAGGATAATGGCGAGGATGCGGATGAAGAGTACTCGAACGAGAATACGGTAACTATCTACAGTAACCAAAACCCTGTCGCTCAGGCCGAATGTTACGCCGATGCCGGTAATGGCGGATTTTATTTCAGCATCTGCTCGCTTGTAATTGGGGATGCTTACTTCCCTGTTGTCGAAGCCTAATTTACATTGAAAACTAAAGGAGAATTAAAATGAAAAAACAAACTACACTTAAAATTGCTGCCATGGGTATCGCTCTCTTTGGTTCTGCTGTTGTTACGGAGTCTGCATTTGCTGATGTGACAAAAGCCGAAGGGTCTACCGAACTTATTGCTACCGATCCTGCGGTGACTATCAGTAAAAATGAAGAGGACTCCATTTGGTCGGATGTCAACGTAAACATCAAGACCGATATTCCTGATGAAGTTCCTATTAACGAAGGCGATAAGATGACTTTCAATATCCCAGAGGAGCTTAATCTCGAAACCAGCTACGATTTCCCTGTATATAATGAAACAGGAGAAACTGAAGTTGGTACTGCTGATGTCAAGGCTAATGAACGTACTGTAACTACAACGTTCAATAATTATTTTACCGAGCATCCGCTGGATAAATCTATCAGCTTGAATTTTACCACTAAGATCAACCGTGAAGTTATGCAGGAAAACACCAAGCGTAATGTTTCATTCAATGGTACTATTGTGGAAATCAACGCAGGTTCTAAAGGTACAATCAACCCTAATGAGGAATTGTACAAATACGGTTACCAAGACCGTGACGATAAAGATCTTATCCACTGGGTTGCTCGTTTGAATTACAAGCGCCAAACAATGGAAGATGTAAACATCTCTGATACATGGTCTGATGATCAAGACTATGTTGAGGGTAGCCTTATTTACAGCTACGTTAAAGATGTGGATCCATGGGTATATGACTCACCTGCTACTCAAGCTCGGGCGAATACTAAATTCAACAAGAACGGTTTTACCACACACATCGATAAGATTGAAAACAAAATCTTGATGGTTGAGTATAAGACACGCTTGCGTACACCAGTTCTTTATAACCCAACTAACTTATTCACAGCTAGCTGGAACGGAGGGTTTGTATCACACGAAGCTGAAACTAAACTTTATGATGGTAATGGTAAAGCAACTGGTAAATCCCGTCCAAAATGGGACAAACCAAATGATGCGCCTAAGTATGAGCTTCCTGAGTTTGAAGGAGGCGTTGTTCCTAACGATCCTCCAGTTTACAAAAACCCATCTATTGACTTAGCCGATATCCCATTGATGCCACCAGCGCCTACATTGGATTTGCCAGAATGGAAAGGCGGAACTGTACCATTTGACGCTCCTAAACACGACAAACCAGAATTCAACGGTGGTGTTATTCCTAATGATGCACCTATCGTAGACCTTCCAGAGTTGGTTATTCCTGAAATGCCAGCTCCTAAGGAAGATAAACCTAAAGTTGAAATCAAAGAAAAACCAGTTAAACCAGCTAAGCAACAACCTCTTGGCCGACCTACCTTACCAGCAACAGGTAGTGATGAAACTACATATCTTGCCATTGGCGGTGTTGTAATTGGTGTACTCGCATTGGGCATGGCTGGAATGAAAAAGAAAGATGAGGAAAAATAATGAAACGCGGAAAGAATAATAAAGCTGTTTTAATAAACCAAAGTATTAAATGCATGGAAGCTTATGCCGACAGAAGACAACCCGCTAATCCAATTGGTATCTTTTGGAGAAACAAAGCCGAAAAATTCAAATCGCTCAACCCATCAAAACTTAAAAAGGCATATCTAAAAGCGTTTATTAGGGCTGTAGTGGTAAGATTGCCTGAGGAGAATGTGTATTACATGGAGGAATTAAATGAAAGTAAACCCAACTAATATGTTAAAGGCTCATGATGAGCTTCTCGCCATTTTTGAAAAGAAGAATTCCGACTACGGAAATTCGTTCGAAGAGTCCTTGGAAAAACACGGTCTGATCGCCGCTATCGTGCGTATGGAAGATAAGATGGGACGATTAAATAGTCTTACTAAAGCTGGGTCGAAGCAGAAAGTGTCTGATGAATCTTTGGTTGACACGCTCAAAGACCTGTCTAACTATGCACTCATGACCGCGGTTTGGCTGGAAGAGGAAAAGGCGTTTCATGATAGACCAGCACAACCACCCCTTAGCGAATGGGACGAACTAATTCCTAATGGCTCTAATCTCAAATCAATTATTGTAGATTTGATGAAGGACTTGCCTGATATATTTACGGTTAAACATCTCACTCTTGATGACTGCGAGAAACCTAAATCTGTATTTTTTGTAGTAAAGGATGAAGACAAATTCCGTAAGTGGTCTATTTCTTATATTGATAAGCATCCTGGGTATGATGCTACGTATCGTTCGCTTAACGAAAAACTCACCCAAGTCCAAGTCTTCTCATACACGGAGTAGCCTATGCTTGAAAATGGTCTAGATATTGTCCGGGCTTTATCTCAAGTCAGACCTCCTGGACGACCTCGCAAATATGTTAGCGATGAAGATATTATCCTATATAAAGAGGCAGGCTGGTCAAATCGAACCATTGCGGTCTCTATGGGTATATCTCGCGCAACAATCAATCGCCGGGTGAACGACTTAATCGAGCAAGGTAAGATAAAGCCTGAGGACTACAAATACAATTTCAATAACCCTAGTGCCGCTGCTCAACCTAGACGTACTGATAAGGAGCGATGGGAGTATTGGCATGGGCCTGGAGTATAAAAAAAATACATGCCTCATAATAGAAAGAGAGGTAACTTAATATGGAAAATCTTAATCCTAATGATCTATTTTATCACGGCTGGATTCCTGCTAGAGATGAAGATGCCGATGTAGCATATGCTTGGTTTACAACTAAAGATGATGATACACAAACATTTATTGTCCCTATGACTAAGGATCAGGCACGTGATTTAAAGGAAACTTTTGGAGACCCGATTTTACCAGAAGAAGCTGGTATTTTTCTAAATAATGATGGAGAATAGTTTATACTATTCTCTTCAATTTTTTACATATCTCTCTATAGAAAGAGAGGTATACATTATGATGAATTTTGAATACAAAGGAAAAATGATTAATGTGGAGGCTGCATCAATCTTCTATAAGATTGCTATGCTTACGAAATACGAAACTATGGCTATTCTGAAAGACAAATATAAAGAGTCTTGGACAGAAAAGGCAGAGAGTCTGTTTCATCAAGAATACGATCATATGGAGGCATTTATTGAGCAACCAGATAAATCACAATTCCTGAAAGTCATTTATTATGGTGAAATGCTAAAAATGGAAATTGGAATGACCCCTGAGGAGGAACAGCATTTGGCTTCGTTTAGCGGTGAAATATATTCTAAACTCGGAGACGAGAAGCAGAATGTGCTTGCTGAACTAACAAGACAATTGATGGAAATCGACTAAGAGGATACATGCCTCTTTCTTTTTTTTAACTTTTATATTATACTAGGAGGTGTATAATGGAACTACGAGATATCGTGGAAGGGTTATTTATATTATATCCCGGTATTGATGATGTTACTCGTGTAAACTATACCGGAAATTCCGCTGCATTCTATACTAGTCATATCGACGCGGTTAAAGAATATTTCAATCATGTTGAGGGTATTATCTTCAAGACAATTAAACTTCCACATAAGGAGAAGTGGGATATCTACGTATGGAAGGAGGTCAAGTAATGGAGCTATTTGTTAGTGATGATATGAAAGAAAAACATTATGGTCTATTTGATTTAATCAAAGAACGCCCCTATGTCTTGCACGGTATTCTTAAAACGACTTCCACTATGTGTGGAGAACTTCCTAGCCAAGCTACAGAAGAAAGTTTGGATCATGAAATAAACACTCTCGATTACAACCTTAGACGTATCTTTGGTAGAATAGAGGTATATCTTTTCCCAGCATATCCTACTGTTGAGTCTTTAATAACTTCGGAACATAAGGGTTCTACGCTTATCGGCCAACATATTAAGGTTACACAGGCTGTTATGCAGGTATATAAGGAGTCTAAGAATTTATGCTGGTATATATCAGACCGGCCGCTGGAAGATAATACCCTACGTCGAATTACCATTGATAATAAAGGCTCGGGGTATTTCACATACTTCGGCCCTGATGCACCTAATGGTTCAGACTACTATATTGACCAATTCAAGGAGTGGTGATATGGATGAATTTCAATTAACGGATTTTCCTAAATTATATTCAACTAATAAGAAAGAAGTTGAACGATTCACTGATCAGGTCTACAATTATGCTAAATACTACAGCTATATTACTGTTCGAGACTTCGTTCGTCTTTGGTTTAATCTAAAGGAGAACCAGTCTAATAGCTACGTCCAGTCAGCTTCAGTTCAATGGTGTGTTGAATACAAGGATTTACCTAAGCGCCGTGACATTAAAAAGGACAAGACCAAAGGCTGGTATTTGGAAATGCCGGCTGCATATATGTTCTAATATTTACACGTGTCTATATAGAAAGAGAGGTAAATATCATGAAAGAAACATATAAATATGATGGTTGGTATCCTGGAGACGATAACGATGAAACACGATATGCGTTATTTATAGATGAGGTAACTAAACTAGCTTTGATAAAACCAATGTCTAAATCTGAACTTAAGGATTTCGAAATGTTTAACTATTGCGAACCTGCAACATGGGACGCGTATGATAAACAAATGAAAGACGTAAATAAAGGTAAGACATTAGGATTATTATTGTTGGGAACAGTTGTCCCATTTACAGTAATTGCTATCTATCTAGGTCTCAAGAAAACTGGCCATATTAATAAGTTTAAAATGTGGTGTAAATCTAAATTCAAGAAGGCTGAGTAAATTACTCGGCTTTTCTTTTTTTTTCTAAGGAGGTAAATAAAATGACAGATAAAGATTTCCTAAAATGGATGACTTCGAAATTAACTTTAAATCAATATCGTATGCTGGTAAAAATCGTTTATTCTTTTAAAAAATATACCATGATCGATGAACCAAAAACAGCAGCGTATTGTAATTTTAAAGATATTCAAGGTCGTTTTGTCGCAAGTGATATACCTAAATTCTTTGATGAAATGGGCAACCTCGTAAGTGACGAATATTTTAGACTCTTTGATTGCTAGTATAATGATAATGCTATTTTCTGGCCATATAATGAGACTCCCGAACAAGTAAAAGCTCGTAAACGCCTTATGAAGAAATGTGAAAATCACAACACACCATACCGCTTCTTAAGAGTTTTTCGTGAGAACAAGTATGGCGAGATTA
>ERZ773008.87-NODE-87-length-60973-cov-15.801848_pt1 | contig 60973 bp, 59 predicted proteins | sample MGYA00580664_ERZ773008 | MGnify/ENA primary metagenome ERZ773008 (study PRJEB29015, sample SAMEA2738016) | human oral metagenome | biome: human oral; feature: human-associated habitat; material: dental | place: China | collected 2048 ...
TCGCGACCTCAACCTTGGCAAGGTTGCGCTCTACCAACTGAGCTATTCCCGCATACTTTGCAAATCCAGCAAAAGAAGTCGGCATTATAATGCTTGCGGAAATATTGTCAAGCAGTTTGTACCAATTTTATTGAAATTCTTTCCATGCCAGTTTCAGATAGTAAAACATCGACCAAATGGTCAATACAGAGGCGATAAACATCAACAGGTTGCCGGCTTGGTTGAAATTGATGCCGTAAAAGTCGGGAAAGTTGAGCAGCAGTGCAAAAATAGCGGCCATTTGCGCGGCGGTTTTGAGTTTGCCGATATAGGCGACGGCGACGCTGTTGCGCTTGCCCATTTGCGCCATCCATTCGCGCAGGGCAGAAATGGTGATTTCGCGTCCGATGATAATCATGGCGTAGATGGCGAGCGTGCGGTCGAGTTTGACCAATAAAATCAGCGACACGGCCACCATGAGTTTGTCGGCGACAGGGTCGAGGAATGCGCCGAAATCGGAGGTTTGCTTCCAATGCCGTGCCAAAAATCCGTCCAGCCAGTCGGTGATGCCCGCCAATGCGAAAATCAGCGCCGCCGCAATATTGACGTGGGTTTGCGAGATGTAGGTCTGGGGGAGGTAGAAGAGGGCGGTGAAGATGGGGATGAGCAAAATCCGCAACCATGTGAGCAGGATGGGAATATTCCACGGCATAATGTTGTTCCATGCGGGTTGGGTGGGCGATTAGGGGGGCTTTGGTTCGGGCAATTCTAGTGCGTTTTTGTTCAAGCGACAAGATAAGGCATGGCAAAACCACGTTGCTGGGCGGGGAACGTGGTTTTGCCAGGGTGCAGGCTGCTTTTAACGCCGTTTGGCAGGCTGTGTGGGTTTGCTTTGGGTGTTGTTGCCGCGCTGGTTGCTGCGGGCAGGCTGCGCGTTGGGTTTTTCGGCTTGGCGGTCGGTATTGCGCGTGTTGGGCGCGTGATGCTTCTCGGTTTGCTGGTTGCGCTGGCTGCCGTTGCGTGCCGCGGGTACGCCGGCTTTTTCGGTGCGGCTGTTGTTCCGTGCGGTCGGCGTATCCGGTTTTTCGGCACGGCCGTTATGCGCGGGCTGTGCATTGGGTTTGGCATCGCGCTGGTTGCCATGGCGCGCATTCTGTTCGGCAGGTTTGGCTGCGCTGTTGCCGCGAGGCGCGTTGCCGTTTCGGGCAGCCTGCACATTTGCGGCCGCATTGCCGCTCACTTTCAGCGTTTGTCCGACGCTCAAACGGTTATTGCGGATTTGGTTGGCGGCAATCAGTTCGTCGGTGCTGATGTTGTAGCGTTTGGCGATGCTGTATACGGTATCGCCTTGCTCGACTTTATACGTTTGCGCGGGGGCGGGGCGGTTGCGCTCGGCAGCGGGTTTTTCTGCCATCCGCGTGCGTTCTGCGGCTGGTTTTTCCGCCGTTCTCACGCGTTCCTGTGGTGCGGGTTTCGGAGCTGCTGCTGTGTTGGCGGTGCGGCGGCGTGTTTCAGTGGCCGTGCGCTCGTGTGTTGAGGCGGCATCGCTTTGGGCAACGGTGGCGCGGACGGTTTCGGCAGCCTGCATTTTGGCTTGTGCGGCTTGCGCGACAACCCATAATTCGTCATCGTCGTCTTGGACGCTGCTGTCTGTCTGGTTGGCGGCAACGTTTGGTGTTTCGGGTGCTTTGTCAGCGGCCGGTTCTTCCAAAGCAGCCTGCACTTTGGGGGCGCTTTCGGCTGGTTCGGGTGTTTTGGCCGCTGTTTCGGTATCGGCTTGCGCGATGCGGATAGGCGGCTCTTCGGCAGGCGCAGGCGCGCTGATGTGTTCTGTCGGCGTGTCAGCCGTTTCGGTCGATGTGGTTTGCGTTGTCGGCAAAGGTGCAGGCTGCTTTTCGGCGACTGCGGTATTTTGGGGCGGGGTTTCAGGCGCTGGCGGCGTCAGGGTTAAAGGCGGGGTAACGATGACGACATCGGCCGCTTGGGGCGGTGCGGCAAACGTGTTGGCGGCCAAAGAAGGGCGTGGCGTATGCGCGGCAGCCACGGGCGGCGTCAACACCGGCGCCTGTTCCACAAACGTATCCGGCACGGGATCGAAATCGGCTTTCACAAACGCGTTCACATTGCCGATGCCCTGCATGGTGTTGCGGTTCACCAAAACGGTGCGGCCGGCGTTCACATAATTGCCCGAAATGCCGTTCAGACGGCGAAATTCGGCGGGGCTGCTGCCGGTTTGGCTGGCCAAATCAGCCACTGAAATGCGCTGCGTGGGCGTGAATACGTCCCAAGAAAGCAGGGTTTTCGGGTCGGATTCACGGTAGTTGGCTTCAAATGTGTTGGCAGCCTGCACGGGAAGCAGCATTTGGCGGTTTTCTTTGGGGATGAAAACCGGTGTTTTGAAGGCGGGGTTCAACGCTAAAAATTCGCTTTCGGAGATATTGGCCAAATGCGCGGCGGCCATAATGTCCAACGGCGCGCTCACGGTAACGGCGCGGAAATAAGGTTCGTGCTTGATGCTGGGCAGTTGCAGCCCGAACATGTGCGGATTATTGACCAAATTGCGCACGGCCAGCAGTTTGGGGACGTAGTTGCGCGTTTCGGCCGGCATGTTCAGGTTTTCGTATGTGGGGGAAAGTCCTGCGGCTTGGGCGCGGCGGATGGCGCGGCTCACGTTGCCTTCGCCCCAGTTATAGGCGGCCAGCGCAAGTGTCCAGTCGCCGAAGAGTCCGTGTAGGTATTGCAGATAGTTCAATGCGGCATTGGTGGAAGCGGAAATATCGTGTCGCCCGTCATACATCGGGGTTTGTTCCAAGCCGTAGTGGCGGCCGGTGGCGGGCATAAACTGCCATAAACCCGACGCGCCGACATGGGAGCGCGCTTTGGTCACATAAGCGCTTTCGATGAAGGGCAGCAGGGCGATTTCGGCCGGCATGCCGCGTCGCTGTACTTCATTGACAATATGGTACATATAAGGCGCGCTGCGTGCCAAAGTGCGGTTGAAATAACTGCGGTTGGCCACGAAGCGGCTTTCGTGGCTGCGCACCAAATTCGAGTTCACTTCGCTCAAACGGAAGTCCTGACGCAGGCTCAACCAAATTTCGCCACCTGCTTTCGGCGCGTGGGCGGAATAATTGGATTGGTATAAACGCATGATGGCCAAGCCGGATTGTTTGGGCGACGGAGACGGCACGGCAGAAGCAGCCTGCACCATGCCGGCGGGTAAAACAAAAAGGCTGCTGACAGCAATTGCAATGGATTTAATGCTTTTCATGTCGGGTATAAACGCTGTGTCAAACGGACAATTCGTAATCGTAAGGGCAAGGGGTGCCGCTGTCAATCTGAAACCTTGGACGGGCACTGCCTTTCGGCACACGGAAAGTGCAGGCTGCTTTGATTTTGCGTTGGCGCAAATCCCGTTCAAAAGCAGCCTGCATTCTTTGCATTTCGATGAGTGTTGTACTAATATAATATCTGCGGAGTTTATCGCAAAATTACACGTTTACACGTTGACTCTCAATGACCGATAAGCATTTTAACCACAACTTGATCAATCTATATAAGGATTAAGGAAAAAATCATGTTTGCCTTTGCCCAAACCCAAACCAACCCCTTGCGCCAAGCCATTACCGCCGCCTACCGCCGCGACGAGGAGGAAGCCGTTGCCGACATGCTGCAACGCGCGGCGATGAGCGCTGAAGAAAAGCAGGCTGCAGACCAACTGGCGCGCTCGCTGGTGAAAAAAGTGCGTGCCGACCGCAGCAAAGCCAGCGGTGTGGACGCGCTCATGCAGGAATTCACACTGTCCAGCGAAGAAGGCGTGGCGCTGATGTGTCTGGCCGAAGCCCTGCTGCGTATTCCCGATAAAGAAACGCGCGACAAGCTGATTCAGGACAAGCTGGCAGACGGCGACTGGAAACGCCACTTGGGACGCAGCCCATCCATGTTCGTGAACGCCGCCGCATGGGGCTTGCTGATTACCGGCAAACTCACGCAGGACAAACCGAACGAAGAAGCCTTGTCGGGCAGTTTGAGCCGTCTGTTGGGCAAAGGCGGCGCACCGCTGATTCGCGCCGGCGTGGATGCGGCCATGCGTATGCTGGGCAAACAGTTCGTTACCGGCCAAACCATTGAAGAAGCATTGGCCAACGGCAAAGAGCGCGAAAAAATGGGCTACCGCTTCTCGTTCGATATGCTGGGCGAAGCGGCCATGACCGAAGCCGACGCACAACGTTATTTCAACGATTATGTGCAGGCGATTCACGCCATCGGCAAAGATGCCAACGGCGCAGGCGTGTACGAAGGCAACGGCATTTCGGTGAAACTTTCCGCCATTCATCCGCGTTATTCGCGTGCGCAACACGAACGCGTGATGAAAGAATTGCTGCCGCGCCTGAAAGAACTGTTCCTGCTTGCCAAACAATACAACATCGGCTTGAACATTGACGCCGAAGAAGCCAACCGCTTGGAATTGTCGCTGGATTTGATGGAAGCCTTGGTGTCCGACCCCGATTTGGCCGGTTTCCACGGCATCGGCTTCGTGGTGCAGGCATATCAGAAACGCTGCCCGTTCGTGATTGATTATTTGGTGGACCTGGCGCGCCGCAACAACCAAAAACTCATGATTCGCCTGGTGAAAGGCGCTTATTGGGACAGCGAAATCAAATGGGCGCAGGTGGACGGCATGAACGGCTATCCTGTGTACACGCGCAAAGTGCACACCGACGTTTCCTATTTGGCATGCGCGCGCAAACTGCTGGAAGCACAAGATGCCGTATTCCCGCAATTTGCCACACACAACGCCTACACGCTCGCCTGCATTTACAACTTCGGCAAAGGCAAAGATTTCGAGCACCAATGCCTGCACGGCATGGGCGAAACGCTGTACGACCAAGTGGTGGGCGAACAAAACCTGGGTCGGCGCGTGCGCGTGTACGCCCCGGTCGGCACGCACGAAACCCTGCTGGCCTATTTGGTGCGCCGCCTGCTGGAAAACGGTGCGAACTCGTCTTTCGTGAACCAGATTGTGGACGAGCATGTGAGCGTGGACGCATTGCTCAAATGCCCGCTGGATGCCGCGGCGGAGACCGGTGGCAAACCCAACGCCATCCTGCCGTTGCCGCGCCACCTTTACGGCGGTGCTCGCCTCAATTCGCAAGGCTTCGATTTGTCGAACGAAACCGTGCTGAACGATTTGCAGGCTGCCATGAACAAAGCGGCGGAAAAAGATTACCAAGCCAAATCTTTGGTGGTCGGCCGCATTAAAAACGAAAACGCGCACGAAGTCCGCAACCCGGCCAATCACGACGACGTGGTGGGCAAAGCAGCGTTCGTGCAGGCAGCCGAAGTCGATAAAATCGTGGCCAATGCCAAAAAGGCAGAAGCCGAATGGGCGCAAAAGCAGCCTGCACAACGTGCCGAAATCCTGCGCAACATTGCCGATTTGTACGAACGGCACGCACCCGAACTGATGATGCTGGCCGTGCGCGAAGCCGGTAAAACGCTGAACAATGCCATTGCCGAAGTGCGCGAAGCCGTGGATTTCTGCCGCTATTATGCCGACGAATGCGAAACCACCTGCGCCGAACGCCAAGCCTTGGGCACGCTGGTGGCCATCAGCCCTTGGAACTTCCCGCTGGCGATTTTCACCGGCGAAGTCGTGGCCGCATTGGCAGTAGGCAACACCGTGATTGCCAAACCTGCCGAGCAAACCAGCCTGATTGCCTACCGTGCCGTTCAGCTGATGCATGAAGCGGGCGTGCCGGAAGAAGTGTTGCAACTGGTGCTGGGCGCGGGCGATGTGGGCGCTGCCTTGACGAAAAACCTGAACATCAACGGCGTGATTTTCACCGGTTCCACCGAAGTGGCGAAACTCATCAACCAAAGCCTGAGCGCGCGCGAAGATTTGCCCGTGCTGATTGCCGAAACCGGCGGCCAAAACGCCATGATTGTGGACAGCACCGCATTGGCAGAACAAGTCTGCGCCGACGTGCTCAACTCCGCATTCGACAGCGCGGGACAACGTTGCTCCGCATTGCGCATCCTGTGCCTGCAGGAAGACATTGCCGACCATATGGTAACGATGATTAAAGGCGCGATGGACGAATTGCGCGTGGACAACCCGATGGAACTGACCACCGATGTCGGCCCGGTCATTGACGCGGAAGCACAAGGCAACTTGTTGGCTCACATTGAAAAAATGAAAACGGCCGCCAAGTCTTATCACCAAATCAAACTGCCGGAAAACGCCGACAAAGCCACTTTTGTCGCCCCCGTGCTGTTTGAATTGGACAACTTGAACCAGTTGCAGCGCGAAGTGTTCGGCCCCGTGCTGCACGTTGTCCGCTTCCGTGCAGACCAGCTGGGCGAATTAATCAAACAAATCAACAGCAAAGGCTATGCGCTCACGCACGGTATCCACAGCCGCATCAACCGCACGGTGGAATTCGTGCAGGAAAACATTGAAGCGGGCAATGTGTATGTGAACCGCAATATTGTCGGCGCGGTGGTGGGCGTGCAGCCGTTCGGCGGCCACGGCCTTTCCGGCACCGGCCCGAAAGCGGGCGGCCCGTTCTATCTGCAAAAACTGAGCGTGGGCAAAGCATGGGCATTGCCGCAAAACCTGACCAAATTGGGCGCGGCAGATGCAGGCAGCCTGCACATTTTGGAAGGCATGATTCAGCAGCTGCCGATATCGCACGAAGAAAAAGTGCGCTTGGGCGGCATTTTGGGCGAGGCGCGGATTCACACGCTGAATCAGGCGGTTGCCCTGCTGCAAGGCCCGACCGGCGAATGCAATGAGCTGACTTGGCACGCGCCGAAACAGGTTTATCTGGAAGGTGGCAGCCTGCAACAGGCATTGGAAGGCTTTATCCGCATTGCCGCCACTGGCGCGCAAGTGGTGGTGTCGCAAGACCATCCGCTGGCCGCATTGGCCGAGGCCGCCGGCCAGCTGCTGAAAGTGAGCGCGTATCCCGAACAGGAAGCCAAAGTGGTGCATTTGGTGAGCTTGGACAAACCGAGCGCGGCACTGAAAACCACGATGGCGAAACGCGACGGTGCGATTCTGCGCGTGATCGATGCCAGCAACGGCGTGGACATCCTGCCATTGTACGAAGAAATTTCGTGCAGCGTGAACACGACGGCCGCCGGCGGTAACGCCAGCCTGATGGCGGCGGCAGAAGCATAAACACGTTGACGGATAAAAAAGCAGCCTGCACTTTGGTTTTGAAGGTGCAGGCTGCTTTTGAACGATGGCGTGAGTGGCAGGGATGCCTGCGTGATTTGATCTATTGATGATATATTGGAGGGATATGTGTATGTTGAACAAAATATTGGCCTTTGCGGTGCTGTCATTGGCATTGCTGATGCAGCCTGCACGGGCGGAAACGCAGAAAAGCGACAAGGAGAAGGACTCATTTATACAGAACCTGTCAACGTTGAATCAGCAACAGAAAATCCAGATGCTCGACGAATGGGCGAGCCAAGTCAACAAAGGTTTTGCGCAGCTGCCGGAAACGGCTATCGATAGCCTACAAAGCATTCGTTTGAGCCATGATTTTCCGGAAAAGCCGCAGATAACGTACACATACCAGATGCAGCCTGCTTTGCGCCCAGTACTGGATAGGAATAGGGAGCAGTTTGTGCAAATAATGGAAACGAGAATAGAGCAGAATATGTCTTGTTTCCCAAGCAAGATGGTGGAGGCGATGAACCGGTTGGGCGTGCATCAAGTGCGCCTGCTGTTCCGCCTGAAAAACGAAACCGTGTGGGAGCAGGTGCGGGATTTGCCTGTGTGTCGTTAAGGTGCAGGCTGCTTTTGAACGATGGAATGGGCGGTAGGGATGCCTGCATGATTTAAACTATTGATGTATTGAAGGGGAATACGTATGTTGAACAAAATATTGGCCTTTGTGGTGCTGTCATTGGCATTGCTGATGCAGCCTGCACGCACGGAAACGCAGCAAAACGACAGGGAATTGGACTCAATTATACAGGCGCTGCCAACGTTGAATCCGCAACAGAAAGCCCAGTTGCTGGACGAAATAGTGAGCCAAGTCAATGAGCGCTATGCGTGGCAATGGAAAACAGATGAGCTGCAAAGTGGGCGTGTCAGCCACGAACTTCCGGAAAAGCCGCAGATAACGTACACATTTCAGATGCAGCCTGCTTTGCGCCCATGGTTGGATAGGAATAGGGAGTGGTTTGTGCAATTAATGGAAACGAGCGTGGAACAGAACATGCTGCTTTGTTTCCCAAGCAAGATGGTGGAGGTGATGAACCGTCTGGGCGTGCGCCAAGTGCGTTTGCTGTACCGCCTGCAAAACGAAACCGTGTGGGAGCAGGTGCGGGATTTGCCTGTGTGCCGTTAAGGTGCAGACTGCTTTCGGATTGCGTTCACAAACCGCGTAAAATCGGCTATAATCCGTGCTTTCGCACAGGCACGTAGCTCAGTTGGTTAGAGCATCACCTTGACATGGTGGGGGTCGTTGGTTCGAATCCAATCGTGCCTACCAAAATACTGAAGCAGCAGAGGTTTGAAACTTCTGCTGTTTTTTTGTCGGGCGACGGGTTTGAAGGTGGAAAAAGCAGCCTGCACCATCGAAAATATAGTGGATTAAAATTTCAATGATACGGCGTTGGCTCGCCTTGACGTACTATTTGTACGCCCTGCGGCTCGCCGCCTTGTCTCATTTTTATTTTAATCCACTATAAAGTGCAGGCTGCTTTTGGGCAATGAAAAAGCAGCCTGCACTTTATTTTTTATCATATTATCAATGGCATAAATTCAACTTATCGTCAATGCCGCCATTGGGCGACACCACGCCCGCGCAACCGAGCACGCTGTGGAAAATATGGTCGTGCGACACGGCTTTATCCGAATTCGCCGCCTCCGCCACGCGTTGCGCCAAAGCCGCGCCTTCGGGCGTTTGCCGGTACGCATCGGAAAACCACACCACAAACGGCACGGAAAACTGCTCTTTCGGCGCCACCGCGACCGGCTTGCCGTGGAAATAATCGCCGTTTTCGCCCAGCGATTCGCCGTGGTCGGACACATAAAACAGCAGGGCTTTTCTGCCGCTTTGCGCCAACTGGCGAATCACGTCCGCCAGCAGGTTGTCCACGCCCAGAACCGTGTTATCGTACGCATTGTCCAGCTCCGTTTTGCTGCATTTGCTCACGTCGGGATTGGTGCAATAGGGTTTAAACACTTGAAATTGCGGCGAAATACGATCGGCGTAGGTTTGGTGTGAACCGAGCGTGTGCAACACCAAAAGCGTTTTGCCGCCGCGATATTGCCCGATGGCCTGCCGCGCATAAGGCAGCAGCGCCGCGTCCCACGCGCCCGTTTGCTGCTCCGCCACAATCTGGTGCTTGCTGACCAATTTGTCGTAATTCAAATATTTATAAAATTCCGACAGGCTTTGCAGCGCGTAAATCTCGGTGTGGTAGCCCAGCGAATGCAGCACTTCGCCGAAAGACGACTGGCGCGGTGTGCGGTCGGGGCTGGATTTGAGCATGGGCGATGCCAGGCAGTGCACGGAATTGATGGTGAGCGTGTCGCACGACTGCGCGTGTTTGAAGCTGTACAGATTCGGGATTTGCGACAGCTGCGGATTGGTGTTGCGGCCGTAGCCGTTGAGCGAGAAGCGGTCGCCGCGCGTGCTTTCGCCGATGACGAACACCAGCAGCAAATCGTCGTTTTTGCTTTGGTATTGATATTTCTGCGATAAAATTTCGACGTGGGCATAATTTTTACGCAGGTTGCGCGCCGCTTTGTAGGCACGCTGGCCGTTGAAATACACGTCCAGCGGCGAAAAATGGAAAATGTCGGTCATGAATCGGCTGTCGCGGATGCTGCCTTTGCTGCGGAACGTGTAGCCCTTCCATTGGAAAATGCCGCCCACCGCCAGCACGCCCAGCACTGCGCCCGCCACGGCCAATGCCGCACGCCGTTTCCACGTTTGCGGCGCAACGGGTGTCCGCCACAGCAGCACCGCCGGCACAATGCCCAGCAACACGGTAAACGCGATAAACGGCAGCGACACCATTTCGGCGGTCAATTCGCTTTCCACCGTTAGTAGGCTCAGCAAAATATCTTCGGAAATGAAAATGTTGTATTGCCCGCGAGAAAACACGGCAATGGCGGCGGTAAGCAGGTTGAGCGTCCAAAACAGTTTGAACAGCCACTTGGGCAGCAGCGTGAACAGCGAGCCGATGGCAAACAAGGCCAGCGCGCCCCACACGGAAGCGGCAATGCCGGCCAAATCACGGTTCGCCCAGCCGTTCAAAATGAAAATATAGCCCGACAAAACCGCATTGAGCAGGAACAGAGAAGCAGGGAAACGGCGCATGTTGAAATGTGTTGAGATGGTCACAAAGAACGGTATTGTAGCGTAAAATGGCGCGTTATCGGCAGGCAGAAAAGCAGCCTGCACTTTTTTGCCCCAAATTTAAAGGACACTTCCATGAACCCAACCGCCATTCTCCGCCAAATCCGTATCGGGCAGCCGCAGCCGTTTGCACGCGGCCAGGTCAGCGCGATTGACAAGCAGCCTGCACACGGCACGGTTGAAGTGCTGGCCGACACATTGGCGGGTGACAGCGTGGGCGACACACGTTTCCACGGCGGCGCGGACAAGGCCGTGCATTGCTACACGCTGGCCCATTATGATGACTGGCGTGCGCTTTATCCCGACAATCCGCGTTTCCAGGCCGGCGGCTTCGGCGAAAACCTGTGCATTGACGGCGCGGACGAAACGAGCGTCTGCATGGGCGATATTTGGCAAATCGGCACGGCGCGCTTCCAAGTGAGCCAAGGGCGGCAGCCGTGCTGGAAGCTGAACGAACGTTTCGGCATTGCCGACATGGCGTTGCAGGTGCAGCAAAGCCTGCGCTGTGGCTGGTATCTGCGCGTGCTGAAAACAGGCCAAATTCAGGCGGGCGACCCGATTTTCCTGCTGGAACGCCCGTTCCCCGATTGGCCGCTGACGCGCATCCTGCAACTCATCGACAGCAGAAATTGCGACGAACACGCCATGCGCGAAGCCTTGCGCCTGCCCCTGCCCTCCTCCTGGCAACGCCTGTTCGAGCAGCGCCTGCTTACCGGCACCTGCGAAGACTGGCAGCGCAGATTATTCGGCCAATGATGCGCAAAACAAAAAAGCAGCCTGCACTCGATTCCTCAAAGTGCAGGCTGCTTTTTCCGCCGTTAATCATCACGCAGCAATTCCTGTCCGATTTCCGACTGCGCCAAAATCACACCGTCTTTCACCTCCGCCACTTCCAAAAGCTTACCCTGGTGCAGCAAGGCCGTGCGGTGGCACAGTTTGCGAATCACCGCCATTTCGTGCGTCACAATCACAATCGTTACCTGAAACCGCTCGTTGATTTCCTGCAAACACGCCAGCACACTGCGCGTCGTAATCGGGTCGAGCGCGGAAGTCGGCTCGTCCGCCAAAATCACGCTGGGGCGCGGTGCCAATGCCCGCGCAATGCCCACGCGCTGCTTCTGCCCGCCCGACAACTGCGCCGGATAATGGCCCGCACGCTCCGACAAGCCCACAATTTCCAAGCATTCCGCCACGCGCGCCGCAATCTTGTCCGCCGACCAGCCCGCAATTTCCAAAGGAAACGCCACATTTTCCGCCACCGTGCGGTTGCTCAACAAATTAAACTGCTGGAACACCATGCCGATATTCTGCCGCGCCTGCCGTAATTGCGCCTCCGAAAGGTGCGTCAAATCCTGTTCGCCCACCACCACACTGCCCGAATCTGGGCGTTCCAACAGATTGATTAAGCGCAGCAATGTAGATTTGCCCGCGCCCGAATAGCCCATCAACCCGAAAATTTCCCCCTGACGGATGGACAGGCTGGTTGGCTCGACAGCGGAAAACCACGTTTTTTTATCGCTATGCAGATATTTTTTACTGACATTTTCCAAACGAATCATGTTCATCTTCACAATCAATATGGCCGGTGTGCGGCGGCAAACGGTAAAGTAAAAACAAGGGCTTAAACATATATCGTTTAAGCCCTTGCTAAATTTGGCTCCCCGAGCTGGGCTCGAACCAGCGACCTGCGGATTAACAGTCCGTCGCTCTACCGACTGAGCTATCAGGGAATAAGCTGCGCATTATAAAGCAATACGGTTTTTCGTCAAGTGAAATTTCGCACCGAAAAAATAATTTTTTTCTATTTTATTGTTTTTCAAAATTTTATTTTTTCAGCAATTCGTCCACCGTTTGATAAAGCTCCGCAAATTTCGGCTCGCCGACAAAAGTATGCACAATTTCGCCTTTCTGGTTAATCAGAAAGCTGGTGGGATACAGTTCGGTTTTGATGAAGCGGTTCACCGCCGCCTTTTGCGGGTCGAGCAGCACGGTAAACGGCAGTTGGTGTTGTGCGGCGTATTCGCGCACGGCGGCTTCGGAATCGACCGGCACGGCAATGCCGATAATTTGGAAATTTTTGCCGCGATAATCTTTTGCCATCTGAATCAACTTGGGCATTTCGGAAACGCAGCCGGGGCAGGACGGAAACCAAAAATTCACCAGGCTGACGCGGTTTTTCAATGCGTCCTGATTCACGGTTGTGCCGTTCAAATCGGTCAGGGAAAATTCGGGCACGGCGGAATAGCTCGGTTTGAGCATGACGGCAATCAGGCCGGCCACAATCAAAACGGCGGCAAAAATGCCTATTTTTTTCATGATGTTTCCAATATGTGTGTAAGCAATGTGTGCAATGCGTCAGGCAGCCTGCACATTTTGCCGTCGGCATTGGTGGGGACGAGTGTGATTTCGGCGGTGGCGCATATGCTGCCCGCTGCCTGTTCCGCCACTTGCTGCGTCAAAATAATTTGCCGCGACTGCACGCTTTGCAGGCGGCTGCGGATGTGCAGGGTTTCGTCCAATTTGGCGGCGCGGCGGTAGCGGATGTCGGCGCGCGCCACAACCAGTTGCGCTTGGCGCAGGCTGCCCAGCAGTTGGTAGTGCTCAAAAAAATGCCAACGCGCCGCTTCCAGAAATTCCAGATAGCGGGCGTTGTTCACATGGCCGTAGCCGTCCAAATGATAATTGAGGACGCGGACGGTGAAATCGGGTGCAGGCTGCTTTTGCATCAGCAGTAAATTTCCTGAAAGGATTCGCGCTGCAAAGGCTCGCTGCTCAAATCGGTCACAATGCTGGACAGTTCGACATCAAACCATTCGCGGAAAATATCCAAATGCAAATCCGGCCAATGGGTTTCGTCTGCGCACCAGTCGGCCAGCTCGGCGGCAAAGATTTCTTCCACGCGCTCTTCGATAATGTCCCACAATTCATCGGCGTTTTCGCAGGCGTCCACCAAGTAGGAATTGGCGTCTTCCTGCAAATCGATCAGATTCAGACCGCCCAAATCGCTGTCAGGCAATTCGTTGAGCCAATACCAAAACGGTTCGCGCGGAATCACGATAAAAACGCTGCGGTTCACTTCATACATAAGGCTACTCCTGTGTCGTTGCGGGGGCGGAAGCGGCTGCCGTATTGTCCTGCCAATCGGCTTCCGGATCGGTCAGGGCTTCTTCTTCACTTTCGGGTGGGGTAATACCCAATTGCTTGTTGCGCATGGCGATATAGGTATCGCGCATCATGGTGTATTTGTCCAACGACACTTCTTCCAATGTGTCGGTAGCATCCAGCAGGCGTTCGCGCTGGTCGATGCCGTCCACCACAGTGGCGGGATAACGCACGGCATCTTTAGGCATCACTACGCTGTTAATCGAATACGCCGTGGGAATGCCGGTGCCCAAGGCATCGCGCACGGTGGTCGGGCCCAGAATAGGCAGCACGACATAATTGCTGTTTTTCCAGCCCCACGAAGCGAATGTATCGCCCAAGGTGTTTTTATTGTTCGGCATTTGCGCCTCGCCGGCAATATCGATTAAGCCGCCCAAACCGAAGGTGGTATTGATGGCAACGCGCATCAGGTCGATACCGGCATTTTTGATATTGCCGCGCAAAAGATTGCTGCCGAAGCTGTGTACATCGCGCAAATTATTGAAGAAATTACCGACGGCGGTGCGTGCGGGTTTCGGCGTTACGGTGCGGTAAGCGCGTGCCACGGGCGCCATCACATAGCGGTCGGCGGCTTCGTTGAAACGGAACATGGCGCGGTTGTAGCCTTGATACGGGTCGCGCGTGTTGTCGGCGCGGGCGGTGGTGCTCAACCCCAGCAAAACCAGGCTGCAACACAGCCACGATATTTGTCTTATTCGCTTATCCATTCTTCAATCTCGTAAAGTTCTGCCAACAGCCGCACCGATTCGGGCAGGTTGCGCCATTGCAGGCTGCTTTTTCCACGCGCGCGCAAAGCGGCAATCATCAAGGCCAATGCCGTTGAATCCGCACGGGTCACGCCCTGCCAGTCGATGGCGCGGATATCGCCGGCGGCGCATTGCTGCCTCCACTGGCGGTACGCGGCGGTATCCAGCGTCTGCACACTCACGTCGCCCGACAGATACAGGCATTGTTCACGCACTTCGCTGTTCATTTAACGGCTGCCGTTTTTGCTTTTCAATTCGGCAATCAGGCCTTCCACGCCTTTGGCATCCAAAATCGGTTTGAATTGCTGGCGCTGGCTTTCCACCAATTTGAACACGCCTTCAAACGACACGTTGAACACGCGGTAAATATTGCCGTCTTTATAGGTGCTGAACACAGCTTCCACCGGCTGGCCGCTGGTGGGCTTGATGGTGGCGCGCACTTCGACAATCTGTTTGCCGCGCAGCAGGCTGCCGCCGTCTTTAGCCACGGCGTTGTCCTTCACCTGCACTTGGGCGTTTTTGTAACGCAGCATTTGCGATGCGTACACGCGAATCAGCATTTTGCGGAATTCCTGCACCAGCGTTTGTTTTTGCGCTTCGCTGGCGCGGTTCCAAGGCGCGCCCACCGCCAAACGCGTCATCAGGGCGAAATCGAAATACGGCGTGGCGTAATCTTCCGCCTGTTTGCGAACGGCGGCGTCATTGCGGCCGTTGGCCTGTTTCAGGATATTCAGCACTTGGCCGGCGTTGTCGCGCACTTGTTCCACCGCTTGTTTGGGTGTGGCAAATGCCAGGTTGATGCTCAATACGCCGATGCTCAAAGCCGTCATCAGTTGCATTTTTTTCATTTGGTTGTCCTTTCTGGTCAATCATATATGTGTTTTAAAAGCAGCCTGCACTTTTGCCTTTAAGGCAATGTCGGCCCGCTGGCAGGTGCAGGCTGCTCTTTGTTAATGAAATTATTGACAAATTTGTTGATTAAATTTTCCAGCACCATGGCCGACGTGGTCAATGTGAGTGTGTCTCCGTCCCGCAGTTTGTCCTCCTCGCCGCCCTGCTCCAATCCGATGTATTGCTCGCCCAGCAGGCCGGATGTGAGAATTTTAGCACTGGAATCCACGCTGAACGCATATTTTTTATCCAAACTCATGCGCACTTTCGCCTGAAAATTTTTCGGGTCCAGCTCAATGCTCTCCACGCGCCCCACCAGCACGCCCGCGGTTTTGATGGGCGCCTGCGGTTTCAAGCCGCCGATGTCGTCAAACGATGCGTACACCGTGTACGTCTGCGCGCTGCCGCCCATTGATTTGCCGCCCGCCGCCTGAAACGCCAGCACGCCCAACGCGGCAACGCCCAGCAGGACGAACAAACCCACCCAAAATTCCAAAATACTCTTTTTCATTATAAATTCACCTGTTTAACTGTCCCGTATCCACGCCGGAACCAATCGATCATTATACCGACAAACCGCGCCGCCCTGATAGCTGGGCAGCATCAAAGTGCAGGCTGCTTATGTAAACATAAACGCCGTCAGGATAAAGTCCAGTGCCAGCACCGTGAGCGCGGACGACACCACCGTGCGCGTGCTGGCACGCAAAATCCCCTCGGCCGTGGGCGTGCAGTGAAACCCTTGATACACGGCAATCAGCGACACCGCCGTGCCGAAAATCAGCGATTTCAGCAAGCCGTTGCCCACATCATAAACCACGTCGATATTGTTCTGCATATTCGACCAGAACACGCCCGAATCCAGCCCCAGCCATTGCACGCCGACCAAATAGCCGCCGTAAATGCCGGCCACGTTGAAAATACACGCCAATAGCGGCATGGACAGCACGCCCGCCCAAAAGCGCGGCGCCACCACGCGGGCCACTGGGTTCACTGCCATCACATTCATGGCTTCCAGCTGTTCGGTGGTTTTCATCAGGCCGATTTCGCTGGTCATCGCGCCGCCAGCGCTGCTGGCAAACAAAATCGCCGCCAGCACGGGGCCCAATTCGCGCAGCAGGGACGCCGCCACCATAAAGCCCAACACGTCCGCCGACTTGAATTTGGCCAGCTGCGTATAGCCCTGCAAACCAATCACCATGCCGACAAACAAGCCCGACACGGCGATAATCAGCACCGACATCACGCCCGAAAAATACATCTGCCGCACGGTGAGCCGCATTCGGAACAGCGACTGCGGCAGCAGCATCAGGATATTGAGCAAAAATAAAACGGTCGCACCGAGCGCCTGAATAAAGGCAATGGTTTTCGCGCCGATGTTTTGAATCGGGTTCATGGTGTTTGTCTGTCAAGAATGGGGTGCAGGCTGCTTTTCATATTTTTTACACAACCGCACCCGAATTTAAACAAATCCGACAATTATTTGTTGGAAAAAAGCCGCAATTTCGCGCATTGGAAATTCTGTGGATATACGGTTTATCCGCCTCACGACCGGCCGAGCATGGTTTCGCGCATATCCTTGTCGGCAGGATAACGGAACGCCACCGGCCCGTTGGGCAGGCCGCCGACAAACTGCTTAATCCACGCCGAATCCGACTGCACCATTTCGTCTGGGCTGCCGGAAAACAGGATTTCGCCATGCGCCAAAAAGATAATTTGGTCAACCAGTTGCAGCGAATGCCCCACATCGTGCGTCACCATCACGCTGGTGGAGCGCAGGGCTTTGGTCACGCGGTAAATCAAGTGGGCAATCACGCCCAGCGAAATCGGGTCGAGCCCGGTAAACGGTTCGTCGAACAGCATTAGTTGCGGGTCGAGCGCAATCGTCCGCGCCAGTGCCACGCGCCGCGCCATGCCGCCGGAAAGTTCGGACGGCATCAGTTTTTCCACGCCGTGCAGCCCCACGGCATTGAGTTTCAGCACCGCCAAATCGCGCATCACTTCGGGCGGCAGCTTGGTCAGCTCGCGCATGGGGAACATGATGTTTTCTTCCACGCTCAAATCGGTGAACAATGCGCCGTGCTGGAACAAAACGCCCATATTGCGGCGGTGCGCCTGCATTTTTTGCGCGGAGAACTGCGCCAAATCTTCGCCGTTCACCAAAACTTTGCCCGAAGAAGGGCGCAGCTGCCCCGTAATCAGGCGCATCATGGTGGTTTTACCGCTGCCCGAACCACCCAAAATGGCGGCAAATTTCCCCTGCTCAATCACAAAATTGACGTTTTTGAGAATGGTGCGGTCGCCATAGGCAAAGACAACGTTTTGAAATTCAATGGCCGGCATGATGTGTTCGTGAAAAAATAAAGTGCATATAAGTGCATATATTAAAGGATATTGCAGGCTGCTTACAAGTTGGGGCGGCAAACCCAAAAGCAGCCTGCACTTTTATTTCCGCCGTTCATTCGGGCTTATCAAGCGCTCAGTGCAGGCTGCTTTTCCGTTCACGGTGCCAAACGCTCTTTGCGCCATACCCCTTCCTGCAAGCGGTACACGATGCGGTCGTGCAGGCGGCTGGGGCGCCCCTGCCAAAATTCCACGCAGTCCGGCACCAACACATAGCCGCCCCAGTGCGGCGGGCGCGGCACATGCAACGGATATTTGGCGGCGAACATGGCGGCGCGCGCCACCAGCGTTTTTTTGCCTTCAATCACTTGGCTCTGCTCGCTGGCCCACGCGCCGATACGGCTGGTATAAGGACGGCTGGCGAAATATTCGTCCGAAGCCGCTTCCGGCAGCTTCTCCACCCGGCCCTCAACACGCACCTGCCGCTCCAATTCCGGCCAGAAAAACGTGAGCGCGGCAAACGGCTGATGCGCCAGCGCCTGCCCCTTCCGTCCTGCATAATTGGTAAAAAAAACAAAACCTTGCTCACCCACTTCTTTCAGCAGCACCATACGCGCGCTGGGGCGTTGGTTTTCATCCACCGTGGCGATATTCATCGCAGTCGGTTCGTGCACCTGCGCGGTCATGGCTTCGTTCAGCCACTGCTCGAACTGCGTAACGGGATGGTCGGCACACGCGCTTACCGATAATTCCTGCCGACAATAATCTTGTCGGATGTCGTGTAAATCCATCGCATTCCTCCAAAAAGCAAACAGCAGAATTATAGCCCCATTCAAAAGCAGCCTGCACCCTTCCGCAAAAGGTAATCCACCTCTTAAATGATAATGACTCGCATTTCTATAGTTAAAAACTTTGATTTTTGAAAACACAGTAATTTTTTGCTATAATCTCCACGTTTCAAACGGAAGGATCCAATTCGTCCTTCATTGACTTCAACCAACATAAGCCGCTGTACGATAATGAAATTAACTACTATCGGGCTGAACCATCAAACCGCCCCTTTGTCTATCCGCGAAAAACTGGCATTCACCGCCGCGCAACTGCCCGAAGCACTGCGCGATTTGGCGCTGCATGCGGCAGAAGCTGTCATCTTATCGACCTGCAATCGCACCGAACTGTATTGCGTGGGCGATGCCGATGCGGTTATCGAATGGCTCGCGCATTATCACAATGTCTCCGAAGCGGAAATCCGCCCATATCTTTACACCCTCGGCTGCAGCCAAACCATCCACCATGCCTTCCGCGTGGCCTGCGGTTTGGACAGCATGGTTTTGGGCGAACCGCAAATTTTGGGGCAGATGAAAGAAGCCGTGCGTGTGGCCAAAGCGCAAAACAGTGTCGGCACTTGGCTCAACGCGCTGTTCCAACGGACATTTGCCGCCGCCAAAGAAGTCCGCACACACAGCGGCGTGGGCGACAACGTGGTCAGCATGGCATCGGCAGCCTACCGCATGGCGGAGCAGGTTTTCAGCGACATTCATTCGTTGAACATTCTGTTTGTGGGCGCAGGGGAAATGAATGAATCGGTGGCCGCTTATTTTGCCGCCAAACAGCCGCGCACATTAACCGTGGCCAACCGAACGGCGGAACGCGCAGAAGCACTGTGCCGCAAATTGGGGCAAAACACCCGCACCGCAGCGCTGGAAGACGTGCCATCGCAACTGGCGCAATATGACGTGGTGATTGTCTGCACCGCCAGCGAGCGGGAATTGGTTACGCAGGAAATGGCAGCGCAATCGGCAGCACAACGCGGCGGGAAAACACAATTTTTCTTGGATTTGTCCGTGCCGCGCAATATCGAGCCACAAGTGGCGCACATCGGCGGAACGGTGCTGTTTACCGTGGACGATATGGCGGAGCGTGTCCACCAAGGCAAAGAAGCGCGCCAAGCGGCAGCCGCGGCAGCCGAAGAAATGGTACAGGCGAAAGTGGCGGAATTTTTGGCATGGCAGCAAAGCCGCCAGCGCGTGCCGCTCATTTGTGCCCTGCGCGACGAAGGCGAACGCGCCCGCAAACAAGTGTTGGAAAACGCCATGCGCCAATTGGCCAAAGGCACGCCCGCCGAAGAAGTACTGGAACGCCTGTCAGTGCAATTAACCAACAAACTGCTGCACTCGCCCACCCGCGCTTTGAATAAAGCCACCGCACACGATACGCACGTGGTCAATGCGCTGACACAGGTATACCGTTTACCAAAATAGAGACACAAAAGCAGCCTGCACTTTAAAAATATGAAGTGCAGGTTGCTTTTTAATTTGTGGGCGGCACAAAACACATTACAATGGCGCATCATTTATTTTAACCACACCAACCGAAAGGAGTTTTTCATGAAGTTCAACGCAACGGTTCTTTCCATTGCCGCAACACTCGCGCTGGCCGCATGCGGCGGCGGTGGCGGTAGCAACAGTGTTACCACCAACGGTTCCAACAGCATACGCCAAATCGATCCCGCCAACGCCGACAAAGCCACCTACCAACGCACGCAGGACACCACCATTTACTCCGTCGTGGCCAATTCAAACAACATTGCCAAACCGGAAAGCAGCGTAGATAGAATGATGGCGGCCAACGTTATCCTTCAAACCAATTTGGAACGCGCCCGCAAAGGCGCAGGCAACCTGGTGGAAGACCCGCAACTGACCGCCTACGCACAGCGCCGTGCCGAAGAAATCTCGCGCGATTTCGAGCACCGTCGCCCGGGCAATACGGAATGGCACTCCGGTCTGACCGCATACGGCGTTGTGGGTGAAAATCTGGCATCCGGTTTTGACGATACTGATAGCGTGATTGCAGGCTGGAAAAACAGCCCGGGCCACTACAGAAACATGATCACCGCGCGTTTCACCAAAATCGGCGTAGGCTTGGCGAAAATCAACGGCATTTATTACTGGGTGCAGATTTTCGGCGACGACACGACAACCAGTTTCTACAACTCCCGCAACGGCAACAACCCTTCAGTCGGCTTTGAACGCCTGTCGGTCGACAACGTCAACATCCCGCTGGCCAACAACAATCTGAACGGATCATGGCAGGACTTTTCCACCAATGTCTCCGGCAGAAACTACAACGGCACGGAAAGCGGCTACGATAACGTGAAATTCGGCCTCGTCCGCAACAACGACACCAACGCTTCGGGCGCGTACCAAACGTTCTACCAAGGCCGCACCTATACCGGCGTAGTGCCCACATCCGGCAGAGCGCTGTATAACGGCACGGCCGTTTGGGTGAACAACAACGGCATCGGCGCTGTGAACAACAATCTGTTATCACGCTTCTCCGTGGACTTTGCCAACAGAACTATCGACGGTAACATCACCAACCGCCGCAACGGCAACGACACGATACAACTAAGCGGCAAACTGGACGGCGCGAACTTCCACAGCACACCCGGCAGCCGCGTGGAAATGCACGGCCAATTTTACGGCAACAACGCCGAAGCGCTGGCGGGCGATTTCCGCGAGCATCCGGGTGTCGGCCAAAGCCGTATCGGCGCATTCGGCGCGGTGAAACAATAACGCATTGCCCGAACATACAGAAAAGCAGCCTGCACATCCTGAAAATGGAAGTGCAGGCTGCTTTTTTCAGTTGCCAATATAGCGTAAATCTTATCCGCGATACGTTTGCAGCAGTTTGTCCGCCGCCACAATCGCGTCATACACCATATCCGGCGTTACTTTAAACGGTTCGTTGTGAATGGTTTCCCCTTCCGCGCAGGAAAGTTCCGCCACCTGCCGCCACTCTGCTTCTTTGAATTCTTTCAAGCCCAAATCCTGCAAGGTCAACGGCAGGCCGACCGCTTTGATAATGCCGATGACTTCGTCCAATTCTTCGGCAGACGCGCCTTCCATTACCAACTGCGCCACCAAACCGAACGCCACTTTCTCGCCGTGCATGGCGCCGTGCAAATCGTGAACCGCCGTCATGCCGTTGTGGATGGCGTGCGCCGCCGCCAAACCGCCCGATTCCGCGCCTACACCGCTCATGTAAATCGTTGCTTCAATGGTTTTTTCCAACGCAGGCGTTACCGCTTTCGCCGCCACCGCGTGCATGGCTTGCGGCGCAAAATCACGAATCGTCTCATAACACATTTTCGCAATGCCCAAACCCGTCAGACTCGGCTGCATCAGCACCAAGTTGATACCGTTGGACGCATAACACGTTCTGGCTTCAAAATAAGTCGCCAAACCATCGCCCACGCCCGCGGCAAAAAAGCGCGCAGGCTCGGCCGCCAGCAGCTTCGTATCCGCCAAAACCGCATTCGGATTATTCGGCAGGAACAGGTAGCGGTTGAACGAACCGTCCACGTTATAAATCACCGTCAAAGCCGTGCACGGCGCGTCTGTCGATGCCAACGTCGGCACAATCACCACCGGCACTTTTTGGTAATACGCCACCGCTTTCGCCGTATCCAGCGTTTTGCCACCGCCGATGCCGACCACATATTCGCAGGAATGCTCTGCAAACAAGGCTTGGTTTTTGTTGATTTCATCGTCCGAACATTCACCGCCGAACACGCTGAACACCGCTTGAATACCGCATTCTTCAAAGCAGCCTGCACTGTCCTTCCGTGCCTTTTCATGAATGAACGGGTCGGCAATAATCAAGGCCTTTTTGCCGTATTGTTCGATATGCTTGCCCAAATCCGCCAGCAGGCCGGCTTGGATTAAAAATTTCATGGGTGATGTAATGGATTTCACAACAGACATTTTTAGCTCCTATCGCTTTAAAAACAAAACACAAACAACATAATTATCTTTATACGCCCAATCGACCGGCAGTGACTTGCCCTATATCAAGGAAATTTTCTTTCAGTATTATTTCGAACCTAGCTGAGAACCGAAACAATATTTCGGTTTGCAAATACAAATAATTCATAATTATTTGTATTTTTGTATTAAATATCGTAAAATTCCGCACCTTTTATTGGATTATTTATTCTATTTTTGTCTTTTAGAGATTTTTACCTCACTGGAAAACACATGAAAATCAAAGCATTGATTTTAGCACTGGCAGCCATTCACAGCACAGCCTGGGCCGAAAACGCCACAGATAGCGAAAACAACGGGCAAGAACTGCAAACCGTACACGTTACCGGCAAAGCAGCGCGTTACGACAACGGTTACCAACCCATGGCGGCCGAAGTGGTCGGCGGCGGATACACGCGCTTGTCGGACGTGCCGCGCAGCGTGAACGTGGTCACTTCCGCCGTATTGGCAGACCGCCGCCCCGAATCCCTGGATGAAGCCTTGCAGACCGTGAGCGGCATCCGCCAAGCCAACACCTTGGCCGGCACGCTGGATGCCGTGGTAAAACGCGGCTTCGGCGACAACCGCGACAATTCCGTATTACGCAACGGCATGCAGATGTCGCAAACACACATCTTCTCGCCCACCGCCGAGCGTGTGGAAGTGCTGAAAGGCCCGTCTTCCGTGCTGTACGGCGTGCAAGACCCGGGCGGCGTGGTGAACGTGGTGACCAAACAGCCGCAATATAAATCAGCCACTTCCGTTGAAGCCAGCATCGGCAGCAACAACAGCCGCCAATTCGGTTTCGACAGCACTGGCCGTATCGGCAACAGCGCGTTTGCCTACCGCTTCATTGCCGACCACCGCCAAAGCAACTATTGGCGCGATTTCGGCAAAATCCGCCAAACCACCATCGCGCCTTCTTTGCGCTGGAAAGGCGAAAACACCACCATCACCGCGTCATACGAATATCTGGACTACAAAACCCCGTTCGACCGCGGCACGTTCTTGGACAGCACGCCCGGCGCGAACTACGGCAAACCGCTGCGCATTCCGGCCAAACGCCGTATCGACCAACCATACAGCGAGCAGGTCGGCAAAAACCACATGTTCCAGCTTTCCATCGACCATTATTTGAGCGAGCAATGGAAACTGCGCTTCAACTACGGCTACACCTACCACACTTATGACGACTGGAAAGCGCGGATTACCCAATCTGCCGCGGGCATCAACACCACCACCGGCGACGTGCGCTACCGCATCGACGGCACACAAGACGCAGGTTTGCGCGTGCACAACGTCGGCTTCAGCCTGCAAGGCGATTTGATGTGGGGCAGCGTGCGCCATAAATTGTCAATTGGCCTGGAAGCCATGCGCAACAGCCGCCTGCTGGCCAAAGTGTACCAAAGCAACCGGACCTACACGAACAATATGTACGCCCCAAGCGCGAGCACCGTGCGCCCGATGCCCGGTGTGAACACGTTTGACGGTTACGGCGGTAACACGCAGCAAACCGAACTGCTGAAAACCGTTTCCCTGTCGGTGAACGATGTGGCTTATCTGAACGACAAATGGATTCTGTCCGGCGGCGTGCGCGTGGATTATTACGACCAAATGGCCGGCCGCATGGGCTATGTCAATCCGCGTGCCCCCAATGCCGCAGCGCGTTATGCCTCCGGCCTGCGTTTCTATAAAAACACCGACAACAGCGGCTGGAACGTGTCGCCGCAAATCGGCGCGGTGTACCGCATGAACAAAGAATGGTCGCTGTACGGCAGCTACGCCTCTTCGTTCCGCCCGCAAGTGTCCATTGCCAGCGAAGTGCCGTCCAATGCGCAACCGGAAAAAGGCCGCGCGTTTGAAATCGGTGCAAAATACACGGGTGCACGCATTTCGGGCAGCGTTGCCGCATTCCACATCATCAAACGCAACGTGCGCTACACGGCGGCCAACGATGTGCGCTTTGCCGGCCGTGCGCGTTCTTACGGCCTGGAAGCCGAAGTGGGCGGCCTGATTACCGACAAACTGGGCGTTAATGCCAACTATGCCTACACGGAAACCAAAACGCTGGAAGGCGAAGACGCGATTGTCGGCCTGCCGCTGAACAACACGCCGCGCCACCAGTTCGGCGCGTATCTGACGTATGATTTCGGCAAAATCGGCCCGGGCAACCTGCGCGGCGGCATCGGCGCGAAATACAACGGCAGCTGGCACGTCGGCAAAAACGTTACCACCGGCGAGCGCACTTGGAAAATCCCAAGCGCAGTGGTGGCGGACGCATTCCTGGCCTACAACGTGCCGATGGCGGACAACCGCAATTTGAGCCTGCGCCTGAACGCGAAAAACCTGACCAACCGCCAATACTTCACATCGGCCACCGGCAATTACGCCGAATACCCGATGGTGGCTTATGGCAGACCGCGCGAAATCAGCCTGACGGCAAAATTTGAATTCTAACCGACAGCCATTAAAGTGCAGGCTGCTTTCCAACACACGAAAAGCAGCCTGCACTTTTTATCGCGCCGTCTTTGAACGGCCGCACGGTATTGAGCCACCTTTCCAATCAATGCAACCGCATCGATATAGTGGATTAAAATAAAAATGAGACAAGGCGAGCCAACGCCGTATCATTGCAATTTTCATTCACTATAAAAGCAGCCTGCACACAGATTTCCAATGTGCAGGCTGCTTTTTCAAACGCAAAAACCCACCGTCATCAGACAGCAAAACACAGCCCCACCGTGCAAAAAAAGGTTTACAATCTGCCAACACCCCAGGCCAAACCAAAGGATTTCAAACATGACCGACTTAAAAACACGTTTGCATGACATTCTGCCCAAAGGTGCCGCCATCGGCTGCGACTGGTTTGTGGAAAGCGCACAAAACGCCACGCTCAAAGCCACCGACGGGCGCGAATTTATCGATTTTGCCGGCGGCATCGGCGTGGTGAACACAGGGCACCGCCACCCGAAAGTCGTGGCCGCCGTGAAAGCGCAACTGGACAAATTCACCCACACCGCGTTCCAACTCACCCCGTATGAAAGCTATATCACGCTGGCCGAACGGATTATCGGGCTGCTGCCGATTTCGGGCAAAAGCAAAATCCAATTTTTCTCGGCAGGCGCGGAAGCGGTGGAAAACGCGGTGAAAATTGCCCGCGCGTACACCAAACGGCACGGCGTGATTGCTTTTGGCGGTGCATTTCACGGGCGCACGCTGATGACGCTGGCGCTGACCGGCAAAGTGCTGCCTTACCAAGCCGACTTCGGCGCCATGCCCACCGGCGTTTACCATGCCGATTTCCCGTCCTCCACGCAAAACATCAGCACGGACGATGCCGTGAAATCCATCCGCCGTATCCTGAAAACCGAAATCGCGCCCGAAAATGTGGCTGCCATCATTTTGGAACCCGTGCAGGGCGAAGGCGGCTTCAATATTGCACCGCCTGAATTCATGCGTGCCGTGCGGCAGATTTGCGACGAATACGGCATTGTGCTAATTGCCGATGAAATCCAGTCGGGCTATGCGCGGACGGGAAAAATGTTCGCCATGGAGCATTACGATGTCGAACCCGATTTAATCACCATGGCCAAATCGCTGGCAGGCGGCATCGTGTTGAGCGGCGTGGCCGGCAGGGCGGAGATGATGGACGCGCCGCGCCCGGGCGGATTGGGCGGCACATACGCAGGCAACCCTCTGGGCATTGCCGCAGGTTTGGCGGTGCTGGACATCATTGCGGAAGAAAACCTGCTGGCGCGCTCGCAAGCCTTGGGCAGCCAACTGAAAGCCTTCCTGACCGACCTGAACGCGCCTGAAATAGGCGAAGTGCGCGGCTTGGGCTCAATGGTGGCGGTGGAATTCGGCAACGGAGAACAGCCGAACACCGATTTTGCCAACAAAGTCAAACGGATTGCCATGCAACACGGCTTGCTGCTGCTCACTTGCGGCGCACACGGCAACGTCATCCGCTTCCTTTACCCGCTGACCATCGAACAAGCGCAATTCAAACGCGGCCTGTCCATTTTGAAACAGGCGATTGAAGAAGCGCGCACCGCCTGATGATTCGGGCGCAGGCTGCTTTTGGGCGTATGAAAAAAAGCAGCCTGCACTCGGCAGGACATTGCACCGTCATTCTGTAACGCAACCTATCCACACATCCGGCAGCGGCCGAAATCAAAAAGCAGCCTGCACGCCGAATTTCACAGTGCAGGCTGCTTTTTCAAACCTGCCACACCGCAACACCTTTTTGGAGACTGCCATGAACACCATTGCCCCCCTGCTCCGCCACACGGATATTTCGTTCGCCCCCGCCGAACGCAGCATTGCCGTGCGCAACCCCGCCACCGGCGAAACCATCGCCCATGTACGCACCACCGACATAGCACAACTACAAGCACGCATTGCCCAAGCCCAAACCGCGCAAAAACAATGGGCCGCCAAAACCGCCTTGGAACGCGCCGATATTTTGTGGCAATGGTATCGGCTGATGAAAGAACACAAAGAAGGTTTGGCACGGCTGATGACGATGGAGCAAGGCAAAAGCCTGGCCGAATCGCGCGGCGAAATCGATTACGCGGCCGCCTTCGTACGCTGGTTTGCCGAAGAAGCGCGGCGCATTGACGGCGACGTGCTGACCAGCGTGAAAACCAACCAGAAACTGCTGGTCATCAAACAGCCGATTGGCGTGGCAGCCGCCATTACACCGTGGAACTTCCCTGCCGCCATGATTACGCGCAAAGCCGCGCCTGCTTTGGCAGTGGGCTGCGCCATGTTGGTCAAACCCGCTTCTTTAACGCCGTTGAGCGCGTATGCCCAAGCCGTGCTGGCGTATGAAGCCGGCGTGCCGGAAGACCTGTTCCAAATCGTGTGCGGTTCCGCCGCCGACATCGCGCAAACCTTCGCGCAAAGCCTCATTGTCCGCAAAATCAGCTTCACAGGCTCTACCGAAACAGGCGCGAAAATCTTTGCCGAAAGCGCCGCCGGCATTAAAAAATTGAGCTTGGAACTGGGCGGCAACGCACCGTTTATCGTGTTTGACGACGCGGATTTGGACAAGGCGGTGGAAGGTGCGCTGGCCAGCAAATTCCGCAATAGCGGGCAAACCTGCGTCTGCACCAACCGCGTTTATGCGCAGGCCGGCATTTACGAAGCGTTTACCGCCAAGCTGGCAGAACGCGCGGCGCAACTAAAATTGGGCAATGGTTTGGAAGACGGCGTGCAACAAGGCCCGCTGATTGACGAAAAGGCAGTGACCAAAGTGGAGGCGCATATTGCCGATGCCTTGGCCAAAGGTGCAGGCTGCCTGACGGGCGGCAAACGCAGCGCATTGGGCGGCACGTTTTTCGAACCGACCGTGCTGCGCGATGTGACGGCGCAAATGGCGGTGGCGCGCGAAGAAACCTTCGGGCCGCTGTGCCCCGTGTTCCGCTTTGAGCAGGAAGACGAAGTGATTGCCGCCGCCAACGACACGGAATTCGGCTTGGCAGCTTATGTGTTCACGCGCGATGCGGCACGGCAATGGCGCGTGGGAGAAGCATTGGAATACGGCATGGTGGGTGTGAACACCGGCTTAATCAGTAATGAAGTCGCCCCTTTTGGCGGCGTGAAGCGCAGCGGCTTGGGGCGCGAAGGCAGCAAATACGGCACAGACGAATATCTGGAATTGAAATATTTGTGTTTGGATTTGTGCTAAGGGCTGAATTTGCAGACAAAAAGCAGCCTGCACCCCCAGCGACTCGACACAAAAAATGCAGGCTGCTTAAAACCTCAAAGCAGCCTGCATTATTTTTTTACCGTTTCGGATTAACCCATGTGGCGTTCGGCATCCACCAAAGCGCGACGGGCCAAAGCCAAGTTAGATTTAGAACGGTCCAATACAGTGTACAGGAACAAACCGTCATGTTTAGGCAAAGGACGCAGCAGGTGGTATTGTTTGCCCAAAGTCATCAAAATATCTTCGATGGCATCGTTCAAACCCAACATTTGCATGGTTTTTACTTTGGCACGCATCACTTCGGTATTGCCCGCAGCAGCGATTTCCAAGTCGATTGCAGAAGAACCGCCGCCTGCCAACAACATGCCGCTCTCGTAGTCCACCACAGCAGCAGCCAAAGCACCGTCAACATTCAATAATTCGGATACGATTGCATCGTAGTTCATGGTTACAACTCCTAAAAAATAATAAAATCACTGGTTTTGAGTCAATATTTTCAAATTATCATCAATCGGGTATTTGCCTACCGACTCATTTCATTGCCTAGAAAGCGTCTAGAAAATAGTCGGTATTTTAAGTTCAAAATCCGGTCGTGTCAAAGTTATTTACGCTTCAACACTAGGGATAAGGCCTTTATCTTGCAACGTTTAGCGCATTTGCAACACTCGTAGGGCAACATCGCCGCCGCTTCTTTTTTTCAAATATGCACCTTATTTGCACCATAAAAACCGCCGCAAATTATGTTAAAATTGCCGCGAATTTTCTGATGAATGTGTTGTATTTTTGATAACACCCATTCGTCCGCCCGATTTGGGCCGCCTGTTTTTAGTATTTATTTTGTAAAAGTGCCGACATGACCTCCGACAAAATCCTCATCCTCGACTTCGGTTCGCAAGTCACCCAGCTCATCGCCCGCCGCGTGCGCGAAGCCCATGTGTATTGCGAGCTGCACCCCTACGATATGCCGCTGGCCGACATCAAAGCCTTCAACCCGAAAGGCATCATCCTTTCCGGCGGCCCCAATTCCGTGTACGACAGCGAATATCAGGCCGATACGGGGCTGTTCGATTTGGGCGTGCCCGTGCTCGGCATCTGCTACGGCATGCAGTTTATGGCGCACCATTTGGGCGGTGAAGTGCAGGCCGGCAACCAGCGCGAATTCGGTTACGCGCAAGTGCAAACACAAGACAGCGCGCTCACCAACGGCATTCACGACGGCGCACCGAACACCTTGGACGTGTGGATGAGCCACGGCGACAAAGTGTGCAGGCTGCCTGAAAACTTCCGCACCATCGGCAGCACGCCCTCCTGCCCCATCGCCATGATGGAAAACGCCGAACGCCGCTTCTACGGCATCCAATTCCATCCCGAAGTGACCCACACCAAACAAGGCCGCGCCCTCATCAACCGCTTCGTGCTCGACATCTGCGGCGCACAGCCCAGCTGGACCATGCCGAACTACATCGACGAAGCCGTGGCCAAAATCCGCGAACAAGTCGGCAGCGACGAAGTGATTTTGGGCTTGTCTGGCGGCGTGGATTCCTCCGTGGCTGCCGCGCTCATCCACCGCGCCATCGGCGACCAGCTCACCTGCGTATTCGTCGACCACGGCCTGCTGCGCCTGAACGAAGCTGAAAACGTAATGAAAATGTTTGCCGACAACTTGGGCGTGCGCGTAATTCACGTGGATGCCAGCGAACAATTTATGGCGAAACTCGCCGGCGTGACCGACCCCGAGCAAAAACGCAAAATTATCGGCGCGGAATTCATTGAAGTATTTGACGCCGAAGAGAAAAAACTCACCAACGCCAAATGGCTGGCGCAAGGCACGATTTACCCCGACGTAATCGAATCCGCCGGCGCGAAAACCAAAAAAGCCCACGCCATCAAATCGCACCACAACGTGGGCGGGCTACCTGAAAACATGAAGCTGAAACTGCTCGAACCGCTGCGCGATTTGTTCAAAGACGAAGTGCGCGAACTGGGTGTGGCGCTCGGCCTGCCGCGCGAAATGGTGTACCGCCACCCCTTCCCCGGCCCCGGCCTGGGCGTGCGGATTCTGGGCGAAGTGAAGCGCGAATACGCCGACCTGCTGCGCCAGGCAGACGACATTTTCATTCAGGAACTGCGCAACCACAAAGACGAAAACGGCACCTCTTGGTACGACCTCACCAGCCAGGCGTTTGCCGTGTTCCTGCCCGTGAAATCCGTGGGCGTGATGGGCGACGGCCGCACTTATGATTACGTGGTCGCCCTGCGCGCCGTCATCACCAGCGACTTCATGACCGCACACTGGGCGGAACTGCCCTACTCGCTCTTGGGCAAAGTGTCCAACCGCATCATCAACGAAGTGCGCGGCATCAACCGCGTGGTGTACGACGTGAGCGGCAAACCGCCCGCCACGATTGAGTGGGAATAAGGGAAAGCAGCCTGCACTTTGAGCAGAATGCAAAGTGCAGGCTGCTTTTTAACCTGACGGCACACATTAACCGCAATCCCCCGCAACACGAAAAAAGCAGCCTGCACAATTATTTTGAAAGGTTTGGCAATGACGGCACAACTCAACAATTTCGACATCGTTTTATTCGGCGCCACCGGCGATTTGGCCATGCGCAAACTGCTGCCTTGCCTGTATCAGGCACATGCGGCAGGACTGCTGCACCCCGAAGGGCGTATTCTGGGTGTATCGCGCAGCAAACTCGACACCGCCGGTTTCTTGGAAAAAATCCACAGCGACAGCAAAATCCACATCAAAACGCATTTCAGCGAAGAAATGTGGCAAAGTTTTGTGCAGCGCATCCAATACCTGACAGTCGATGTAAACAATTTGTCCGATTTTGAACGGCTGGCGCAAACCGTGAAAGCGCGCACGCAAACCGACAACGTGGTGATTTACCTTTCCACTGCGCCCAAATTTTTCGCGCCCGCGTGCGAACATTTGGCCAAAGTCGGCTTGAGCGGCAGCAACGTCCGCATTGTGCTGGAAAAACCGCTGGGCACCGATTTGGCCTCTTCGCAGCAAATCAATGCCGATGTGGCGCAATATTTCCAAGAACAGCAGATTTACCGCATCGACCATTATTTGGGCAAAGAAAGCCTGCAAAACGTGCTGCCGCTGCGTTTCGGCAATATTTTCTTCGAACCTGTGTGGAACCGCGATTTCGTGCAATCCGTGCAGATTACCATTGCCGAGCAACTGGGCGTGGAAGAGCGCGGCGAGTTTTACGACAGCACCGGCGCGCTGCGCGACATGGTGCAAAACCACATCATGCAAATGCTGTGCTTTGTGGCGATGGAACGGCCAAAATCGTTGGGTGCGGACGATGTGCGCGATGAAAAATTGAAAGTCGTGGCCGCGCTCAAACCGATGACGGCAGACGATGTGGCGCGCAACGTGATTCGCGCGCAATACACCGCCGCCAACGGGCTGAAGGGTTATTTGCAGGAACACAACGTGCCGGCCGACAGCCGCACCGAAACCTATGTCGCCATCCGCGCCGAAATCGACACCCCGCGCTGGCAGGGCGTGCCGTTTTATCTGCGCACGGGCAAGCGCATGCCTTCGCGCAGTGCGGAAATCGTGCTGAATTTCAAACCGCAGGCGAAGCCGTTGTTTGGCGCGCATGCGAACCGCTTGGTCATCCGTTTGCAGCCGGACGAAACCGTGAGCACCATTTGGTGGGTCAAACAAGTGGGCAGCGGTTTGGACGTGCAGGCTGCCACGATGACACTGGACATGGCCCAAGTATCGGACGAGCGCCGTGCCGAAGCCTACGAACTGCTGCTGCGCGAAGTGATTGACGGCCGGCTGAATCTGTTCAACCGCCGCGACGAATTGGAAAAGGCCTGGGAATGGGTGATGCCGATTTTGGATTACTGGGCAACCACGCCCGACAAACCGTGTAAATATCCCGCGCAAAGCTGGGGCCCGCAAGAAGCCAAAGACTTGTTGGCACGGGACGGCAATGCCTGGTTGGAAGACCAGCCATAAGACCAGCTGAACAAAAAAAGCAGCCTGCACTTCAAAAAAACCAAGTGCAGGCTGCTTTTTCATCAACGGGATTATTGTGCGGATTTTGCCACGGTAACCATGGCCGGGCGCAATACGCGGTCGTGCAAAATGTAGCCTTTTTTCAGCGTGCTGACAATCGTGCCGGCGGCCTGTTCGGGCGCATCCACTTCCTGCATGGCCTGATGCTGGTGCGGATTCAGCACTTCGCCTTTGGCAGAGGGGATTTCTTTGATTTGCGCCGCGTCAAACGCTTTCACCAATTCGTTCAGCGTCATGCTCACACCCATTTTCAGCGCGTCAAACTGGCCGCTTTGGTCTTGCAGCGCCATTTCCAGATAATCTTTCACGCTCAGCATTTCGGCGGCGAATTTTTGCGCGGCAAATTTGTGTGCAGCCTGCAATTCTTCCTGATGGCGGCGGCGCAGGTTTTGCTCGTTTGCCAGACCGCGCAGTTTTTCATCGTGCAGCATGCCTTCCAGTTCGGCAATACGCTCTTTCATCGCCTCGGGCGTATCCAATGCTTCTTGTTCGGCAGCGGTTTCGTTTTCCATATGTTCAGTAGCTTCGCTCATGGGGGTACCTTGTTTGGATTTAAAAAAAGAAAATTTCATGGGGTTATATAGGGGCAAAAGAAGGGTTTTCAAGATATAGTGGATTGAAATCGCAATGATACGGCGTTGGCTCGCCTTGTCTCATTTTTATTTTAATCCACTATACGGCGCGGCACCCGCTCACGGCTGCGTTTGAAATTCCGCGCTGAACGGGCGGCCGTCTGCCTGCCAATGGATTTGCCAATCGTTCCGCCCTTCCACGCACAACGGCAGATAAACCGATGACACGCGCCATGTGGTCTCATCCACCTTCTGCAATTCAAAGCGGTTGAAGCCCATCTCCATATTGTTCATTTGAAACGATGCGCTTATCGACCGGACATGCGGCGGAACGTGCCGCGCTTCAATGGTAAACGGGGTTTTGGCATTGCCCACACCGATTAAATGCAGCGTTGCGCCATCCAAAAACGGGCAGCCGCCGTTCGTCACGCTGCAGGCAGCCTGCACTTGGGCGGCAGGGGCGTTTTGCCGTTGCTGCCACCAATGGACAGCCGCCACCTTCAACAACGCAAACAGCAGCAAACCACAGGCCAGGGCGATTTTCTGACGGTTATTCATGTGCAGGCTGCTTTTCGGTTTCGGCAAAACGGAACAGGCGGTTCAACACCGCTTCAATATCTTGTTTTACTTCCGCTTTATCGCGGCAGCTATTGATAATTTCATATCGCTGCGGCGACTGTGCCGCACGTTGCAGATACGCCGCGCGCACACGGGCAAAAAAAGCCGAATCCTCGCGCTCGAAGCGGTCTTTGTCGCGGCTGCCTTCAATGCGCGCCACCGACACTTCCAGCGGCACATCCAGCAGAATGGTCAAATCGGGGCGCAGGCTGCCTTGAACCCAGTTCTCCAGCACTTCCACCTCCGCCGCCGGCAAACCGCGGCCACCGCCCTGATAGGCAAACGTCGCATCCGTGAAGCGATCGCTCACCACATGAACGCCCTGCGCCAAAGCCGGCAGCACCACATCTTCCAAATGCTGGCGGCGCGCGGCGAACATCAGCAATGTTTCCGTGTGCAACGACACGCGCGTCTGCGGGTCGAGCAGCAATTCGCGCAATTTTTCGCCCAACGGCGTGCCGCCCGGTTCGCGTGTAAACACTACGGGCATTTGCCGCGCCGCAAACCAGTCGCGAATCACATTCAGCTGCGTTGTTTTCCCTGAACCGTCAATGCCGTCCAGCGTGATGAATTGAGCGCGTGTTTCCATAAAACTGTCCTATTTTGTGCCGATTTGTAACTATATTGTAGCAAAAATGGGTGCTTTGTTATAAAATTTGCATGACGGAATACCGTTTCCGTTTTTAACCACTTTTCCATGAAGGATGGCTATTATGTTCCCAGAATACCGCGACTTGATTTCCAAACTGAAACAAGAAGATGCACACTTCGCCCGTTTGTTTGACGAGCACAACGAGCTGGACGACAAAATCAAAGGTTTGGAAAACAACCCTGTTACCGGCTCTTCTGCCGAAGAAGAAATCCATGCGCTGAAACACAAAAAACTGGCGCTGAAAGACGAATTGTACGTTTTATTGCAAAAAGCCGCCGGCAAAGCATAATCCCCGTACACAAGAAAACCGTGTTCCCATTGGAGCACGGTTTTTTAATGGACGGCCGATACCATCGGTCAAAAATCAAACAAATCCACTTTGCCGCCTTGTTCGTTCAAATAAACGATTTGCGTGTCAAACAGAGTTTTCTGGGTAAATGCGTCGCCCTGCTTGATGATTTGCAGGCAGCATTGCACTGGCGAACCGCCCACCACAACGACCATGCGGCCGCCATCGTTTAAAGATTGCAGCAGTGCTTCGGGCACTTCGCGCAGCGCACCGCCCACATAAATGGCATCATACCGTTCGCTTTGCGCCGCCAATCCGTCTTCGGTTTGGTATTGGATATTGTCGAAACCCAATTGCTGCAAAGCGGCCTTGGCGCGTGCCTGCTGGCTGCCGTCAGTATCGAACGTGCGCACGCTGCCGGCCAGCGTGGCCAAAACGGCAGTGGCATAACCCGAACCAGTGCCCACTTCCAAAACACGGTCGGTTTTGGTCAGGGACAAGCCCTGTATCATCCGTGCCACGATTTTGGGTTCCAGCATCCGGCCGCCGTTAGGCAGCGCCAGGGAAATATCGGCATAGGCATAACCCTGTTGGTTTTCCTGCACGAATTTTTCGCGCGGAATACTTTCAAGGGCATCTAACAAATCGAAATTTAACACGTCCCAAGGGCGGATTTGTTGTTCCACCATGTTGAATCGGGCTTGCTGGAAATCCATGTGGTCGCTCCAAAAAGGAATTTTTGTTATTTGAACGGCGCAATTATAGCGCGTTGCAGGCTGCTTTGTAAGCCATTTTTATGACAGGCCAAATCCGCTATATAATTACGGTTATTTCTCCATCTACAAAGGACAATCATGTCTGAACTACAAACCATTCTGGCGCATAATCAAGAATTTGTCGAATCCGGCGGCTACGAGGCATTTTTAACCAACAAATATCCCGAACGGAAATTGGCGATTTTATCGTGCATGGACGCACGCATGGTGAAACTTCTGCCCGAAGCCTTGGGCCTGCGCAACGGCGATGTGAAACTCATTAAGAATGCGGGTGCGCTGGTATCGCACCCTTGGGGTTCGGTGATGCGTTCGCTGCTGGTGTCCGTGTTCGATTTGCACGTGCAGGAAATCATTGTGGTGGCGCATTACGACTGCGGCATGCGCGGACTCAACCCGCAAACCTTCATCCAACACGCGCAGGAACAAGGCATTCCTGCCGACCGCATCGACACCCTGCGCCATGCCGGTATCGACTTGGACAAATGGCTCACAGGGTTTTCCGACGTGGAAGACAGCGTGCGCCACACCGTCTGCACCATCCGCAAGCATCCGCTCATGCCGAAAAACATTGCCGTGCACGGCTTGGTGATTCACCCGACTACCGGCAAACTCACTGTCGTCATCGACGGCACCGACGAGCACTCCTGCGACTCTGTCTGCTGTTCGTAAACGGAGGCCGTCATGACCGAAATCCAACGATTCACTCCGCCCCCTTTCGCCAACCACAGCCCGAAAACATGGTATCAGGCGGCCGCACAGCAGCCTGCATTTATCCAAGATGCCGCCCAGGCGCGCGCCATCGAGCATCTCGACCGCCTGTGGAACGAACTGATGATGTTCAAACGCAAGCGCAACCGTTTTCTGGGACGCAGCCTGCGCTCGCCCGAAGTGCCCAAAGGCCTGTATTTTTACGGCGGCGTGGGGCGCGGCAAAAGTTTCCTGATGGACGCGTTCTTCGGCTGCCTGCCCTACCGCCGCAAACGCCGCGTCCACTTTCACGCCTTCATGGCGGAAATCCACCGCCGCATGCGCGACAAACGCAGCGAGCAAGACCCGCTCAAATCCGTTGCCGCCGATATTGCCGAAGAAACGCGCGTCTTGTGTTTTGACGAATTTCACGTCAGCGACATTGCCGATGCCATGATTCTGGGGCGGCTGCTGGAAAACCTGTTCGCGCACGGCGTGGTGCTGGTGGCCACGTCCAATTACGCGCCGTCCGAGCTTTATCCACAGGGGCAGAACCGCAGCAGCTTCCTGCCCACCATCGCCCTGATAGAACGCCATCTGACCGTGCTGAATGTTGATAGCGGCGAAGATTACCGCATGCGCACGCTCACGCCCGCCGAAGTGTTCTACGTGCCCGATAACGCGGAAAACGAAGCCAAACTGGCCGATTTGTTCGCCCGCCTTTCCAACGGCAAGCCTGCCGCGCCCGAAAAAATCGTGATTCATGAACGCGAATTGACGTGCAAAGCCCGTGCCGAGCGGATTATCTGGTTCGATTTCCGCACGTTGTGTTTCGGCACGCGCTCGCAGGCGGATTATTTGTGGCTGGCGCAACATTACACGCACGTTTTGATTTCGGGCGTGGAGAAAATGTCGCCCAACGAGAAAAACGAGGCGCGGCGTTTAACCCTGCTGGTGGATGTGTTTTACGATTACCGCGTGAAGCTGTGCCTGACATCGCAAGTGCCGATGCAGGATTTGTACACCGAAGGCGATTTTGCCCACGAATTCGTGCGCACGGTGAGCCGTTTGGTGGAAATGCAGTCGCAGGATTATTTGGCATTGCCGCATTTGCAGTTGAAATAGTCGCGCGATAAGAAAGCAGCCTGCACTTTGGAAGACGAATCCCAAGGTGCAGGCTGCTTTTAGTATTACGAAATCGTTGGTGGCACAATGCCATGACAATCAATCAACGGCGCTTGCCCTGTTTTCACGCAATCATCGAATATCAAAAAGCAGCCTGCACTCTGTTTTTCAAAGTGCAGGCTGCTTTTCATGTATTTATTAACCGTCGAAACGTTTGAACACCAGCGTGCCGTTGGTGCCGCCGAAGCCGAACGAATTGCTGGCCACGGCGTTGATTTCCAGCTTGCGTGCCGTATTGGCGCAATAATCCAAATCGCAGCCTGCATCGAAATCCTGATTTACCAGATTGATGGTGGGCGGCGCAATTTGGTCACGGATGGCCAACACGCTGTACACGGCCTCCACGCCACCTGCCGCACCCAGCAAGTGCCCAGTCATGGATTTGGTGGAGCTGACCACCAGTTTCTTCGCATGTTCGCCGAAAACGGCTTTGGTGGCGTTGGTTTCGTTGGCATCGCCCAGCGGCGTGGAAGTGCCGTGCGCGTTCACATAATCAATCGCTTCCACCGGCAGGCCGCTGTCTTTAATCGCGCGGGACAATGCCAGCGCCGGGCCTTCCGCATTCGGCGCGGTGATGTGGTATGCGTCCGAGCTGGCGCCGAAACCGGCCAATTCCGCATAAATTCTCGCACCGCGGCGTTTGGCATGTTCCAATTCTTCCAATACCAAAACGCCCGAACCTTCGCCCATCACAAAACCGTCGCGGTCTTTGTCCCACGGGCGGGAAGCGGCGGCCGGGTCGTCGTTGCGCGTGGACAAGGCCTTCATGGCCGCAAAACCGCCCACACCCAGCGTACACACCGCGCTCTCGGCACCGCCGGCAATCATCACATCCACATCGCCGTATTTAATCAGCCGCGCCGATTCGCCGATGGCGTGCGTGCCGGAAGCACAAGCCGATACGATGCCGTAATTGTGGCCGCGATAGCCTTTCAGAATAGTTATGTGGCCAGAAATCAGATTAATCAGGCTGCCCGGAATGAAAAACGGATTGATTTTGCGCGCGCCGCCCGCCACCACATTACGCGACGTTTCTTCAATCAGCGGCAATCCGCCGATTCCGGAGCCGATATTCACACCGACGCGGTCTTTGTCCAGTTCGGCAAATTCGTCCAGCCGCGCATCTTTGATGGCTTGCAGAGCGCCGGCAATACCGTAATGGATAAAAGAATCCATACGGCGCGCTTCTTTGGCCGGCAAATATTGCGATATATCAAAATCTTTCACTTCACCTGCAATTTGGCACGACACATCGGACGCATCGAATTTGGTAATTCTGCCAATGCCGCTTTTGCCGGCCAATAAGTTCTGCCATGCCGTTTCTACATCATTGCCCACAGGCGAAATTTGTCCTAAACCTGTAATGACGACTCGTCTTTGGTTCATAAGTATCTCTTTTGATAATAGGGAAAGTCCGTTGGTGTGAAAACAGCCTCGGATTACAGCATGAGCCGTTAATCAGAGGCTGCGTTCAAATGAAAGCGAAGATATGTTTAGGCTTGTTTGGCGTTCACATAATCAATGGCAGCTTGCACTGTGGTGATTTTTTCCGCTTCTTCATCGGGAATGTCGCAACCGAATGCTTCTTCCAAAGCCATTACCAATTCTACGACGTCCAAAGAATCCGCGCCCAAATCGTCTTGGAAAGAAGATTCGTTCTTCACTTCTTCAATGGCAACGCCCAATTGTTCTGCCACAATGCTTTTAACTTTTTGTTCAACTGACATGATAAATCCTTAAAAATGAATGCCGTCGCCGGCGAAAAATATGATAGATAGTCGGCTAGAGTCGCTAACCTAAATTCAATTTATGCGATTTTATCCGCTTTTCGGTAGTTTTGGCTAGTTTTTACCGAAAAATATTGTTAAATCGTTGCCGAAGATACACTATTTATTTCGGAACATAGCCTTGCACGGCATCTGCGCCTTCGCCGAAAAAGTAGTTCTCCATTTGCTGTGCCAAATATTCGCGGGCGCGCGGGTCGGCCAGGGAAAGGCGGTTTTCGTTGATGAGCATGGTTTGGTGGCGCGTCCATGCGTCCCATGCTTCCTGCGATACGTTTTCAAAAATGCGTTTGCCCAATTCGTTGGGCAGCGGGGCGAATTTCATGCCCGGGGCTTCTTTGCCGAGTTTGATACATTTGACCATGCGTGTCATGATGTGTCCTTGTTGTGCAAAAACGTGATAGTAGCAAATTTCAGGCAGCCTGCAAAGTTTGGCGGCGTTTTTCAATGTGCAGGCTGCTTTTTCGGCATTCGGAACACGGCGGCGCTGTCGCGAAACGGAAACAACGGCTGCCCGTTTCCTTTCTGCGCAAATCTGCGTATGATAGGCAGCCTGAATTTATTTCGGTGCGGCGGCAACCGCGCATCGTCCATCATAACTATTTTTTACAGGAACACTCATCAATGAAAACTTCCATTTTTTGTTTGACGCTAGTGGCTTTCGCTTTAACGGCTTGCGGCGGCAATGCCGGCGGTGTTGGTGCGCCGCAGGGCGAAATTTCCCAAAACCGCACCACTGCCTTCAAATCGTTCATGCCGTCTTTTTCGTCCATGGGCAAAGTCGTGAAAGGCGACGAGCCTTATGTGCCGGACGCATTCAAAGCCACTGCGGCACAGTTTGCCCAAGAAGCGCGCGCTCCGTTTGAATATTTCCAAAACGACCCACAAGGCAACGGCGGCGCGCTGCCTGTCATTTGGCAGAAACCGGCCGAATTCAAAGCGGAACAGGACAAATTCCTGGCGGCGGTGGACAAACTGAATGCCGCCGCACAATCGGGCCGACTGGACGACATCCGCGCCGCCTATCAAACGGTGGGCGAAAGCTGCAAATCGTGCCACCAAAATTTCCGCCGCCCGAAATAAACGTGTGAAAAGCAGCCTGCACTTTGCAGAAAACAAGGTGCAGGCTGCTTTTGAAGACGGTTGGCACAACGATGTTTATTCAACCATTTTGATGGGATATGTTTATGCAAACGCAGAAAGTGATTGATTATATTGTTGCCTGGCTGCACGATTATGCGACACAGGCGCGCGTTAAAGGCTTTGTGGTCGGCGTGTCAGGCGGGATTGATTCGGCCGTCGTTTCCACGCTGTGCGCCCGCACGGGTTTGGACGTGCTGTGTCTGAACATGCCCATCCGCCAAAAGCCCGACCAATTTGACCGCGCTGCCGAACACATTGACCACCTGCGCCGCCAATATGCGAATGTCCGCGCGCAAACAGTGGATTTAACGCCCACATTCGAGCAATTCGAACACAGCGTGGGCGGCAAAAGCAGCCTGCACCCCACGCAAGATTTAGCCTTCGCCAATACGCGCGCGCGCCTGCGGATGACCACGCTGTATTACTACGGCCAGCTTCATCAGCTGCTGGTGGCAGGCACGGGCAACAAAGTGGAAGATTTCGGCGTGGGCTTTTTCACCAAATACGGCGACGGCGGCGTGGACATCAGCCCGATTGCCGATTTGTTCAAAACGCAAGTTTATGAACTGGCGGAACAGTTAGATATCATCCCCGCCATTCGGCAAGCCGTGCCGACCGACGGATTGTGGGACCAAGAGCGCACGGACGAACAGCAAATGGGCGCAAGTTATCCCGAACTAGAATGGGCGATGGTGCAACACGCTTCGGGCGCCGAACGCACGCAGTTCCAAGGCCGCGAACAGGAAGTGTTCGATATTTTCGTGCGGCTGAACCGCGCCGCGCAACACAAAATCCAACCCATCCCCGTCTGCACCATTCCCAAGGAATTATTGGCATGAGCTTAACCGCCGCCCCGAAAATCATTTTTTTCGATGTCGATGAAACGCTGTACAGCAATCACAGCCCTCGCGGCCCACATGTGCCCGAAAGCACCCGGCAGGCGCTGCACGAACTGCATCAAAAAGGCATTCTCACCGCCATTGCCACCGGCCGCAGCGCCGCCGTGTTGCCGCCCGCCGTGAAAACGCTGATTGCCGAATGCGGCATCGACATGCTGGTATCCATCAACGGGCAATATATCGAATACCGCGGGCAGAAGCTGGCAGATTTTCCCATGGATGCCATGCAGGCTGCACAACTGTCGCAACGCTTGCGGCAACATCACATTGCCCACGCATTCGTGGCGCACGACGGCTTATACAGCGCATACGAGGACGAACACCTGCACGCCGCGCTCAACGCATTGGGCATTCCGCACACCCACCGCCCTGATGCCTGCCGACAGCAGGCCGTTTACCAATTCCTGTGCTTTTATCCTGAAAGCCGCGACGAACTTGCAGGCAGCCTGCAACCCGAAACAATGAAAATCATCCGCTGGCATCCCAGCGGCACCGATTGGCTCGACAAAACCGCCTCCAAAGCACGCGGCATTCAAACTGCGCTGCAACAGCTCGGTTTAACAATGGCAGACGCGATGGCATTCGGCGACGCACACAACGATATGGAAATGCTGCAAACCGTCGGATTCAGCGTGGCGATGGGCAATGCCGCACCAGAAATCAAAGCCATTGCCGATTATGTTTGCCCGCCCATCAACGAAGACGGCATTTATCGCGGACTGGTGGATTTGGGCATTCTTTAGCACCAATCCAGAAGTGCAGGCTGCTTTAAAACGGATTCCAAAGCAGCCTGCACTTTATTATGAGCAACAAAAAAACCACCCGAAAACGAGTGGTTTTGCAGAACGCCGATTAGCGTTTTGAGAATTGTTTTGCACGGCGTGCTTTGCGCAGACCTGCTTTTTTACGCTCAACTTCACGGGCATCACGCGTTACATAGCCAGCTTGAGACAATGCAGTTTTCAATGCAGCATCATAATCAATCAGCGCACGAGTGATACCGTGGCGGATTGCGCCAGATTGGCCTGTTTCACCACCGCCAGTCACATTCACTTTAATGTCGAATGCTTCAACATTTTCGGTCAGAACCAAAGGTTGGCGAACCACCATGCGGCTGGTTTCGCGTGAGAAGAATTCATCTACCGGACGGCCGTTCACGATGATTTGGCCTGTGCCTTTTTGCAAGAACACGCGGGCTACTGAGCTTTTACGGCGACCTGTGCCATAGTAATATTTACCGTTCATTTATCGTGTCCTTATTTAATTTCCAAAACTTTAGGTTGCTGTGCAGCGTGTTGGTGTTCCGCGCCTGCATACACTTTCAGTTTTTTAATCATTGCATAACCCAAAGGGCCTTTTGGCAACATGCCTTTTACCGCTTTTTCCAAAGCACGGCCTGGGAATTTGTCTTGCATTTCACGGAAGCTGCGCTCATAAATACCGCCGGGGAAGCCGGAGTGACGGTAATAAGTTTTGTCTTCCAGTTTGTTACCGGTTACACGCAGTTTGTCTGCATTGATCACGATGATGTAATCGCCGGTATCAACGTGTGGCGTGTATTCAGGCTTGTGTTTACCGCGCAGGCGGCTGGCAACTTCGGCTGCAACACGACCCAAAACTTTGTCTTCGGCATCGATCACAAACCATTCGCGTTGCACTTCATGCGGTTTCGCTGAAAAGGTTTTCATAGAATTTGTCCAATAAATAATCAATAATAGAAACCATCGATTCTATTAGTTTTCAGACTTGATGTCAATGCAATCGGTGAAAAAACAGAAAGCCACTCTCAATAAGAAGAGTGGCAGAAGAACCCCGCGAATGCCGCTTGGGCGGAAGTCCGCTTGAACCTTGCAAACAAGGTGGTCGTCTTGGGTAGCTTCGGGTGCATTCTAACGAAGAGAACGCTCGCTCCTGCTACTGCTCCCGACAACCGGAGCAAACTTATTGGTTCAAGGAAATATATGCCTTCACGAACACCGCAGGGAATTTGACCGGTTACTTGAGCGCGCTGTCGCACAGCTCAATCAGTGAATCGATTTTATGTTGGTATTCATCGTTTGGCAAGTCTTTTTTCTGTTGCGAATCATTCATTTTGAGTAAATCGTATGTCAGATTCAACGACGCCATAATCACGATTTTTTCGGTTTCCATGCTCTGTCCGGCCTGATGGATGGTTTGAATTTTCTGATTCAACAAATCCACGGCTTTCAGCAGCGTGGCGCGTTCGTTATCGGGTGCGCCGATGGTAAACTGCCGATTAAAAATCTCAACGGTAATCTGTTCGATGCTCATGAATTTTCTCCTTCAATCACATTTTCCTCATCCTGAACATCCGGCAAACGGCCCAACAATGTGCGCAATTCCGCCGCGCTTTGCATCAGTACGCTGCGGTATTGCTGGTTCTGGTTGTTCAGTTGCAAAATCGTATCCTGCAGGCTGCTTTTTTCGGCTTGGAACTCCTGTTTCTGCAGGTCAAACTCTTTTTCCCGTGCCTGCAATTCCAGTTTTTGGTTTTCCGCTTCCTGCAACAAGGCTTCTTGTGCCTGCGCCTGTTGCTCCTGCAACGCCTGCTGGTGCATTTTTTTCTGTTCTTCCAATTGGTTGGTGAACGACTGCACCTGCGATTTGAGCGTATCGTTTTCTACGGCAACGTCAATCACTTCTTTCTGCAATTGGTTGAGCTGGCTGATTTTCGATTCAATTTCTTGATTCAAATGATGAATCTGCTGTTCATATTGCTGATTTTGCTGCTGTTGGGTTTGCTGCTGCGCATCCAATTCCTGTTGCAGGCTGCTTTGAAGCTGCTCGGCATTCTGCAAATCTTTTTTCAGCTGCTCGATTTTCTGCGAAGTTTCCGCATCTGCCGATTGGAAACGCTGTTCCTGCTCGTTCAGCTCGGAGCGAATGGCCTGATTTCTCTCTTGCCAATCCTTTTCTTTGTTTTGAATGGTGTTTTGCAGAAAGGCGATTTGGTCGCGCAGATTCAGACGCTCGCGCTCCAACAGTTGGAGCTGGTGTTCTTGAAACTGGAGTTTTTCGCTCAATTCGTCATTGCTGCCGCTATTTTGCGCGGCCAAATCCACGGCCTTGGCATGCTGCTCGCGTTCTGCCGCCAGCTGCCGGGTTTTCTGTTCCAACTCCTGCTGCACGCTGGCTAATTTTTGGTTCAACTGCGTATTTTCGGAACCGGTTTGTTGCAGTTTCAAAACAAGCTCTTGAATACGGCTTTCCAACTGTTTAAATGCTTGATTCATTCAAAATCTCCGTTTTTGGAAGTGCAGGCTGCTTTTGGGGGTTGCTGCGGTTATTCGCTTTTCGGTTCGCGCTGCATCAGCCGTTCCATCACATCGGTAGCGGCCAATTCGTTGCGTACCAGCTGGTACAGCATATCGGCGATGGGCATATCGATTTGGTGTTTGGCGGCGGCGTTGTGCACTTCTTCGATGGTGGGGACGCCTTCTGCAACGTGTCCAATTTCTTTCAGCACCTGATGCAAGGTTTTGCCTTCCGCCAGACCCAAGCCGACTTTGCGATTGCGCGACAATGCGCCCGTGCAGGTCAGAATCAAATCGCCCATGCCGGCCAGCCCCATCATGGTTTTGGGCTGCGCCCCCATGGCAACGGCCAATCGGGTAATTTCCGCCAAACCGCGCGTTACCAAAGCGGCACGCGCATTCAAACCGTAACCCAAACCGTCGGACAGGCCGGTGGCAATCGCCATAATGTTTTTCACTGCGCCGCCCACCGACACGCCAATCACGTCATCGTTGGCATACAGCCGCATCACGCTGCTGTTCAATTCTTGGGCGAGCTGCTGAATCCACTCGAAATTTTCAGAGGCCAGGCAGATGGCGCACGGCAGCTGTTTGGCCAACTCTTGCGCGAAGCTGGGGCCGGACAACACGCCGATTTTGGGATTGTCGGGCAATACTTCCTGCACCACTTGGAAAGTGAGCAGGCCGGTATCCAATTCGAAGCCTTTGCACGCGGTCAGGATGGGCAAATCGCCCGCGCCGTATTCTTTAAGCATTTCGATGCTGTCGCGCAAACCGACCACGGGCGTCGCCACCAGCACCAGTTGGCTGCCATCCAATGCCGTTTTCAGGTCGGCAAAAACATTCAGGTTTTCGGGCAATGTGAAACCCGGCAGATAGCGCTCGTTTTGGCGGCTTTCCTGGATAACGCGCGCATGCTCGGCATTGTGCGTCCACATATTGACGTGGTGTCCGTGTTGGGAAAAATGGATACCGAGCGCAGTACCCCATGCACCCGTGCCGATAATGGTGATATTCATAATTGGTTTATCCTCGCTTCTGCTTTGGCCGCCGCGATGCCTGTTTGTGTTGCATCGCCCGAATTGCGGTGCATTTTATCACAAGCGGCTTTGAAAAAGCAGCCTGCACATTCACAAACCGGTGTGCAGGCTGCTTTTTAGGTTGATGATGTTGCAACTGCGTCTGCCTCTGCCCGATAAGCAGCCTGCATTTCGCGTTCCCGTTTGGTCACTTGGCGCATCATGAAGTAATTCATCACCAGCACCAGCGTGCCCACGGCGGCAATCATAATGGTTGCCAAAACGTTCATTTGCGGGTCAAGCCCCAAGCGAATTTTGGAGAAAATCACCTGCGGCAGCGTGGACGACCCCGGGCCTGACAGGAACGATGTAATCACAAAATCGTCCAGCGACAACGTAATGCCCAGCAAAAAGCCGGAAGCAATCGCAGGCGCAATCAGCGGCAGCGTAATCACAAAAAAGATTTTCAACGGACGTGCGCCCAAATCCATGGCCGCCTCTTCCAACGACTGGTCCAACTCAGCCAACCGCGAGCGAATAACGACTGTGATGTAGGCCATACATAATGTAGTATGTCCCAGGAAAATTGTGAAAAATCCGCGGTCCAACCATTCCACATCATTACCCAAAACACCTTGCAACAAACCTTGCACTTGGATAATCAGCAGCAGCATGGACAAACCGGTAATCACATCGGGCATCACCATCGGCGCAGACACCATGCCGGCAAACAAGGTATTACCGCGAAAGCGTTTGATGCGCGACAAGGCATATCCCGCCATCGTGCCCAACGCAACCGCCGCCAGCGAAGACACCACGGCAATTTTCAGTGACAGCCATGCGGCGGACAAAATCTGGTTGTTATGAAGCAGTTTGCCGTACCATTGGGTGGAAAAACCGCCCCACACGGTAACCAGTTTGGACGAATTGAACGAATACACCACCAAAACCACCAGCGGGATATACAAAAACGCCAAGCCCAAAAATAGCATGATTTTCAAAAAGGGAGACATTTTACCGGATTGCATTATTTGCCTCCTTTTGCCATTTCACGGTTTTGGAAGAATTGTTCCAGCGCAATCGGAACCACCAACAGCAACACCATCACCACGGCAATGGCCGCTGCCAAAGGCCAGTTGTTCTGGTCGGAGAACGCCTGCCACATCACTTTACCAATCATCAGGTTATCCGGCCCGCCCACCAGTTCGGGAATCACATATTCGCCGACGGACGGGATAAACACCAGCATCGAACCGGCAATAATGCCCGATTTGGACAAAGGCAGCGTGATGGTGAAAAAGGCTTTCACTGGGTGCGCACCCAAATCTGCCGCCGCTTCCAGCAGGCGGTGGTCGAGTTTCACCAGTTGTGTATAAAGCGGCAGAATCATAAACGGCAGATAGGCGTACACCATCACCAGGTTCAGCGAAAACGCGTTATAAAACAAATCCAGCGGCTCCTGAATCCAGCCCATTTTCATTAAAAATCCGTTGATGATACCATTGCTGCCCAACAGGCCAATCCACGCATAAACGCGCAGCAGGAACGATGTCCAGAACGGCAGCATCACCGCCATCAACAGCGCATTGCGGATAGACGGTTTGGCGCGCGAAATGGCGTATGCCATCGGATAGCCCAGCAACAGGCAGATAAACGTGGTGGTCAATGCGGTTTTAATCGACAGCCAATACGTCCGCAGATAGATATTGCTGCCCTGCCCTTCATCGAAAGGATTGAGCATGGCCAGCAGCGAGCTGCCGAAATCGGCAAAAATCTCTTTGTAGTTCTGCGTGACGATGTGCAGGCTGCCTTGTTCGTCAAACAGCGGTGTAAACGGCGGAATACGCACTGCCTGTTCGGCAAAACTGATTTGAAACACGATAAAAAACGGAATCAACACCAGCACGAACAGCCAAACGAAAGGCACGCCGATAAGGAAACGCCCGCCGGGGCGCAAACGGCGTTTGATATTTTTCGGGTCAGACATCATGCACCGCCTTTCTTAACGTGTTAAAGGCGTTGGCTGATTTTCAGGCCAATCCAGATATACTTCGTCGCCCCAAGTCGGCGGCTCGATACCGCGCACATACCAGTAAGGCGCCGGCACTTGGCTCTTGATAATGCGGCCGTTGTCCATCTGCACATGGTAAATGGCGAAGCTGCCCAAATAGGCAATTTCTTTCACTTTGCCCTTCGCCCAGTTGTGCGTGTCGCGGTGCGCCGGTTTTTCTTTGTGCAAATCAATATCTTCCGGGCGAATGGAAATCCACATGGTTTGGCCGTCTTCGGCAACAAACGATTGGTCGGTGTAGATTTTGCTCGGCAATTCAGGGCAGTCGATTAAGGCATGCGCTTCGTCCTTGTGCACCAATTTCCCTTCGAAAATATTGGTCTCGCCAATAAATTCCGCCACAAATTTGCTTTCGGGATAATCATATACGTCGGCCGGCGTGCCCACTTGCTGCAACTGGCCGTTCGACATAATCGCCACGCGGTTCGCCATGGTCATGGCTTCTTCTTGGTCGTGCGTAACCATAATGCAGGTTACGCCCACTTTTTCCAGCGTATTGACCAATTCAAACTGGGTCTGCTGGCGCAATTTTTTGTCCAGCGCGCCCAAAGGCTCATCCAGCAGCAGCAATTTTGGGCGCTTCGCCAACGAACGCGCCAAAGCGACACGCTGCTGCTGGCCGCCCGATAATTGGTGCGGTTTACGTTTGGCGTATTGCGGCATTTGAACCAGGCGCAGCATTTCGTCCACGCGGGCGGCAATTTCGTCTTTGGGGAGTTTGTCTTGTTTGAGGCCGAATGCAATATTGTCCGCCACAGTCATGTGCGGGAACAGCGCATAGCTTTGGAACATCATATTGATGGGGCGGTCATAGGGCGCAAGATGGGTAATATCTTGTCCGTCCAAGATAATTTGGCCGTCGGTCGGCTTTTCCATGCCGGCCAGCATACGCAGCAAAGTGGATTTGCCGCTGCCCGAACTGCCTAACAATGCAAAGATTTCGTGTTGGTAAATGTCTAACTCAAGCGGTTTGACAGCAAGATTATCACCGTATTTTTTTGCTAATCCTTTGATTTGCAAATAAGGTTTGGTGTCGGTCATGGCATACTCCAATGAAATAAAAACAGGGCTGTTTTGATTGCTTTGGACAGGTAACCTTTTGGATTTATAACAAAACCTTTGGGACTGTTTAGCGGCGTTCGGTCAGCAGCGGTATAACAAAGTAAAAGCGCGCAATTTTAGGGCAATCGTGCGCCTGGGGCAAGCATAAATCGTTCGCGTGCCTGCCTTTTACACAGCGCGGCGCAGCGTCCATTTGATATCGTTGCCCAATATCTGCACGTCGGCGGTTTGCCATTCGGCATTTTGCTGCAAAACGGCGGGATTTTCGGGCAGCGAAAAAGCAGCCTGCGCATTGCTTCCCAATATTTTAGCAGATTGATAATACACGATTTCGTCGGCCAAATTTTGTTGTAAAAACGCACTGTTGAGCGTGCAGCCTGCTTCGACCATCAATTCGCCGATTCCACCTTCCGCCAGCCGCGCCAAAACATCGGGCAAAGCGATTCGGCCGTCCGCATCGGCCGTACATTGCCGCACGGACACGTTCGGATAAGCGGCAAAAAGTGCAGGCTGCTTTTGAAGCGTGAAAATCTGCGTGGCCTGCCCATCTTGAATCATGCGGCTGCTTTCGGGCGTGCGCAGGCGGCTGTCCAAGATAACGCGCAAAGGCTGGCGGACGGTGGGAAACTGCCGCACGTTCAGGCGCGGATTATCGTGCAGCACCGTGCCGACTCCGGTGAGTATGGCGCAACTTTGAGCGCGCTGCCGCTGCACGTCCGCTCGCGCTTCTTCGCCCGTAATCCACTGGCTCCGCCCGTCCGACAAGGCGGTCTTTCCGTCCAGGCTGGCGGCAATTTTCAGCGAAACAAACGGGCGGCGGCGTTCTATGCGTGACAAAAAACCTCGGTTGAGGGCGCCCGCTTCATCGGCCAGCAAACCGCATTGCACGCTGATACCGGCCGCTTGCAGCAGGGCGATGCCTTTGCCGGCCACCAGCGGATTCGGGTCGCCCATGGCAATCACCACGCGTGCCACGCCTGCCGCAATCAAACCTTCGGCACACGGCGGCGTGCGACCGTGATGGGAACAGGGTTCCAGCGTGACATACGCCGTTGCACCGCGCGCCAAATCGCCCGCCTGCCGCAGCGCATGCACTTCGGCGTGTGGAAAACCAGCCTGCACATGAAACCCCTGCCCCACGATTTGACCGCCGTGTGCAATCACGCAGCCGACGCGCGGATTGGGCGACGTGGAAAACCGTCCGAGCCATGCCAGCTCGATGGCGCGCCGCATATGCACCGTGTCCAGTTCCGAAAACTCTGAAAATAAAGCATTCATCGGTATTTATCCATTCCAAAAGCAGCCTGCACCTTGATAAAAACCAAAGTGCAGGCTGCTTTTATTGCTGCGCCATCACGCCAAACGGCCGTGGCATTGTTTGTATTTCAAACCGCTGCCGCACGGGCAAGGGTCGTTGCGGTGCACCATTTTGCCCGCCGCTTCCAATGCATCGGGCAGGTATTGCGCATCTTCATCCGACACCGAATTCGGGTCAAACGCCTCACGCGCCAAAGTATCGCGCGATTCCGCCAGCACCTGCTGCATGTCCGGCGCATCCGCATGCAACGCCTGCATCGCCAAAGCCTCCGCTTCTTGTTGCGCACGCACTTCTTCCGGGTCTTGCACGCGCACAGAAATCAGCTGCTTGGTCGCATTGGCGCGGATGTTGTACCACATGGCATTGAACATCTCAAACGCCTCGCGCTTGTATTCCTGCTTCGGATTTTTTTGGGCATAGCCGCGCAAATGAATCCCTTGGCGCAGATAATCCATTGCCGCCAAATGCTCGCGCCAGCTTTGGTCAATCCAGCCCATCAGTACGCTGCGTTCATAGTCGTGGAAAATTTTGGCTTCCGGCAGCAGGGCGATTTTCGCTGCATAATCCTGCTCGATGTGCGCCAACAATTTTTCAGTAATGTCTTCATTTTCCAAACTGTTGTCTTCACGCAACCAGCCTGCAATGTCCACATGCACGTTAAATTCTTCCGCCAACACGCGCGTCAGTGCCGGCACGTCCCATTGTTCTTCCATGCTGTTGGGCGGGATATACTGGGCAACCAGATTGCTGATGACCATCTCGCGCATTTCTTTCATCATGCCGCCCACATCGTTCGATTGCAGCACCTCGTTGCGCCAATGGTACAGCACTTTGCGTTGGTCGTTGGCCACATCGTCGTATTCCAACACTTGTTTGCGCATGTCGAAGTTGCGCCCTTCCACTTTGCGCTGTGCTTTTTCGATTTGATTCGTCAAAATACCCGCTTCAATCGCCACACCGCGCTCAGGTGCGAATTTATTCAAGATAGCGACCGCACGGTCAAGTGCAAACAAACGCAACAATGGGTCTTCAAACGACAGGTAGAAGCGGCTGGAACCCGGGTCGCCCTGACGGCCGGCACGACCGCGCAACTGATTGTCGATACGGCGGCTTTCGTGGCGCTCCGTACCGATGATGTGCAGGCCGCCTGCTTCCAGAACACGCCGGTTGTCTTCCTCCCAGCTTTGCTCCAACGCATGGATTTTGGCCTCTTTCTCCGCATCGGTCAGCTGTTCGTCCGCACGAATGGCTTCGGCTTGGTGCTGCACGTTGCCGCCCAACACGATATCCGTACCGCGGCCCGCCATATTGGTGGCAACGGTAATCATGCCCGGTTTGCCTGCCTGCGCCACAATCAAGGCTTCGCGCTGGTGTTCTTTGGCGTTCAACACATTGTGCGGCAGCCCTGCCTGATTCAGCAGGCGCGATACCAATTCCGAGTTTTCAATGGTGGTGGTGCCGACCAACACCGGTTGTCCGCGTTCATAGCACGCCTTAATGTCTTTAATCACCGCTTCGAATTTTTCTTCGGCCGTGCGGAAAATCTGGTCGTTGAAATCTTTGCGGCGAATCGGTTTGTTGGTAGGGATAATCACGGTTTCCAAACCATAAATGCTTTGGAACTCGTAAGCTTCCGTATCCGCCGTACCCGTCATGCCGGACAATTTGGTGTATAAGCGGAAATAGTTCTGGAACGTGATGCTGGCCAGCGTTTGGTTTTCTTTTTTGATTTCCACGCCCTCTTTGGCTTCCACCGCTTGGTGCAAACCGTCCGACCAGCGGCGGCCGTCCATCAGGCGGCCGGTGTGCTCATCGACAATCACGATTTCCAGCTCGCCCTCTTCGTTGGGCTTAATCACATAATGCTGGTCCAGATGGAACAGCGTGTGCGCACGCAATGCCGCCATCAAATGGTGCATCAGCACAATATTGTTGGTGTCGTATAAAGACTGGCCTTCTTGCAGCAGGCCGATTCGCGTCAGAATCTGCTCGGCGTGCTCGTGCCCTTGCTCGGACAAGGTAACCTGATGGTTTTTCTCGTCCACCCAGTAATCGCCTTCGCCCTCTTCGGTTTCCTGACGCACCAAATGCGCCGGCACTTGGTTCATGATTTTATAAAGCTCGATATTGTCGTCCGCCTGGCCGGAAATAATCAGCGGCGTGCGCGCTTCGTCAATCAGAATAGAGTCCACCTCATCGACCACGGCAAAGTTCAAATCGCGCTGCACTTTGCTGTACACGTCTTCCACCATGTTGTCGCGCAGATAATCGAAGCCGAATTCGTTGTTCGTGCCGTAGGTGATGTCGGCGGCATACGCCATTTGGCGTTCGGCGGGCATTTGGTTGCTCAAAATCACGCCCACGGTCAAATCCAAAAATTCATACAACGGACGCATGATGTTGGCATCGCGCTCCGCCAGATAATCGTTCACGGTAACGACGTGCACGCCCTTGCCCGACAGTGCGTTCAAATACACGGCCAGCGTAGCCACCAGCGTTTTGCCTTCGCCCGTGCGCATTTCGGCAATTTTGCCGTCGTTCAGCACCATGCCGCCAATCAGCTGCACGTCGAAATGGCGCATGCCCAACACGCGACGCGATGCTTCGCGGCACACGGCGAATGCTTCGGGCAATATGCTTTCCAATGTGGCACCGTTGGCAATTTTTTCTTTGAATTCTTTGGTTTTTTCACGCAATGCTTCGTCGGGCAGGGCTTTCATGCCCTCTTCCATGCCGTTGATTTTGGACACGATTTTTCGATATTGTTTGAGCAGGCGGTCGTTGCGGCTGCCGAAGATTTTTTTTGCAAGAGTGGTGAACATAATTTTCCTTGTGCCCTGTCAAGTTGGCAAAACGGGCGTGATTTTAACATAACGGCATGATAGATGCAGGCTGCCTGTGCATTTTGCAAGCATTCTCCTTGCCGAATTTTTTGATTTAACGTGTTTTTACAACAAACCACTTGAAGCATTGCCCCAAGTGGTCGATATTTCAACAGTTCAAAGCAGCCTGCACACGGTTTTTTAAAGTGCAGGCTGCTTTTTTTCACTCGAAAAGCAGCCTGCACCCTCCGTATCGGCCGAGATTAAACGCCGCGCAGCAATTCGTTCACGCTGGTTTTGCTGCGGGTTTGCGCGTCCACTTTTTTCACGATGACGGCGCAATACAGGCTGTGCGAACCGTCTTTCGCGGGCAGGCTGCCGGACACCACCACCGAACCGGCAGGCACGCGGCCGTAATGGGTTTCGCCGGTTTCGCGGTCGTAAATTTTGGTGGATTGGCCGATGTACACGCCCATGGAAATCACGCTGCCTTCTTCCACAATCACGCCTTCCACGATTTCGGAACGTGCGCCGATGAAGCAGTTGTCTTCAATAATGGTGGGGGCAGCCTGCAACGGTTCCAGCACGCCGCCGATGCCCACGCCGCCGCTCAAATGCACGTTTTTACCGATTTGCGCGCACGAACCCACGGTCGCCCAAGTGTCCACCATCGCGCCTTCGTCCACATACGCGCCGATGTTCACATAAGAAGGCATCAGCACCACGTTTTTGCCGACAAAGCTGCCGCGCCGCGCCACCGCTCCGGGCACGGCACGGAAACCCGCAGCCTGAAAATCCGCCTGCGTCCATTGCGCGAATTTGGTCGGCACTTTATCGAAAAACTGGTTCACGCCATCGCCCAACACCACGTTGTCCTGAATACGGAACGACAGCAGTACGGCTTTTTTCGCCCACTCGTTCACTTTCCATTGGCCCACGCCCAAGCGCTCGGCCACGCGCAGGCTGCCGTTGTCCAGCTGGCGCAGCGTTTCCAGCACGGCTTCCTTCACTTCGGGCGACACGGTTTGCGGCGTGATTTCGGCGCGGTTTTCAAAAGCGGTTTCGATAATGTTTTGCAATGACATGGATTTTCCTTTAATTTGACTGAATCGGTTTTGAAAGGGCGATTGTATCTCAAAAGGCAGCCTGCACCAAAAAATATGCAGGCTGCTTTGAAAAAGGCATACAATCCCCTTTTTCCACAACAAGGGTGCGATGATGAAAAAAATCCTGTTCGTCTGCCTGGGCAACATCTGCCGCTCGCCCATGGCCGAATACATCCTGCGCGACATGGCGCAAAAGCGCGGCATTGCCGTGAACGTGGCCAGCGCGGGCACTTCCGGCTGGCACGACGGCGAATACATGCACTGCGGCACGGCGGAAATTTTGGACGGCCTGTCGATTGAATCGCGCGATTTCCGCAGCCGCAAAATACCGGCCGACGCATTGCAGTATTACGATTACGTCATTGTGATGGACGACAGCAACCTGCGTGATGTGCAGGCTGCTTTGGGCAACGACAAACGCATTTTCAAAATCACCGACCTGCTCGGCGAAGGCAGCCTGCACGACCACGTGCCCGACCCTTGGTACACCGGCAACTTTGTCGAAACGCGCGAAATCATCAGCGCGTGCTGCCGCGAACTGCTCGATCGAATCTCCGACCAACGCCTTTAAAACAACACCGAAAGCCGCCATGCACGCCGCCCTTTTACGCCAACAACTCGCCGCCTTCCTCTCGCCCGCCGAATTGCCCGACGACGACACCCCCTTCCTGCTTGACCAGCGCAAACGCTACACCAGCACCGATTGCGTCGTCGTGCAGCCTGCCAGCGTGGAAAACGTGCAGAAAACCGTCCGTTTCTGCGCACAGCACCGCATCGCCATCACACCGCAGGGCGGCAATACCGGGCTGGTTGGCGGCAGCGTGGCGCACGGCGGCATCGTCCTAAACCTGGGCAAGCTCAACCGAATCCGCCACATCAGCCTTGCCGACAACGCCATCACCGTCGATGCAGGCTGCATTTTGCAGAACGTCCAAACCGCCGCCGCCGAACACGGCCGCTTTTTCCCGCTCAGCCTAGCCAGCGAAGGCAGCTGCCAAATCGGCGGCAACATCGCCTGCAACGCAGGCGGCCTGAACGTGCTGCGCTACGGCACTATGCGCGATTTGGTGCTGGGGCTGGAAGTGGTGCTGCCAAACGGCGAACTCGTCTCCCACCTGCACCCGCTGCACAAAAACACCACCGGCTACGAACTCAAACACCTGTTCATCGGCAGCGAAGGCACGCTCGGCATCATCACCGGCGCCACGCTCAAACTCTTCGCCCCGCCGCAAACCACCGAAACTGCATGGGTCGGGCTGGACAACGTGCAGGCTGCCATCTCGCTGCTTTCCAACATCAAAAACCATTTTGCCGAACGCCTGTGCAGCTTCGAACTCGTCAGCCGCTTCGCCCTCCAACTTTCCGCCGCGCACAGCCGCCTTGCCGAACCGCTGAATGCCGAATGGCACATCCTGCTGGAACTGACCGACAGCCTGCCGCGCCACGACCTGCAAGACGAATTGGCCGAATTTCTCTGCCAAAACGGCGGCGAACACAGCATCATCGCCCAAAGCGACCAACAACGGCGCGATTTATGGACCCTGCGCGAAAACATCTCCGCCGCCCAACGCACGCTCGGCACCAGCATCAAACACGACATCGCCGTCCCCATTGCCCGCACCGCCGCGTTTATCGAACAATGCAGTCGCGATTTGACCGCGCAACATCCCGACATCCAACTGGTCGTCTTCGGGCATCTGGGCGACGGCAGCCTGCACTACAACACCTTTTTCCCCAACGAATTGGGCGACAGCGTGTACCGCCGCGAAGAAGCCGTCAATGCGACCGTGTACCGCCATGTGCTGCACCACCACGGCACCATCGCCGCCGAACACGGCATCGGCACACTGAAAAAAAGCTGGCTGCCGCAAGTGCGCACCGCCGACGAAATCGCCCTGATGCGCGCCATCAAATCACAGCTCGATCCGAACCATTTATTCAATCCAAACAAGCTGCTGCCCGATTAACGCGAAATTTGCTTGACGAAAAAACAAATTTTCCCTATAGTGCTCCCTTTCAACGTGATGACGAATCGGCGAATTAGCTCAGTCGGTTAGAGCAGAGGAATCATAATCCTTGTGTCCGGGGTTCGAGTCCCTGATTCGCCACCAAATTTCGGGGGTATAGCTCAGTTGGTAGAGCGCTTGCATGGCATGCAAGAGGTCAGCGGTTCGATCCCGCTTACCTCCACCAGTTTCCAAAGGTTTGGCTTTTTTTTGCCAAACCTTTTTTTGCTTTGCGCCGCCCTGCATATTCAACATTTCAGGCATCATATACTACAAAGCAAAGCTGCCAAGCCATTGTGCAAAACTCAGCCGTACTTAGAACTGCATTTATATACCCTTACATATTTTCTTGAATTTTAACTGGTATGGTTGATTGAATTGCACCATAATCCAATTCCACACTTTATAACCACACACCAAGGAGAACATCATGAGTTGGATTGCAGCAATTATTGTTGGCGCGATTATTGGTTTAATCGCCGAAAAAATAATGAAAAGCGATATGGGGTTACTGATGAATATCGTCATCGGTATTATCGGTTCATCCCTTGGCCGCTGGCTGTTCGGAGACATATTGGGAATCGGTTCAGCATATGCCGCCGGCAGCTTTAATTTTGCCGGTTTGTTGTTTGGCGTATTAGGGGCTGCCGTATTGATTGTTATACTTCGCTCCCTGAATATTATGAAAAAATAAGATGTTTATCAGTCAGATAGATTAAGCATCCGTTCACACACAACTAAAAGCAGCCTGCACTTTGAAAATGGAAGTGCAGGCTGCTTTTTTCGGTTCAAAGCTTAAAACGTATAACCCGTTTGCAATTCCTCGTCGCCCACCAGTTCCAACAGCAGGACATAGAGCGGTGCCAATTCGGTGTAGCGGCGGGTGGTGCGGCGCAGGTAATTCAAAAAACGCGGGATTTCGGGGCGGTATTTGTCTTTACCGTCGCGATACCACAGCCGCGCGAAAATGCCGGCCACTTTCAAATGCCGCTGAACACCCATCCATTCGTACCAGCGGTAGAACGTATCGAACTCTGCCGGCACGGGCAATCCGGCGGCGCGTGCCTTTTCCCAGTAGCGAATTACAATATCCAGCGTAAATTCTTCGTCCCATTCGATAAACGCATCGCGCGTCAGCGACACCAAATCGTAGGTTATCGGGCCGTACAGCGCGTCTTGGAAGTCCAGCACGCCGGGGCGGCCGCGGGTCAGCATCAGGTTGCGGACGATAAAGTCGCGGTGTACGAACACTTTCGGCTGCTCGACAATCGCGTCCAACAGCGTTTCCGTGCCTTGCTGCCACAGGCGGCGTTGGGCGAAATTCAGCGTTTTGCCCAATTCTTTGCTCACGAACCATTCGGGGAACAAATTCATTTCGCGCAGCAGGAGTTCGCGGCTGTATTCTTCCAGGCAGCCTGCACGGCTGACTTGCTGCAACACAATCAGTTCGTCCACCGCTTCCAGCAGCAGGGCTTTGTGGGCATCGGGCGACGGGTCGTGCTGCATGGCTTTGAGGTATTGGACATCGCCCAAATCGTTCAGCACCATAAAGCCCTGTTCGGGGCTGTGGTGCAGAATTTGTGGCACGTTGAGCATTTGGAACAGCTGCTGCACGCGCACATAAGGTGCAGTCTGCATTTTTTCGGGCGGCGCATCCATGCAGATAACGCTGCCGCCGTCGGCGAACACGGCGCGGAAATAGCGGCGGAAATCCGCATCGGCGGCGGCAAAGGCCAGCTCGAAAGATTGGTTCGGATAACATTGGGCCAGCCAGTTTTTTAGTTCGGTTTGGCGTTGCATGATGTGAATACTCTGTTTTTCGGTTAAAATAGCCGTCATTTTAACGTTAAGCACGGTTGTTCGTCAGCAGAATTATCGCTACGGGCAGCAACACACAGGGGCAGATTTTGACGCGTTTATTTGTTTGCAAACCTTTGGTGGTTTTATTAGGGATTGCTTTTTCCGGCTCGGCATGGGCGGCGGACAGCTGGTCGTCCGGCCGTTTGTGCCGCGCGCCGTCTGCCGCCCACGCTGCCCCAACCGATACGCAGACCGACAAGGACGACACGCCCCTGCCCGCCGGTGCAACGCGCATCACCGCCGACAAAGCCGCCGGCCAAACGCACACGCGCCACCGTGCCGAAGGCAACGTGCTGGTGGAGCGCAATGACGAAACGCTGAAAGCAGACTGGGTGGATTACCGTCCGCAGCAAGACACCGTGCAGGCGGGCGACCACTTCGTGCTAACGCGCGGCGACGGCGCCCAAGTACAAGGTGAGCGGCTGGATTATGATTTGGCACAAAAATCGGGCAATGCCGAGCAAGTGGAATTTGCCGCCGAACAAGACGGCCGCCGTTTGCAAGGCGTCGGAAGCAGCCTGCACATGGAAAACGACCAGCGCTACACCATGCGCGATGTGAAATTCAACACCTGCGGCGAAGGCGACACCTCCTGGTATGTGCAGGCTGCCGAACTGAAAGCCGACCGCGAAACCGGCATCGGCGTGGCACGTCATGCGCGGCTGGTTTTCGCCGGCGTGCCGATTCTGTACACCCCGTGGGCAGACTTCCCGCTCAACGGCAACCGTAAAAGCGGCTTCCTGATGCCGTATGTATCGTTCGGCTCAAACGGCGCCACCCTCAAACTGCCCTATTATTTCAACCTCGCCCCCAATTACGACGCCACCTTCACCCCCGGCGTGATTTCGCGGCGCGGTGTGCAGCTTTCCGGCGAATTCCGCTATCTGCAACCCAAATATCAAGGCAGCCTGCAAGCCGCCTATATGCCGTATGACAACGCCTCGCGCCACAACCACCGCTACGAAATCCAGTTGCGCCACCAACACCGTTTCACACCGCAGATTACCGGCGGCATCCACTTCAACCAAGTGTCCGATGACGACTACTACCGCGATTTCTACGGCCGCAACGACATCGCCGAAAACGTCAATTTGAACCGCAGCTTATGGCTGAATTACACCGGCAGCGCATGGGGCGGCAATGTGCAGGCTGCTTTTTTGGTCCGCAAATACCAAACGCTGGCCGACAGCAACGGCTACCGCTCCACACCATACGCCCTCATGCCGCACCTCTCGCTCGACTGGCAGCGGCATTGGCGCAACGCAACGCTGAACTGGAAAAACCAGCTTACCCGTTTTGAAAGTGACCGCGCACAAAACGGCATGCGTCTGGTGATGTATCCAAGCATCCAATGGGATTTCTCCACCCTTTGGGGCTACATCCGCCCGAAAATCGGCGTACACGCCACGCAATACTGGCTCAACCGCTGGCAGGGCAATCCGCGCCAATCCGTGAACCGCGTGCTGCCCATCGCCAACATCGACACCGGACTGACCTTCGAACGCGAGCGCACCTGGTTTCAAACACCGCTGATTCAAACCCTTGAACCGCGCCTGTTTTACAACTACATCCCCAGCCGCCGCCAAAACCACCTGCCCAATTTTGATTCGTCGGAAAACTCGTTCAGCTACGAGCAACTGTTCCGCGAAAACCTTTATTCGGGCAGCGACCGCATCAACGCCGCCAACAGCGTTTCACTGGGCGTGCAAAGCCGCATACTCCATGCCGACACGGGCTCGGAAATCTTCCGTGCCGGCATCGGGCAGAAATTCTACCTTTCGCGCGACGACGTCCTGTTGGACGGCAGCACCGGCACCCGCGCCCGCCACCGCAGCGACATCGCCCTGTTCGCCGGCGGGCAAATCGCCCCGAACTGGTTTGCCGACACGCAATACCACTGGAACGCCAACCAGAAAAATACCGAGCGCTTCGACATCGGTGTGCGCTACAATCCCGAACCGGGCAAAATCCTGAGCGCGCGTTACAAATACAACCGCAACACGGAAATTTACGCCGGCTTTTTCGGCAAGCTGCAACACATCGACTTGGCGGCGCAATATCCCATCAACCAGAACCTATACGCCGTCGGCCGCCTGAATTACAGCATCAGCCCGTGGGTGGCGTTGGAACAAACACTGGGATTGGAATATAAAAACCCCTGCGGCTGCTGGAGCGTGAGCTTTGTCGGACAACGTTATGTGGACGGCATCAGCAACGGCAGAAGCAGCCACAAATCCGCCGTTTTCCTGACCCTGCAACTGAAAAATTTAAGCAATATTGGCAACAACCCCTATGAACAGCTTCGTCTCGGCATTCCGGGATACAGCAAAACCAATGAGGTATTTACCCGATGAAACCTATCCGTACCCTTGCCGCCGCCGTTTTGGTCGGCTTGAGCCTTCAGACCGCCGGCGCGGCCGAAATCAAACCGCTCAACAGCATCGCCATCGAGATTAACTCGTCCATCATCACCTATCGCGACATCGAACGCGTGGTGCGCGAATTCAAAAGCCGGCCGGGCAACAAAGACATTCCCGAAGCGCAGCTGGTGCAGGCGGCCAAAAACACTTTGGTCGAACGCGCCCTGCTGGCCGATGCCGCGCGCGCACAAGATTTGAAAGCCACCCCCGCCGGCATTGATGCGGAACTCGAACGCCGCGCCGCCGCAGGCAAAACCACCGTGCAGAATATCTACGCGCAGGCTGCCGCATTGGGCTACACGCGCGAAGCCTACCGCACGGAAGTGGCCAAAGATTTGCTGATTACCTATATGCTGCAAAACCTGAACAGCAACATCAAAATCACCGACGACCAAGTGCAGGCTGCTTTGAACGAGCTGCAAGCCAAAGGCCAAGCACCCGCCGGCGAACCCTACACCGTCTATACCATCCGCCGCGTGATTCTGAACGCCGCCAACCAGCAGAATATGCCTGCCGTCGGCCAGCGTATGCAGCAAATCGCCACCGCCATCGCCCAAGGCAGCGACTTCGGCGCCATTGCCCAACGTTATTCGCAGGAAGTGCAGGCTGCCAACCAAGGCCTGCACGACAACATCAGCGACATGATGCTGCCCGAAAACGTCGAAGCTGCCCTGCACCAGCTGCAACCCGGCCAAATCACGCCGCCGCTGCGCGCAGGCAACAGCTGGCAAATCGTGCAACTCATCGGTGCGCGCACCGAAAACGACCCTGCCAAAATGCAGCGGGAAGCCGTGCGCAGAATGTTGGTCCGCCAAGCCCAAGAACGCAACCAGGCGCAATTCATGGCGCAATTACAGCAAATGGCCGTGGTGCGCGAATATTGACCAAACACGGTTTAAACGCATAAAAAGCAGCCTGCACTTCAAATTCCCGAAGTGCAGGCTGCTTTTTGATCTCCGCCTTCATACCGCCATTCCTTGCCACATCCCCAAAACCCCTATACCATTCAATCCACTAACCATCAACACGGCCGAACCCCATGCCCGCATCCCTCCCCTTCTCCCCCGCCGAACTCTGGCAAATGCTGCTTACGCATTTATGGCTTTCCGGACTGGCTTTGCTCGCGGCAGTGGCGATTGCCGTGCCTGCCGCCGTGTTGTTTGCGCGCAGGCGGCGGGCAGCGGAAGCGGTATTGCAGTTCACCAATATATTGCAAACCATCCCGTCTTTGGCGCTGCTGGGCTTGCTGATTCCGTTTGTCGGCATCGGTTCGCCACCCGTCTTGATTGCGCTCACGCTATACGCGCTGTTGCCGATTTTTCAAAATACCT
>ERZ773008.88-NODE-88-length-60344-cov-4.377814_pt1 | contig 60344 bp, 50 predicted proteins | sample MGYA00580664_ERZ773008 | MGnify/ENA primary metagenome ERZ773008 (study PRJEB29015, sample SAMEA2738016) | human oral metagenome | biome: human oral; feature: human-associated habitat; material: dental | place: China | collected 2048 ...
ATCCGCGAAGGCGGCCGCACGGTGGGCGCTGGCGTGGTGGCAAAAATTATCGAGTGATATTTGTTGCAGGGGTATAGCTCAACTGGCAGAGCGTCGGTCTCCAAAACCGAAGGTTGGGGGTTCGATTCCCTCTGCCCCTGCCATATTTAGGCGATTAAGAGCCCGCCCTCGTGGTGGGCTTGCGTGTCTGAAGAACACTCTTTCTGGCGCCTAGATGCGTCGTTTGTATGTCAAGCACTCAAGTCGAAACGGTTAGCTCTAGCGCAGACAAGATAAAGGCTGTCGCTGCTGTCTTGTTGATAGTGATAGGGCTGGCAGCCTATTATCTATTGGCTCCAAAAGGCGTAATGTTCCAATGGAGCGGCTTGGCTGGCTCCCTTGTCTTGGCTTTTGTCATCTTTTTGTGGTCGGAGTCTGGTCGGAGTCTGATTGGTTTTGGGCGGGATTCTTGGCGAGAGGTCAGAAAAGTTGTTTGGCCAACACGCAGGGAAGCGATACAGACAACCGTTTTCGTCTTTGTTTTCTCTGTGACGCTGGCTCTGTTTCTGTGGTTCACAGATAAGACCATTGAGTGGGTAATGTATGACTTGATCCTGGGTTGGAAAAAGTAATGACGAACATTCCAGAAAATGCTAATCCAGATCTAAAGTGGTACGTGGTCCATGCTTATTCCGGCATGGAAAAGGCTGTTGAGCGCAATATTGTTGAACGAGTGCAGCGCGCTGGCATGCAAGGTAAATTTGGACGCATTCTTGTTCCCACAGAAGAAGTGGTTGAGGTGAAGAATGGCGTCAAACGTACGACTGAGCGCAAATTCTTTCCGGGCTATGTGCTGGTTGAAATGGTCATGGATGATGATACTTGGCATTTAGTCAAGCACACGAGCAAGGTCACTGGATTTGTGGGTGGCGCACGTAATCGGCCTGCGCCCATTTCAGAAGACGACGTCATGAAAATCGTCAATCAAATGCAAGAGGGCTCTGATAGGCCCAAGCATAAGGTTGAATTTGATGTTGGAGAATACGTTCGTGTTAAAGAAGGGCCTTTTGCTGATTTCAATGGCACTGTCGAAGAGGTGAACTACGAAAAGACCAAGTTGCGCGTATTGGTTACAATCTTTGGGCGCGCAACTCCTGTTGAGCTTGAGTTTGGTCAGGTGGAAAAGACCTGATTGTGTTTTGCGTTTTCGCACCCGGCGCAGTCATTAATAAAACGGGTCGTTTCGTTCGGGGAGTCTGCGCGGCAGACGTTGGTACCCGTTAGGAGAACCAAGCATGGCGAAAAAAATCGTCGGCTTTATTAAGTTACAAGTTCCAGCTGGCAAAGCCAATCCTTCACCGCCTATTGGTCCTGCTTTGGGGCAGCGCGGTCTCAATATCATGGAGTTCTGCAAGGCGTTTAATGCCCAGACCCAAGGTGTTGAACCGGGCTTGCCACTTCCAGTGGTCATTACGGCGTTTGCCGATAAAAGCTTTACTTTCATTATCAAAACGCCTCCGGCGACGACTTTGATTAAAAAGGCTATTAAGTTGGATAAGGGTTCCAGTAAGCCTCATACGGATAAGGTGGGTAAGATTACGCGTGCCCAGCTTGAGGAAATCGCCAAAACCAAGTTGAAAGACATGACAGCGGCTGATCTGGATGCGGCTGTTCGCACAATTGCAGGATCGGCTCGTTCCATGGGCGTGACGGTGGAGGGTGTGTAAATGGCCAAGCTGACCAAGAAACAAAAAGCCCTGCTGGGGAAGGTGGACTCTACCAAGCTGTATGCATTGACAGATGCATTGGCACTGGTAAAGGAATGTGCCATCGCGAAATTTGATGAATCCATTGATGTCGCTGTGCAGCTGGGCGTTGATGCCAAGAAATCGGATCAGGTTGTACGCGGTGCAGTCGTGCTGCCGAATGGCACGGGTAAGACCACGCGGGTAGCCGTGTTCGCGCAAGGCGCCAAAGCCGAAGAAGCTAAGGCGGCAGGTGCTGATGTTGTCGGCATGGATGATCTGGCGGCACGAGTCAAAACTGGCGATATGCCTTTTGATGTGGTGATTGCTGCGCCAGATGCTATGCGTGTAGTGGGCACGCTGGGTCAGATTCTCGGCCCTCGCGGTTTGATGCCGAACCCGAAGGTAGGCACCGTCACGCCTGATGTGGCAACGGCAGTCAAAAATGCTAAGGCAGGCCAGATTCAATTCCGCGTAGATAAGGCGGGGATTATTCATGGAACGATTGGCCGCCGTTCATTTGAAGCAGACAAGTTGGAAGGCAATCTGCTTGCGCTAATCGAGGCTCTGAACAAGGCCAAGCCTGCGACCAGCAAAGGGCAATATCTACGCAAGGTGGCGGTGTCAAGCACGATGGGTATTGGTGTTCGCGTGGACACTCAAAGCCTGGCTGCTCGCTAAGGATGGCATGAGTTTCAGTCGCGCAGATGATTTTGCGTGACTGAGTGGTGGGCCGCTACTTTAGCCTTAGTTAAAGGTTAATAGGCGGGTCATCCAAGACCGCTGGTGCAGGACTTTTTCCTGCTTAATGAGTGCTTTTTTTGGGTGCAGCCAGCGTAGATGGCGATCCCGCTGCAAGGTTATGATTTGGATTATTTAGTTGTGTCCAGTCAATAACGAACAGTTGGTCGCTGCATGAAGAGTGCATTTGATGCGGTTTATATTTTGTGAGCTGCAAAAGATGCTATTAAAAGGAGTAGACCTTGAGTCTGAATCGCAGTGAGAAAGAAGCGGTCATTTCCGAAGTGACCGGCCTTGCCGCAAAAGCTCAAACGCTCGTGATGGCGGAATACCGTGGCGTTACGGTCGAAGGCATGAACAAACTGCGCTTCAGTGCACGCAGTGCAGGCGTAAATCTCAGTGTATTGAAAAATACGCTGGCTCGCCGTGCTGTAGCTGGAAGCGCATTTGAAGTGGCCGTCGACCAGATGACCGGACCGCTCATCTATGGCTTTTCCGAGGATGCCGTTGCCGCCGCCAAAGTGGTGGCTGATTTCGCCAAAACCAATGACAAACTTGTCATTCGCGGAGGCGTCTATGGAGGCAAGGCCCTGGATGCCGAGGGGGTGAAACAGCTGGCCAGCATTCCATCCAAGGAAGTGTTGCTGGCGCAACTTTGCGGTTTGCTGATGTCGCCCATATCCCGTACTGCTGTTGTGCTGGGAGCCTTGGCTGCTCAAAAAGGCGAAGGCGAACCGGCGGCTGCCGAATAAAGTGAGCAGCTTTTCATATCAACCAACTTGTTTTAGGAAACCAAAATGGCATTTGATAAAGACGCATTTCTGACCGCACTGGATAGCATGACGGTCATGGAACTCAATGATTTGGTGAAAGCCATTGAAGAAAAATTCGGTGTGAGCGCGGCGGCGATGGCTGCGCCTGCTGCCGCGACTAGCGGCGCCGCTGGCGGCGCCGCTGCCGAAGAAAAGACCGAATTCAACCTGGTGCTGGCCGAAGCGGGTGGCAACAAGGTGGCCGTCATCAAGGCCGTGCGTGAAATTACGGGCTTGGGTCTTAAAGAAGCCAAGGACTTGGTGGATGGCGCTCCCAAGCCCATCAAGGAAGGCATGCCCAAGGCCGATGCCGAAGCCGCCAAGAAAAAGCTGGAAGAAGCTGGCGCCAAGGCCGAACTCAAGTGATCCACGCAGCTTCCGGCCTATGCAAAGCATGGCTTTCAAAGGGCCGGAAGCGAAATGGCAAGGCTGGTTTTGCGACCAGCCTTTTTGCGTTTCAGATTGCACTTGAAAGCTTCCGTGTTGAGCAGGAGCTTTCAAGTGTCTTCTGACTTCCGACTAAGAAGATCCTTGGTTCGGGCTGCGTGCAATGCGCAGCCGTCTGCCATTGGTTGGTAGAGGCCAGCCGCCAAGCTGCTGCTTGCGCAAACCAGCGTTCCGCGCTGATTTGCGCAAGCAGCGTGAACAGTCGCCAGACATCCTGCCCCGATCACCGCCCGGAGATTTCATGGCCTACACATTCACAGAGCGCAAACGCATTCGCAAGAGCTTTGGCACACGCGAAAGCGTACTAAAAATTCCTTATTTGCTACAAATGCAAAAAGATGCCTATACGGCTTTTTTGCAGGCAGATACGCCCCCGAAGAAGCGCACGCATGAAGGCCTGCAGGCGGCATTCGAGTCGGCTTTTCCCATCATCTCGCACAACGGCTTTGTCGAGATGAAATTCATTGAATACAACCTGGCCAAGCCCACGTTTGACGTGCGTGAATGCCAAACGCGTGGTCTGACCTACGCTTCCGCAGTGCGCGCGCGCGTGCAGCTCATTATTTACGACCGCGAGTCCTCGACCGCCCAGAACAAGGTAGTCAAGGAAGTCAAGGAGCAAGAGGTTTACATGGGCGAAGTGCCCCTGATGACAGACAAAGGCTCATTCATCGTCAATGGCACGGAACGCGTCATCGTTTCTCAGCTGCATCGCAGCCCCGGCGTATTTTTCGAGCACGACAAGGGCAAAACGCACAGTTCCGGCAAGCTGCTGTTTTCCGCCCGCATCATCCCTTATCGCGGCTCCTGGCTGGATTTTGAGTTCGATCCGAAAGATATTCTGTTTTTCCGGGTGGACCGCCGCCGCAAAATGCCTGTGACGATCCTGCTCAAGGCCATAGGCATGAGTCCGGAGCAGATCCTGGCGTATTTCTTCGTCAACGACAGTTTCCGCCTGATGGACAGTGGCGCACAAATGGAATTTGTGGCCAGCCGCTTCAAGGGCGAAGTGGCGCGGTTCGACATCACAGACAAGACAGGCAAGGTCGTCGTTGCCAAGGACAAGCGTGTGACCGCCCGGCACGCGCGCGAGCTGGAGCAGTCTGGCACCACGCACATCAGCGTGCCGGAAGAATTCTTGCTGGGCCGCGTCCTGTCCAAGGATCTCGTGGATGGCGACACGGGCGAAGTCATTGCCAAGGCCAATGACGAGCTGACGGAAGCCTTGCTGGCCAAGCTGCGTGAAGCAGGCGTGCAGGACATCCAGTGCATTTACACCAACGAGCTGGATCAGGGCGCCTACATCTCGCAAACCCTGCGCACCGACGAAACGGCGGACGAGCTGGCCGCGCGCATTGCCATCTACCGCATGATGCGCCCCGGCGAGCCGCCAACCGAAGATGCGGTGCAGGCCCTGTTCCAGCGCCTCTTTTACAACCCCGACACCTACGATCTCTCCCGCGTGGGACGCATGAAGTTCAACGCCAAGGTTGGCCGCGAAGATTCCACCGGCCCCATGGTGCTGACCAATGAAGACATTCTGGATGTCGTGAAGATCCTGGTTGAGCTGCGCAATGGACGCGGCGAGGTGGACGATATCGATCACCTGGGCAACCGCCGCGTGCGCTGCGTGGGTGAATTGGCCGAAAACCAGTACCGCACGGGCTTGGCCCGCATCGAGAAGGCTGTGAAAGAGCGTCTCGGCCAGGCCGAGCAAGAGCCGCTGATGCCGCATGACCTCATCAACAGCAAGCCGATTTCGGCAGCGCTGAAAGAGTTCTTCGGCGCTTCGCAGCTGTCGCAGTTCATGGACCAGACGAACCCGCTGGCCGAAATCACGCACAAGCGCCGTGTTTCAGCTCTGGGGCCGGGCGGCCTGACGCGCGAGCGCGCGGGCTTCGAAGTGCGCGACGTGCACGTGACCCACTATGGCCGCGTGTGCCCGATCGAAACGCCAGAAGGCCCGAACATCGGCCTCATCAATTCGCTGGCCCTGTACGCGCGCCTGAACGAATACGGCTTCATCGAAACGCCCTACCGCCGCGTGGTGGATGGCAAGGTCACGAACGACATTGACTACCTCTCCGCCATTGAGGAAGGCAAATACGTCATTGCCCAGGCCAATGCCACGCTGGACGAAAAAGGCCGCCTGACCGATGAGCTGGTTTCCGCCCGCGAAAACGGCGATTCCGTGCTGGTGAACGCCGATCGCGTGCAGTACATGGACGTGTCGCCTGCGCAAATCGTTTCCGTGGCCGCTTCGCTGGTGCCCTTCCTGGAGCACGACGACGCCAACCGCGCCCTGATGGGCGCCAACATGTCGCGGCAGGCCGTGCCCGTGCTGCGGCCCGAAAAGCCGCTGGTGGGCACCGGCATCGAGCGTGTGGCCGCCGTGGACTCCGGCACCGTCGTCACAGCCCGCCGTGGCGGCGTGGTGGAGTACGTTGACGCCACCCGCATCGTCATCCGCGTGAACGATGCCGAAGCCGTGGCTGGCGAAGTGGGCGTGGACATCTACAACCTCATCAAGTACCAGCGCAGCAACCAGAACACCAACATCAGCCAGCGCCCCATCGTCAAGCGCGGCGACAAGCTGGCCAAGGGCGACGTGATCGCCGATGGCGCTTCCACCGACCTGGGCGAAATCGCCATCGGCCAGAACATGCTGATTGCCTTCATGCCCTGGAACGGCTACAACTACGAAGACTCGATCCTGATCTCCGAGAAAGTGGTGGCCGATGACCGCTACACCAGCATTCACATTGAAGAGCTGGTGGTCATGGCGCGCGACACCAAGCTGGGGCCGGAAGAAATCACGCGCGACATTCCCAACCTGAGCGAGCAGCAGCTGGGCCGCCTGGACGAGTCCGGCATCATCTATGTGGGCGCCGAAGTGCAGCCTGGCGACACGCTCGTCGGCAAGGTCACGCCCAAGGGCGAAACCACGCTCACGCCGGAAGAAAAACTGCTGCGCGCCATCTTCGGCGAGAAAGCCAGCGACGTGAAAGACACCTCGCTGCGCGTTGATCAAGGCTCCAGCGGCACCGTGATTGACGTGCAGGTCTTCACCCGCGAAGGCATCCAGCGCGACAAGCGCGCCCAGCAGATCATTGATGACGAACTCAAGCGCTACCGGCTGGATTTGAACGATCAGCTCCGCATCGTGGAAGCCGACGCGTTCGACCGCATCGAGAAACTGCTGAACGGCAAGATCGCCAACGGCGGCCCCAACCACATCGCCAAAGGCGCGAAGATCGACAAGGACTACCTCAAGTCAGTGGATAAATACCACTGGTTCGACATCCGTCCGGCCGATGACGATGTGGCCGCGCAGCTGGAAAGCATCAAGGCTTCCATTGAGCAGCAGCGCCACGTGTTTGACTTGGCCTTTGAAGAAAAGCGCAAGAAGCTCACCCAGGGCGACGAGCTGCCTCCTGGCGTGCTCAAAATGGTCAAGGTCTATCTGGCCGTCAAGCGCCATTTGCAGCCGGGCGACAAGATGGCCGGCCGCCACGGCAACAAGGGCGTGGTCTCCAAGATCACGCCAGTGGAAGACATGCCCTACATGGCCGACGGCACGCCCGTGGACATCGTGCTCAACCCGCTGGGCGTGCCCTCGCGCATGAACATCGGGCAGGTGCTGGAGGTTCATTTGGGCTGGGCGGGCAAGGGCATCGGCCAGCGCATTGGCGACATGCTCAAGCGCGAAGCCAATCTGGCCGAAATCCGCGCTTTCCTGGAGCAGGTCTACAACACCACGGGCCACAAGGAAGAGATCCACAAACTCTCCGACAAGGACGTGCGCGCCATGGCGCAGGAGCTGACCTCCGGCATGCCCTTCGCCACCCCCGTGTTCGACGGCGCCACGGAGCAGGAAATCCTGGGCATGCTCAAGATCGCCTACCCCGACGACATCGCCCAGGCCAAGGGTCTGACGCCCACGCGCACCCAGGCGCAGCTGTATGACGGCCGCACGGGCGACCCCTTCGAGCGCAAGACCACCGTGGGCTACATGCACTACCTCAAGCTCCACCACCTGGTGGACGACAAGATGCACGCCCGCTCCACCGGCCCCTACTCGCTGGTCACGCAGCAGCCGCTGGGCGGCAAGGCGCAGTTTGGCGGCCAGCGCTTTGGCGAGATGGAAGTGTGGGCGCTGGAAGCCTATGGCGCTTCCTACACCCTGCAAGAGATGCTCACCGTCAAGTCTGACGACGTGCAGGGCCGCACCAAGGTGTACGAGTCCATCGTCAAGGGCGAGCACGCCATCGACGCCGGCATGCCCGAGTCCTTCAACGTGCTGGTCAAGGAAATCCGCTCGCTGGGTCTGGATATCGAACTGGAGCGCACCTGAAGCCGCGCCCGGCCCTGCCCGCCGCCGCATCCATGAAACGCCTTTCTATGCGCCACTGGCCGCAGTTTTCAGAGCCAAATCGGCCGCAAGTCCTAGTGGAATGGGCGCGGGCAGCTATCAAATTTGAAGCAATTGGGGAAACAGTCACATGAAATCCTTGCTCGATCTGTTCAAGCAATTCACGCCGGATGAGCACTTTGACGCCATCCGCATCGGCCTGGCCTCGCCCGAAAAGATCCGCTCCTGGTCTTTTGGCGAAGTCAAGAAGCCCGAAACCATCAACTACCGCACCTTCAAGCCGGAGCGCGACGGCCTGTTTTGCGCCAAGATCTTCGGCCCCATCAAGGACTACGAATGCCTGTGCGGCAAGTACAAGCGCCTCAAGCATCGCGGCGTCATCTGCGAAAAGTGCGGCGTGGAAGTCACGCAGACCAAGGTGCGCCGCGAGCGCATGGGCCACATTGACCTGGCCGCGCCCTGCGCCCACATCTGGTTCCTCAAGTCCCTGCCCAGCCGCCTGGGCATGGTGCTGGACATGACGCTGCGCGACATCGAGCGCGTGCTGTATTTCGAAGCCTACGTCGTCACCGACCCCGGCATGACCCCGCTGAAGAAGTACAGCATCCTCACCGAAGACGACTACGACGCCAAGTACAAGGAATACGGCGACGAGTTCACCGCCCGCATGGGTGCCGAGGGCATCAAGGAACTGCTGGAAAACATTGATCTGGAAGCCGAAATCGAGAAGCTGCGCGGCGACCTCACCGGCTCCGAAGTCAAGATCAAGAAAAACACCAAGCGCCTGAAAGTGCTGGAGGCCTTCCGCAAATCCGGCATCAAGCCCGAATGGATGGTGCTGGAAGTGCTGCCCGTGCTCCCGCCCGACCTGCGCCCGCTGGTGCCGCTGGATGGCGGCCGTTTTGCCACGAGCGACCTGAACGACCTCTACCGCCGCGTCATCAACCGCAACAGCCGCCTGCGCCGCCTGCTGGAGCTGAAAGCGCCTGAAATCATCGCCCGCAACGAAAAGCGCATGCTGCAAGAAGCCGTGGACAGCCTGCTGGACAACGGCCGCCGTGGCAAGGCCATGACCGGCGCCAACAAGCGCGCCCTGAAGTCGCTGGCCGACATGATCAAGGGCAAGAGCGGACGCTTCCGCCAGAACCTGCTGGGCAAGCGCGTGGACTACTCCGGCCGCTCGGTCATTACCGTCGGCCCCACGCTCAAGCTGCACCAGTGCGGCCTGCCCAAGCTGATGGCGCTCGAACTCTTCAAGCCCTTCATCTTCGCCCGGCTGGAACAGATGGGCATCGCCACCACCATCAAGGCCGCCAAGAAGGAAGTGGAAGCCGGCACCCCCGTGGTGTGGGACATTCTGGAAGAAGTCATCACCGAGCACCCCGTGCTGCTCAACCGCGCGCCCACGTTGCACCGGCTGGGCATCCAGGCGTTCGAGCCGATCCTGATTGAAGGCAAGGCCATCCAGCTGCACCCGCTGGTCTGCGCCGCCTTCAACGCCGACTTTGACGGCGACCAGATGGCCGTTCACGTGCCCCTGAGCGTGGAAGCGCAGATGGAAGCGCGCACGCTCATGCTGGCCTCCAACAACGTGCTCTTCCCCGCTTCCGGCGAGCCTTCCATCGTGCCCTCACAAGACATGGTGCTGGGCCTGTACTCCGCCACGCGCGAAAAAATCAACGGCAAGGGCGAAGGCCTGGTGTTCGCCGATGTAGGCGAAGTGCAACGCGCGCTGGACGCGGGCGAAGTGGAGCTGACTTCCAAAGTCACCGTGCGCCTGACCGAATGGACCAAGAACAAGGCCACGGGCGACCTCGCCCCCTCCACCCGCCTGGTGGACACCACCGTGGGCCGCGCCCTGCTGTCGGAAATCCTGCCCAAGGGCCTGCCCTTCGCCCTGCTGAACAAGGCGCTGAAGAAAAAGGAAATCTCCCGCCTCATCAACGCCTCCTTCCGCAAATGCGGCCTCAAGGACACCGTCGTCATGGCCGACAAGCTCTTGCAAAACGGCTTCCGGCTGGCCACGCGCGCGGGCATCTCCATTGCCATTGAAGACATGCTCGTGCCCCCGCAAAAGCCCGAAATCATTGCCCGCGCCGAGGCCGAGGTGAAAGAAATCGCCGAGCAGTTCAACGCCGGCCTTGTCACCGCAGGCGAGCGCTACAACAAAGTGGTGGACATCTGGGGCAAGGCGGGCGATGAAATCTCCAAGGTCATGATGGGCCAGCTGGCCAAGCAGAAAGTGCAAGACCGCAACGGACAGGAAGTCGATCAGGAGTCCTTCAATTCCATCTACATGATGGCCGACTCCGGCGCGCGCGGCTCCGCCGCCCAGATCCGCCAGCTGGCCGGCATGCGCGGCCTCATGGCCAAGCCGGACGGCTCCATCATCGAAACGCCCATCACCGCCAACTTCCGCGAGGGGTTGAACGTGTTGCAGTACTTCATCTCCACGCACGGCGCGCGCAAGGGCCTGGCCGACACGGCGCTGAAAACCGCCAACTCCGGCTACCTCACGCGCCGTCTGGTGGATGTGACGCAAGACCTTGTGGTCACCGAAGAAGACTGCGGCACGGCTGACGGCTCGCTCATGCGCGCCATCGTCGAAGGCGGCGAAGTCATCGAATCGCTGCGCGAGCGCATCCTGGGCCGCACCGCCGCCGAAGACCTCGTCAATCCTGAAACGCGTGAAGTCGTTGTCAAGGCCGGGCAAATGCTCGACGAAGACGCCATTGACGACCTCGAAGCCGCCGGCATCGACGAAGTGCGCGTGCGCACCGCCCTGACCTGCGCCACCCGCTTCGGCGTGTGCGCCAAGTGCTACGGGCGCGACCTGGGCCGCGGCGGCCTTGTGAACGTGGGCGAAGCCGTCGGCGTCATTGCCGCGCAGTCCATCGGCGAGCCGGGCACGCAGCTGACCATGCGCACCTTCCACATCGGCGGCGCGGCTTCGCGTGCGGCCGTGGCCTCCAGCGTCGAGGCGCACTCCAGCGGCGTCATCAGCTTCAACGCCGCCATGCGCTACGTCACCAACACCAAGGGCGAGCTGGTCGTCATCTCCCGCTCCGGCGAAATCATCGTCGTCGATGAATTCGGCCGCGAGCGCGAGCGCCACAAGGTGCCCTATGGCGCCACCCTCGCCGTCAAGGCCGACCAGCCCGTCAAGGCCGGCGCCATCCTCGCCAACTGGGACCCGCTCACGCGCCCCATCATCACCGAATACGCTGGCACGGTGAAGTTCGAAAACATGGAAGAAGGCGTGACCGTGGCCCGCTCGTCGGACGACATCACCGGCCTGTCCACCCTCACCGTCATCGACCCCAAGCGCGCCGGCTCCACCAAGATCGTGCGTCCGCTGGTCAAGCTCACCGACGCGCAAGGCCAGGAAGTCAAGATTCCCGGCACCGACCACCCCGTGGCCATCGGCTTTCAGGTCGGCGCGCTCATCCAGGTGCGCGACGGCCAGGAAGTCGGCCCTGGCGAAGTCCTCGCCCGCGTGCCGATGGAAGGCCAGAAAACCCGCGACATCACCGGCGGTCTGCCCCGCGTGGCCGAGCTGTTTGAAGCCCGCAGCCCCAAAGACAAGGGCGTGCTGGCCGAAATGACCGGCACCGTCTCCTTCGGCAAGGAAACCAAGGGCAAGATCCGCCTGCAAATCACCGACGCCGAAGGCAAGGTGTGGGAAGAACTCATCCCCAAGGAGAAAAACGTCCTCGTCCACGAAGGCCAGGTCGTCAACAAGGGCGAAAGCATCGTGGACGGCCCCGCCGACCCGCAGGACATCCTGCGCCTGCTGGGCATGGAAGAGCTGGCCCGCTACATCGTCGATGAAGTGCAGGACGTTTACCGCCTGCAAGGCGTGAAGATCAACGACAAGCACATCGAAGTCATCGTGCGCCAGATGCTGCGCCGCGTGGTCGTTGAAAACCCTGGCGACTCCGACTACATCACTGGCGAGCAGGTCGAACGCAGCGAAATCCTCAACACCAACGACGCCCTGCGCGCCGAAGGCAAAACGCCCGCCACCTACGCCAACATCCTGCTGGGCATCACCAAGGCCAGCCTGTCCACCGACAGCTTCATCAGTGCCGCCTCCTTCCAGGAGACCACGCGCGTGCTCACCGAAGCGGCCATCATGGGCAAGCGCGACGACCTGCGCGGCCTGAAGGAAAACGTCATCGTCGGCCGCCTCATCCCTGCCGGCACCGGCCTGGCCTACCACCAGGCCCGCAAGGCCAAAGAAGTCATGGACGAAGCCGAGCGCCGCGCCATCGCTGAAGCAGAAGTGCAAGCCGAGGCTGACCTGGCTGAAGTCAGCGAAGAAGCTGCCAGCGCCGCCGATGTGGACGCCATCGCCCAGGCTTTCAAAGCCCTGGCTGGCGTGGCTGACAGCGCCGAAGCCGCCGACGGCGACGCCCCCGCCGCCGAATAAAGCCCGCCCGGCTCCTTGCGGCCCAGCGCCCCGGCCCTCGCGCCCCAGCGAGCGCCGGGGCGTTTTTTTTCGCCTTTGGTCAGCCGCGCAAGGAGAGCGCCAGAGTTCGCGCGCAGCCTGGCGCAGGCAGGGCAGAAAGCGCTGGATTTGCTATTTTTATGATAGCTATAGGTCTTGGTGGATATTGCGCTGGCGGGTATTTTAGCGGGCCTGAATTCGCTCCTGTTTTTGATGCCCCTGAACCGGCCGTTGTGGCTGGAGCGGAACCAGGGCTGCGCGGGCCTTATTGGCCGGGCTTGCTGAAATCCACCGTGGGTGCGGTGGAGATGGCTGCTTCGTTGGCGACGGTGAAGTTCTGCTTGGGTGCGTAGCCGAACACCATGCCCGTGAGGTTGGTGGGGAAGCTGCGGCGCAGCACGTTGTATTGCTGCACGGCCTGGATGTAGCGGTTGCGGGCGACAGTAATGCGGTTTTCGGTGCCTTCAAGCGTCACGCGCAGGTCGGCGAACGCCTGGTTGGCTTTCAGATCGGGGTAGCGCTCCACGGTGACCATCAGGCGGCTGAGGGCGCTGGAGAGTTCGCCTTGCGCGGCCTGGAATTGCTGGAGTTTTGTCGCGTCTTGCAGGGTTTCGGGCGTGACCTGGATGCTGGTGGCCTTGGCGCGCGCTTCGATCACCTTGGTGAGCGTTTCCTGCTCGAAGTTGGCTTCGCCTTTGACGGTGTTGACCATGTTTTGCACCAGGTCGGAGCGGCGCTGGTACTGATTGACAACTTCGCTCCAGGCGGATTGGGTTTCTTCGTCCAGACGCTGGTAGTCGTTGTAGCCGCAGCCGGCCAGCGCGAGCGCCAGGGCGCAGGCGGCAGCCAGGCGGGGCAGGGAGGGCAGACGTTGCAGGGAATGTTTCATGGCGATTCCTTGGAGAGTGAAAAGGGGGCAGCGGATCAGCTGCACGGCAATGCGGATGGCCTGCTGCACATGCGCCTGCGTATGGGCAAAGGCGGCTGCGCCCAGACTGAACTGTTCCAGCGCGCGGGGGGGGCGGTCCGGCAGGCGGCAGGCGGCAGGCCCATTTTCAGCAGTCTGGCGCCCGCCTCGCCGCGCGAGATGGCGATGAGCACGAAGGCGTCAATGACGTGAACGGCTGGCATGCAGATTCATATCAAAAAGAGGAGCAATTCAAGGAAGTTTAAAAGGCGTTTCGCGCAGTTTCGGCGGAGAGGTATCGCTATGGATAAAGAAGCGAAATCACGCCTTCTTCCGCCTATGTGCCCGGCTGGCCGCCGCTGGCCTTGTGCGCGGCTTCGGCTTCGGCGCGGCGCTCGGCAATGAATTCGTCGGCCGCGCTGCGCCCTTCGGCAGGAGGCAGGTGGCTGTCAAAATAGGCGCGTAGCGCCGCGTAGCGCCGCGTAGCGTTGGCGTAACGCCGGGAAGCTGGCGTGAGCGCCAGGCGGCCATCACGCACTTCGGCGTGCAGGCGCGCGGCGGGAATGAGCACGCGCCCGTTGTCAGAAATGGCCAAGGCTGTCATGGCGGCGGATTCTGTCAGCAACCCTTCATCTGTCAAACCAAACATGCTTGCCAAACGCATCATTCCCTGTCTTGACGTGACTGCGGGCCGCGTGGTCAAGGGCGTGAACTTCACGGGCCTGCGCGATGCGGGCGATCCGGTAGAAGTGGCCGCGCGCTACAACGAGCAGGGCGCCGATGAGCTGACGTTTCTGGACATTACCGCCACCAGCGACGGGCGCGATCTGATCCTGCCCATCATCGAAGCCGTGGCCTCGCGCGTGTTCATTCCGCTCACCGTGGGCGGCGGCGTGCGTACCGTGCAAGACGTGCGCCGCCTGCTGAACGCGGGGGCGGACAAGGCCAGCTTCAATTCGGCGGCCATTGCCCGCCCCGAGGTGATTGGCGAGGCGTCGGCCAAATACGGCGCGCAGTGCATCGTGGTGGCCATTGACGCCAAGCGCCGCGCCGATGGCGCAGGCTGGGAGGTGTACAGCCACGGCGGCCGCCAGAACACGGGGCTGGATGCCGTGGCCTGGGCGCGGCGGATGGCCGATTTGGGCGCGGGCGAAATATTGCTCACCAGCATGGACCGCGACGGCACGCAAAGCGGCTTTGACCTGGCGCTGACGCGCGCGGTGGCCGAGGCCGTGCCGGTGCCCGTGATTGCCTCTGGCGGCGTGGGCACGCTGGATCACTTGGCCGACGGCGTGCAGCAAGGCCTGGCCGATGCCGTGCTGGCCGCCAGCATCTTCCACTACGGCCAGCACACCGTGGCCGAGGCCAAGGCGCGCATGGCAGAGCGCGGTATCACGGTCAGACGGTGAATATCATGGCGAATGGCGGCCTGGCTGGGCCGCTTTATCACGTTTATTTCCACGAAAAGGAGAAAAAATGACAGCCACAATCAGCCTTGAAGACTTTCTGCGCAATGTGCAGCGGCGCGATCCGGACCAGCCGGAATTTCTGCAAGCCGTGCGCGAGGTGCTTACCAGCCTCTGGCCCTTCCTGGAGAAGAACCCGCAGTACCGCGAATACGCCCTGCTGGAGCGCCTGTGCGAGCCGGACCGCGTGGTGCAGTTTCGCGTGAGCTGGACCGACGACCAGGGCCGCACGCAAGTCAATCGCGCCTTTCGCATCCAGCACAGCAAGGCCATTGGCCCCTACAAGGGCGGCATGCGCTTTCACCCCAGCGTGAATTTGTCGATTCTGAAATTCCTGGCCTTCGAGCAAAGCTTCAAAAACGCGCTCACCACGCTGCCCATGGGCGGCGGCAAGGGCGGCTCCGACTTTGACCCCAAAGGCAAGAGCGACGCCGAAGTCATGCGCTTTTGCCAGGCGCTGGTGCAGGAGCTGTTCCGCCACATCGGCCCTGACACCGATGTGCCCGCTGGCGACATTGGCGTGGGCGCGCGCGAAGTGGGCTACATGGCCGGCATGATGAAAAAGCTCAGCAACAGCGCCGCCTGCGTCTTCACCGGCAAAGGCATGAGCTTTGGCGGCAGCCTGATGCGCCCCGAAGCCACGGGCTACGGCGTGGCCTACTTCGCGCAGGAAATGCTCGCGCGCAAGAGCGAAGGCTTTGAAGGCAAGCGCGTGTCCATCAGCGGCAGCGGCAACGTGGCCCAGTACGCCGCCGAAAAGGCGCTGGAGATGGGCGCGAAAGTCATCACCCTGTCGGACTCGGGCGGCACGCTGGTGCATGAAGCGGGCCTGAGCCGCGAGCAAGTGCTGGCCGTGATGGAGCTGAAAAACGTGCAGCGCGGCCGCCTGGCCGACTTCGCGGCGCGGCATGGCCTCACTTTCCTGCCCGGCAGCCGCCCCTGGCACGTCAAAACCGACATCGCCCTGCCTTGCGCCACGCAAAACGAGCTGGACGGCGAAGACGCCAAAACGCTGGTCAAAAACGGCGTGCTCTGCGTTGCCGAAGGCGCCAACATGCCCAGCACGCTGGAAGCGGTGGATGTCTTTTTGGCCGCTGGCACGCTCTACGCGCCCGGCAAGGCCAGCAACGCGGGCGGCGTGGCCACCTCGGGCCTGGAAATGAGCCAGAACGCCATGCGGCTGGGCTGGACGGCGCAAGAAGTGGACGAGCGCCTGCACACCATCATGAAAGACATTCACCAAAACTGCGTGCGCTACGGCGAGCGCGCCCAGGGCGCGGTGAACTACGTGGAAGGCGCCAACATCGCCGGCTTCGTCAAGCTGGCCGATGCCATGCTCGCCCAGGGCGTGGTCTGAAAAAGGGTGGCCCAGCCACCCTTTTTCATTTGCGGCGCGCGCCTGGCGCCTTTTTGATCTTCTGGCCTTCCATCAGGCTCCTCTGGCCCGACGCCATCAAAAGCAGGAGCTAATTTAAAGGGGTCAAAATACCGCTTTGCACACATTCCACTAGGACGTCATGCTCTAGATAAAGGAGCTAAAAAACCGCCGCAAGCGGGCTGAATTCGCCATCTGCGCCCCGGGCCAGGCGCTCCAGCAAGGCGGCTGGATGGGTATCGACATCAACCAGCGCCATCAAATCGGAGGACATGAAGCCTTGCGCCTGGCTATGACGCAGAAAAGACAGCAGGCCGTCGTAGAAGCCGTCATGGTTGAGCAGGCCGATGGGCTTGGCGTGATAGCCGAGCTGGCGCCACGTCCAGGTTTCAAAAAATTCCTCAAAAGTGCCAATGCCGCCGGGCAGGGCCAGAAAAGCGCTGGCGCGGGCGGCCATGAGGTGCTTGCGCTCGTGCATGGTCTGCACAACGTGCAGCTCGGTGCAGCCGCGATGGGCATGCTCGCGCTCAACCAGCGCCTGCGGAATAACGCCAATGACGCGGCCGCCCGCTTGCAGCGTGGCATCAGCCACAGCGCCCATGAGGCCGTTTTTGCCGCCGCCATACACAAGCTGGCCGCCGTGCTGGCCGATCCAGCGGCCCGTTTGCGCGGCCAGGGCGGCAAAAGCAGGATCAGCGCCAGTGCGGGAGCCGCAATAAACGCAAATGGAAAAGGCGGGTTCTTTCATGAACGGACAGGCGTTGAGGGAAACCAGAATGAAAAGGAGGGAGCTGACAGCGCCAGGCGCAGCAAAAACCGGCGTCAAGCCAGTCTGCACGCGCCCTCCCGCGCAACTTTTTCACGCAAAACGGGCGCAGATGGCGGCCAGCCAAATGCCGCCAGCCAGCAGCAGCGCCAGCAGCACGGCGGCGCTGCCAAGGTCTTTGGCCCGTTTGGAAAGCGGGTGCCGCTGCAATCCGATGCGGTCAATGGCCGCCTCGATGCCGCTGTTGAGCAGCTCGGCCACCATGACGATGAGGCAAGAGCCAGCGAGCAAGGCGGTTTCCACCCAGTTGCGGCCCAGCCAGAAGGCGGCCGGAACGAGCACGAAGCTCAGCGCCGCTTCCTGCCGGAAGGCTGGCTCGCGCCAGGCGGCGCGCAGGCCCGCCAGCGAGTAGCCGAAGGCATGCCACAGGCGTGCCAGACCGGTGCGTTTGGGCGGCAGGCCGCTGGAAATATCCGCAGCGCCCTGGGCCTGCGGCGTGGAAGGTGAGTCAGGCGGCGTCGGCATTGGCGGCAGGGGCGGGCGAAGCGGGTGTTTTCGGCGCGCGCGCATCCGTCAGGCGCGTGCCGGCGAGCACGTCGTGCCAGAACTGGCCTTCGGGCTGAAAGCGCGAGAGCAGCGCCCAGACGGCGATCCAGCCCAGGGTGAGCACGCCCACTTCAGCCGCAGGCAGATGAAAAGGGGCGCTCAGGGCCAGCGGTGGCAGAAACCACAGCCAGCACAGCAGGTAGCGCCAGGCAGCGCGCGCCTGCGTGAGGGGGCGGCCTTGCCGGTCGGTGATGCCGATGCGCCAGGTTTTCATGGCCAGTGTCTGCCCCTTGGACCAGAACCAGCAAAAGTAGATGCCGCACACCAGAAAGAGAAACGCCTGCATGGCGTGTCGGTGCTCAAGCGCGTGGCGCATCTGGGCGGCAATGCTGAAAACCAGGCCCGCCGCGACGACGACGCCAAACATCAGCACGCCCTCGTACAGCCAGCAGGCCATGCGGCGGCGCAGTGGGGGGGCAGGCATGAAAAAACGAATGGAGCGGGTGAAGCAAAAAAGCCTGGCGGCGCAACAGGCGCGCGCCGCAGGCGGTGAGCGGCCGATTATCTGGCGCTGTCAGGTGCGCCAATGGCCGGGGCTGGCTCACGCGCCAGCCGTTCGCGCTCTTGCCGAGGCAGATGCTGGTAGGCCTCCCAGCGGAGCTTTTTTTCGTCAGCGGGCACGCTGCGGGCTTCGTCAAAGCTCTGGCGCGCCTGCGCGCGCTGCTGGGGCGTGAGAGCGGCCCACTCACGCATGCGGCTTTGCAGGCTCGCCTGCTCGTCCGCGCTCATGCTGCGATAGCTTTGCGCCAAAGCAAGCCAATGGCCTTGCTGCTCGGGACTCATCCCGGGCCACTGGGCGGCCAGCGGAGCCAGGGCGGTTTGCTGCTCCGGCGTGAGCGCCGTCCACGGCTGGGCATGCGCGGCGCAGGCGGCCAGCAGGCAGGCGGCGGCCAGCAAGGAGCGTGGCAGGGGCGGGTATTTCATGGCGAAGGGGCGGCGCAAAAGTCAATGCACGTTGGCTGGCGGCTGGGTCAGGCGCAGGTATTGCAGAAAACCCGGGTCTGCGTAGGCTTTGGGCGGCAAGGCATCGGCCACGAGATCGGCATCGACTTCGGCCACGCGCGGATCGGGCAGACGCATTTGCTGCGGCTGCAAGGCCAGCAGGCCTGCCAGCAACGCGGCCAGCGCCAGCGCGGGTGCCAGCCAGCCCAGCCAGCCAAAACCAGGCTCGCCGCCTGCGGCCAGCGCCGCATGGCGGCCTTGCGTCACGATGGCAGACGCGGGCTGCGCGGCGGCGGCGAGCGCAGCGGTTCTGCGCGCGGCCAGCGCCTGCTGGCGCGCGATACGCAGGCGTTCGCTGACGTCATGCGGCACGCCGCCGCCTTCCAGCCGGGCGGCGATGCGGTTGGCGAATTGGTCGATGCGTTTCTGGGTGGTCATGGCGAAATTCCCTGGGCCTGGAGCGTGCGGGCCAGCGCTTGCGTGGCGCGCGAGCAGTGCGTTTTGACGCTGCCAGCCGAGCAGCCCATGACGGCGGCTGTTTCGGCGACATCCAGCTCTTCCCAATAACGCAACAGAAAGGCTTCGCGTTGACGCGCAGGCAGCTCTTGCAGCGCCTTTTCAATCAGGTGCAGCACTTCGCGGCGACTCAGGGAGGTTTCGGCGCTTTCGGCGGCGGCCTCGGCCCCCGCAATGGCCTGGAGCACTTCAAGCGCGTCGGGGCCGCCCTCTTCTTCATCGCCGCCGATCAGATCGGCCGCGCTGGCCAGATGGGCGTCGCGCGTTTTCTGGCGGCGAAACCAGTCCATCGTCTGATTGGCCAGGATGCGCTGAAACAGCAGCGGCAGCTCTTGCGCAGGGCGGTCGCCATAACGCTGCGCCAGCTTGAGCATGCTGTCTTGCACGATGTCCAGCGCCGCGTCGTCATCGCGCACTTGCCAGACGGCACGCTTGAAGGCGCGCTTTTCCACGCTTTTGAGAAAGTCGGAGAGTTCCTGTTCGGTAGCCAAGGGCAATTGCTCAACTCAAGAGGTGCGGCAAATTATGAAGACGCGCGCCGTGGCCGCGCTTTTTGGTTTTGCCAAGACGGCTGCTCCCGCCCCGGTAAAGGCGCTCTTTCATGCGGCAACCCGTCCGCTTGCGGGAGGGCTGGGGCGCGGCAGATGGCCGGAACCACGGTTGGCATCGCAGGCCCTGCAACATCAAAAACAGGAGCAAATCCGGAGGTCGAAAATAGCATCTCGCGCAGTTTCCACTAGGACATTGCGCTATTGATAAAGGAGCAAAATCCGGCGCCACAGTCTGCGCCTTGCTTCATGCGCCCCGCTCTTTTCGTGCCGGTGTGGCGGAAAGGCGGGGGTTGGCAAGGCAAGACGCTTGGGCGCCGCTGCTGCAAAGGCGGCAGGACAGCAGAGGAACGGCCATTCAATCGTCGTCATCGTCATCGTCGTCGTCGCCATCCCAGTCCGGTTTTTCATAAATGGCGCTGCCATCGGGCGGCAGGCGCAGCTTGACACGGTAGCCGGCGGGGTTGATGGCTTCGGCTTCCCAGCGGCCATCATCGAAATCCACGTCATGAATGCGGCGGTAGCCCGCCGAGCGCAGGATGTGGCGCACCTGTGAAGACGAGATGCGGTATTTGTGCTTGCGCGGTTTTTCAGGCGGCGGCATGTAGCCGGGCGTGACCACATAGCCCGGCGGCGCCACGTAGGCCGGGCCGCCAGGCACGACCAGGGCCGATTTTTCTTTGGCAGCGGCCGGCAGCGCCAGCGCGGCCGTGGCGGCCAGCGTGGCCATGGCGATCAGGTTTCTGGTTTTCATGGATGGACTCCTTCGAAAGAAACAGAAAAAACGATGAGCGCATCTTCCGCCGCGCGGTCTGAATGCGGCCTGAAGCGCGCGTTCATCTGTGGTTCATGGCGCCGCGCGGTTTTCATCGCGCGGCTTTCATAATTGCAAGCTGGTTTTGATTGGCACGCAAAGGAGTTTTCCGGTCATGCGCAAATCCTATTTTCTGGCCTTGGCCGCCTTGCTGGCCGCCAGCGCGGCCTGGGCGCAGCCCAAGGGCGGATTGATTGATGTGGCCGTCGAGCGCGTCTGGGCGCGCGCCACCGTGCCGGGCCAGCAGACGGCGGGGGTGTACATGACGCTGAAGTCTGCGGCCCCTGCCCGGCTGGTGGGCGCTTCTTCGCCGCTGGCCGAGCGCATTGAAATTCACGAAATGTCACTGCAAGACGATGTGATGCGCATGCACGCCACGCCTGCGCTGCCGCTGCCAGCGGGGCAGGCGGTAGCGCTCAAGCCCGGCGGCGGACACCTGATGCTGATGGGGTTGAAGCAGCCGCTGACGCCGCGCGCCGATGTGCCGCTGACGCTCATCTTTGAAGACGGCTCCGGCATGAAAGGCTCCATTGAGCTGCGCGTGCCCGTGCGCGCGCTGGGGCGGCCCGATCCGCAGGCTGCGGCGGAGGATGAATCGGCCAGCGCTCCAGAAAGCGCCCGTCTTTCTCCGGCCGTTCGCGCGCGCTGAAAACAGTGGGTTCGGGTGCGCCGCGCGCGGTATTCTCATTGCACTTTTTACAACTTCAGGAGACCTGCATGAGCCAGTCTGGCGGCGTATTTGATTTCGGCAATTTCTTTCCGGGCCTGGACTTTTTCACGGGCAAAGGCGCTTCCGCGTGGCTGATGCCCACCGTGAGCGAGCAGGAGCTGGACAAGCGCATTGCCGAGCTGAAAACGGTGCTGTTCTGGCTGGAGCAAAACGCTGCGGCCATCAAGGCGGGCATTCAGGCGCTGGAAGTGCAGAAGATGACGCTGGCCACGCTGCAAAGCATGAACGTGGGCGCTGCCGAGCTGGCGCGCGCCTTTGCCATGCCAGCGGCAGCGCCCAGGCCAGCCGCAGCGGCCGCTTCCGCGCCGCCGCCTCCGGCGGCAACCCGGGCTGCGCCTGAGGCCGCCAAGCCGGAGCCTGCGGCAGCAGTCAATAGCGCCGTGCCCGACCCGTTGCAGTGGTGGAATGCGCTGACCCAGCAATTCCAGAGCATGGCCGCTGCCACGGCGGCGACGGCCGCCACAGCCGCCAGCGCCATGACGGCGCCCATGGCCCCGCCTGCCGCCAAGGCCCCTGCGGCCAAGGCGGCTGACGCAAAGGCGGCCCAGACCGTGGACAAGACCGCCGCCCGGCCAGCCGCCAAAACGGCGCCCAGAACCGCTGCAAAGGCCCGCGCGAAAACCGCCGGAACCGCCAAATCCGCCGCCAAGGCGGGCGGCAAGGCAGGCAAGGCCGCAGCGCCCCGCAAAGGCAAGCCGGCCAGAGGCGCAAGCGCCGCAGACTTGTCATGAAGAACCTGCTCATGGCCTGCCCGTGGGGGCAAAAGCGCGGGCCTCGGGCGCTCTGCTGCGTTGCAAACCCTTGCCGGTCACAAGACCCGGCGGCGGTTTGCGCCTTGCGGCCATTCCGATTCGCGGTTCCTCAAGGCCAGACTTCCGGACAGGCTTTCGGGCTCATTCGATTAAGGCCCGCTTGACGGCATGAAGCTTTTTCCCGTTGGCCACGCCACGCACCCGCAGTGGCAAATGGCGGCGCACCTGGCGCTGGCGCAGTTGCGCGCGCAAATGGCGCTGCCCGGCTACGCCAGCAGCCCCACGCTGGGGCTGCTTTACATCACCAGCCCTTACGTGCCCCACGCACAGCATTTGCTGGACTGGCTGGCCGAGGCGCTGCCGGGCGTGCTGGGCTGGGCGGGCGCCGTGGGCGCGGGCGTGGCCGCGAGCAATGCGGAATATCTTGACGAGCCGGCCCTGTCCGTCATGCTCTGCGAGCTGCCGCCAGAGCAGTGGCGCGTGTTTTCAGGCGTCGCTCCGCTGCGCCGCCAGGGCGGTTTTTCTCCGCAGGCCGCCTTGGTGCATGCCGACGCGCACACACCCGATGTGGCGGGCCTGATTGCCGAGCTGGCCGACTGCACGGCGTGCGGCCATCTGTTTGGCGGCCTGGCGGCCAGCCGGGGCGCTACCGTGCAGATGGCCGCCTCGCGCTCGGGCGGCATGGCGGGCGGCGCGCTGCTGGGCGGCGTGTTCAGCGGCGGCCTCACGGGCGTGGCCTTTGGCGAGGGCGTGCCGCTCATCACCCGCGTCACGCAAGGCTGCCATCCGGTTGGCCCTTGGCACACCATCACGCGAAGCGAAGGCAACATGGTGTTTGAAATCGACGGCGAGCCTGCTCTTGACGTGATGCTGGACGACATGCGAATCGATCTGTGCCAGCCCCAGCAGGCCATGCACGCCGTGCGGCAAATGCTGGTGGGTCTGTGCGACGCGCAAGCAGCCTGCCCCGCAGTCAGTTGCGGCATGAGCGAAGAGCTGGCCCTGCGGCATGGCCGCTTCGGCGCCGATGTGCTGGCGCGCCACCTTGTGGGCATTGACCCCGGCCAGCGCGGTCTGGCCGTGGCTGACGCAGTGCATTGCGGCCAGCGCTTGGCTTTTTGCCAGCGCGACGCCGCCAAGGCCCGCGCCGACCTGCGGCGCATCTGCTCGGGCATTCGGGACCTGCTTGAGCCGGCCTTCATTCCCGCCGAAACCGCCGCCGCGCTGGCCGCGCCGCCGCCGCTGTCGCAGCCGCATCCGGCGCGGCGCATTGCCGGGGCCATTTACGTCAGCTGCGCCAGCCGGGGCGGCCCCCATTTCGGCCATCCGGGCGCAGAGCTGCAAACCATTCGCCAGGCTCTGGGCGATGTGCCGCTCACCGGCTTTTTCTCCGGCGGCGAAATCGCCAGCCGCCGCCTGCTGGGCTATGCGGGCGTGCTCACGGTGTTCGTGGACGAGGCCATCAGCTGAAGCGGCCTGGCTTTTCAGGCACAAATCGGCCCCAGGTCCTAGTGGAATCTGCGCGGGCCGCTATCAAAATCAAAGTATTTCCGCCCTGCTCACCCATCATGATTCTTGACCCCACCCAACCCGGCGCGCTGGCGCAGGCCGCCGACGCCGTGGCCGCCGGCGAGCTGCTGGGCCTGCCCACCGAAACCGTGTATGGCCTGGCCGCCGATGCTGAAAACGCCGGGGCCGTGCGCCGCATCTTCGCCCTCAAGGGCCGGCCCGCCAGCCACCCTCTCATCGTGCACGTGGCAGGCAGCGAAGCGGCCGGGCATTTCGCGCGGCAAGTGCCTGATCTGGCGCAGCGGCTGATGGCCGCCTTCTGGCCCGGGCCGCTCACGCTCATCCTCGCGCGCCGCGAGGGCGTGGCAGACGAAGCGGCAGGCGGGCACGCCAGCATTGGCCTGCGCTACCCCGCGCACCCCGTGGCGCAAAGCCTGCTGGCGGCCTGCGCGGCGCGCGGCGTGCACGGGCTGGCCGCGCCCAGCGCCAACCGCTTCGGGCGCGTCAGCCCCACCACGGCGGCGCACGTGGCAGAAGAATTCGCAGACGTGCTGGTGCTGGACGGCGGCGCTTGCGCGGTGGGCATTGAATCGGCCATCGTGGACTGCACGCGCGGCCAGCCCGTGCTGCTGCGCCCCGGAGCGATTTCACGCGCCGAGCTGGAAAAAGCGGCGGGCTGCCGCGTGCGCCATCCAGACGAGCTGGCCGCGCCCGGCCCCCAGGCCCCCGGCACGCTGGCCGCCCATTACGCGCCCCGCGCCACGGTGCGGCTGATGGACGGCAAGATGCTGAAAACCGCGCTGGAGCTGCTGGGCAGCGAGGCCGCGCACATTGCCGTGTGGTCGCGCGCCGCGCTGAAATCCGCCTCGCGCAAGCTGATCTTGCGCCGCATGCCCGACAACCCCGCGCAGGCCGCGCACGAGCTGTTTGCCACGCTGCGCGCGTTTGACCAGGCGCAAGTCAAGCTCATCTGGGTGGAAACGCCCCCGCCCGAAATCGAATGGGAAGGCGTGCGCGACCGCCTGGAGCGCGCAGCAGCCAGCGCCGCAGGCGCGCGCGAGTGAGCAGAGAGTGAGTCGAGCGATAACTTCTGCGCCAGGCGCAAGAAAAGTGCAGTCGCATTGCCATGCGCAGTGATAAAACCGGCGTCAGCTTCTGGGCCGCCGCAGACTTGGCGGCGGCCGTGGTCAGTTCTTGGTGATGGCCTATCAGTTTTAGCTTCTTGTTTGATAGCGCGAGGCCCCCGTATTCATTGCGACACATGCTGTTTTAGAGGCATTGAATTTGCTCCTCTTTTTGAATTGAAATTATCGTTTTCCGCATCCTGCGGCCCGCTTTTCTCAACCCAGTCAGCAAAGGAGAGACACCATGACTGAAAAAGTAGCTGTCATTACCGGATCAGGCGACGGCCTGGGCAAAGGCATTGCCCAGAGGCTGGCGCAGGATGGCTTCAGGATCGTCTTGTCCGACATCAATGCCGCCACGCTGGAAAAGACCGAGGCCGAATTCAAGGCCGCAGGCCAGGCCGTCACCGCCTTCCGTGGCGATGTGAGCCGCCGCGAAGACCAGTTCGCGCTGGTGCAGCACGCCGTGCAGGCTTTCGGGCGCATCGACGTGTTCGTGAACAACGCGGGCATTGAAGACGTCATGCCGCTGGACAAAGTCACCGCCGCCGACTTTGACCGCGTGTTTGGCATCAACGTCAAGGGCGTGCTCTTTGGCATTCAGGCCGCCGCCGAGCAAATGAAAAAGCAGGGCGGCGACCGCATCTGCAAGATCATCAACGCCGCCAGCATTGCCGCGCATGAGTCTTACGACCTGCTGGGCGTGTACTGCGCCAGCAAGCACGCCGTGCGCTCGCTCACCGTCACCGCCGCCAAGGAGCTGGCGCCCTACAAAATCACCGTGAACGCCTATTGCCCCGGCGTGGCGGGCACCCGCATGTGGGACCGCATTGACGAGGAAATGGCCAAGATTCACGGCTGGCAGCCCGGCGAAGCCTTCAAGCGCTTCTCATCCGGCATTCTGATGGGCCGCCCGCAAGTGCCTGCCGACGTGGCCTCGCTCGTGCATTACCTGGCCTCGCCCGACTCTGACTACATGACCGGCCAGGCCGTGCTTATCGACGGCGGCATGGTGTTCCGCTGATGCCGCAGGCGCACCCGCGCCCGCCTGAAAAAAGTCGCCGCAAGACACTTCGCCCTTGCGGCGGCTTTTTTTGCCTGGGCCTGCCCGCAGCGCACCTGGCAGCGGCAACAGCGGTTAGCCAGACAGGCGAATCGTTTCAAGGCGAAAGGCGGCGCGGCGGCAAGGCGCGCAGCGGCGGGGCGAACCGGACAGACGGGCAGGAAGAAGCGGGCGATGGTGCTTTCTTTGCCAGCGGGGCCTTGAAAGCCCGAAGCCCGCCCCTATCATTGGCACTCGTTGGCGGCGAGTGCTAACAAACCAGCCCCGCCGCCATGCATTCAGCCTGGCAGGCCCGCCGCAAGGCCCCTGCCAGTCCTCTTTTTTCAAGCAACCTTTTGAAGGAATGTCCATGAAACTGCGTCCCCTCGCCGATCGCGTGATCGTCAAGCGCCTGGAAAACGAAACCAAAACGGCCTCCGGCATCGTCATCCCCGACAACGCCGCCGAAAAGCCTGACCAGGGCGAAGTGCTGGCCGTCGGCCCCGGCAAGACCAACGACAAGGGCGAAACCAAGGCCCTGAGCGTGAAAGTGGGCGACCGCGTGCTGTTTGGCAAATACAGCGGCCAAACCGTCAAGGTGGACGGCGACGAGCTGCTGGTGATGAAGGAAGACGACCTGTTCGCCGTCGTCGAGAAATGATTTTTCCCGGGCTGCGCCGCCATCTCATTCATCCTGCATCCATCTTGCAGCAAATCGCAACATATTGGCGCGCCGCCTGATCCCTTTTGATTTTTGATTTCTGCCGGGCCTGATCCCGGCTTTTTACGGAGATACACACAAATGGCAGCAAAAGACGTTGTTTTCGGCTCTGACGCCCGCGCCCGCATGGTTGAAGGCGTGAACATCCTGGCCAACGCCGTGAAGGCAACCTTGGGCCCCAAAGGCCGCAACGTGGTGCTGGAACGCAGCTTTGGCGCGCCCACCATCACCAAAGACGGCGTGTCCGTCGCCAAGGAAATCGAGCTGAAAGACAAGCTCCAGAACATGGGCGCGCAAATGGTCAAGGAAGTGGCCTCCAAAACCAGCGACACCGCTGGCGACGGCACCACCACCGCCACCGTGCTGGCCCAGGCCATCGTGCGCGAAGGCATGAAATACGTGGCCGCCGGCATGAACCCGATGGACCTGAAGCGCGGCATCGACAAAGCCGTGGCTGAACTCGTCGAGCAACTGAAAAAAGCCAGCAAGGCCACCACCACCAGCAAGGAAATCGCCCAGGTCGGCACCATTTCCGCCAACTCTGACGAATCCATCGGCCAAATCATTGCCGACGCTATGGACAAAGTGGGCAAAGAAGGCGTCATCACCGTGGAAGACGGCAAGAGCCTGAACAACGAGCTGGACGTGGTCGAAGGCATGCAGTTCGACCGTGGCTACCTCAGCCCCTACTTCATCAACAACCCCGACAAACAAGCCGCCGTGCTGGAAAACCCCTACGTGCTGCTGTTTGACAAGAAGATCAGCAACATCCGCGACCTGCTGCCCACGCTGGAAGCCGTGGCCAAGGCCGGTCGTCCGCTGCTCATCATTGCCGAAGACGTGGAAGGCGAAGCCCTGGCCACGCTGGTGGTGAACACCATTCGCGGCATCCTGAAAGTGGTGGCCGTCAAGGCCCCCGGCTTCGGCGACCGCCGCAAGGCCATGCTGGAAGACATCGCCATCCTCACCGGCGGCAAAGTCATTGCCGAAGAAGTGGGCCTGTCGCTTGAAAAAGTGACGCTGGCCGATCTGGGCCAGGCCAAAACCATCGAAGTGGGCAAGGAAAACACCACCATCATCGACGGCGCCGGCAAGGCCGAAGACATTGAAGCGCGCGTCAAGCAAATCCGCGTGCAAATCGAAGAAGCCACCAGCGACTACGACCGCGAAAAACTGCAAGAGCGCGTGGCCAAGCTCGCCGGCGGCGTGGCCGTCATCAAGGTAGGCGCTGCCACCGAAGTGGAAATGAAAGAAAAGAAAGCCCGCGTGGAAGACGCCCTGCACGCCACCCGCGCTGCCGTGGAAGAAGGCATCGTCGCTGGCGGCGGCGTGGCCCTGCTGCGCGCCCGTCAGGCCGCTGGCGACATCAAAGGCGCCAACCCCGACCAGGACGCCGGCATCAAGCTCGTGCTCAAGGCCATTGAAGCGCCCCTGCGCGAAATCGTCATCAACGCCGGTGATGAAGCCAGCGTGGTCGTGAACAAGGTGCTGGAAGGCAAAGGCAACTTTGGCTACAACGCCGCCAACGGCCAGTATGGCGACCTGATCGAGCTGGGCATTCTGGACCCCACCAAAGTCACCCGCACCGCCTTGCAAAACGCCGCTTCCGTGGCCGGCCTGATGCTCACCACCGAATGCATGGTGGCCGAGGCCCCGAAGGAAGAAACCCCCGCCGCCCCCGGCGGCATGGGCGGCATGGGTGGCATGGGCATGGACATGTAAAGAGCCAGCCCTGCCGGGAGTCAAGCGCCTCACCTCGGCGCTTGCCCCGCGCCCAGTCTTCAAAGCTGCCAGTCCTTCGTGGGCTGGCAGCTTTTTTATTGGGCGCGGTTTTCAGGCTGTTTCCCGATATTGACTTAAATCTTCGGCGGTTTTCGTGGGAACAAATTCAATTATTTGGTATTCCGCCACGCCTTCGCGGTGAAATGGATCTTCCCGAATCAGCCTTTCCACCTGTTCCCGATGATCTGCCTTCACCAGGATAATGCCGCCAGTGCGCGGCTTTTTGCGCCCCGACATCAAAAAGATGCCCTCTTTGTAATACCGTTCGAGATACGCAATGTGCTCGGGCAAACAGGCTTCGACTTCCGGCAATCCTTTAATATATTCCAATGACACGATAAACATTTGTTTTCCTTTGAAAATGGCGGCCATTTAATCAAATGCCGCCTGAAAACGCCGCTTCAAAATCACAGGGTGCGCCGATTTTATGGTTTCATCCGGAACCATATTCGCAAACGCGCCTTTGACGGCAGATTCGGTATTGACCGCCACGGCATGTGATCTGCTCGATTGGGACGGCAATGGTTTGCCGTTTGGCTCGGCGGTTCCACCATTTAAGAAGATATTCAGGGTTTGTGCTATTTGTTAATACTTGATTACCTTGCCTTGTTGCTGCGGCTTTGAGAGTGAAAAGCGGTGTGCGGCTAACGCACGGGCAGGAAAGTCAGCAGCGGGGCGGCAGCCATGCCCTGGAGAAAGGAAATGGCGGCGCGGCGGTGGCGCTCGGTCAGGTGCGCGGCCACCAGATCCAGGCGGCCAATGATCTTGCCGAACTCGCGCTCGAAGCTGAGGTTTCGCCCGGCGGGGCCGGCTTCGTTGGCCAGCAGCAAGGGGCGGCCTGCGCTGTCGCGGCGGGTGTTGAGAATCCACAGCGCAATTTCCATGTTGCGGGCGGCGTTGTAGATGTGCTGGGGGTCGGGGCCGCTCAGGTAATGGAACTGGCGCTGGCCGCCGTGGGCGGTGATGAGGGTGTCGGCGCAAGCGATGACGAAGGCTGCCACACGGTCGCCCGTGAAATCAGGCGAGAGCGCCAGCGCCAGCGCGGCCACGTCGCGCCGCCCTTGCAGCGCGGGCCAGGCGATGGCAGAGGCGGATTCCTGCTCGGGCGGCTCCTGCCCGGCTGCCTCGTCAGCTTCCTGCATGACGGCTTGGCGGATGGCCAGCAGGGCGGCCTCGCGCGAGGCGGCGGTTTTGCGCCACTGCACGGGATTGCGGCGGTAGAGCTTGTCGGCCAGCAACAGCAGGCTTTGCAGATTGGCCTGCATGGCGGTTCCCGCCAGGCGGTTGCCTTCACTTTGCAGCAGCTCCTGCCCGCCAAATTCGGCGCCCTGCACGCTGCCGTGCGGCGTGGGGGCGTTGCTGGCGCAGCCTGCGGCCAGCAGGGCGCAGGCCATGAAAAAGGCTGCCGAAGCAGCCCGATGGAAGGCGCGCAGGGCACGCATGGGAAATGCCTGCGGCACGTTTGCGGTCAGGATTTGCCAGCCTGCGCGTCAGCCGTGATTTCGCCGGAGAGCTGACCGCCTTCCTCAATCACGATCTTGCCGTAGCGCACCTTGCCGGTGACTTTGCCGGTGGGGTAGATGATGAGCTTTTGGCGCACGGTGAGCGTGCCTTCGAACAGGCCGCGAATTTCAGCCGTGTCGATTTCGGCGGTGCCTTTGAAGGCGCCTTTGTCGGCAATCTGGATGACGCGGGCGTTGATGGTGGCTTCCACTGTGCCTTCCACGGCCAGCGTGTCGCAATCGGTGATTTCAACGCCCTTGAGCTTGATGTTGGCGCCTACCGTCAGGCGCGCGCCGTTGTCAGCGGCCGCCTGCGCGGCCTGGCTGGCGGCATGCGCGCCCAGCGGCTGCACGGGCGACGCAGCGGGCGCAGCGCCTAGCGGACGCACGGGAGTGGGTTGTGATTCGTTCTCGCGTTTGCCAAAGCTCAGGGCCATGTCTTCTCCTTGGGAATAAAAGATAATGTTGAATCAAATGGCTGGCGGGCAGTCTAATGGGTGTTACGCATCAAAACGGTCTGAAATGCCCGCATTTGCCCGCTTTTTCCTTTACTTGCTTTTCTTGCAATCCCCAACGCCTGCATGACTGACTCCACTCCCCGCCTGGCCGTCTTGCCTGCTGCCCGTGGCTGCGCCCAGCCGCAAGGCGTGTGGACGGCGGCGGCGCTGGCGCAAAAAGGCGTGCTGCCGCGCCTGCGAAAAACGCTGGCGCAAGCTGCGGGCCGTGCTGGCGAATGGGATTTGCGTGGCCTGGCCGGGTTTGACCACTTGGGCGCGCTGGTGCTGTGGGACGGCTGGGGCCGCCAGTGGCCCGCTGCGCTGCACGCCAGCCAGGCGCAGCGCGCACTGCTGGAGCGTGTGGCAAACCAGCCCGCCTTGCCGCCCGCCGCTGGCGGGCATGCCAGCTTCGCGCAGCGCTTTGACAGCCTGGGCCAGGGCGTGGAAGGCGCGCTGGCGCAGGTGCGCGGCTTCGTGCAGATCATGGGCCAGCTTTTTCTGGACGCGCTGCGCCTGGCGCGCGCGCCGCAGGCCGGGCCGTGGCGTGATTTTTCGGGCAGTCTTTATCACATCGGCGCGCAGGCGCTGCCCATCACGGCGCTGGTGGGCTTTTTGATTGGCGTGGTGCTGGCCTATCTGATGAGCCAGGTGCTGCGGCAGTTTGGCGCGGATGCTTTCATCGTGGACATTTTGGGCCTGGCGCTGATTCGCGAGCTGGGGCCGCTGCTGGCGGCGGTGCTGATTGCAGGGCGTTCCGGCTCGGCCATCACGGCGCAAATTGGCGTGATGCGCGTGACCGAAGAGCTGGACGCCATGCGCGTGCTGGGCATCGCCCAAGGCTTCAGGCTGGTGCTGCCGCGCGCGCTGGCGCTGGCCGTGGCCATGCCGCTGCTGGTGGTGTGGACTTCGCTGATGGCGCTGCTGGGCGGCATGCTGGCGGCTGACATCACGCTGGGTATCACGCCCAGCTTTTTCATGCACACGCTGCCGCAAGCCGTGCGCGTGAGCAATCTGGCGCTGGCCGTGGGCAAGTCGGTGGTGTTTGGCGTGGCCATTGCGCTCATCGGCTGCCACTACGGCCTGCAAGTCAAGCCCAATACCGAGAGCCTGGGGCGCGGCACCACGGCCTCGGTGGTGGCGGCCATCACAGCGGTCATCCTCATTGACGCGCTGTTTGCCGTGCTGTTCAAGAGCGTGGGCATATGAGCGGGCGCAGCGACGCTTCCTTGCTGCCCGCGCTGGGCGAACCCGTCATTGAAATCCGGGGCCTGACCAGCGCCTTCGCGCTGCCCGAGGGCGGGCGCGTGGTCATCCACAAAGACCTCGATCTCACCGTGCGCCGGGGCGAAGTGCTCACGCTCGTGGGCGGCTCCGGCACCGGCAAAACCGTGCTGCTGCGCCAGATGCTGGGGCTGAACACGCCAGCGGCTGGCAGCGTGCGCGTGCTGGGGCGGCCCGCCGCCGAGCTGGGCCGGCCGGGCGCGGCGGCGCGCGTGGGCATGCTTTTTCAGCAAGGCGCGCTGTTTTCCGCCTTCAGCGTGCTGGACAACATTGCCTTCCCTTTGCGCGAGCTGCGCACCCTGCCTGATGAACTGGTGCGCCGCGCCGCCTTGCTCAAGCTGCAAATGGTGGGCCTGAAGCCGGGTGACGCGCACAAGATGCCCGCCGAGCTGTCGGGCGGCATGATCAAGCGCGTGGCGCTGGCGCGCGCGCTCATCATGGATCCGCCCCTGCTCATGCTGGACGAACCCACGGCCGGGCTGGACCCCGACAGCTCCGATGCCTTTTGCGCGCTGCTGCAATCGCTGCACCAGGAGCTGGGCCTGACCGTCGTCATGGTCACGCACGATCTGGACACGCTTTTTGCCCTCTCCAGCCGCGTGGCCGTGCTGGCCGAGCAGCGCGTCATCATCGCCGCGCCCGTGGCCGAAGTGCTGGCGTTTGACCACCCCTTCATCCGCCACTTCTTCCTGGGCGAGCGGGGCCTGCGCGCCATCTCTGACTTGCCGCAGCTGGCGCATCTGGCCGCCCGCCTGGCGCACCCTGCTGTCCTATCTTCAGGAGCCTGAATGGAAAACAAATCACACGCCCTGGCTGCCGGCCTGTTCGTGCTCATCGTCAGCGCCATGCTCATCGGCCTGGCCGCCTGGCTCACCAGCGACCGTACCGTGCGCGACGCCTACGAAATGAGCACACACGAACCCATCAGCGGCCTGCAAGAGCAAGCCCCCGTGCGCTTTCGCGGCGTCACCGTCGGCAAAGTCTCCCGCATCAGCTTTGACCGCGAAAAACTTGGCAACGTGCTCGTGCGCATTGAAGTGGACAAAGGCGCGCCCATCACCCGCTCCACCTACGCGCGGCTCGATTACCAGGGCATCACCGGCCTGTCTTACGTGCAGCTTGACAACGATGGCCGCAGCACCGAGGCCATCGAGGCCGAACGCGGCCAGCTGCCCCGCATCCCTTTGCGCAGCGGCCTGCTGGGCGAATTCACTGACCACGCCCGTGTGCTCATGAGCCAGGCCAGCGAAGCCACCTCGCGCATCAACGCCCTGCTGGAAGAAGACAACCGCAAAGCCATCGCGCAGGCCATCCACGACCTTGGCGAAGCCACCCGCGACATGGCGGGCGCCGCCCGCAGCGTCGCCAAACTTGCTGACGACACCAACCGCACCATCACCGCCCAATTCGGCCCCAGCCACAGCAGCATTCCCGTCCTCGTCAGGCAGGCCACCGCCACCCTCAAGGGCTTTGAAGACGTGGCTGCGCAGGCCCGCCGCGCCACGGGCGATTTGCAGGCCGCCGCTGCCAGCGTCAAAAACGGCATGCAAAGCTTCACCGCCAACGGCGGCGTGCTTCAGAGCCTGAACGAAAGCGCCGGCATCCTGGCTGCCGACACCCTGCCCGGCATCCAGCAAGCCACCCATCACGCCAGCAGCGCCCTGCGCCGCGTGGACCGCGCCGCCGCCACCTTCACCGAAAACCCGCAATCGCTGCTCTTTGGCTATGGCCCCATCCCCCCCGGCCCCGGCGAACCGGGCTTTGCCACTGGCGGCGCCCCGGCTGAAACGCCCGTCGTCATTCCCGCCCCCTGAAAGCGCACGGGCCATGAGCCATCCGGCATACAGACAAGCCTCAATTTCGCTCCTGAAAACATAGCCATATGTCCTAGTGGAAAGCGCGCAGAACCCGTTTCGGCACCCTCTTGATTTGCTCTGTTTTTTGATTCACCCCGCCGCCCTGATTTCCTGCTGAAACCGCCATGAACCAGACCGCCGCCCCCTCACGCGCCTTCGCGCCAGCCTGGGCCTGGGTTCTTGCCCTGGCCGCCGCCCTGCTTGCCGCATGCAGCACCCCTTTGCCAGACAAACCCGCGCGCCCTGCCAGCTATGACCTCGGCCTGCCCGCTGCCGCAGCGGCCAGCGGCGCGGCCAGCCAGCCGCCCCTGGCCCTGCCTGCCGTGACCGCGCCCGCCGCGCTGGACGGCCCCGCCATGCTCTACCGCCTGGCCTACAAAAACGAAGCCGATCAGCCCCGCCCCTACGCGCGCGCGCGCTGGAGCATGAGTCCGCCCGAGCTGCTCACCCAGCGCCTGCGCGAAACCCTGGCCGCCAGCCGCCCCGTCGTCGGCGCGGGCGAAGGGCTGGCCGCTGCCGAGCTGCGCGTGCACCTGGACGATTTCAGCCAGGTCTTTGAAGCCGAAAACCGCAGCCACGCCCGCATCCAGATTCGCGCCACCCTCATCGCCCCGCGCGCCAGCCAGCGCCTGCTGGGCCAGCGCACCTTCACCGTCCAGCGCCCCGCCTCCACGCCCGACGCCGCCGGCGGCGCCAAAGCCATGCGCGAAGCCGCCGACGCCGCCATTGCCGACCTCGCCGCCTGGCTGGACCGCCTGCCCCGCCCCGCGCCGTGAGGCTCCGGGCGGCTGAAAGCCGGAGAAGGAGCTGCGCACGGCCTGGCCGCAAGCCTGAAAGCGGCCTGCCGGAAAAACGGCGGCATGCCGCCGCTTTCTGGCATCTTCCGCATCTGCTTTCTTTTGCTCCACGCTTGATCGCCATGAATGCCCTTGCCGCCCCCTTCGCCTTCCGCCCGCCGCGCTGGCTGAGCTTGTTGCTGGCGCTGGCCTTGTGGCTGGCCCTGGCGCTGGCGGCCAGTGCGCAGGCCCCGCAGGCCATACCCGCGCTCACCGCCCGCGTGATCGACCAGACGGGCACGCTCACCGCCGAACAAGCCAGCGCACTCGAAGCCAGCCTGGCCGCGCTGGAGCAGGAAAGGGGCGCGCAAGTGGCCGTGCTCATGGTGCCCACCACCGCGCCTGAAGACATTGCCGCCTACGCCAACCGCGTGGCCAGCGCCTGGAAGCTGGGGCGCAAGGACGTGGGCGACGGCGCCCTCATCATCGTGGCCCTGCGCGAGCGCAAGATGCGCATTGAAGTGGCCCGCACGCTGGAAGGCGCGCTGCCCGACATCATCGCCAAACGCATCATCGACCAGCAGATGGCCCCGCACTTCCGTCAGGGCGACTACGCCGGAGGCCTTCAGGCCGCCATCGACGCCGTGGCCGCCCGCATCCGTGGCGAAGACCTGCCGCTGCCCGCCCAGGCCGACGCAAACCGGAGCGCAACGGGGCCGGAACTCATCTTCTTCATCCTGTTTTTCGTCATCGCCTGCCTTGGCGTGCTGCGCAGCCTGTTCGGGCGCAAGAAAGGGGCCTTCACGGCGGGGCTGGCAGGCGGCGCCATCACCTTCTTTCTGACCTTCAGCGTGGTGGCGGCGCTCATCGTCGCCTTCTTCGTCTGGCTGATCGCCCTGTCGGGCGGCGGCAAGGGCGGCGGCAGCAGCAGCTCAGGCGGCGGATGGAGCGGCGGCGGCTTTGGCGGCGGGGGCGGCGGCTTCAGTGGCGGCGGCTTCAGCTCGGGCGGCGGCGGCAGCTTTGGCGGCGGCGGCGCCAGCGGCAGCTGGTAGGCGCATCCTTTCAGGCGCATTCGCGCGGCTTCATCTGCCTGGTAGCGCAAAAACAGTAGCAAATTCGGGGTGCCCAAAATACCGCTTCGCGCAGTATCTATCAGGACATATTGCTATTGATGAAGGAGCAAAAATAACCTGGTGTACCTACTGTCTGTGTCTTGCTCATCTTCCTCTCGCAGCCCCTCACGGGCGCGTCATGGAGCGCCATGGCGCGTTTTCAGAACCTGTTCATAGCGTAGGTGTGGAAAGCGCGCCCCCAAGCGGTCTGCGGTTTTGCAAACCCCCGATGAATCACAAGGCCCTTCTGTGCCTTGCGGCCCATCCCGATCTGTCTTTTCGCTCCTCCGGCCAGACTGTGAGCTGGTTTTTGGGTGCCACGCGGCATTTCACCCCGTTTCGTGGCCCAATCAAACGTTTTTTGAACGTTTCTCATTTTCTGGGTGTTTTATGCTTTCCATCCCCGCGCCCTGGCCTGAGCGGCTGGGCATTGTTTCGCGTGCGCTGGCGGCCATTGTGGGCGGCTATGCGCTGGCTGCTTTGTGCAGCGTGGCGCTGGCGCTGCTGCTGCCGCTGGCCCGTTCCGAGGCGGTGACCTGGGGCATGCTGGCTTCGTTTGCCGTGTATGCGGGGGCGGCGCTGTGGGCTTTTGCCGCTTCGACTGCTGCGCGCGCGTGGGGCGGGCTGGCGCTGGCCTTGGCCGTGGCGGCGCTGCCGGTGGCGTTGCGCTGGCTGGGCTGGATGGCGCCGCTTTCGGCAGGAGGCGGGGCATGAAAAACGGCTTTCGTCAATCCATGGCCTGGCTGCACACCTGGAGCGGGCTGCTGGTGGGCTGGGTGCTGTTTTTGGTGTTTGCGGCGGGCACGGCGGCTTACTGGCGGCCGGAAATCACGTTTTGGATGAAGCCTGAAATGCACGCGGCGGCCCTGCAAGCGAGTGCGCAGCCGGCGACGCCGCAGCAGCAGGCCGAGCGCGCGCGGCAGGCCATTGAGTGGATGCAGGCCAACGCGGCGGGCAGCCCGCGCTGGTTCATTGCCTTGCCCAGCGCGCGCGAGCCGGTGTCCACGCTGATGTGGCTCAAGCCCAATGCCGATCCCAAGGGCGGGCGCGGCGCGCGCTTTGGCGAGGCCATGCTGGATGCCAGCGGCCAGCCGCATGCCAGCGCGCGGGATACGCGCGGGGGCGACTTTCTCTATCGCCTGCACTTTGATTTGCACTATCTCTCGCCGCTGACGGCGCGCTGGGTGGTGGGCTTTTGCGCCATGTTCATGCTGGTGGCCATCATCAGCGGCATCGTCACGCACAAGCGCATCTTTGCGGACTTTTTCACCTTCCGCCCCAAAAAAGGCCAGCGCAGCTGGCTGGATGCGCACAACGCCACGGCCGTGCTGGCGCTGCCGTATCACTTGATGATTACTTACACGGGCTTGTGCACCCTGATGTTCATGTACATGCCCTGGGCGCCCAAGGCCGCTTATGGCGAGGCGGGGCTGCCCGCCTATCAGGCCGAAGCTTTTGGCGGCCGCCCGGGCAATGCCCAGCCCAGCGGCGAAAAAGCGCCGCTGACGGATGTGGCCGCGCTGGTGGAGCAGGCGCAGCGGCGCTGGGGCGGCCTGGCCGGGCGCGTGGTGGTGGAAAACCCGGGCGATGCGGCCGCCGTCATCACCATTGCCCGCCAGGGTGACGGCAACGAAATGAGCCTGCGCCCGCCTTCTTTGCGCTTTGCAGGCGCCAGCGGCAAGCTGCTGGGCGCGGCGGGCGAAGAGCCGGGCGCTGCCGTGCACACCTACAACGTGATGGAGGGCCTGCACACGGCCCGTTTTGCCAATGCGCCGCTGCGCTGGCTGTTTTTCCTGAGCGGCCTGATGGGCTGCGCGATGGTGGCCACGGGCTTGCTGCTGTGGGCCGTGAAGGAGCGCCCGCAGCATCTGAAAGCCCTCAAGCGCGGCGAAACAGGCAGCTTGTTGCTGCGCGTGGTGGATGGGCTGAACCTGGGCGCCATAGGCGGCCTGCTGGTGGCTTTGCCTGCCTACTTTTGGGCCAACCGGCTGCTGCCTGTCGATCTGCCGGATCGCGCCAATGCGGAAATCAGCCTGTTTTTTGCCGCGTGGGGCCTGTGCCTGGCGCTGGGGCTGGCGCGGCCTTCGCAGCGGCTGTGGCAGGCGCTGCTGGCCGTGGCGGGCGCGCTGCTGGCGCTGATGCCGCTGCTGAATGCCGCCACGGGCGGGGCGCACTGGGGGCAAAGCATTCCTGCCGGTTTGTGGCGCGTGGCCGGGTTTGACGCGGTTTGCCTGCTGCTGGGCCTGGGGCTGTGGGCCGCCGTGCGCTGGCTGCGGCAGCGCGAAGCCGCAGCGGCCGCTGCTTCGGCCAAGGCCGCTGCGCGCAAAACCGCCAGCAAGCCCGCTTCAGAAACGCCCAAGGCAGCGCCAGAGCCGCCCGCGTCCGCCGCTGCACTGCCCGCCATCGCCCCGGAAAGCCCTGCCACGCCATGAACGCCCTGCTTTTACTGACTGCCTTTGTCTGCGCTTTTGCTGGTTTTGTGGCTTTGAGCCTGGGTATGGAGCGCCACTTTCATGACGTGCTCGGCCCGCAGCGCCCCTTTGCCCGCTGGCAGCCCTGGCTGCGCGCCGCAGGCATTGCTGGCTTGCTGCTGGCCCTGGCCGCCTGCCTGCTGGAGCGCGGCCCCGCGCAAGGCTGGGTGCTGTGGCTGGGCGTGCTGACGGCCGCCGCGCTGGCGCAAATGCTGGCGTTGAGCTACGCCTGGCCCCGCCGTTAGAGGCTGTTCAGAGTCTGGCAGGAAGCAGAAAGCGAGGCAGCGCAGCGGGGTGATTCATGAAGGCAGGCGGGCGGTGCGCCGCAGGAAGCGCGTGCCAGAATTGCCGTTTTTGCCTTGCCGCCATGCCTGCTGCCGCTTCAGTCCTGACCGGAAATCCCATCGTGGATCAAGCCACCAAGATCGTGGCCACGCTTGGCCCCGCTTCCAGCGATGCGCAGGTGATTGAAAGCATGATCCGCGCGGGCCTGGATGTGGTGCGGCTCAATTTCAGTCACGGCAATGCGCAGGATCACATTGCCCGCGCGCAGCGGGTGCGCGAAGCTTCGCGGCGCGTGGGGCGCGAGGTGGCCATCATGGCTGATTTGCAAGGCCCGAAAATTCGCGTCGGCAAATTCGCGCAGGGCAAGGTGCAGCTCAAGGAAGGTGCGCCTTTCATTCTGGATGCCGCGCGCCAGGAGCCGGGCGACGAACACGCCGTGGGCCTGGACTACAAGGAGCTGCCCGGCGACGTGAAGGCGGGTGACGTGCTGCTGCTCAATGACGGCCTGATCGTGCTGGATGTGCAGCGCGTGGCGGGCGATGCGGTGCACACGGTGGTGCGCGTGGGCGGCGAGCTGTCAGACAACAAGGGCATCAACAAGCAAGGCGGCGGGCTGACGGCGGCGGCGCTGACGGCCAAGGACATGGAAGACATCAAAACGGCCATTGGCCTTCAGGCCGATTACGTGGCCGTGAGCTTTCCCAAAAGCGGCACGGACATGGAGATGGCCCGCCAGCTGTGCAACGTGGCCGCCGCAGGCCAGCGCCACAGGCCGGGGCTGATTGCAAAAATCGAGCGCGCCGAGGCCATCGCCAACCTGAAAGAGATTTTGCTGGCCAGCGACGGCATCATGGTGGCGCGCGGCGATCTGGCCGTGGAAGTGGGGCATGCGGCCGTGCCCGCGCTGCAAAAACGCATGATCCGCCTGGCGCGCGAGCATGACCGCCTCATCATCACCGCCACGCAGATGATGGAGAGCATGATCAACAACCCCGTGCCCACCCGCGCCGAGGTGAGCGACGTGGCCAACGCCGTGCTCGATGGCACCGACGCCGTGATGCTGAGCGCCGAAACCGCCGCAGGCCGCTATCCGCTGGAGACGGTGCAGGCCATGGCCAGCGTGTGCGAAGAAGCGGAAAAGCACATGGCAGCCTCTGACCACGAGTACGACGGCAGCCACAGCCACCTGCCGCGCATCGACCAGGCCATTGCCGCCAGCGCGCTGCACGCGGCGGCGCTGGTGGGCGCCAAGGCCATCGTGGCGCTGACCGATTCCGGCTCCACCGCGCTGTGGATGAGCCGCCGCCGCATTGGCATTCCCATCTACGCGCTCACGCCGCGCGTGGCCACGCAACGCAAGATGGCGCTGTACCGCAACGTCATTCCCATGCTGATGGACACCAGCGCCGACCGCGATGAAGCCCTGCGCCAAGCCGAGAGCTGCCTGCTGCGCCACGGCGTGGTGAGCCGGGGCGACATCTACGCCATCACCTGCGGCGAGCCGATGGGCGCGCCAGGCGGCACCAACATGCTCAAGATCAGCCGCGTGGGATAGAGGCGCCAGGCGGCGCAAGAGAGGCCAATTTCGCTCTTCTATTCATAGCGTTATGTCCTAGTTGAATGGGCGCAAATGGCATTTTCATGCCTGCCAAATTCGCTCTTCTTTTTGATGAAACCTGCCTGTCTGCGCGGGCGGCCGCTGGCCCTGCGCGCCGCCGATAATCCGGCCCGTTTCTCCCCGCGCCGCCTGCCCGCCCGCAGCGGCGCTTTTTTCAATCTTCCCGAAAGACACAGCCATGAACCAGCAACAGATGGACCAGATCGCCAGCGGCAAAGGCTTCATCGCCGCGCTTGACCAAAGCGGCGGCAGCACGCCCAAGGCGCTCAAGCTCTACGGCCTTGACGAATCGGCCTGGCAGAGCGAAGCGCAAATGTTCGACCTGGTGCACGCCATGCGCGCGCGCATCGTGCAAAGCCCCGCCTTCGATGGCCGCCGCGTGCTGGGCGCCATCTTGTTCGAGATGACGATGGACCGCGAATTCGACGGCCTGCCCGCCGCCGATTACCTGTGGCAGCGCAAGCGGGTCGTTCCTTTCCTGAAAGTGGACAAGGGACTGGCCGATGAGGCCGACGGCGTGCAGCTGATGAAGCCCATGCCCCAGCTGGACAGCCTGCTGGCGCGCGCCGCTGGCAAAAACATCTTCGGCACCAAGATGCGCTCGGTCATCCACGCGGCCAATGCCCGGGGCATTGCCGCCGCGCTGGATCAGCAATTTGCCGTGGGCCAGCAAATTCTCAAAGCGGGCCTCGTGCCCATTCTGGAGCCGGAAGTGAGCATCAAGGCCGCCGACAAGCCGCAAGCCGAAAGCCTGCTCAAGGCCGGCTTCATCGAGCGGCTGGACGCACTGCCCGGCGATCAGAAAGTGATGCTCAAGCTCACGCTGCCCAGCGTGGCGGGCGCTTATGGCGATCTGGTGAAACACCCGCGCGTGCTGCGCGTGGTGGCCCTCTCGGGCGGCTACAGCCGCGATGAATCCAACGCGCTGCTGGCGCAAAACCCCGGCGTCATCGCCAGCTTCAGCCGCGCTCTGACCGAAGGACTGACGGCCCAGCAAAGCGATGCCGAATTCAACGCCGCGCTGGACAAGGCCATCGAATCCATCTACCAGGCTTCCATTGCCTGACCGGCGCTCGGAACCCGCTCATGATCTGGCCGTGGGCGCGAAAACAACGAATCCGGCCGGAGCGAGTTCAAGCGGCAGGCGGGCCATCTCCGTGATGGGTACACATTTCGCTCTTTTCTTCATAGCACCATGTCCTAGTGGACATTGCGTGAGACGTCGTTTTGGTTGCCTTGAATCAGCTCCTTTTTTTGAGTATTGCCAAGCAGGCTGGGCCGGCCTGAAGGCGCAGCTCCGGCCCTCAGCCGCGCCGGAGTCTGCTCACGGCGAATCATCTTGAACAGCCCATTGAAACAGGCCGCCCGCGCCATCAGGCCGGGCGGTTTTTTTCATGGGATTGAGCATTCATCACGCGCCAGCGCGTGTGGCATGCAACGCACAAAGCGGTAACGAAATGATGGTCTGGCACGCCCCGCTGTCATGCACGCGCAGCAGCTTTGGGCGGCCTTCAAGACGGTTTTGCAGGCAAGGCGATTACGTTTTCTGAAAAATTTCTGCTTTCATTTTCAAGCAGAACATTTCGTAATGCCTTTGGCGCAAGTGCTTCATATAGTGCCCCGTTCGCGTTTGCGGCATGCGCTGCCCGCCATGCGGCAAACAAAGTTTCGTTATTTAGACAGGGATTGAAGAAATGACTTACATCCGTCCTCACCTTCCGCCTCCCCCGCCTCCGCCTCCGCCGCCTCCCCCTCCCCCGCCGCCCAAGCCTGAAGTGGAGAAAAAGGCGGTGGCCACGCCCCGGCAAGGGGGCGGTCAGCAGTCTGATGCGCAGTCGGCCGGACAGCAATCGCAGGACAAGGCCGGGCAGGGAGCCAATTCCCTCTCTGAAATGGCCCTCGGCCAGAAGGCTGAAACCAAAGCCGCGCTGACCCCCATTCAGCAAAAGGCGCTGGCGACCGATCGCGCCGTGCAAACGGCCAGCCAAGCCAACCAGACGCTGCAGGACGTGAGCGCCGCCACGCATGGCCGCAGCGCTGCGCTGCCGCATCTGCAAAGGAACGTGGAAGTCACGCAGGCCGATCTGAAAACTGCCGTGGCCGACGAAGTGAAGGCCCACGTGCAAGCCAGCCTGCCGCAAGGCCAGCAGCCCACGCAGGCGGATTACGCGCAGGCCATGCAAGTTGTCTCGCAGCGCCATCAGGACAACCCGGCCAGCGCCGCGCTGCTCAAGCAGGCCGCGCCAGCCGAGGCCGGAAACGCTTCTGGGCCTGCGGCCGCCGGGCAGAAACCGCAGAAAGAACCCACAAGCGATCCAACCACGCCGGAAGGCATGAAAGAGCGCTTCCCTGACGAGATGGGCAGCCGCAGCCAGCAGGAACAGAAGGAAGCCGCCGACGCCTCCCGGCAACTGCGCGACGGCAATGCCGAAGAAAAAGTGCAGGCCATGACCACGCTCAGCCGCTATCTGCCGGATCAAAGCGTGGACTCGCTGAGCAAGGAGCTGCGCGTTGAAAACGACCCCACCGTGCAGAAGGTGCGCCAAGACACCAAGGCGCGCGAAAACATGCGCACGCTGGCTGACCCCAAGTCTTCAGCCGCGCAGCGTGCCGATGCCGCCATTGGCCTGGCCAACCGCCTGAATGAAATGAAGCTGGTGCCCGGCAAGGCGGGCGAAGTGGTCAAGAAGTATCTGAAGGACTTCCCATCGGTTGAAAGCGTCACCAAATCGCTGAACAAACTCAGCGACCCGGCAGCCACGGATGCCGAAAAGGCTTCCGCCGTTATGAAGCTGGGCCAGGATCTGGGCAAGGCCCTGCCCGGCAAGGTAGGCGATGCGCTCAAGCCCTTCCTTGACAAGCTGCCCGGTGCGCAAAAAGCCGTGGATGCCTACAACGTCCTGAGCAACCCTGAGAAATCGGCGGCGGACAAGATCAAGGCGGGGCTGGACCTGGCTGACGGTCTGGGCAAGCTCGCGCCTGAAAAACTGGGCGACGCGCTCAAGCCTTATCTCAGCGCGCTGCCGTCTGGCAAGGCGCTGGTGGACGCCATCACGACCTGGGCCAAGCCTGACGCCAGCGCGCTCGACAAGGCCAAGGCCACACTGGATCTGGCCAATGCCATCAAGACCTCTGTGGGCGACGCCTTCCCGCAGCTGGCAGGCCACTTGCGCTATGCCGACTCCACGCTGAAGAGCGTGGGGCATGCGCTGACGCTGCTCGACCCCAATGCCTCGCTCAAAGACAAGGCTGAAGCCGCTTTGGGACTGACGGCGGAAGTGCCGCAGATCGCAGGCGACCTGCAGGAACTCAAAAAATTCCTCACCGAAGGCGGTATCGAAGCGGCCAATGCCAGCAAGATCACCGACGAAATCAAGAATCTGCCCGCCGTCAAGCAGCTGCCCGAAGGGCTGGTCAGCAAGCTTGACCCTGCCGTGGCCGAAAACCTCACGCCCGAGCAGGCCAGCCGCCTGTCCAAGCTCTACAGCGAAGGCGACAAGTCATTGCAGGAAGCCTTGGGCAAAACATTGCCTAACCTGAAAGAGTCGGCTTCCGTGGATGCGCTGCTGTCCGCCGTGGAAGGCGTGGAAGACAAGGCCGCGCGCAAAGGCTTGCTGGACGCCGTGGGCGGCCTCAAACCCGGCATGGCTGATTCGTTGCTGGCCGACACCATCAACGGCAAGCCTGCCTCTGAAGCGCTGGCGGGCATTTTCAAGAGCCTGGACGGCGACACCGCCACCAAGCTGGCCGGCATGCTGGCTGACGCCGATGACAAGGCCGTTCGCTTTGCCTTGCAAATGGCCGACTCGGTTGATGGCAAGGCGCTCAAGGAAACGCTGGCAGTCATTGGCGACAGCAAGGTGGCCGGACAGGCCCTGCGCGCCTTCGCCAACATGATGGACAAGTTCGGCGTGAAGCTGACGAGCGAAGTGGCCTCTAAGCTGCTCAAGGGCCTTGCCAAGGCCGTGCCGATGGCAGGCGCCATACCCGCTGGCATAGACGCGGCGAAGATGGCCGAAATTGCCGCTGACCCCAATGTGCCAGCCGACATCCGCTACATGGCCCTTCAAGCCGCCAAGCTCAACGGCGTGGACGCAGCGCTGAGCGTGGCCGAGCCATTCATCGCTGAATTTGGCGTTCCTATCGCTGTGGACGTGACGCTGGCCGTGGCCGAAGTGGCCATGGATGTGGTCGTGACCAGCCAGCTGGAGCAGGCCAAGGAGCAAGGCAATGCCTATCAGGCCCCCGACTGGCTCAAGGCAAGCAACGTCGTTCTGGCTGCCGCCCAGGGGCCGACGGGCGCGCTGGAGCTGGCCAGCATTTACGGTCCCGAAGGCGCAACCGAGCTTGTCGGCGCTGTCTCCCGCATGGCGGGCAGCGCTGCCATCAAGGGCACGGAAGTCGCCAGCACCCTGGCCGCTCAAGGCGTGGGCGCGGGCATGAAGATGACCGCCGAAGGCATGCATGCGCTGGCCGACATGATCCGCCACCCTGAAAAATTTGGCGCCGCAGCCGAGCAAATCGTCAATGGCGCGATCGGCAAGCTGGGCGAACTCGCCAAGGGCGCGGGCGAACTCGCAACCGCCGCCAAGGAGCAGTTCGACCAAATCGTGGGCGATCTCCGGAAACTCGGCGAAAAGGGCCTGCAAACCTTGGGCTGGATTGCATCCCACCCGGGCGAAGCCGCGCAGAAAGCCGCCCAGGCGCTGTCTGACATGGCCAGCGAAGCCCTCCGTCTGGGCACCGAAGCGGGCAAGAAGATCGTCCAAGGCGCGATGAATGCGCTTGATGCGGCTCAAAACGCGCTGCAAGCCGCTGGCGAAGCCGGATTGCAGGCGCTGGAAAACGCCAAGAAAGCCATTGACGGCGTGATCGACAACGCCATCAAGGCCGGTGAAAAAGGGCTGGAAACGCTGGCCTGGATTGCCACGCACCCCGGCGAAGCCGCACGCATTGCCAAGCAGGGCCTGTCCGACCTCATTGCCAAAGGCGGCGAGCTGGCGCAAAAGGCCTGGAACAAGGTCATTGCGCAAGGCAAGCAGGCTGTGGACGCCGCCATGGACATCGCCCACAAGCTGCGCGACGCGGGCAAAGCGGGCGTGGAAATGCTCCAGTACATCGTCAACAACCCCGGCGAAGCCCTCGACAAAGTGCGCCAGGCCGCGCTCGACGGCCTGCAAGAAATTGCCAAGGGCGTGGGAGAAGCCGCCGAGCAGGCGGTGGACGCCGTCACCACCTTGGTGGACAGCGGCATCAAGGAAGCCCAGAAAACCGCCCAGCACCTGCTCACCGAAGGCGGCGCAGCCGCGCAGCGCATCATCGACACATGGGGCAAGGAGCTGTCCGAAGGCGGCAAAGCCGTCATTGACGGCCTGAAAGACCTGGGCGACGCTGGCGCGGAAGCGCTTGGCAAGATGGCCGACGCAGGCGTCAAAGCTGCGCAGGACATCTACAACACGCTCAAGGGCGATGGCGTGCCTTTCGTTCCGTTCATCTGAGAACCGGCCGTGAGGGGCAGCGGATCGGGATGGCCTGCAAGCCGCAGCAGGCCTTGCCGTCCGCTTGTGGCCCGATGGGACGTTTGCAAGGCCCATGAGCACTCGAGTGGGTGTTTTCGCCCCTCACGGCCAGCTCATGAACAGGTCTTCAGCCTTCCCGGCCCCTCGCGCTCTCGCCACGAGGGGCCGAGGCGGATTTACAGTCACGGCCTTTGCTCCAGAGAAAAAACGTGACTGAACTCTCCCCCGATCTGGCATCTGCCCTCCAGGCGCGCTTTGGCGCGCGGTTTTCGCAAGGCATGGCCGTGCGCGAGCAGCATGGCCGTGATGAATCCATCTTCAAAGTGCCGCCGCCAGCTGCCGTGGTTTTTGCCGAAAGCACGCAGGACGTGCAAGACGCCGTGCGCCTGTGCGCTGCGCACCGCGTGCCCGTCATCGCCTACGGCGCTGGCTCGTCAGTGGAAGGGCATCTGCTGGCCGTGCAAGGCGGCGTCAGCCTGGACGTCTCGCGCATGAACCACATCCTGGCCGTCAATGCCGAAGACCTCACCGTCACGGTGCAGCCGGGCGTCACGCGCGAGCAGCTCAACGAGCACGTGCGCCACGCGGGCCTGTTCTTTCCCATTGACCCGGGCGCCAATGCCTCGCTGGGCGGCATGTGCGCCACGCGCGCCAGCGGCACCAACGCCGTGCGCTACGGCACCATGCGCGACAACGCGCTGGCCCTGCAAGTTGTCACCCCGCAAGGCGAAGTCATCCGCACCGGCACGCGCGCCAAAAAAAGCAGCGCGGGCTACGACCTCACGCGCCTTTACGTCGGCAGCGAAGGCACGCTGGGCGTCATCACCGAAATCACGCTGCGCCTGTATCCGCTGCCCGAAGCCGTCACGGCGGCCATCTGCACCTTTGCCAGCCTGCAAGACGCCGTGCAGACCGTCATCAAAACCATTCAGCTGGGCGTGCCCATCGCCCGCGTAGAGCTGATCGACGCGCACTCCGTGAGCCTGATCAACGCCTACAGCAAGACCAGCCTGCGCCAAGCGCACATGCTGCTGATGGAGTTTCACGGCTCGCCCGCCAGCGTGCGCGAACAGTCCGAAACCGTGCAGGCCATCGCCCACGAACACCAGGGCAATGACTTTGAATGGGCCAGCGCCCCCGAAGAGCGCCGCCGCCTCTGGGCCGCGCGGCACAACGCCTACTTTGCCGCCGTCAGCAGCCGCCCCGGCTGCCGCAGCATCTCCACCGACGTGTGCGTGCCCATCTCGCGCCTGGCCGATTGCCTGCTGCAATCGGTCGATGAAGTCAATGCCAGCGGCATTCCCTACTTTCTCGTGGGCCACGTGGGCGACGGCAACTTCCATTTCGGCTACCTGATCGACCCGGACGACGCCAGCGAGCGCGAGCGCGCCGAGCAGCTCAACCGCCAGCTCGTGGCCCGCGCCATTGGCATGGGCGGCACCTGCTCCGGCGAGCACGGCGTGGGCCTGCACAAAATGGACTTTCTCGAGCAGGAAGCCGGCGAGGGCGCGCTGGACGTGATGCGAGCCATCAAGCAGGCGCTGGACCCGCTGAACATCATGAACCCCGGCAAGATCTTCCGGCTCCAGGGCTGAAGCGGTCGCCTCCTGGCTGCTGCGAGCAGGCCCCAGCCGCAGCAGGCGGCAAAGCGCGTAGGCACAATCTGCCGTTTGCTTTTTTGCGGGGCGGATTTTGCGAATCAAGGATAAGGAGCGCAGCCATGTGGCGGCTTGAGGCCCGGCCTGCGCCTTCGCGCGTGTGGGTGTGGGCCTCGCCCGTCCTGGCGCTGGCGCTGACCACGCTGCTGGGCATGCTGCTGTTTGCCGCGCTGGGCAAAGATCCCGCGCGCGGGCTGCAAGTGTTTTTCTGGGAGCCGGTGCGCAGCGTTTACGCGCTGGGCGAGCTGGGCCTGAAGGCCGCGCCGCTTTTGCTGATGGCGCTGGGGCTGGCGCTGGCGTTCCGCTCGAACGTGTGGAACATCGGCGCAGAAGGGCAGTTCGTGATGGGCGCGGTGTTTGCAGGCGGCGTGGCGCTGGCCGCTGACGCCAGCGCGGGCGGCTTGACGCTGCCGGCCATGCTGCTGGCGGGCGCGGCGGGCGGCATGTGCTGGGCGGCCATTGCGGCGCTGCTGCGCGACAAGTGCCATGCCAGCGAGATTTTGGTGAGCCTGATGCTGGTTTACGTGGCCGTGCAGGTGCTGGGCTATCTGGTGTATGGGCCGTGGAAAGACCCGCAGGGCTACAACTTTCCGCAAACGCGCCTGTTTGGCCCGGCCGCGCAGCTGCCGCGCCTGATGGACGGCTCGCGCCTGCATGCGGGGCTGCCGCTGGCGCTGGCTGGCGCGGCGCTGCTGTGGGTTTGGCTGTTTCGCACGCGCGCGGGCTTTGCGCAGCAGGTGTGCGGGCTGGCGCCGGCGGCGGCGCGCTATGCGGGCTTTTCGTCGCGGCGCGCGCTGTGGACGGCCATGCTGGCCTCGGGCGGCGCGGCGGGGCTGGCCGGGGCGCTGGAGGTGGCAGGCCCTTTGCGGCAGCTCACGCCCAACGTGCCGGCGGGCTATGGCTTTGCGGCCATCATCGTGGCTTTTGTGGGGCGGCTGCATCCGCTGGGCATCGTGCTGGCGGCGCTGCTGATGAGCATGTTCTATATCGGCGGGGAGCTGGCGCAGTCGCGCCTGGGGCTGCCCAAATCCATCACGGGCGTGTTTCAGGGGCTGCTGCTGTTTGCGCTGCTGGCGTGCGACACGCTGGTGCATTACCGCATCCGCCGGGGAGGGCGCTGAACGCCATGCAAGCCTACGCTCTTCTTCTGGCCGCCACGCTGAACGCGGGCACGGTGCTGGCGCTGGCCGCGCTGGGGCTGCTCATCAACGAAAAGGCGGGCATCGTCAATCTGGGCGCCGAGGGCATCATGCTGTGCGCCGCGCTGGCCGGTTTTGCCACGGTGGTGCACACGGGCAGCGACTGGCTGGGCTTTGCCGCAGGCGCGGGCGCGGGCGCGCTGCTGGCCGCTGCTTTTGGCGCGCTGGTGATCTGGCTGGGCGCCAACCAGTACGCGGCGGGGCTGGCGCTGAGCCTGTTTGGCGGCGGCCTGTCGGCTTTTGCAGGCATTGGCTATGTGCAAGAGCGCCTGCCCGCTCGCCCGCGCTTTGACTGGCTGGGGCTGGGCGATGTGCCTTTCATCGGCCCCGCGCTTTTTCGCCATCACCCGCTGGTGTATCTGACGGCGCTGCTGGCGCTGGCGCTGGTTTGGCTGCTGTGGCGCACGCGCGCCGGGCTGGTGCTGCGGGCCGTGGGCGAAGCGCCGCAGTCGGCGCACGCGCTGGGTTACCGCGTGCGCCTGATTCGCCTGGCCGCCGTCACGGCGGGCGGCGCGCTGTGCGGGCTGGCGGGGGCGTATCTGTCGCTGGCCTACACGCCGCTGTGGGCCGAGGGCATGGTGGCGGGCAAGGGCTGGATTGCGCTGGCGCTGACCACGTTTGCCACCTGGCGGCCCGCCCGCGTGCTGCTGGGCGCTTACCTTTTTGGCGGCGTGACCATGCTCCAGCTGCACCTGCAAGGCCAGGGCGTGCAGTGGCCCAGCCAGCTCATGACCATGCTGCCCTACCTGGCCACGATTGCCGTGCTGGCGCTGATTTCGCGCAACCCGGCCTGGATACGCGCCAACATGCCCGCCTCGCTGGGCAAGCCGTTTCATCCGGCCGGGTAGCGCTGGGCGGAGCGCATCAAAAACAAGAGCAAATATAAAGGGGCTGAAATGCCGTCTTGCGCAGGTTCTACTAAGACCTCATGCTCCGCTTTCAGGAGCGAATATGAGCTGTCTGAAACCGTGCCAGCCCGCTTTTTCAGGCCCTGCTCATGCCTTTGCCGCATCGGCCTTGCGGCTCAAGGATTGAACGTGATCTTGACGACGGCGTGGCCCGACTTCAGGTAGAGCGCATCGTCCGGCCCCACAGCCAGGGCGCGCAGCGCACGCACGTTGCTTGCCACGGGCACGAACTGCGTCTGGCCAGCCGCCTTGCGGTAGAGGGTGGATTTCACGCCGTCCCGCCGCGCATCGGCGGAAGCCGAATACACATTGCCCCGGCTGTCGATGGCCACCAGCGATGAATTGGGCAGCTGGTCGGTCAGCACGCTCAAATCCGGCACGGAAACCAGCCGGCTCACGCGCCCGGCGGCAGGGCATGAATCGGTCACGTAAATGCGGCCATCGGCGCTGCCGATCAGATAGTTGATGGAAGTGGTGAAGTGAAAATGAAGGAGAGACAATGAGCACTTTCGACAGCACCAAGCGGTTATTGCCCGAGATCCTGACTGAAATCGTCAAGGCAAAGATTCAATTGCCGGACTTTCAGCGGGGTTGGGTGTGGGATGACCAGCACATTCGCAGTTTGCTGGTGAGCATCGCAAGGTCATTCCCGGTTGGGACAGTCATGCTTCTGGAGACAGGTGGCGAGGCCAAGTTCCAGGTACGGCCAGTGGAAGGAGTTTCGCCCCCATCAGGTGCCTCGGATGCGGAGCTTCTGATTCTCGACGGGCAACAGCGGCTCACCACTTTGACGCAAGTCTTGGCCACGAAGAGTGCGGTGAATACCCGCACCGAAAAGGGTAAGCCGATTCGAAGACACTACTACTGGAACATCGAAGTGGCACTGGAAGGCGGAGACCGCCTAGAGGATGCTATCGAGGCCATCGAAGAGGACAAGATTAAACGCTCCAACTTTGGCAGGCAGATCGATCTTGATTTGAGTACGACGCAGAAAGAGTGCGAGCAGCTGTACTTTCCGTGCGAGCAGATCCTGAACTCCGACGCATGGGAAGAAGCCCTGCAGGAGTACGCGCCCGAAAAATTTGGCCTGTACATGCAATTCCGTCGGCAGGTATTGAATGCCTTCCGCAACTACCAGCTCCCTGTGATCCAGCTGGGTAAGGCTACGACGAAGGAGGCCGTCTGCTTAGTCTTCGAAAAGGTAAACACCGGCGGTGTCCCTCTCAATGTGTTCGAACTGGTCACGGCTACCTATGCCGCTGACGGCTTTAATCTGCGCGATGACTGGCATGGCAACGCGGCCCGCAATGTCTCGGGACGGTATCAGCGCTTGTGCAAAGAGGCGCTACTGTCACAGGTGGAGTCGACGGACTTCCTACAGGCCGTATCGATGTTGCACACACTGGAGTTGCGCCGCGCCGATGTGGCGTCGGGGAAAACAGGAAAGTCTGTGCAACCGGTGAGCGCAAAACGTGTCTCGATACTTGCGATGCCCCTGAGCGCGTATGCCAAATGGGCAGACGAGGTGGAAGCAGGCTTCCTTCTCGCGGCCAAGTTCCTACGCAAGGAATGTGTGAAAAGCCCACGCGAATTGCCGTATCGAACACAACTGGCCCCACTCGCCTCGGTACTCGCGCACTTGCGCGAACGCTGGCTTGAGCCGCGCATTTACCAAAAGCTTTCTCACTGGTACTGGAGTGGTGTTCTCGGCGAACTCTATGGCAGTGCCATCGACACTCGCATCGCAAACGATGTCGAGGATCTTCTGCAGTGGATCGAGAGTGACGACGCAATACCTCGAACCATTGCAGATGCGGCGTTCAGCCCAGACCGCTTGGACACGATGACATCGCGCCTGTCAGCCGCGTACAAGGGCCTAAATGTGCTGGTGCTTCGCGAAGGGGCGCAAGACTTCTTCTGGAAGGCAAAGATTCAGGAACTCGACGACGAGGAACTTGCGCTGGATATTCATCACATCTTCCCGCAGAACTGGTGTGAAAAGAACGGGATTAAGCGCGCCGTCTACAACACAGTCGTCAATAAAACACCAATCTCTTACAAGGCTAACCGAATGATCGGTGGGCATGCGCCATCCATCTATCTGGCCAAGTTACAGGCGCACACGCAGGTTCAGCTTACAGATGCGCAGATGAACGCCATTGTTGGCTCGCACCTTGTTGATACGACCGCACTCCGGGCCGATGATTTCGACAGCTTCTACAAGGCCAGAAAGGCTGCTCTGGTCAAGCTGGTTGAACGAGCAATGGGTAAGGCAGCGTCTGCTTGAGCGTGAAGCGCCCGGCAGGGCTGCTTTGCACGTTGCCATCGCTGACATGCACCGTGCGCCACGTGCCGGGCGTGCCCTGCATGCGCGCGTCCATCACGTGCAGCACGCCGTCCGCCGAAAAAGCCATGCCGGCTGGCAGGCAAAAGCTCGCTTGCGGCCCTGCGCCATCCAGCGAGGCCGCGCCCGCTTCGCACGACGCGCGCGCCACCCCGGCCACGGCGGAGATGCGGCCATCCGCAGCCACCCGCCAGATGCCCGTGGCCTGGCCCGCTGCGGGGTAGCCCGGCGCCGTCGTCAGCGAATAGGTTTCGCATACGCCGCCCGCATCCAGGCCGCCATATGGCCCGCCATCGCTCACATACAGCACGCCGCCCTTCACGGCCAGGCCTGCCGGGCGCACGAAACGGGCCAGGGCCGCGCCCGCTTGCGGCAGCGCGCCCGTGGCCACGGTGCTCACCTTGCCATTGGGCGCAATCTTGCGCACGGCGTCCGCCTGCCCGCTGTCTGCGCGGCAAGGCTGGTCGGTCAGATAAACCGCACCATCAGCGGCCACCGTCATGGCGTGGGTGATGTAGCCAAAGCGGCTTTGCAGCGGGTCATCCGCATCCACGCGCCCGCAGGCCTTGGCCGGATCGGCCTCCAGCGAGCCGGCCAGCAGCGTTGCGCGGCCATTGGGCACATCGGGCAGCGCGGCAGCGCCGGGCGTGGGGCTGGGGGCAGGAGAGGGGGCGGGAGAAGGCGCGGGGGCGGGCGCAGACGGCGAATCGCCCCCGCCGCCGCAAGCGGCCAGCAAAAAACCGGCGGCAATGCAAAGACCAAGGCGTGAATGGCGGAAAAACTTCATGACGAAAACTCCTTTTCAAGAATCGAAAAACAGAATTGCCATCCGGCTTCAACCCGGTTTCACCAGGCGCCTGCCCAATATAGGCCGAAGTAAAATACGTCCGGCGCGCGGAAATGAGCCTCGCCATGATAATGCCAGGCATTTGAAAAACCGGGCGGAAACCCTGCAATACCGCTTTTCCCATGCCGGATGCTCCCAAATATTCATTGCGGCGGCCCTGCCATTTCATGCCATTCATTCGCGCCAGAGCCTGTTTCACTTTCGCAAAAGGAATTTCTCATGACTCAACCCGGTATTGCATCCGCCGCTTCCGCCCGGCAACAGGCGGCCATTTTGGCGCAGGCGCTGCCCTATATCCGCAAATATCATGGCAAAACCATGGTCATCAAATATGGCGGCAACGCCATGACCGACCCCGCCTTGCAGGCGGCGTTTGCCGAAGATGTGGTGCTGCTCAAGCTGGTGGGCATCAACCCCGTGGTGGTGCACGGCGGCGGCCCGCAAATCGAAGCGGCGCTCAAGCGCCTGGGCAAGCAGGGCCACTTCATTCAAGGCATGCGCGTGACCGACGCCGAGACAATGGAAGTGGTGGAATGGGTGCTGGCTGGCGAAGTGCAGCAAGACATCGTGGGCCTGATTCACCAGGCGGGCGGGCGGGCCGTGGGCCTGACGGGCCGCGACGGCGGCCTGATCCGCGCGCGCAAGCTCCGGCTGCCCGACAGCAAAGACCCCGCCGTGGTGCACGACGTGGGCCAGGTGGGCGAAATCGTGCAGATCGACCCCGGCGTGGTGCAGGCGCTGCAAGACGACCGCTTCATCCCCGTGGTCAGCCCCATTGGCTTTGGCGAAAACAACGAGAGCTACAACATCAATGCCGACGTGGTGGCCGCGCGGCTGGCCACGGTGCTGGAAGCCGAAAAGCTGCTGATGCTCACCAACATTCCGGGCGTGCTCGACCGAAACGGCGCCCTGCTGCCGGAGCTGACGGCGCAGCAAATCGAGGCGCTATGCGAAGACGGCACGATCTCCGGCGGCATGATTCCCAAAATCGCCGGCGCGCTCGATGCCGCCCGCAGCGGCGTGAATGCCGTGCACATCATCGACGGGCGCGTGCCGCACGCCATGCTGCTGGAAGTGCTGTCCGACCAGGCTTTCGGCACGATGATTCGCTGTGCGTAAAAACCGGCCGGCCTGATTGAAAACAAAAAGAGCGGCATGCGTTTGCTGCCGCTCTTTTTTTGCGCGCGTTCAGGCCGTTTTCTGATAGGTGTAAATTCCCAGCCGGTTATTGACCAGATAGAAAATGGGAGTGAACAATTTCATCCAGCCGGGCAGCATATGCTTCATTTCGTCGGTGAAATTGACATAGCCAATCTGTTTGAGCGCCGGATTGAGTTTCACGACTTCGCTGCCGTCTTTCACGCCCCAGTTGAATTGGGCCGAGGTGTTTTTCACCACGTCGTGCAAAGCGGCTTTTTTTACCATGCCCTTGTACAGCAGATCAAGCTGCGCCTCGAAATCATCAAACCCCCCGGTCAGGATGGAAAGAAACGCCTTCACGTCCTTTTCTTCCAGGTACATCAGCACGCCTTCGGAAATGATGAGGAGCTTTCTGCCCGCCCGGTCAATATCCTGCGGCCAGGAAGCGTCGAGCAGCGATTTGCCTATGGAAATGGAGCGCGGCGTATCAGGCAGCAGCAGGCGGCGTTTTTCAATGACCTCGGGCAAGTCCAGGTTGTACCAGCGGATCTGGCCGTTATCCACGCGCTCGAACCGGGTGTCAAAACCGCAGCCGACGGAAACCACCACGCAATCCGGGTATTTTTCAATGAATTTGCGCGCTTCGCGGTCCATGATTTTGGCCCGCGCCAGAACGCCGTAATAAGAGGCGCGCGCCGTATTGAATTTTGAAAAGTCGTAGTCGATTTTCTGAATCAGCTCCGCCGCCTTGCGGTCATTGAGCTTCGGGTGCTCGCTCTGGGCGTCCTTGGCCCGCATGTACAAAGTAATGAGCAGGGTTTCGGCCACACCGCCCAGGTCCACTTTCATTTCGATCTCCTTTTTCGCACAGAATAAAAGTTATTCCCATTGCGAGAATTGTAGGCGGCGCATCCAGAACCCTCCGCGCCGCCGTCTTCTTCTTTTTGCGTCATGCCCTCTCATTCCCGCCCCTCGCAGCCTGCCCGCGCCTCGTTCCGCAGCATTCGTCTGCCCGCGTCAAATGCTTTGCGGCGGCACTTGCGCCAGCGTCACGCGTTGTGGCTGCATGGCTGGCTGATTGGCTTGCTCACGCTGGCAGCCATGTGGAGCGCCAGCGTCGCGCTGCGGCTGGCGGGGCTTGATTGGCTGGCGCTGCGCTACGCGCTCTGCATAGGCGCGGGCTACGCCGTCTATTTGTTGCTGCTGCGTTGCTGGGCTGCCTGGCTGCTGCGCCAGCGGCGGGCGGCAGACGCGCCCGATCCGGTAACAGACCTGCTGGATGCCGCCGCCGACGCCTCTGCCCGCTCTGCCGGAGACGACGCGCTGGCCGCCAGCGGTGAAGACGGCGACTTCGCGGGCGGCGGCGCCAGCGGCTCTTTCGACGCGGAAGAAGGCGGCGTGGATGCCCTGCTGGATAACGCCGCCGAAGGCATCGTCGATGGCGTGGTGGATGCAGGCGGCGCGGCGGAAGAAGGCGCGGTGGTGCTGATTCCCGTGCTGCTGATCTTCGCGCTGGCGCTGGTGTCTTTTGTAGGCGCGGGACTGCTGTTGCTGCTGCTGTTCGGCACCGATGTGCTGCTGGCTGTGGCCGTGGAACTGGCGTTTGCCTGGGCCGCCGCGCGCACGGCCACGCGGCTTCAGCGCCAGGGCTGGCTGACTGCCGCCATTCGCCTGAGCTACAAGCCGCTGCTGGCGGCGCTGATCAGCGCCACGCTGCTGGGCGCGGCGATTGACTATCTGGCCCCCGGCGCCCGCACCTTGCCCGAAGCCGTGCGGCTGCTGCGTTCGGGAAGCGCCTGAATCCATTTCTCAGCCGCCGTCATGTGCGCGGCGATTCATTGAAGCGAATCACCAAGGGGCAGAGAAGTGCGGCGTCTGCCGGGGCCCTTGCTGCGATGAGCGGGAGAGGCCCCATCGGCGCAGCGCCCGGCAGATGATGGATGCCATCTTTGACGTGCAGACCATTGGCTGCCAATGGTGCGCGCAGCCAAAGGCCCTGCCTTGGGGCGCCCCGCGTTGAAAGCGGGTGCGCAACATTTTTCGCCGCTGGCGTCAGCGACACATTGCAGCAGATACGATGGAGTTGCTGCCGACTGTGCTCGTGCGCTCAGCCAGCATCCGGAATCATGAGGCGCCAGATTTTGGCTGGCTCATGTGCTTGAGCGCTGCAAGAGCCTTTTTGTGAGGGTGTTTATACGTATAGGTGCGGATCAACTTATCGAATGGGCGCGGGCATGTTCGGCGGGAAGATCAAGTGCTGCCAGCAATACACCTTCAAGGTAAAGCCCCAAACGCTGGATTGGGCAGAGGATTTTGCCTGGCTGAGCCAATCGAGAGGACTGAGCAAGGACTACGAGGTCACTGCCCTCTTCAGCCGAAGCCTTCGTGAAGATCGCTTGCGTTCGGCGCATGGTCAGGCTTTCGGGATAATTTTGAAGATAGGCTCTAAGAATATTTGGGAAATTTGTCTGTTTTGATTTTGGAATTTTAATTCATGGCCAACCAAACCGTTCCTGCTCATCACATTGAGAAGTTGTCCTTGTCTGCCGACGGTCTGCTCCAATTGCAAGGCTGGGCTTTGGAAACCGTTGCCATACATGTTTATGTGGATGGCGGTTCTTTGTTTTCACTGGCGTGCGATCAAGAAAGAAACGATGTGCTTGATCATTTCAACCTGCCGCAGGAAGCAGCCTGTCCGGGATTTGCGGGCATGCAATCCATTCGGCGGGATTTCTTCTCGGCAGTATCGGTTTCCATTTTTGGTGAGCGTAAGAAAGGCGATCGTTATTCAATTTTAAAGACGCGGCTTGTCCCGTCCGAAAATATTCATTCGTGGCGCGGCCTGTATGATGAAAATCCCTTGCACGAAAATAATGCATTTTATTTTCCGATCGCTACCAGCCGCGTAGCAAGCGGCGGCGCAGAAGGCATTCGAGAGACTTTCTCTCCTTTTGAAAGTCCAACAATGAAAGTGGGCATCCGCACGCAAATTCTGTATTTGCGCACCACATTGGGGCGCGAAGGAGATTTTGCGTTCGATCCTGATTTTGTTCCAAACAAGAAGTGCGATCACAACGAGCGCCTAGTGGCCGAAGACAGTCTGCATGCTGTCATGGATCATGCCATCCGGACACAAACTCCAGTATTGTTCACGCTCAATGGTGGCATTTGGGCCGATTCGGCAGGCCAGTCGCTGGAGTGGGACATTAATGATGTACTGGAGCAAGATGAATCTCTATGCCAGTGGAATCAATTCAACCAGGTCATGCCTGACACCGCGCTATCCAATCTTCCCGGTTCTGTCGATTCTCCCGAGCTGGGGCGCAGTATCAGCCTGAATGTATACATGGAAAAGCCCCGCTTTTACAAGAAAAGAAATTTGCAGGCTGCCTGCCGCATCATTAATGCCTTTCGAGAAAAACATCCATCGCTCTTCATTGGCGTGAATCTGGATGCTGATGTGTACATGAATCCGTTTTTTCCGAAATTGGAAAATCCGCAGTGGTACGACTATAACCCGCAGGCGCTGCGGCAATTCCGTCATTGGCTGCGTGGTGACGGCCCGTATGCAGGAAATGCTGAAGACGGTGTTCCTGATTTATCAAGCTATCGGCGCAAGAAATGTTTGACGCTGGCCCGCATCTCGAAACTGGCGAAAAAGAAGTTTGCAACCTGGGATGATGTCCAGCCACCCCGCCAATTTCTCTGGCACGTTTTTCTATCGCGCACCACGCCGCGCTGGTTGCGTGAATATGTACATTTCACGAAAAATCCGTGGATTGCGCTGTGGGCACAGTTTCGCCGTCATCTCGTGCAGCTTCATTACGACGAACTTTCGCAATGGGTGGCAGAAACAGGCATTCCGTCCGACCGTATTTATTCCTCGCAGGGTTTCATGGAACCCACAATCCGGCTTGATCCACTGGCCGAGCGCATCGACAGCCCAGTGAAAAACTATGACACGGGTGGCGCCAGCATTGAAGGCGCTTGTCCCAAACACGGTCACCTGGGTGTCATTATTTACGGGCAGTGCGCTACCAATAATATTATTACGGAAAGCAAGACTTCTTTATTCAATGAGTTCCGCCGCAATAGCGCCGAATGGGCGGTGGTGGAACACAATACGGGTGATCTGACACGCGCCGATTTTCTGGGAAGCTATGCCGATGCTTATCGCTCGTTGCGAGACATCATTCATTACGGCAGCCGCTTTGTTTCCAGCATGGCCTGGAATGGCAGCCCGGGTGAGCAGCACGGCCAGCCCGGTTTTCTGGGCTACACCAGTCTGCGCCGGTCTCCGCTGGAAGCGGCCATGATTGACATCATGCAGGCGCGAGCCGGGCTGCCTCGCCAGGCGCGACTGTGGACTTTTGGTGCGGGCGAACATGTGGATAGCGACGGCTGGCTCGTCAATGGTGAAGCTGCCCGCCCTGTGCGTGCCAGTTGTTTGCTGCTGGGCACGCACTCTCCACAAGAGAGCATCACGCTCGACTCTCCGCCTGAACTGGCCTGGTCGCTGTCCACTGGCAGCCGCATATTGTTGAAAGTTCATCAGCCATCTGCTGTCCAGGCTGTTCGCGTGAAAGTCAGCGCCAGATCTGAAAACGGCTTGTGGCGGGAAATTTCGCCATTCACGCCCTTTTCAGCCCTGCCCCAAACCGCCTCCTGCCTGACGCTTGAGATGCCGGCCTGCTCCTGGAGCGCGTATCAGCTCCGTCTCACATTGGTTAACCTGCCCGCCGCCGGGCTGGCGCTCAATGCCGTTGCGCTGTTGCCTGGTCAGGCATGACTGTGCGCATGCCGCAGGCATCGCATTCAGGCTTTTGGCCGCGCATGAAAAACGCGGATTTCCACAATCGGAAGGACTCCGTCCACGCCTTCAACGCCCGTGCGCCTGCTGTTGAGCTTGGGCGGCGGCTTTTTGGGCGAATTCGGCGCGCAGGGCCTTGAGTTTTTCGCGCGGGTCTTCGCGGGTGGCGGCGGCGTCCAGCGCCATTTCGGCGATGAAGCGGCTGGGCTGGGCGGCGATGGTTTCGCGGCCTTTTTTGCGGCGGCGCGTCCAGCTCACGGCCAGGGTTTGGCGGGCGCGGGTGATGCCCACGTACATGAGGCGGCGCTCTTCTTCGATGCGGGCGGCCGCTTGTGCGCCGCCGCCGTCTTCGCTGGCGCGAAAGGGCAGCACGTCTTCCGTGACGCCGGCCAGGATGACGTGGGGCCACTCCAGCCCCTTGGCGGCGTGCAGGGTGGAGAGGGTGACGACGTCGGGGTCTTGCTCGCGTTCGGCCAGCGAGGAGATGAGCGAGACGGTTTGCGCCACGTCCAGCAGGCTGCTTTCGGCGCCGGTTTCATCGCCCGCCTGGCCGCCGCAGCGGGCGGCCATCCAGTCGCAAAACTCCTGCACGTTGTGCCAGCGGGCGGCGGCTTGCTCTTTGCTGTCGGCGCTGTCGAGCAGGTGTTTTTCGTAGGCGATGTCTTGCAGCCACTCGCTTAGCAGCTGGCGCGCGGCGCCGTGGCCCACGGCGTGGCGGGCCTGCTCCTGCTGGCGGCTGACGAGGCGGCCAAATTCATGCAGCGCGGCCACGGCGCGCGCGGGCAGGGCGGCGGGCAGCGAGTGGGCAAAAAGCGCGCCAAACAGCGACAGGCGCGCGCGGCTGGCGAATTCGCCCAGCGCGGCCAGCGTCTGGTGGCCAATGCCCCGGCGCGGCGTGGTGGCGGCGCGCATGAAGGCCGGGTCGTCGTCTTCGTTGATCCACAGGCGCAGCCAGGCGCACAAGTCCTTGATTTCGGCGCGGTCAAAAAAGCTCTGCCCGCCAGAAACCTTGTAAGGGATTTGCGCGCGACGCAGGGCCTGCTCGAAGGCCTTGGCCTGGTGGTTGGCGCGGTAGAGCACGGCAAAGTCGCGCCAGCTGCGCTGCGGCGCGGTGGCGCGCAAGGACTGGATGCGCGCCACGGCCCGCTCGGCTTCGTGCTGCTCGTGGTCGCAGGCCAGCACGCGCACCGGCTCGCCTTCGCCCAGGCTGGAATACAGGCGCTTGGGAAACAGCTTGGGATTGGGGCCGATCACGTTGTTGGCCGCGCGCAAGATGGCGCCGGTGGAGCGGTAGTTCTGCTCCAGCTTGATGACTTTGAGCTGCGGAAAGTCGCGCGGCAGCTGGCGCAAGTTGTCCAGCGTGGCGCCGCGCCAGCCGTAAATGCTCTGGTCGTCATCGCCCACGGCGGTGAAGTTGGCCGCCTGGCCCACCAGCGCCTTCATTAGCTGGTATTGCGTGGCGTTGGTGTCCTGGTATTCATCGACCAGCGTGTGCGCCAGGCGTGCCTGCCACTTTTGCGCCACTTCGGGCTGCGTGAGCAGCAGGCGCAGCGGCAGGCCGATCAAATCGTCAAAGTCCACACTCTGGTAGGCGGCCAGGCGCTCGTGGTAGCGGGCCATGATTTGCGCGGTCTGGCGCTCGATTTCGCCCTGGGCCTGCGCGGCGGCTTCTTCGGGCGAGAGGCCCGCGTTTTTCCAGCGGCTGATGGCCCATTGCCACTGGCGGGCCGTGGCGCTGTCGGTGGTTTTGCCGCAGTCTTTGAGCAAGCTCAGCGCGTCGTCGCTGTCCAGAATGCTGAAACTGGGCTTCAGGCCCAGCGCCGCGCCGTCTTCGCGCAGCAGGCGCACGCCCAGCGCGTGAAAGGTGCAAATGATGACCTGGCCTGCCTCCTTGCCCGCCAGCTGGCGGGCGCGCTCGCGCATCTCGGCGGCGGCCTTGTTGGTGAAGGTGATGGCCGCAATGCGGCTGGCCGGCACGCCTGTTTGCATCAGCCGCGCAATCTTGTGGGTGATGACGCGCGTCTTGCCCGAACCGGCCCCGGCCAGCACCAGGCAAGGGCCGCGCAAATGGTTCACGGCATCTTGCTGGGCGAGGTTCAGGCCATCGGCGGACATGGGCGAAGCAGGCAAAAAAGCGGGCAATCATAGGCAGGCGTCCAAGGCGCCGCTGCCGCTGCCTCGCCGCAGGGGTGTTGATGGAGCCAAAAGGGCCGCAAGTCCTAGTGGAATGGGCGCGGGGTGCTATTGAATCAGGAGCAATAGAAGGGCTCAAGAAAGAGCGCCCTAGGCCTGCCCGGGAGCAGGCTCTCACGCCTGCGCCGCGTAAAAGCGCGCCGCCTGCACGCCGCGCGGCGCCAGCGGCATGACGGCGCGGG
>ERZ773008.93-NODE-93-length-59423-cov-3.884348_pt1 | contig 59423 bp, 51 predicted proteins | sample MGYA00580664_ERZ773008 | MGnify/ENA primary metagenome ERZ773008 (study PRJEB29015, sample SAMEA2738016) | human oral metagenome | biome: human oral; feature: human-associated habitat; material: dental | place: China | collected 2048 ...
GATATAATCATCCTCTGTAGGATCTCCATTCACTTCACCTTTGAACATATCAATCTTACCAGACTTACGATGTACAACCATTAACCGGCTTTCATCTCGGCGAGTGATTGTGAAAGTCTGCGTACTACCATCAGAACGTGTCAATACACGTTTAGAAGAATGAGGATATAAGGCAACCTGCTCTTTAGGTAAATTGAATTTGAATTGTGAAAGCTTCATATTAATATTTTGGGAGAGTTTTATTTATCTATTATCTGTTGTTGGAGCCATGTCTCAAACTGATCATAATTAACACAATCTTCGACTTTTACATCACCAACTCTTGTTCGTCGCAATGATGTAAGATAAGCCCCGCTATTCATTGCTCGTCCTAAATCGCGAGCTAATGCACGAATGTAAGTACCCTTACCACATCCAACCCGAATCGTCAATTGCATCTTATCAGAATCAAAGTTCAAGACTTCTATTTCATCTATATGGATATTTTTAGCCTTCAATACTACCTCTTTTCCACTACGACGATAGTCAAAAGCACGTTTTCCATCCACCTTCACAGCACTATAGGTTGGAGGGATCTGTTCTATATCCCCCACAAAGTGTGGCAAAGTCTTATCTATCAACTCACGCGTGATATGCTCTACAGGAAATTTCTCGTTCACCTCATGCTCCATATCATAACTAGGAGTTGTAGCTCCCAATTGTAATGTAGCAACATATTCCTTCGCATGCGCCTGCAATGTTTCTATTTGCTTTGTCATCTTCCCCGTAGCGAGAATCAGTACACCCGTTGCCAAGGGATCTAACGTTCCTGCATGACCAATCTTCACTTTTCCATCATTAGCTTGTGTACAGAGATAACGTACATGAGCCAACGCTTTGAAACTTGTTATGCCATAGGGTTTATCAATCGGGATGATTACTCCTTCTTTGAAGTTCATAAGGATCGCTATATAATATAAGGTGGATTAATCAACCATATTCAATGATATGCCTGAGAGCAACATCACGATAATGATAATACCAATAATGATTCTATACCAGCCAAAGACTTTAAAGCCATACTTAGTAAGGAAGTTGACAAACCACTTCATGGCTAACAATGCGACTACAAAGGATACAACACAGCCAACAGCGAGCATTATCAAATCATGAGTATTCACCCATGTGGCATCTTCTTTTAGTATATCTAAAAGATCTAACAGTGTAGCACCAGCCATTGTTGGTACTGCCAAGAAGAAAGAGTATTCTGCTGCACGCTTACGTGTGAGTCCGTTCGCCATACCTCCAACAATCGTTGCCATAGAACGGCTCGTTCCTGGAATCACGGATAAACACTGCCACAAACCAATATTGAAGGCACGTTTTTCGTTCACCTTATTTTCTTCTTTACCTTTATTGAATATCTTGTCGCAGAAAAGCATGAAGATTCCACCAACAACCAACATAATTGCTACAGCCCAAATAGAATCGAGCAACCAGTCGAGTAAACCACTCTTCTTTGCAGCTAAACCTATCACTACAGCTGGCAAAACTCCAACAAAGAGCAACCAGTAGAATCTTAATGGATGAATAAAACGTAAAAACGGATTCTCTACATCAGCTGGAACAGGTGTACGGTCAATGTGGAAGAAGCGTTTCCAATACAGACATACAACAGAAAGGATTGCACCAAACTGGATAATGAATGTAAAGGCATGTACAAAGGGACTACCTTGTGAAACGCCCAAGAGATATTGGGTGATTATCATGTGACCTGTAGAAGAAACAGGAAGAAACTCTGTTAATCCTTCCACAATGGAGATAATGATAGTTTGTATAAGTGTCATTATACCTCCTTATCACTAGTATCCTTCGGCTTATAGATGATTGCGCCGATGATAGAAATAAATCCGATGAAAGTCACCACAGGTGCCACCTTGATGTGACGTGCACTGAAAATACTTGGATCAAATGCCGTTTCTGTTGAACTACCACCACTCAATAGAATGAATCCAATGATAACAATAGCAAGTCCAATTGCCAACATGATAAAGTTGACCTTACCAAAGGCTAAATTTCTTTTATCCATATTTATTTGAGGAATTATGAGGAGTGAAAGGAGGTGATTATATCTTGTACAAGTCACCAGCCTTCATTCGCAGGAACTTATTTACCGATAACCATGAGCAGAATGTGGCAATTAACACGCCAAAAGCCACCATCACAACTGCTGTAATGAGTAAGGCTTCTAACGATAAGACCTTTGTAATATCAGGTTCATAATCATATAAGAAGCACATCCCAATACCCAAAGCAACAATTGCCATTAATGCTGAAACCAGTCCTTCTAGCACCGCTCTACGAAGGAATGGAGCACGAATAAAGCCCCAAGAAGCACCAACCAGTTTCATTGTATGAATAGAAAAACGACGTGCGTAAATACTCAATCTGATTGTATTATTAATCAAGGAGAACGAAACTATCGTCAACAGAACTGCAATAACCAACAAAACAAGACTAATCTTAGCCAAAGTATTGTTCACACTCTCTACCAGGTTTTGAGGATAAGTAATATCACTCACCCCCCGATAAGTACGTAATTCCTGGGCTATCGTCTTAATAGAATCATTATTCGCATAGTTCGCTTTCAGTTGCAACTCTATCTCACCCGTAAATGGATTCTCACCAGCAAACTCCGCAGGATTAGCCCCCAATTCACGAGTTCCCTCTTTTAAGGCTTCTTCCTTACTGACAAAATTCAAACTATTGATATAATGTAACGAGCGTACACGCTGACAAAGCGCGGCACTCTCTTCCGTACTCATATCAGGTTGAAGAATCATCGTAATGGTCAGATTCTCCTTTACGTATGAACTAAGGTTACGACTGGTGAAGCCTGTCAGTACAACCATACCGATGAGCATCAGCACCATCGCCGTGCTAATACATAGCGTAATAACCTGCAAACTATGACGGTTGCGGGCTTTATTTCTTTTTTTTGCCATTTCTGAAAAGGGTATAATTCACCGAAATTGCTGCAAAGATACAGCAAAATAAAAGAACAGCAAAAGAAATTATAGTTTATTTAGACTTCTCTTTTTATTTATCTTTATGCCTCTTAACGATACCATTTATTTATCTTATCTTTGCATTCGCACCTCCTTTTCAAACATTAAAACAAAAAGTATAATGAGTACGATTATTTATCCTTCACCTATCTTTGGACCCGTACATAGCCGTCGTTTGGGCGTTTCTCTTGGTATTAATCTTATGCCAGCCGATGGTAAAATATGCACCTTCGATTGCATTTATTGCGAATGTGGATTTAACGAAGATCATCGAACGAAGACGCCCCACCCTGCCCGTGAACTTGTCGCTACGGCATTGGAAAACAAACTCAAAGAGATGATTAAGGATAACATCCATCCTGACGTACTAACTTTCGCTGGTAACGGAGAACCAACTTCGCATCCTCATTTCGCTGAGATTATTGATGACACCATCCGTCTACGGGATATGTATTGCCCCCAAGCAAAGATTTCTGTCCTCAGTAATTCTACATTCATTCATCGTCCAAAGGTTCATAAAGCATTATCAAAGGTGGATAACAACATTTTGAAGCTAGACACGATTGACATGGAATATATAAAAAAGGTGGATCGACCGACGCAACCATCCTACGACGTGGATCGTATCATTGCTGACATCAAGGCTTTTAACGGACAGGCTATCATTCAAACAATGTTTCTAAAAGGAACGACTGACGAAGGATTTGATGTTGACAACACTTCTGATTCTTTCGTTACTCCATGGCTCAAGGTTGTGAAAGAGATTGCTCCACGTGAGGTAATGATTTACACCATTGATCGAGAAACCCCTGACCAGCATCTCCTCAAGGCTTCTCCCGAAGAACTAAATACCATTCATGACAAAGTAATTGCCATGGGCATTCCTTGCACCGCATCCTACTAGATATTTTATAAAGCAATCCATATCCATAGATTATATATGTAAGCCCTTATTTCCAAAAAGCTCTTAAGCTTTTAGAAATAGACATAAGAAGGAATATAAAACAGAAAGACTAACCTCACGGCCAGTCTTCCCTCTCCTCAAAAAACTATTGAAAATAAAATTAGAATTTACTAATGATTCCTTCTTCCGTTGCTCGCACAAAGTCGACGATATTACGAATCTCGTGCGAAGCGGGTACTTGTTGTTCTATCTGAATACAAGCATCGAAAACTGATGTCTGCCCATGGAACAACAGACGATAAGCGTTGGCAATGTGCTTGAGAATCTTCTCATCAACACCAGCTCGCTTACCGATAGTTGTGTTAACACCATGATACTCAATTGGTGCACCACCAGCGATAATATAAGGAGGAACGTCCTTCGAGAAGGTAGTACCCGCTTGTACCACAGCATACTCACCTACCCGTGTGTTCGCTTTCTCTACAACATTTGAAGAGATAATCGCTCCAGTTCCAATCTTACAATCGCCTGCAATCTTTGCACCATAGCCAAAGACGCACTTGTCACCAACGACGGCGTCATGGCTAATATGTGCGCCTTCCATGAGGAAGTTATTTGATCCAATAATGGTTTTACAGCCACGGTGTGTAGCACGATTAATAACCACGTTCTCTCGAACAATGTTGTTATCACCCATCACCAGTTCGCTTTTTTCACCCACGAAATTGAAATCCTGTGGTAAAGCAGCAAGCACCGACCCTTGGTGAATCTTGTTTCCACTTCCCATTCGAGTACCATTCAAGATACTAACAAAGGGGAAGATAACGCAGTTGTCACCGATGACGACATCGTCTTCTATATACACAAATGGGAATATCTTACAGCCGTCTCCAATCTTTGCTTTCGGAGAAACCTCGGCTTTTGGACTAATTACGCTACTCATACTCTTGAATACTAAGAATTAAACAAACGATTTACTTAGAACCACCACCAAGTGCATTATACAGATTGACGATAGATTGTAGTTTCGTAAACTGCTCTTTCACTTGTGATATTTCTGCATTAAGTAAGCTCTGCTGAGCGGTGATAACTTCAAGATAGGTGCTTGAGCTTTGTGCATAGAGCATCTGTGTGTGCTCTACATTCTGCTTCAGAACATCTATTTGTTGTTGCTGCAACTTTTCTTTCTCACCAGCTGAATTATAAGCAACAAGGGCGTTGCTCACTTCTGAACCAGCCTTGAGAATACTATTCTGCCATGTGTTATATGCTTGCTTATACTTATCTTCAGCAACACGCAAACCTGCTTTTAATTGTCCGCGCATGAAGATGGGCTGTGTCAAACTACCTACTACACTCAAGAGCAACTTGCCAGGGTTAACCATGCCATTGCTGTTGGTCCACGCTCCAGTAGGTGATATGTTCAATGCTGGATAGAAACGACTGCGTGCCTGCTGAATATTATAGAAGCATTGAGCCAACGCCATTTCGTTTGCATGCACATCGGCACGATTGCTTAGAAGTTGTACACCAATACCACCTGCGAAGTTCGCCGGTAAGCTCTGATTGGCTAGACTGCCACGGGCAATACCTTGCGCTGGTTCACCAAGAAGAAGACTAAGAGTGTTCTCTGTCTCACGTATCTGACGACGGATGTCTGCGCCCTGTGTCTGTACACTATAGTAAGCAGCTTCGGCACTCTGGACACTCGTTGAACGAGCACGTCCATACTCCATTTGGAGCTTCATCATGTCCCAGGTGTTCTTTGTCAGCCCTGACATATCATCTACTATCTGCTTCTGACGATCGAGCATCAGCAGTGTATAATAGAGATTGGCAACGTTGCAGATCAGATTTGTCTGCACAACTACCCTGTAATCCTTCGACTGAAGGAGCATCATCTGGGCTGCTTTCTTCTGGGAACGCAGCTTTCCAAAGAGATCAACATCCCAACTTGCAGAGACTGGGAGTGTGTAAGACTGGGTGGAAGGCGTGTGCGAACCAAAGTGAGAAATCGTACCTGTCGGTGCGAAGACCACAGATGGTAAGAACGCCAACTTTGATGTCTTCACCTGCTGTTCGGCAATATCAATGTTCAAAGCAGCATTGAGCAGGTCGGGATTATTATTAAGAGCTTTCTCTATAAGTGCCTGTAATTGAGGATCGGTAAAGACACTGCGCCATGGAAGGTTACCAAAGTCATTGGCTCCCTCAAGCGTTGCCTTGTCATCAACAGGGTCTCTCACAATCCCATTCGTCTTCACATCAGGACGCTCGTAATTGCCATAGAGACTCTTACAGCCTGTCAATGACAGGGCTGCAAGGGCTATGATGATTATATTTTTATTCTTCATTATTGTTCTTTTAATATAGTACTACTCTTCTACCTTATAATCATGTGCAGGTCCTTTCGCGTATTGCTCGAGTTCCTTAACAACGTCGCGACTATCCTCATCTTCAAACTCGATAGGCTTAATACGCTCCTGTAAGTACTGGAAGCCAGCGAATAGAGCTGGTACAACAAACACCTGACAGAGTGTACCAATCAACATACCTCCGACGGCAGCAGCACCCAATGTTTGGTTACCATTATGACCTACACCGCTTGCAAACATCAATGGCAATAATCCGACAACCATTGCCAAAGATGTCATAAGGATAGGACGAAGACGTGCACCAGCACCTAAGATGGCTGCATATTTGATTGCCATACCTGTTCGACGACGCTCGAGAGCAAATTCAACGATAAGGATGGCGTTCTTGGCCAACAATCCAATCAACATAATCAAGGATATTTGCATGTAGATATCGTTGCTATGCCCGAAGATCATCGTGAATATGAACGCACCTGCAAGACCGAATGGTATTGACAAGATAACGGCTAATGGGAGGATATAACTCTCATACTGTGCGCTAAGAATCAAGTAAACAAACACGATACAAAGGACAAAGATCATCGCTGTTGAGTTCGATGACTCCTGCTCTGAACGTGTCAAGCCAGAGAACTCATAGCCATATCCCTGTGGTAACACTTGCTTTGCCACTTCCTCTGCTGCCTTAATAGCCTCTCCAGAAGAGACCCCATTTGCTGGTGTCGCATTAACTGCAATAGAGGTAAAGAGGTTGAAACGAGTGATATTTGACGGTCCATAAACACGCTTCAACGTACAGAACTCACTTACTGGAGCCATACCTGCTACTGTTCGAACATAGATGTTATTCATGCTCGACTCGTCCATGCGGCTCTCTGCTGTTCCTTGTATCATCACACGGAAGAGCTTACCGTATGCATTAAAGTTGGACGCATACATACCACCATAGTATCCCTGCAATACAGAAAGAATAGCTGCTGGTGATGTACCTGCCTGCTTTGCTTTCGCAACATCTACATCCACCATGTATTGTGGATAGTTCGGGTTGTAAGTGGTAAGTGCTCGGCTGAACTCCGGACGCTTGTTCAAAGCAGCGAGGTAATCCTGTGCAACCTTAAAGAATTTATTCAAATCTCCACCTGTCTTATCTTGTAAAGAGAAAGAAAGACCATTCGACATACCATAACCAGGAATCATTGGCGGTGCAAAGGCTATTACCTGCGCACCCTTAATACTGGCTGTTTGCTTGTAAATCATGCCCAAAATCATATTAGAAGAAGTTGGGTCAATGAATAATCCAGCAATACCAGCACCCGTGAATACCGACTTAATACGGTCGAACATGCCATATTCACGCTCGGCAAAAGGCTTCAACTTAACAATGAAAGTTGCCTGATTAGACCCCTGACCAGCCAAGAAGTTGTAACCAACGATCTGTTCACGACGCTCGATATAAGGGTTACTTGCCAACATTTTATCTACTTGATCAACTATCTTTTGAGTCTCTTCTTGTGATGTCCCTGGAGGCATACTGACCATAGCGAACAATGTTTCTGTATCCTCATCAGGTACAAGACCTGTCTTAGTAAACGTCATTGTAAGAACGAGAGCCACGAAACCTACAACAACAGCAGAGCCTGCTATCCAACGATGGTTGATAATCTTCTCTACCTTCTTCTGATACTTCGCATTGATCTTATCATACTGTGTATTGAATGCCATGTGGAATCTGTCAATGCGTGAAAGTTTCTTATGTTCCTCGTCATCACTGTGTGGTTTCAAGAAGATAGCACATAAGGCTGGTGACAAGGTCAAAGCATTTAGAGCAGAGATAACGATTGATACCGCCATTGTCACACCGAACTCACGATAGAAAGTACCTGATGTTCCACCAATAAATGATACTGGCACGAACACTGCTGACATCACCAAAGTAATAGAGATGATAGCTCCTGAAATCTCATTCATTGCATCAATGGCAGCCGTCATAGCACTCTTATAACCTAAATCGAGCTTTGCATGGACAGCCTCAACCACCACAATGGCATCATCCACCACGATGGCAATTGCTAATAGCAATGCTGACAGTGTCAATAAATTGATGGAGAAACCAAAGACCCATAGGAAGAAGAACGTACCAATCAAGGCTACTGGTACAGCAATCATAGGGATGAGTGTAGAGCGGAAGTCCTGTAGGAAGACATACACAACAAAGAACACTAAGACCAAAGTAATTACCAGTGTGCGTACTACCTCTTCGATAGAAGCAAAAAGGAATTCGGTTACATCTTGCTCAATCGTGACCTTCATCCCGGGAGGCATTTGCTTCTGTGCATCTGCCAAAGCCGCTTTTACATCATCGGCAATCTGTGTAGCATTTGAACCAGCCACCTGGTTAACCATACCTAATACAGCAGGTTGACCATTGTTACGCATGGCAACGGAATATTGTAAGCCACCTAACTCTACCTTAGCGACATCACGCAAGTGGAGTGTCTGCCCATTTGTATTGCTTGAGATAATGATGTTTCCATACTCTTCTGGCGTCTTCAAACGTCCCTTATAGCGCATGGTGTACTCAAACTTGAGCTTACTTTGCTCACCAAAAGAACCTGGTGCCGCTTCAATATTCTGTTCTGCTAATGCTCCAGAGATATCAGAAGGAACAAGACCATACTGCTTCATCTTATCTGGCTGAAGCCAAATACGCATTGAGTAAGTCTTCATACCAGGTGTCTGGACGTCACCTACACCATTAATACGCTTCAACATTGGTACGATGTTGATGTTGTTATAGTTCGTCAAGAACTCATCATCATATCGACCATCATCTGTTGTCAATGAATACATGACTACGTTTGAACTCTGACGCTTTGATACCGTCACACCCACACGGGTAACTTCTGCAGGTAACAAAGCCTGTGCTTGCGAAACGCGGTTCTGCACGTTGACCGCAGCCATATTTGGATCAGCACCTTGCTTGAAGTAGACCGTAATCATCGCCATACCCGCATTTGTCGCAGTTGACTGGATATAAGTCATATTCTCCACACCATTGATACTTTCTTCCAATGGTGTGATTACTGAGTTCAACACGGTCTGAGCATCCGCACCTTGATAAGATGTTGATATCGAAATCGTAGGTGGTGCGATATCCGGATACTGCTCAATAGGCAGTGACATCAAACCGATTATACCCAAAAGCACGAAGAAGATGGATATAACCGTTGATAGAACCGGTCGTTTAATGAAATTAGTAAATGTCATAAATATTGTTCTTTTGAATTATGGAGATGGATAAAAACTTAGCTTAACGAAGCCTGCCTCGTTCAAAGGTCAACCTTCAAATCCTCATTCAAAACTCCAAATTCCTAACTCCTAATTACTTACTATCTCCTTTCATTGTCTTTAAGAAACCTGCAGCAGAGCTCTGGTTCTCACCCAACTTCTCGGCTTTCTTGATGGCTTCTTCATACTCTGCTGGAGTCAACGCCTTTATCTTTGCACCATCTTCCAAACTTGAGATTCCCTTGCTAACAATGCGGTCGCCCATCTTCAATCCACTAGTAACGATGTAATTGATACCGTCATTCTGTGGGTTAATGGTTATCTCGCTGTAATGTACCTTATTATTAGCATCCACCTTATAAACAAATATCTTATCCTGCACCTGAGTGGTTGCCTCTTGTGGAATCAACAATGCGTGATTATTGTTCTTAGCGATAACAATTTGTCCACTACCACCACTCTTCAATAAGTGTTCGGGATTAGGGAAACGTGCAATAACGCTTATTGTACCTGTTGCAGGGTCTATACTACCACTTGTCTTTACGATAGATCCTTCGTGATTGTAGGTTGTTCCGTCGGCAAGTAACAAACTTACGCCTGGGAACTTCTTAATGGCATTGCTCAATCCATCGTCTGTACGACTTAGTTTCAGCACATCAGCCTCGGTCATTGAGAAGTAAACTTCTATTGTAGAAGTGTTGCTCACAGTTGTTACTGGTTGTGCAGAAGAGGCACTTACCAAGGCTCCCTCTTTGAAAGGAAGACTACCGATGTAACCAGAAGCAGGACTCTTTACATAACAGAAACCAAGGTTATCCTTAGCAGTTGATAGCATTGCTTGTGCCTGACGAACACCTGCTTGCGCTTGGCGAACAGCAGCTTGTGCAGAAGCGACACCACTTTGTGCTTGGAGAACAGCAGCTTGTGATGTCTCAAAACTATTCTTCGCTGACTGCAACTCATAGTCGCCTATCACCTTATTACTATATAAGTTCTTACTGTTTGAGTAAGTCAAACGAGCGGTAGCAGCCTGTGCGTTAGCCGAATTAAGACTTGCGTTAGCCTGAACAACACCTGCTTCAGCCCGTGCCACGGCACTCTGAGCGGAGTTAACCTGTGCCTCTGCCTGACGAACAGCAGCCTGATAAGTGGAGTTATCCACAACGAAGAGCACCTGACCAGCATGCACATACTCACCCTCATGCACGTATAATTTCGTGATAAAGCCGCTTACCTTTGGGCGAACCTCTACATCCTGAACACCCTTCAGCATAGCCGGATAAGTTGTCTTTAGCTGTGCATTAGATGCACCAATCGTAATCACAGGATACTCATCACTTGTAGGAAGCCCCTGCTGACCGCCACCACAACTGGTTAGAAATGCCACCGTTGCAGCTACGAACAATAAGATTTTATTCTTTCTCATACCTAATTAATATATTATATTCGTTCTTTTCTAATCTTTCTTCCCCCTCTTTCGTACAAGAGAGATGTTCTCCGATAGTATCAAGTTTACCTTTTAAATAAAGTAAAGCACATTGGAAACCGATGCGTAAAGCATAAGTTTCTCAATGTGCAAAACTACTCATTAATCACTAAAGATACTTATTTTGCAAACAGCATTTAACAATTATTACCTATAAACATACCATTTACGGTTCTTATCTATAACCTCCGTTAACAATGGATGTCATCTTTCTTCATTCTTAAATCAGCCCCAATTCACTTGCCTTATTGCGTAGAAGTTCCATTAAAGGCTCTCGTTCGTTTGCCACTTTATTATCAAGCACGGCATCTTTCAGCGTCTGCTTCAAAATGCCCACCTCTCTACTAGGTTTGAGATGGAACATTTCCATGATCTCATTACCATCTATACAAGGCTGCAACAAGCGTTTGTAATCACGCTCCTTCAGGTCTTTTAGTTTCTCACGAACGATTCGGAAGTTATCAAGAAAGCGTTGTTTGCGGGCAACATTCTTACTCGTTATATCCGCCTCACATAGAGTCATCAAGTCATCAATGTCTTCGCCAGCATCATTCATCAGTCGTCTCACAGCCGAGTCGGTCACCTCTTCATCAGCAATAACAATCGGACGCATGTGTAAGTCTACTTGCTTTTGCACATACTTCATCTTACTATCCATCGGCAACTTCAACCTTCGAAAGATATTAGGCACTATCTTAGCACCAACATAGTTGTGGTTATGGAAAGTCCATCCCGCTACAGAATCCCACCGTTTACACTTTGCTTTACCCACATCATGCAATAATGCCGACCATCGCAACCATAAGTTATCCGTATGCTTGCAGATATTATCCAACACTTCTAAGGTGTGATAAAAATTATTCTTATGTGCTCGTCCGTTCCTAGTCTCCACGACATCCAAAGCAACTAACTCTGGTAAGATGATTTGCAAGAGCCCACAACGATACAAATCGATAAATCCCTTGCTCGGTGTTGGCGTCATCATAATTTTGTTCAACTCCTCTTCTATGCGTTCCCCACTTATAATCTTTATTCTTTCGGCATTGCGTTCCAACGCCTCGAAGGTCTCATCTTCAATAAAGAAATTTAATTGTGTAGCAAAACGAACGCATCGCATCATACGCAATGGATCGTCAGAGAAGGTTACATCAGGGTCTAAAGGAGTGCGAATGATACCATCCCATAGGTCGTCAACACCACCGAATGGATCGACTAACTCACCAAAGCGAGCCTTATTCAAACACACTGCTAGGGCATTAATCGTAAAGTCCCTACGGTTCTGATCATCCTCAAGTGTACCATCTTCTACCACTGGTTTCCTACTATCATGGCTGTAACTCTCTCGTCGAGCACCTACAAATTCAACCTCGGTGTGCTTATATTTCACTTGAGCAGTACCAAAGTTGCGGAACACCGAGAGGTGAGCTTTCTTACCAAGAACAGCTTTCAATTCGCTTGCTACCTGTATACCACTCCCCACCACAACAACATCTATATCATTGGAAGGGCGTTCTAAAAACAAATCACGCACATAACCGCCCACTACGTAACACTCCAGTCCGAGTTTATCGGCGGCATTGGAAATATGATGAAATATATCTTTATCTAATAATTGTGCCAATTCGGCATCTGAAAGATCTCGCATAATTAAATGTTATCTTTGTATGAATAGCAATGCAAAGATACGTAAATTAGTTAAGTCACACAAATTAAGTTATTATTTCATACATGTAACAACCTAATTCTACACTAAAGATCTACCACATTTATACCCAACGAATAAGAGATTTCGTACCCACAGTTGGGTACAAAACAAGGAACTAATCAATAATAAGAGATACTCTAAAATCTTCGCAAACAATTTCCGATTTGTTCGCAAACAATTTCTTGCTTGTATTAATAGCCCTTATTCTATGCTCATCACAGAAGTAGGCCTCGTAAGGCACGAAAGTACATTTCATCGAGGTTAACGGTTACACCTCTCAGCTTAACTATTGTTTACTTATAAGATTGCATCAAATGTCTAACGTGCGTTCTCATAAACTGTAAACAGATTGAAAATTCTGAGCTGATAGATCACAATGTACTTACATGAACACCCGCCAACCAGCGGAACGGATGGTATTAGTTGTTAATTCATTCGTTTATTACAATGAAATTAAGTATTTTTGCAGGCAAATCGATTCATAACAATGGCAAGTCAATTAACAAAGACACAGCAAGAGTTTAAAGACATACTGGCTGAATGTAGAGAGCTCTTTGGTAAGAAGCTCCATGATTATGGTGCCTCATGGCGCATTTTACGCCCCTCTTCCCTCACAGATCAGCTTTTCATCAAAGCCAAACGCATACGCTCGTTAGAGATTACAGGTGAGAATCTCGTTGGAGAGGGAGTACGCCCCGAGTTCATCGCATTGATTAATTATAGTATTGTTGGACTGATTCAACTATCCAAAGGCTTTGTTGATAGTGTTGACATCACGCCCGACGAGGCACTCAGTCTCTACGATACCTATGCCAACGAAGCCTACGAACTAATGGTAAAGAAGAATCATGACTATGGAGAGGCATGGCGAGATATGCGTGTGAGTAGTTACACAGACCTTATTCTCACTAAGATTGAACGAATCAAAGAGATAGAAGATCTTAATGGAGAAACACTCGTCAGTGAGGGCATAGATGCCAATTATATGGATATAATGAATTACGCCGTTTTCGGTGCTATCAAGCTACATGAATAAATTAAAGACACTATTAGTAAACCTCAGTCGTGCGCTGTTAGCCTTGACATTTATCTTTTCTGGATTTGTTAAGGCTATTGACCCACTAGGTTCGCAATATAAGATTGCGGAATACCTAGAGGCAGTGCAATTATCGGCTTATGTACCCGATTGGGCACAGCTAATGGTGTCGATAGCCCTTTCTGCCATAGAATTTACGCTGGGTGTAATGCTCCTCTTGGCTATCCGCCGTCGATTAGCCAGCAAGATATCCTTGCTTTTCATGGCTGTGATGACAGCCGTAACATTATGGTTGACTGTAAGTAATCCGATACAAGATTGTGGTTGTTTCGGAGATGCCATACACCTAACCAACACGCAGACATTTATTAAGAACATTGTTTTGCTTGTTGCAGCAATCATTCTCACACGCTGGCCTTTACATCAGATGCGCTTCGTTTCAAAGACGAATCAGTGGATAGCTTTCTATTTTACTATCGTCTTTATCTGTATAGCGTCACTATTGAGTCTTTATCATCTACCCATCTTTGACTTCCGTCCTTATTATATCGGACAGAACATCAAAAAGGGTATGGAGATTCCAAAGGGGGCTAAACAAACAACCTATAAGACAACCTTTATCTGTGAAAAGAATGGTGTAACAAAGGAATTCAATGAGAATAATTACCCTTATAACGACTCTACGTGGGTATTTAAAGATACACATCAAGAGATACTTGAGCAGGGTTATGAACCACCCATACACGATTTCTCTATCACGAACGAACAGACAGGAAACGATATTACGGATAGTATCTTGACACGAAAAGGATATACCTTCTTACTCATTGCTCCTGTATTGGAAATGGCTGACGATAGTAACTTTGGTGATATTGATGCTATCTATGAATATGCAAAAGAGAACGGATATGGATTCTACGGATTGACAGCTAGCACAGATAAGGCTGTACAGCATTGGAGGGACATTACTGGCGCGGAATATCCTTTCTATACGACTGACGGCACAACACTAAAAACAATCATTCGTAGTAATCCGGGCTTGGTACTGCTCTACAAAGGTACTATCATCAATAAATGGAGTCATAACGATTTGCCCAAACAAGCCGAACTTAATGCCCCACTCTCCCTCATTGAAATAGGGCGCGAACCGGCTAATAACACATGGACAAAGATTATGCTCATCATCGTGTGCTACATCTTCCCCTTGTCATTCCTTATTGCCGCTGACCGCATTTGGTCATGGACAAGATGGGTAAGGAAGCGTGAAGAGTGGCTCAAACAAAAGGAAGATTGGGTGAAGCAAAAGGAACAATCAAATAAATTATATCAACTTTTAAAACGTAAAAGACAAATGAGAAAGAAAATCGTAGCAGGTAACTGGAAGATGAACGAGACCTTGCAGGAAGGTATTGAGCTAGCAAAAGAGATTAACGAGTCACTCAAGGCAGAGAAACCTAATTGTGATGTTGTTATCTGTACTCCATTCATTCACCTCGCAAGTGTTGCTCAGGTGTTAGATTCAAGCGTTGTTGGGCTTGGTGCTGAGAACTGTGCAGACAAGGAGAAGGGTGCTTACACAGGTGAAGTATCAGCTGCAATGGTAAAGAGCACAGGTGCACAATATGTTATCCTTGGTCACTCTGAGCGTCGTCAGTACTATGGAGAAACAGCAGAGATCCTCAAAGAGAAGGTTCAATTAGCACTCGCTAATGGTTTGAAGGTAATCTTCTGCTGTGGTGAGACACTCGAAGAGCGCGAGGCAGAGAAGCAAAACGAAGTAGTAAAGGCAGAGTTGGAAGGTTCAGTATTCAATCTCTCTGCAGAGGAATGGAAGAGCATTATCTTGGCTTACGAACCAATCTGGGCTATCGGTACAGGTAAGACTGCTACTTCTGACCAGGCTCAGGAGATGTTGGCCTACATCCGTTCTATCGTTGCAGAGAAGTATGGTAAGGAAGTAGCAGAGGACACTTCTATCCTCTATGGTGGTAGCTGTAAGGCTAGCAACGCACCAGAGTTGTTTGCTAAACCTGACATTGATGGTGGCTTGATTGGTGGTGCTTCATTGAAGGCAGCTGACTTCAAGGGTATCATCGATGCTTGGAAGAAGTAATCCATACATATATTAATGATGAGAGGGTATCACGTTCTGTGGTCCTCTCATCACTTCCAATTATATAAAAGACATGAAAAGACTCCTTACAATCATAGTTCTCATACTGACAACCATTACAACAGCGCATGCTCAAAGTACGGTAACTGTAACGCAGAGTACCGATATTGACGCATTAGTCAATGGTAAGAAAACAGCGAAGAAAGCTAATAAAGAAAGCAAGAAAGTAGAGAGTCAGCGTGAGCAATCACGCCAGTCAATAGGCTCAAAGATTAAGACTCCAGATACAAAACAACTGTCTGTTCCTAAGCTAAACGACCATAAACCAGAGATTGCAAGACCTGACAATAACACCTTACAGCCCGTTAGGCAAGTTGGAACTAAGCTAGTGAAACGTTTAGTCAGAAGGCCTCATGACCCCACATTCGATGATATAGACGATGGCAAACAGATAGTGACCAAACGTGTAAAGAAGGGCATTAAAAAGGTTAGGGGATTCCGTGTTCAGGTCTATAGTGGCGGTAATACGCGTATAGCTCACCAACAGGCAGACAAAGCGGGACAAACTGCTAAGCAGTTATTCCCCGATCAGCCCATCTATGTTCACTTCTACGCGCCACGTTGGATGTGCCTTATTGGCAACTTCACAAACTATAACGCTGCTAAAAAAGTAATGCGGAAGATGCGCAAAGAAGGCTATCCTCAAGCAAACGTGATACGTATGATGGTTAGCATAAGGACGTCAACTGTCATTGACAACTAAATATATTCACACCTTATTATTATATATGTCCCCCAAACAACACCCTTACTAGGGTAACAGGTAACACCCTTATAAGGGTCTTAGGCAACACCCTAACTAGGGTAATAAGCCCACCTCATAAACAGCAATAATCAGAAACAATATAATATGACCCCAGAAACACAATTTCGTGATGGTTTAGACGAACTTGCAACACACTATAAAGAGATATTAAAGTTGCTCGGTGAGAATCCTGAAAGGGAAGGATTGGAGAAGACTCCCATGCGAGTTGCAAAGGCAATGCAGGTTCTTACACGTGGATATACACAAGATCCTCATAAGGTATTAACGGACGCGCTCTTTGAAGAGAAGTACAATCAGATGGTGATAGTCAAGGATATTGACTTCTTCTCGATGTGTGAGCACCATATACTTCCATTCTATGGCAAGGCGCATGTGGCGTATATTCCAAACGGAAAGATCACTGGTTTGAGTAAGATCGCGCGTGTTGTCGATATCTACTCTCACCGACTTCAAGTGCAGGAACGCCTCACCGAACAGGTAATGCAATGTATCAACGACACGTTGAAACCGCAAGGTGTGATGGTAGTCATCGAAGCGAAACACATGTGTATGCAGATGCGTGGTGTGGAGAAACAGAACTCTATCACCACAACAAGTGCTTACAGCGGTGTGTTCGAATCAAGTAAAACCCGCAACGAGTTTATGAACTTACTGCGTGGAGAGACCAAACGGATATAATAACTATTAATATTTAAAAGGAGAAAAGTTATGAGTAAAGTCTTAAAAGTAGCCACACTAGCATTCGTGGCAATCGTTACAATCAACTTCTTTACGGCATGTTCTAAGGAAAAAGATACGCCAAGTATTAATGTTGAGCAGCTTTACCAAAACATCAATGGCAATTACGTTGGTACTGCAAAGATGCGTAACAGCAATGGTGACTTGGGTTCAAAGAATGCGACATGGACAGCTAAGAAGGAGGTAATCAGCGTTAAGAACATCAATGGTGATGAACTCGCAGCTGGCGTAAAGAACCAATCTTCAAAGTTATATCAAGCTCTTTTGAATGCTACGAATGGTAAGTTAGAAGTCATTATGACGAGTTTTAAACCACAGGAACAAGTGATCTTCTTCAATGCATCGGCTAAACTCACCTTCACCATCAATTGGGATGGACAACAGGTAGAGGTTATTGGTACAGGAGGCTCATTGCCTTTCTCTTGTTTCTATGCAATGCCTACACAAAAGATGCACTTTAATTTCACCATTAGAGACTTGAAGAAGAACAATGGAAGAGGCGGTTTCTCTCCCCTATCCACCGATTACAACTTGCCTATAACATTTGAGTTTGAATCACAACAAAAGATTTAATAACACATTAAGGACGAGAGAAAGGAAGAGAGATGAAACTTATTTCATGGAATGTAAACGGTCTTCGCGCTTGCGTGGGCAAAGACTTTGAGCAGCAATTCAAGGACTTTAACGCTGATTTCTTTTGTTTGCAAGAGACGAAGATGCAAGCTGGTCAGCTTGATTTAAGCTTTCCTGGATACAAGTCATACTGGAATTACGCTGATAAAAAGGGTTATTCAGGTACTGCGATATTCACGAAACATAAGCCATTGAGCGTTACTTACGGCATTAATATCGATGAGCACGACCATGAGGGACGTGTTATTACATTAGAGATGGACGATTTCTATCTCGTAACTGTCTATACACCGAACTCGCAAGATGAGCTTCGTCGATTGGAATATCGCATGAAGTGGGAGGATGACTTCCAATCCTACCTACACAAACTGGATGAGATTAAGCCTGTCATAGTGTGCGGTGACATGAATGTTGCGCATCAGGAGATCGACTTAAAGAACCCCAAAACAAACCGCCGAAACGCTGGCTTCACCGATGAAGAGCGTCAGAAGATGACCCAACTATTGAGTAATGGATTCATAGATACCTTCCGCACGCTTTATCCAGAGCAAGTAACCTACTCTTGGTGGTCGTATCGTTTCCGTGCAAGGGAGAAGAATACGGGTTGGCGTATCGACTACTTCCTTATTTCCGAACGCTTGAGAGACCGATTGGTAGACGCTAAGATTCATACAGAGATAATGGGTAGCGACCATTGTCCCATAGAGATTGACTTAAAGTAAAGCCTCTCTTATGTATGCCCAGATCAAATCATTGCTATTGATGGCTGTAGTTCTTGCAGCCATCATAGCTTATGCTTTCTCTCCAAAAGAGCTTACTTTGGGCAGCTACACAATAAGGAAGATAACACTTACAAGTATCTTCCTTCCTCCTAAAGAACCACAGAAAAAACACAAGAAGAAGCCTAAGACCATTCATCGCAACCAAACTATTCTCTTCATCGGAGACTCTATGGTGGAGGGACTGTCACGTCGCTTGGGTGATTACGCAGGTGAGAATGGGCATAAACTATACTCTGTTATATGGTATAGCTCATCCACTGAACGATGGGGAACGACGCATACTCTGGAGCATTATATCGCTAAATACAAGCCAACCTACATCCTTATCTGTCTTGGAAGTAATGAGTTATTCATCAACGACCTCGCTAACAGGGCTCAATATGTCAGTGAGATGGTTAAGAAGATAGGCGATATTCCTTTCGTGTGGATTAGTCCTTCGGATTGGAATGGAGATACTGGTATCAATGACATCATCAAAGAAAGAGTTGGTGCAGGGCATTTCTTCGATAGTAGACACTTAAAACTAAAGAGAGGAAGTGACCATTATCACCCTACATGGGAGGCTGCTGCTTATTGGATGGATACGGCTGCAAAGTTTATTGCCAGTAATAAGTGTGACAATCCATTGCAGCTCAATTCCCCTAAAGCACATCACAAGGCAACAAACACAAGTTTGTTACAACCAGCCTTCGAAGGCTTTTAGTACATAAAAAGAAAGTAAGCGAAAGAATTATAGAAGCATGACAGAACTATCGCAGCTAACATCCACGTTCCTTGATTTCTTATCCTCACAAGATAAGAACTGGTCGTTGTGTACGCTGTCATTCATGGCTTGTTTCCTCGTTTTCTTTGCTCTTTACATTCCCCTTAGACACTATCGTCAACAGTGGACAAAGGTTTATGTCATTTGTTTTAGCCTCTTCTTCGCTTTCAAAGCGAATGGTGCTTTGATGTGGCTATTGCCTTTCACCACCTTTGTATCATGGTATCTAACGCGTTCTATGATGCGTTTAAAACATGGAAAGTTGCGTAAGACGGGCTTAGCCATCACCATTTTCACAGAGTTGATACCCCTACTCTACTATAAATACACGAACTTCACCCTTGAAATATTCCATGAGCTTCTCTGCAGTAACTTCTCTCCTATGAAGTTACTCTTGCCTGTTGGTATCTCTTTCTTTACTTTCCAAGCCATCAGCTACACGGTGGATGTTTATAGAGGGCGGTATCCCAAGACTGCGAAACTACTTGATTATACATTTTATCTGACGTTCTTTCCTCTCCTCATTGCTGGTCCTATCACCCGCGCCGAAGTATTATTACCACAGATTCAAACCCCTAAAAGGAATATCAAGAGTGCCCTTGTCTATAAAGGACTGTGGTTGATTATCTGCGGATTGATAAAGAAGACGCTCATAGCAGACTATCTTGCGCAATATAACAACATAGTGTTTGATGCGCCAGCAGTGCAGAATGGCTTTGGAGATCTTATGGGTGTGTTGGGCTTCTCGGTACAGATTTACTGCGACTTCTCGGGTTACAGCGACCTAGCTATTGGTGTTGCAGCCCTGATGGGATATGAGTTAAAGGACAATTTCAACTTCCCTTACCAAAGTCTTAACCTCACGGAGTTCTGGCATAGATGGCATATTGCACTTTCAACATGGGTTCGCGATTACCTATATATTCCTCTTGGAGGTAACAGAAAGGGTACTGTTCGCACTTACCTCAATAGCTTCTCTGTCATGATTATTGCTGGTTTATGGCATGGGGCATCGTGGATGTTCATCGTATGGGGCGTTATGCACGGTATAGGACTTGTCGTTCATAAGTTTTGCAACAACAATGGTCTGAAGCAGATACCCAATTCCAAGCCTATAAAAGTTGCTTGTTGGCTCATCACCTTCGGCTATATTTCACTCGCATGGATATTCTTCCGTGCCCCTAATATGGACTCAGCTCTGACATTAATAACGAATATCATTCAAACAACTAGGCTGAGTGATGCTTACGCTTTCCTATTAGAATACCCGCTCTGGACGGCAGTTGTACTCATTAGTTTGGAACTTCACAGCATTAAAGAGGCTGATTATGAATGGTTACAAACGAAGTTCATCCGTTCACCATGGCTGGTGAAGCTCGCTATCTTCACCTTTGTTCTACAATTAGTCATCAACTTTAGCCAGCATAGTATACAACCTTTCATTTACACGCAGTTCTGATATGATTATCAAATACAATTATAGTCCATTGCTATTCATCGACACGTTACTTGCGCCCATCCCTGTTTTGTTTTTTATATGGTTCTTCTTTGGACACAAAGGAACAGATGCATCTCATCCTCTAATGCTTATTCTTGCATTGTGGATGACTGGTTTTGCTATCTCATATTGGCTTTTCAAGCTCTTTATTACATGTCAGAAATTATGGAAGAAAGACTATCTTTCCATCAAAGGAGACCACATCTGCTTTTATGATTGCCTCCGTTGTAAGTACATCGAAGTAACAGCTGATGAGATAGAAGGCGTCAACGATTATAATTACCACTTCGTTCCGTTCGTCGTTCAGATAATTTATACAACGAAAGGAAGGCTCTTCACTCTTCCTGATCTTACACATGAAGGCAAGGAAAGAGTGACTGAAATAATTTATGACTTTATGTATAAGACATAGAAAGAGACCACGTCTCGTTAGTAACAAACAAGGGGCTATGCAGAAAGATAAAAGATACTCCATTTGAAGAGGGCGTTCCTTCATATCGAAGAGACGCCCTTTTGCAGTTGAAAAGAGGCCCTCTTTACATCAAAGAGAGCCTCTTGTTAAATCTAATTATAATTCGCTACTCATTCTTTTCATACCTCCATTACATCTTAGTAACCCACATCCCCTCCTTTGGAGAGGCTTGGGGAGGCCGTAAGTAGCTACACTTTCACTGATAACTCTTACTGGATAAGACTTGAATAGTGCTTCAATCCAACCTTTTCCATTCGACCATCAGGGTGCGTAATCGTCATGTAGTCGAAACGACTCTTACCTTCTCTATAAGCCACAACACCGATACTTCCATCGCGCAAGTGCAGCGTTAGATAGCCTTCACGCTTACCATCTTTGTAATTGCAATGCCACTTCTCCATGCCATTGGGGTAATAGGCGGTCACATGACCATCAAGTACAGTGTTGGCATCATTGCCTAAGTCGAGGAAAGAATAGCCACCCTCTAAACGCTTCTGACCATCTGGATAGAAGTCCTGAAAGATGTCTCGCTCTACACCCTTATAGCTTTCTTTTGCAAGAAGACGATAGTAAGCAACGTTCTCAGAGCTTTTCACTGATCGTAACGCTTGATTGTAGAAGATTGTATCACGTGATACTACTGTTGTTGTCACACCTTCGCGAGCGAAAGATGATGCTGAAATCAGGCAGACAAGAGCTGTCAAAAGTAACTTTTTCATTGTCGATAGGTCTTTAATTATACGTTTTCTATAGGCAAATTTAATAGTAAACTATGATACAACCAAATATTCTGAAGGGTATTTTTAAGTAATTTTTCGTGCCTTTTCAGTTGTAATTAAAGAGTAAAAAGAATAACAAAAAGAGAAGAAATAAGCGTTAAATAGCTTTGAAAAGAAAGCGAACTATACTATTATTAAGGGTTTCATGCACAACAATTAGCATTATGTCATATAATTGACATACATCAATTCAAGGTGAATAGTTATCTTTCAAGCCTTTTACACTTTGATAGGCTCAACTGTTAAAACTGTGTTTCTCTACTAAAAAAGCTACTTTCTTAAAATGAAAAATCCTGTCATCTGCACCTCACCAATTAGTAAATGAGCAGAGACAGGATGAATGTTTTTATCCTAATCTTATAGTTTCATAAACGACACTTGCCGTTTCTTCACGGGCTTACCACCCTTGACAGTAAAACTGTCATTGAGTTCCATCACACCGGTAAAGCGTATCGCATCCTTCCCACTAGGGTTAACTAGCAAGGAGGCTGTCGCATTGTCGAACACTTCCAAGACTATCTGGTAACTCTCATAATCGTTGCGAGTGGTCATAAAAATGCGTCTGCCACCTTTCATAGGCTCTTCCTTATAACTCAAAAGAGGGGAAACAAGGGACAAGCCACCGCCCCGACCGTATGGAATCTGGTACACCCTACCCACATAAGGGAGGAATAAACCAACAGAATCACCGCTTACTTCAATGCCCCAATCATCTTGTAAATAGATCGAAGGACCCCTCATTGGCTCCATTCTATCCATGAAGATGCGGTAACGATGCTCGCCTAAATGAGCCTTGACTGCAGCAGCTTTCAGTTGAGCCATCGTCTCCTTTGATATTGGCTTACCGTCCGAATCATAATAAGTCGTTGCACATCCCACCATTAGGAGTGCCGAAAACAAACATAAAAACAATCGTTTCATAATAGTACCTCACTTTCTCTCTGATGAAAACAAGCCTTTGCTTTAGTCTATGCGTTCGATCTTTGGTGCGTTCATCTTCTCTATCGTAGGTGCAGAAGACTTACCGGAAGGCTCTGGATCTGGCGTTGTTGGGGCAGGAGAAGCTGGTGCAGCCATTGGCGCCTCATTGCTTTCTTGATGGGATGTGCTTTCCTTTGACTTAGCTTTATCAGCCTTGTCCGTCTTGTCCTTAGCCTCATCTGCATCCTTGTCCTTGTCGTCCTTGGCTGTTAAATCATCCTTTGAAGACTTCGCATGAGGCCACAGATAATCGCCGACAATGTCTATCGTGTCCTTATCGGCAGTGCGTTGCTGTTCCTCCTCTTGCTCTTCTTCGCTTAAAGGACTATCTTTGTCATCGACTATCAGATTATATCCTATCCCTAAAAGAACGATAACTACCAGTCCACATAGCACCTTAAACGTGAGTGACTTAGTAAATTTACGCTTCTTACTCTGCATTGGCTTAGCTTTAATATATTATTTTCTTTATGAAAGAGAACGCTATCGTTGCGTTCTCCTACACTCTATCTGCAAAGATAAACATTTATAAGGAAAACGCACCGAAACGATGATAAAAAATAATAAATGCCTACTCTTTAATACGAATAAACGCATTGGCGAGGATGGCTGTGAGCCCTCCTGTGGTGATACCACTCGAGAAGATACTCTTAATGAGGGCTGGCATCTTATCAAGAATACCGGGCACTAACTCTACACTCAAGCCCATTGCGAAGCTGATTGCCATAACCAACACTGCCTTACGAGTTATCTTCGTTGAAGCGATGATACGGATTCCTGCTGCTGCGACAGTACCGAACATGAGAAGAGTGGCACCTCCTAAGACGGCATCAGGGATAAGGGAAAAGAGCTGACCAACCACTGGGAAAAGTCCTAATAACACCAAGGCAGCTGCAATGAAATACCCAACATAACGACTGGCAACGCCTGTTAATTGTATCATACCATTGTTTTGAGCAAAGATGGAGTTAGGGAAACTATTGAAGATAGCGGCTAAGAAAGAATTAAAACCATCTGCTAAGATTCCACCCTGCGCCCTCTTCAAGAAGACCGAACCCTCAACTGGCTCGCCAGAGATCAATGAGTTGGCTGTAATATCGCCGAATGCTTCAACTGCAGTAACCAAGTAGATGAGCCCAAGACCGATGATTGAACCTATATCAAAGCGCAGTCCATACTTGAAGGGGGTTGGTATATTCAGCGTTCCAGCACCACTTATGCGTGAAAAGTCAATCATGTTAAGGGCGTAGGCAGCAATACTTCCTATCAACAAACCCAACACGATGGATGCCATTCGTAGGAATCTGTTGCTCGAACGATTAAAGAATATAATGCTGACAAGTACTAAGAAGGCTAAACCAAGATTCTGCATGGATCCGAAAGTACCAGCATCTATAGCCGACTGACCACCTCCGCACGAATTGATACCAGCCTTAATGAGGCACATACCAATGAGGGAAACAACAATACCGGACACTAATGGCGTGATAATCTTACGTGTGTAAGGGAGTAAACGACTCACTATCATCTCGACAAAAGCCGCTACAAGGCATGCTCCGAAGATGTAACTCAAACCCATTTCGACGTTCATCTTTCCGCCAACCATACCTAACATTCCTGCACCAATTATCGGACTGATGAAAGAGAAGGATGTTCCTTGAATACAGAGAAGCCCTGCCCCTAATGGTCCCAAACGTTTACACTGAATAAAGGTAGCTAATCCTGACACGAAAAGAGACATCGATACGAGAAAGCCGGTGGTCTCTAAGTCAAATTTCAACGCCGAACTGATAATGAGAGGAGGCGTGATAATAGCTACAAAGATGGCTAATAAATGCTGTAAAGCCGCAAACAACGTTTCACGAAGGGGTGGTCTGTCATTCAAACCATAGATAAGTTCCTTTGATACTTCCATTCTTTTACTTTTAAAACTACTATATAATAAGGTGAAGTTATATCTCTTTAAAACACGTTTCAATGACTATTAGTAAACGAGCAATAGTCTATAAACAAACAAGGTGGACGTATGCTGTCCACCTTGTTTAATCTTCTTTCAGTTTAATCTCACAATTCTCAAGCGATTCAATGATAGCTAAACTCTCACAGCGAACGCCCGCTTGCTCTATTACCTCACGTCCGTGTTGGAACGCCTTCTCGATGATAAAGCCCATACCAACTAGTTCCGCGCCCGCTTGTTTACATAAGTCTATGATACCTTTAGCCGCATTTCCGTAGGCAAGGAAGTCATCAACGAACAACACCTTATCGCCTTCTCTAAGGTATTCTTTGGATATTACGACATGATACTCACGTTGCTTCGTGAAAGAAAACACTGTCGTCGACAGCATGTCAGCCATGGTTGAAGGCTTCTTCTTCTTTGCGAAGACAACAGGAAGGTCTAATAAGAACCCCATCATGATAGCTGGTGCAATGCCACTAGCCTCTATTGTGATGATTTTATTAATCTCCGTTGAGGCGTATCTACGTATGAATTCCACACAAATACGCTTCATCAAATTAGGATCCATTTGATGATTAATAAACTTGTCTACCTTTAGGATGCCACCAGGATAACACTTACCATCCTTTAAAATACGGTCACGTAATGCTTTCATTGTGCAATTAATAGTTTGTCGATGCCGAGAATTAATTGCCAACAAAAGTACTAAAAAGATGGAATATAAGCACTATAACAACCTTACTTTTATCTCTCTTTATTGCAGAAAAGCACATTCACATCAATTAAACATTGCCGTTACAAAAAGATTTAGTACTTTTGCACCCGTTTGCCAGTCTGTTAACAAACTTACAACTGGCGTTTTTTATTAATTATATTATGTACAAACCAACTTTTGAAAAGCGCAGTGTCCTGAAGTTTAAGCACTTCTCTAATCACGGCTACTCGCTCTTTGCTGTTCTTGGCAAGGAGGTTTTGATTGGTGTACTGAGTGTTGCTACCTTACAGCATGCTACTGCCAAAGGCATTAGTGCTAATGCTGAAAAGGCAGAAATGGACTCAGTTATAACCAACCGAGGCGTGATGATGGATGAAGTAAGCGTCACGGGAACACGCGCACCACTGACTGTTAGTCAGCAAGCGAGAATGGTAACTGTACTAAGTCGTGAGGATATCCAAGCGGCGCCGGTACAGAGTGTGAATGACTTATTGAAGTATGCCGTCGGTGTCGATGTACGACAAAAGGGTCCGCTAGGGGCTTTGACTGATGTAAGCATACGTGGGGGCAACTCCGAACAAGTCACAATTCTTCTCAACGGCATCAATATCTGTGATGCACAAACAGGTCATAACGCTTTCGATTTCCCAGTTGATATTAGTGAAATCGAGCGCATCGAAATTCTTGAAGGACCTGCTGCACGAGTTTATGGAACGTCTTCTTTATTAGGTGCTATAAACATTGTAACCCAAACTCCACCACAATCAAGTCTCACCGCACACGTCGAAAGCGGCTCTTATGGCTATCTTAGTGCTGGTATGCGAGCGAACTTATCAAAGGGAAAATGGAACAATCAGCTATCTGGTTCATATACCCGCAGTGATGGTTATCTTCGTAACAAAGCAGGCAAACTGAATGCTGATTATCGCACAGGTAAGGCTTTCTATCAAGGTAATTACACGGATAACGACGTTAGAGTTCAGTGGCACGCAGGTATGAGTATCAAGGACTTTGGCTCTAACACATTCTACTCAACGAAGTATGATGACCAGTTCGAACACACATTCAAAACCTTTACTGCCATACAAGCAGAGAATCTTCAAGGGCGTTTCCACATCCGTCCTGCCATCTATTGGAACCGCAGCATGGATCGCTTCGAACTGTTCCGAAACGCAGCAAACAAGTATCCTTTCAATTATCACCGCACAGATGTCTATGGCGTAAACCTCAATACTTACTTTGATTGGAAACTAGGACGAACAGCCGTTGGAGCCGAGATTCGCAATGAAGATCTCGTCAGTGGTAACCTTGGCGAACCGCTTGCTAAGCCTAAGCACATACATGGTACGGACAGAGACTACACCGTTGGTCTAAACAGGACGAATATCCAGTTCGTCTTTGAACACAATCTCATCCTTGACCGATTCACGTTATCTGCGGGTTTAATAGCCGTTAAGAACACACAAGCTGATATGCACATGCGTGTTTACCCAGGCATCGACGCAAGTTATCGTATTGGACAAGCATGGAAGTTATATGCCTCTTACAACACATCTCTTCGTATGCCTTCTGTAACGGAGTTGTTCTATTCTGTAGGCGGACATAAGGCTGATAAGCACCTCAAACCAGAGGAACTTTCAGCATTAGAGACTGGCGTTAAATATGAAACCAAGGGTGTTACTGCCAAGGCGAGTCTATATTGGAATCATCATAAGAACCTCATCGACTGGATCAATGATGGAACTTTAGATGCCAGCGGAGCACCGCTTTGGAAGAGTGTTAACTTTGGAACTATCAACGACTTCGGGGCAGAGATGGCACTTGACTTTAATCTTCTGCAGCTCATCCCATCGCAACGTTTCTTTAAGAAGTTCGGTGTTGCTTATAGTTACATCAACCAAGATAAGACTGAGCAAGCAGGTATCGTGAGCAAATATGCCCTCGAATACTTAAAGAATAAGGTGGTAAGTAACCTCCAAATGAACCTTTGGCGCAATCTTGACCTCGGTCTTAACTATCGCTTCCAACACCGTATGGGCAGCTATTTGGACGTAAATAATCAACGTCACAAATACAGAAGTTACGGCGTAATGGACGCTAGATTAAGTTGGAATGATAAGAGTTGGACAGCCTATCTGGAGGCTAACAACCTCTTCGGAACGCATTACCTTGATTATGGAAACGTCCCTCAACCCGGCACATGGGTTATCGGTGGCATCCGTATCAACCTATAAGTTCAATCTAACTTATAACTATTTATCAATTTGAAAAAGCATTGATAACATCAATAAAAAGGGAGATTTCCAAAGATGGAGTATCTCCCTTTCTTCATACTTCATACTACAGGAAAGACTTTAAGAGCGCACTTAACAGATTAATTCACGTTCACAGCGATACCACGACGCAACATATCGTCCATCAAAGGGCGCACACGAAGGAGGTAATCAGTATAACTGCGCCGTTCAGGAATGGTCCAACCTGCTTCCGACAAAGCAGCAGCACGAGGAAAAGCTTGATAATAAAGTCGTTCCGTAGAATTGATACATTCGCTCCAAAGTGTACCACTCACGCCTAAGAGATTACGCTGTACAAAGGTGCTATCCATCCCCCATGCCGGATCAAGACGATAAGTTTGTTCATGGGAAGTAACGGGCATTCCCCAATTAACTTCTGGCATATCGCCTCGCCCTTGTGGGTAGTCAAGATAGCAATGCTCGCCTGGACACATCATAATCTTTGCTTTGTTACGCACGGCAGCATCTATCGCCACCTGTGTTAACCCATTCCGCCAAGCATAAACAACGCACCCCGGTTGAATCGTCTTAAACTCCTTCTCATACCAATACATCGGTGTCTTCCCCAACTGATGAAGCTGTTTTATAACCCGATCAAATAGATATTGCTGTAATTGCCAGTTCTCGGTAAACCCTTCCTTCCGCTTTAGTTCCTTACAAGCAGGGCAGTTTGTCCATGCTCCTAATGGTGGTTGCCCCGCCTCATCACCGCCCAGATGAACGTATGGAGCAGGGAACACCTCGACTAACTCCTTTAGAACGTTATCAAGAAACTCGTAAACAAAGGGTTCGGCAGGGCAGAGTAAGTCATTACTAACGCCACAGGTCAAACGGATGGGGACTTCTTTTTTAGCACAAGAGAGTTGTGGGAAACAATGAATAGCAGCCACTTCATGCCCGGGAAGTTCTATCTCTGGAATCACCATAACATGATATTGAGCTGCAAAACGAACCAATTCGCGCATCTGCTCTTGCGTATAAAAGCCGCTAATACGCTCTGGCATATCATCCATTCCTACTCTGTCGGAGGCTTTCTCGGTAAGTTCTGGATACTTCTTAATCTCTATTCTCCATGCTTGATCATCAACTAAATGGAGGTGAAGAGCATTGAATTTGAAGCGAGCCATCTCTACAATGAAGTGCTTTAAATCATTGAATGGGATGAAATGACGCACTGGATCCACCATTAATTCACGCACTTCCGTTCGCGGTTGGTCTACTATATAAAGAGGAGGAATCGTTGTTGAGGGGGCAGCAACACCATTCCCTATACATAATTGTTCGAGTGTCATCAGTCCATAAAATACTCCCGCTGCAGTCTTTCCCTTTATCTCTACCCCTTTATTTGATATGTCTAACGTATAAGCCTCAACATTGTTTAGGGTTGTATCAAGGGATAAACGCACCATTACTCCCCTACTCTTACCACCTTTTATATTATTAGCTTGCGGACGGAGCACACTCGTTGTACGTTCACGAAGTATGCGTTCCGCTTGTTTCTTTTCATTATCTAAGCCGTTCGAAGCCTCAATGCCGATAACATCCGACCAATTCAACGCCTTTTTATAAACGCCTTTCTGATTTGTTTTAGAGAACACTTCCATGCGAAGAGGACGTGGAACGAGTAACTCTTCAGGCTCACAAACATTCTTCTCTTCGGTCTTCGAAAAGAAAGAACGCCAACCCACAGCATTCCGATAAGCCGCTTTTGCCTTTGAAGGAACAATGAGTTTGACTTTCTTAAAATCAATTCCTACAAAGGTATTAGCTGCACAAACTGGTGGAACAAGTGCTGAAAGACGTATCACACGCAAGCCCTTACAATTAGCAAAAGCAAAAGACTCCAAACGAGGAGAACCTTCAAACACGAGTTCATCCAAACCACTACAACCATTGAAAGCCGATGCTTCTATCACACGGGTTGATGATGGGATGAGTAATTGCCCCTTTAAACCATCACAAGCAAAGAACGCCTGACTTCCAATAGAGTCCAAAGTCGCAGGGAGAATAAGCTTTTGTAATCTATGCCGAGAGTGCATTGCATTACGTGGAATCACTTTGCAGGCTGTTTGAGAAAGGTCGAGTACTGTTTCATTCACCTTTACATCGCGCAGAGTCCGAAAGTTTTGAGCCTTCATTGGCAATGCAACGAGTAATACAAACATGCTTATCAGTATCTTATTAATAGCATATTTCGCATACACCTGACAAGAGGATGCAGATGTTCCAGCCCTAAGTTGCACACGATCACAGGTGAGATTACCCCCAAAGATTCCCTCAATTATCGTCTTTCCCATGTTCATCTTCATTTGTAGAAATTAATAGACTTTGGTTTTCACTATGGGAAACAAAGATACAAATAAGAATTGGAAAAGCTATTACTAATGCCTTCTTTTTATAAACAACACCATGAACAGATCCTTTCATCTCATTCTTGCGTCAAGATGACCAGAACCGTTTAACCTCGCTCTCCGATTGAATTTCCCCGACCTCTATAAGCAGGGTTATCGCATAGGCTTCTATCGGTGAGGTTCCACAGCGACAGGAAGATGTCGCACTGAAAGACAGACTAAAAAACAGATAGAACAGATGAATGTACTTACTTATCTGAAGGTGCTGCGCAAGAAGACTATCGATGCGGTCAAGGACATGAAGGGCTTTGGATGGGATAAACTGAAAATCAGTGAGGAGGTGGGGCTACCTATCTCTGTCGTTAATAAGATTATATGACCCGTACGCCTCACGCTGCTGACCCGTATGGCTCAATCAATCCGTAAATTCAACAGACATGATCAAAGACCAGTTTCTCTATTTCGCACAGTACCCTTCCAAGGAAGGAATTCGTGCTATTCTTACCAATGGATCGAGCGAGTTCCCCGGTTACAACGATCTTGCGGAGTCTCTCGACAATCTTCCCCAACGTACTTGCCAACTTTAAGGTGAATGGAAGTGTGGTCGGTACTACCCAGTGGATAGGAACTTATCTTTGCGTGTTTATGATGGTGCGAGAGTGCTTCTCCTGCGTTGAGAACATCCAGGCCATCTATCCCATATTTCCCACCTCATTCGTCCGCCGTCTGAAAGACTTCAACGATAAGGGCGAATACATCAAAAAAGACTGATCATGGCAACAGCAGCACAGCGTGATTTTGCACGCAGCATCTATGCAGCAGCCCAGAAGGCTACTGACATCGCACCAGAGTTTGTCACAGTGCAGGCCATCCTCGAAAGCGGATGGGGCAAGTCGCGCATAGGAAAGTTCAACCTCTTCGGTATCACCCGAGGCAGCAACTGGAAAGGGCATACCGTCCTTATCCTCACCCACGAGTACTTCAACACGCCTAACCGCACATTCACCGCACCCGAGAAGGTCGTGTCCGTCGCCAAGTGCAGGATCGGCGACAGATGGTATTACACCGTTTACCGACTATTCAAGGACTTCGATTCCCTTGAGGAGTGCCTTCAGGAACATACCCGCCTGCTCCGCAAGCCCGGTTATGCCGATGCCTGGCCCTACCGCCACGATGCCGAGGAGTTCGCCCGCCGCATCTGCGACAACAAGGGCAGCAAGTATGCCACCTCCCCAGTCTATCAGCAGCAGATGCTGCAGATGATCAAGACAGTACGTTCAATTTGTCAGTAGCCTATGTTCACACAGATAAGACGCAGACTGCACGTCATCACCGCCGTTCTTATGGTAGCGTTCGCTGCTCTTGCGCTGGTTGCCTTCCGCGCATACAGCGACATGAAGGCTGACCGTGACCGGCTGAAGGAGAACCAGAGTCTTCTCCTCCATAATGGAGAAGTGGAAATCAAACTGACGAACACAGGCAGCAGTCAGGCTTCCGTCCCGGCACTGACGCTTCGCTCGTCAGAGTTTCGCCAAAGCGGCGACACGCTGCTGCAGGTAGCCAAGGCTGCAGGGATAAAGGCTTCCCACATATCCGAAGCGGCTACAGCGGCTACAGCAACGCACGTAGACTTTAAGACACGGGTATTCCGTACGGTGGTGCATGATACATTAAGAGACACCGTCCTTTGTCCAGCAAGTCCGCTGCCATCCCTGCCTCCGTCGAAGCAGCTGCAGCTGTCATGGAATGACCCGTGGGTGTCCCTGTCTGGAACGATTGCCGACTCCATCTTTCACGGTTCGCTCACCTCCACTGATACCCTCGACATCATCGTCCACCGCGTTCCCAAGCGGTTTCTCTTCTTCCGCTTCGGATGCAGGCAGGTGCGCATGGACATCATCAGTCGTAACCCTCACACACGGCTCACCTACGCACGGTATCTTCAGCTGATCAAATAAATGTTTTCATAAGGTTTTAGTTATTAGGTTTATAAGATTGTTTAGGTTGACAGAGGCTGACGCAGTGATGCGTTAGCCTCTTTTTGTATCGTTCTTTAGCTATAGATAATTACTTATAAACCGCTGATTATAAAGGTAGTATTACTTGCGTGTACCCTATTATAGTGTTACCTTAGCAGTACAATTAGAAACAAAGAATATTCAAAAAACAAAGATTATGAACGAGCAAATTCAGAACATTCTTAACGAGAACGGAACGAAGACTTCAAAGATTCAGAAGCTCCTCACCCTTGGACTTACACGCAGACAGGTTGCTGACCTTGTAGCTGGTGGTAATTACGGATTCGTGCAGAACGTCTACAAGCGCATGATGCAGGGAATGACACAGGGCGCAGCGCAGGCAGCAGCAACAGTTCTTCCACAACTCGACTACACTTTCAACCGCAACTTCGGTGTTGAGATTGAAGCTTACAACTGCACACGTGAACGCCTCGCACGAGAACTTACCGCAGCAGGCATCAGAGTAGAGGTTGAAGGTTACAACCACACTGACCACACCAACCATTGGAAGTTGGTTACCGACAGCAGCCTTTCAGGCAACAACACCTTCGAACTCGTTAGCCCAATCCTCCACGGAGAGCAGGGGCTTGAGGAACTTGAAAAGGTCTGCTGGGTGCTTGACCTTTGCAACGCTAAGGTTAACGACTCTTGCGGACTTCACGTTCACATGGATGCTGCTGAATTCGACCTTCAGACTTGGAAGAACCTTATTATTACTTACAAACGCCTTGAGAAGGTTATCGACCACTTTATGCCTCTAAGCCGTCGCAACAACCGCTTCTGCAAGGGACTTACCACCATTACAGAGGCAACCATCAACCGAGCTTCTAATATCAGCGATCTTAGAGCAGCTTTCTACCACAACCGCTACCACAAGATAAACCTCGAAGCCTACGCACGCCACCGCACGGTAGAGTTCCGCCAGCACGGAGGTTCAACAAACTTCACAAAGATGTCTGCCTGGATTCATTTTCTCGCAAAAATGATTACCTTTGCAAAACAAGGGCAGGTGCAAACCAACACCACCCTGCAGAATATTCCTTTCCTTACCGAAAGCGAAAAGTTATACTTCAGATTAAGAACTAAAAAATTAGCAGCATGTTAACAACCTACAGGCTGAAGGATGGCGACAAAATCGTCGCCACCTCTCCAGCCGAATTCCTTCACCAGCTTCGCACAGGCAGTCGCTTCGATAGCGAAGGCACAGACGAAGATTATATGGTGCGTTTCGCTCACCGCTTACAGGAACTCGAGGGCTACCTTGTTTCGACTGATAGCCCCGATGCCTTCCTTGCCGACCTAATCAACAACGGCTTCGTGACCGTTGAAAAATAAAACACGATGCTCGTTTCTTTGTAGCCGTAGCAGTTTCCGAGCTGTTACGGCTTTTAAATGTTAAAAGCAGACTGCGTAACAAAATAGTTACTTTTTTATTTGGTAATTCGTAACTTTTTTGTTACCTTTGCATTGTCATTAAGACAAAGAGTTCTTTAAAATTTTTAGTAAATATGAAGTCAAGTGAATTGAAACGCATTCTTAAAAAGAAAGGATGCAAACTTCTAAGACACGGTTCAAGGCACGACTTGTGGATAAACCCTGCAAATGGGAAATCAACTGCAGTGCCAAGACATGACGCACAAGAAGTGAATACAGGTACTTTAAATAGTATTCTGAAACAACTTTTTGGAACTGATTAAGGAATAGCCGACACTTTCATGTGTCGGCTATCTTTCAGAAATTTACTAATTATAGATAAAGAACTCTTTTTAAAAAGAATATTATCATAAAGTAAGTATATGAAAGTAACAGTGTGTGTGGAAAAACAAGCAGGAGAGAAAAACTGCTCATGCTTCGTAGAAGAAGACCTTGGACAGGTGGGGTTATGCGGATATGGAGCAACTGTTGATTCTGCTGTGGAAGATCTCCTTGTAGCAAGACAAGAAAGTATCGAAGACGGCTATGACATACCAGAACTCGAAATGACTTTCAAGTATGATTTATGGGCATTCTTCGATAAGTTCCCAATGAATGCAACACTCGTAGCAAAGCAAATAGGTATTAATGCTTCACTAATGCGTCAATATATAGCAGGGCAAAAACAACCAAGTAAAAAACGTGTAGAACAAATACAAGAAGGTATCAGAAGTATTGGTAAACAACTTTCTGATATTTCTTTGGTAAGATATTAATGTGCATCATGTCACATTAGTTTACTAAAAATTAAAAGAACTCGAAGCCTCTGGTGTGTGATACATCGGAGGCTTTTTTCATTTTTGCTGCGTTATTATTCGATTTTTTGTACCTTTGCAACAAATACTAACTAAAAGCTTTTATGAAATTATATCTATTTTTTTTCGCTGCATGCTTATCACTATGTGCTTGTGACAAAGGTAAAACTATGCAACAAATTGCACAGGAAAGTCAAAGACATCAATTTGACTCTATCTATTCAATTCTAAAAAAGGAGTATTTCATTGAACGAGATTCTTTTTCAAGTGGAATGCCGAAAATAATTTATCCCAAAAACAAACCAAATTCTCCTTGGAAAGACTATTTGTGGTCATATTTTGAGATAGAGAATGGTAAAGCCGAAAGATTCAGATTAGTTATCCAAAACTCAGAAGGAAAGAAGATAGACGGAACTATCATGTTTAAATTCAATATAGATGGTAAAATTGTAGATATTATTATTCAGTCTTATATGGCGCACGAATCTTATAAGGGGAATTATTATGATATACCATCAGCTTATGCTGCCGAGTTTTTAGAATCATTAAAGGTCGGGAGTAAAGTTAAAATGAAGGTTACTAACCTTGAAGAATATACTACGAGAACCATATCCTCTGAAGAAATAAATAATATTATCAAGGCATATCAATATTATCGAGGATTGGGAGGAGAACTCGACTCTCCTGACATTCCTGTCAATCAAGATAATTAAAATAATATACTTCAAAAAAAATAATTGCGTTTTTGTTTGGCGGTTACAATAATAGTTCCTATCTTTGCAATCGTCAAATGTCGAGAATTTATTCTCAAACAAGGGCGAGATGATATCAAGCCCCGAATTTATTTATTTCGATGGGCTTATTTTTATGCCCATATTGCAGACCACTGCAACGAAGATATGGCGGATGCCTTCCATGTGATTTAGCCCTTGTGGAGAAATCTCGATGTTTGACGACAGGAAGAGCATCCGCTTTTTCTGTATCCGTACCTGACGGATTCAGGCAATGTCAAACATCGAGTATTATGCAACAAGTAATCGAATTCGATAGCTCTGCAAAAGGACAGCTGCCTATCGACGTACGTGCTACGATACAGCGCAAACTCAAGTCTCTTAATCATTGGCTCGACTCAAAAAGCGAGTTCTACAGCCGTATCTGCGAGTTCTCTGTTACCCGTCGTTTGGTAATTCGAGTTAACCTTGTATCTTTGTGCGTGATTGTAGCAGCTGTAGCCATCGAGCAGCAGCCTATCACATCTGTAGTTTCAACCCTCTGTGCAGGCTACTTAGATTATCGTATGAACAAATCAGAAAAGAAACAGAAAGGAGGCAAGGCATGATCTTCATTAATAATTATTTCAAGGCTCCTTCTGTCCCGAAAGAACTTGAACCACTTTCCGAATTTATAAAGAAATATAACAAGGTTCTTGTAGCTGACCTCGATACGTTTGCAGAATTTATCGATGAGGTGTATAAGAAATTCAACTCTATTCCCAATATGAATGAAAAATATACGCTCAATCTTTCTGATAGTTCAATCGCTATTGACGACAACGAGATTCCATTCTCGGTGATAAGCATAGGTTTCTCCAACATACTTGGCTTATGGGGGTTTCAGACTTTTGAGAGTTCTACCCAGTGCGAACAGAAACATAACCTTGAGATTATTCCTATCCCCGATAATGGTGAAGAATATTTCTGTCTCCCAGATCATTTAAAAAGTATGATTAAGAAAGGAGGTGCAAAATGAAGATCATAACCGACCCAGCTGTTTATGACTATCATGCTGAAAAAGGCTTATTCATACCGCTGGATGATTTTTGTTCAACACCAGGCTTGATAAATTCATTAAGGGATAAAATTAAGCGTCAACTCCGTAAGGCGGAGTATCATCTTGATTATTATAAAAATATTCATGATGCAGGCGAAGCTTCTTCTCGTCAACAAACAGCAATGGATAGATGGGGAGAGCGAGTGAACAACCTTAAGGGCTTTGACAAAACCCTTTCCGAAGTAAAAAAAATAATTGATTTAAAATGAAATACAAAATGAAAGCGTCTATCGTTAATCTCGACGAAAAAACATCTGAGACCCTTCGAGCAATGCTCGACCCTGGTTATATTTCTGAGCGCACAGAACGCTTAGAAGCTATCGAGAGCTTTCTTCTTGACCAATGGAGAGATGCTGGCACGATAAAGCCTGAAATAGCTCTCACTTTCCTCGACACCCTGCACTCACTGCGTAGGGATCTCAACGCATTTCTCACCTCGGCTGACCCTCACGGAGATGCCGATAATCAAAACTGATAAAGCCTTAAGACAATGAATAAAAAACAAGAAAACAACGAGCAGCCTATAACTGACATCAGTATCTACATCGCTGCTCTGTCTTCTACCTATCGTCCGGCTTCGACACCAGCAGAAGCTACTCACTTCTTCTCTACCACCGAGGTGGTAGATGCTATTCGTGGTATAGATCCTTCTGCTAAGGTGTGTGCAGAGCAAATATTCTCTGCTCTTCTCAAGGCAGGATATAACTTCTGCAACCGTCCTGGTGCGCAAGGCTTGGAGTTTAAATGGATGTTTTGTGAGCGATAATTTTCTTTTTTGTCAAAGCATCCGTTTATTTGGGTGTTTGTTTGTCAGGTCACTTCGTCGTGAGACGAGGTGTCCTTTACAACAAAAAAAGAAGTACATAAATTTGCCCTTGACAAACAAACAAGTAAGATGAATGAGAAAAATTATCAGACATGCCTCGCTCTTCAGCGGTATTGGCGCACCAGAACTCGCGGCCTTATGGATCGGATGGCAGAATGTTTTTCATTGCGAAATCAACGAGTTCTGCAACACAATCCTCAATTACTGGTTCCCAAACTCAATCAATTATGAAAACATCAAGACAACAGACTTCTCAAAGTGGCAAGGACAAATTGACATACTCACAGGAGGCTTCCCTTGCCAACCTTTCAGCTCTGCTGGACGAAGACTTGGAACGGACGATGACCGTTACCTCTGGCCAGAGATGCTACGAGTCATTAGGCAGATACAGCCCACTTTCGTCATTGGTGAGAACGTTGCTGGTATCCTCTCGATGGTACAGCCCAGCGAAGAGATTAAGGTGGGAAGCTCAACCTCTCTCTTCGAGGAGAACGACGATATTTACCAAAAAGAGCAAGAGTTCGTCGTCGAAACCGTATGCTCATCTCTTGAGCGTGAAGGATACTCCGTCCAGCCGTTTGTTATTCCGGCTTGTGCCGTCGGTGCGCCCCATCAACGAGACCGAGTGTGGTTCGTCGCAAAAAGGAATGTTCCCACACCTCCTACTGACACCATGTACGAGGGAATTCTGCGAAGATCCAGCATCAATGAGAACAAGGGCAAAGCGCAACGGCTACAAGAACGGAACGAAATACAACAGCCTACTGAGACAAATAGTCTACTCAGACATACTCCCGACACCTTTAACACAGGGGTTGAAGGTATGCAAGAACGGCAAGCAGAAGATCCTTTCTCTCGCTCTGCTCCCCACACCATTAGCGGTGGAGATACAACACAGCAAGCGTATCAAGGCTCTGAAGAAGAAGGGAGGAACGACGATGGGCAGCAGAGCCAACGGCGAGCAACGCCCCAATGGTCTTATGGACTTCATCAACTTTCACGGCATACTACCTACCCCGAGTACGGCAGATGCGACAATGGGAGCTGTCATCGGCAAGAACGACAAAATAGTACAGACACCCTCAGGAACTCTGCGCAAAGTAACCCCAACAACAAATTTCAGCCTCGGTCTTGCAAGGATGGTTCAATTTCTGCCAACACCCTGTGTCCAGGACTTCAAGAAGAGGGGATTGAGCTCCAAACAGAAGGGGTTACCCGAAATATTCCGCAAATGGGATTGGCTACTGACTCCCAGAGCGAGCGACGGGATGAGAGCTATGATGACAATGGAGAACCTCAAGTCACACCGCAAGAAGAACGCTGCACAGAGCAACCTATCGGAGCAGATTGCCCACAAAATTGGTGGAGGGACTTCCCAACTATCCCCCCTGTTTGTAGAGGAAATGATGGGCTACCCTTTGATATATCTCGTCTTACCATTCCTTTCTCAAGATGGCGACAAGAATCTATAAAGGCTCTCGGCAACTCTATGGTACCACAAGTTGTCTTCGAATTGTTCAAGGCAATAGATATGGAGATTTTCGAAGAATAACTTGCGTTATTCCTAATAAAAATTTATATTTGCATTAAAATAAACATCAGATTTATGGAACTGATACAAGGTCTATCTTTTGTAATAGCACTCGTTCTCATGCCGCTTTTATGCAGAGGGCAAGTTTTTATTATTAAATTACTCTACCTCATCTGCATGACATTGCTGACCCCGATATTTGGATATCCAGTCTATCGGTATATCATGAGTCACTAAGGGGATGTCCTTTCTTTTATAGCTGTCTGTTACTATATTTGCGAAATAAAAAGGCAAATATGGTAACAGACAGTTTCATTCGTAAGAAGTTCGTTTGCGACACCCTTCAGCAGGGTATTTCCAAGATTTATACTACGCAAGAGTCGGTCGTGCGCAGCAATTATCAGCTTCGGTCAGGACGGCTCCTTACTTCTCTCTCCAAGCATTCTTCCGATTCCAGCATATCGGGTGAATCTTACACAATCTTTGTTCGTATTTTACCCTACCTCCGCTTTTTGGATATGGCATACCGTCAGCGCAATGACCGCATAGCCAAGTCCAGACGGCGTAACCTTGCGCTTTATAACCGTGTTGTCTGGGGTGTCCTCTATCATGAGACATTCCCGCAACTCCGCTTCGGCTTTACTGATGAAGTACGAAAAACCATTCACGATCAGTTACAACGTTCATTAAACCCATAAGCATTATGGCAAACAAGCACCTTTCAGAAGACGAAATCCAGTATACCATTGATGTGAAAACCGCAAAGGCGCAGCAAGAAATTCACAAGTTGGAAACCCAGTCAGCTGCCCTTCGTAACGAAAACAAGCAGCGACTTCAGCAGATGATCAAGCTTGAGGCATCGGGCAAAAAGGAAACCGATCAATACAAAAGGCTTGCAGCCTCCTACAAAGATACTGGCAAACAAATTAGGGATTTGACCTCACGTATTCAAGAACAGACACGAACCTTGGATACAAATGCTATGACAATGTCACAGCTCCGGAAACAGTCTAAGTCACTACAGAAAGAGTTGGATAATGTGTCAAAGGCTCTTAATCCTAATTTGTATACCGATCTCGAAAATCGCTTACAGGGAGTTAATGCACGTATGGAGGAACTTAGGGTGTCTGCTCGAGGTCTTAAAGAAACCCTTGTCAACGGCTCTACAATAAACTATCTGACAGGAAACTTACTGACCAAAGGTGCGGAACTTGTGGGATCAGCTGTCCAAAAATTGACAGGCAGTATCTCTGAGACCATTGATAAAAGTATCGAACTTGCTGAATCTGCTGATGGTATCACTCATGCCTTCGAGAAGATTGGCACTGCAGACTATCTGCAAGAACTCCGCACCGCCACTAAAGGCACGGTCTCGGACATCGAACTGATGCAAGCCGCCGTCAAAGCCAAGGACTTCCGTATTCCTCTTGAAGACCTTGGTAAATATCTATCCTTTGCCCAACTTAAAGCGCAACAGACAGGGCAGTCGCTCGACTACATGGTGGACTCTATCGTAACAGGTCTTGGCCGTCAGTCGCCACAAATACTTGATAACCTCGGACTTTCTGCATCAGAAATATCTGAAAAAACGAAAGAAACAGGAGACTTCATGAAAGGTGTTGCTTCTATCGTAGAAAAGAATCTTGCAGAAGCTGGTGAGACTTATATCTCTGCTGCCGACCGTGCTGCCCAGCGCACCATCGAACTTGAAAATGCACAGTTAGCACTTGGTAAGGCATTGCTGCCCATTAAGGAAGAATTTACAGATATTTATGGTCAGATACAAGTAGGAGCCATTAAAGCTATCAAATACCTCGTTGAACATCGCAACACGCTTGTTCAGCTCACGAAAGCTGTTGTCCTGCTTACTGCTACTTATACTGCCTATGTTGCAGGGCAGAAACTTTCTTATCTGTGGAGCCTGCGTGCTGTCGCCGTCAGTAAGATCAAGGCTGCTGCAGCCGCTGTTGAGAATACGATGTTGCAGTTATCTGTATTACGTCACGCAGTTCTCAACAAGACAATGAAGACTTCTATTGCTTTGCAAAAAGCTTTCAATATCGTTCTTAAACTTAGTCCTTGGGGAGTTATCCTTGGGGCTATAACACTCGTTGTTGGTGCGTTACTGATGTTTAATAAGCGTGCCGATGCTGCCACCATAGCACAAAAGAAACTTAACGATATTCAGTCAGAAGCCAGTCGTAAGGTGGAGGAGGAACGTATTAAGATAGAGATGCTCACTAAGCGCATTCACGATAATTCTCTCTCACTTGCCGAACGACAGGATGCGATTGAAGCATTACAAAAGATTGTGCCAGACTATACGGCAAAGCTGTCGCATGAAGGAAAGGTCTATGATGAGAACACACAGGCTCTCACACGCTATCTGAATGCACTAAAGGAAAAGGCCTTACTTGAGGGCGCACAGAACGCAATAAAAGAATTAGGAGAGAAGAAAGCTAAACTGATCATACAGCAGCGACAACAAGAGCAACAGCTCAAAGATATGAAGAAGGAGCAGGCGCAATTTCAGCAACAGAATGCAGGACGACCTCAGACAACAGGAGGTGCATACGCTCCTACATATGTCGGTGCCTCCATGGGATACTCTGGGGAGGTTGGGACGTTATCAAGACAACTTCAAAAAACAAAAGACGAGATCAAAGTGGTTGACACTTCTCTGAATGCAATTGGTAAAGAGTTCGGTAAGAAGATGTTTAGTTCCAGTGGTGGAAGTAATGGTGGCTCTGGTGCAAAGAAAGGAACAATAGGTGCTGAACTGGATGCTATTGATGCAAAAATAGAGGCCTTGAAACGAAAGCGACTGACGATAAAAGTAGGTGACACGAAAGGGCTAAAAGCCATTGATGCGCAGATTGCCAGTCTTGAAGCAAGGAAGGAGCAACTGGAATACAGTAAACCAACAAAGAAGAAGAAGAAAAAAAAGAAAGTAAAAAAAGGTAAAGATCCTGATGAAATAACGACAAAAAACTTCTCGTCTGCAAGAAGGAATGAGGTGGACAATGCAAATACAGCTTATCAAAAAGAGTTAAATAACCTCAATATGATGCTTACTCAGAAGAAGATTTCGCAGGAACAGTATGATATTACAGTCACTGCTTTAAAAACGCAGCATGCTTCAAATCTGCTTCTGATTGAAAAGAACTACTATGATAAGTCTCAGAGCCTTGGTTTCAAGGATGCTGCTAAAAAGAAAGAACTTGTTAGCTCGCAAGAGAAGAATGTTACGCAAGCTGAACAGGGATTAGCCGAGAGCCGTATCGCTGCAGAAGAGAAGTATCAGGAATTAATGAATAAGATAGCCGAGCAAGGGGCAGTGAAGCAAACGCAGACTCTGCAGGAAGAACGAGATGTAAAACTTGACTTTCTGAACGGATATTATCAAGCAGCTCTCCTGTTGGCTAAACAAAATGGAGAGGATACTAATAATGTAGAAACTGCTTATCAAACGGCATGGCAGAATATTCTCAAAGAGTATGCGGATAAAGAGCTTGCAAAGGTAAAAGAACTTGAGGAGCGTAAAGCGCAGGCTCGACAGGAGTATGGACTTGATACTTTCGAGGATCAGTATGCCGCACGTCGCAAGAAGATTGAGAATGACAGTTTACTCAATGAACAGGAACGCCAGCAGGCTCTTACGCTTCTTGATCAGCAGGCAGAAGAGCACCGCCTCCAGATACGTCAGCAATATGGTCTTGCTTCTCAGCAGGAACTATATAATGCAGAATTGAATCAGTTAAAGATGCACTTCCAGAACAAAGAGATATCAGAGGAAGAGTACGAAGAGGCGGTGAAGAATATGAAAATCGCCAAGATGAAGGAGGCATTCGACTATTACTCCAATCTCTCCAGCGGAGCGGTTCAGGCACTCCAGCAAGCAGAGATGGCAAATGTAGAAGCCAAGTATGATGCTGAGATTGAAGCTGCAAAGAATGCAGGTAAAGACACTACGGAGCTTGAGAAGAAGAAAGCTAATGAGAAGCTGAAGATACAGAAGAAGTATGCTGATGTAGACTTCGCTATGAAGGCTTCGCAGATTATTGCTGATACGGCTACAGGTATCATGCGAGCTTATAAGGACTTGCCCTTGCCTGGTGCCATCGCTGCATCTGCCTTGATAGGTATCACTGGTGCAGCTCAGTTGATGCAGCCAATGCCGAGCGTCAGAAGGTAAAGCGAATGAGTCTAAATGGTGCAGGCGGTTCTGCAGGAGCTTCAGGTGCACGTGTCGCAACGGGTCTTGAGTCGGGAGGTAGTATTGATGTCGAGCGTAGACAAGATGGCAAAATGTTCCGTGCTGACTACGATCCTGACAGACGTGGATTTATCGACAAACCAACCGTTCTCGTCGGAGAAGGTGGGTATGGTCACAGTAAGGAATGGGTGGCTTCGAATGCCGCTGTCGAGAATCCTACCGTAGCACCATTCATTGACATCATCGACCGTGCACAGCGTGCAGGAACCATTCGCACGCTCGACATGAATAAGTTTCTTATTCAACAGGCGCAAGGTCGTGCCTCTGGTGGATACGTCACACCAACAGTTAATGACGTGCGTGGTGTGGTTAAAGACTCCTACAAGGATACGCTCATCGAGCGATTAACAGATGTGCTTGATCGATTGTCTATCGACGGCATTCCTGCATCAGTCTCTCTTAATGAGATAGAACAGAAGCAGCAGCTGCAAGACAAAGCTCGTCGCTTCGGTAGTAAATAGAAACAACACCTTTATATATATGAAGATAACGAACTTAGAGAAGGGAGAGGCTTACAACCTCAAACCCGATACACAGATACAAGTAGAGCGAACTAACCCATTCTTCAATGAATATGGAGAGCAGACGACACCGCTCGAACTCCCAGCATCCGAGCGTAACCGCAGGATACTTGGTTTTCCCGATTCCTTCGGTCAACGAGTGAAGATAAAGCCCGTTGATGTGACCATCAAGGATGGAGGGTATTTCGCTCAATGTCGGCAGGTGGTGTTGTCTGCTCAATACAAGGGTGGCTTCTCTACCTCCTTTTATATCAATGACGGCTCATTCTACTCCCGTATTCAAAAGATAAAACTCAAAGATATATTTAAAGGTGAGTTCATCCCTGGAGTGAATACTGTTGCAGAAGGTATAGATTTCTGCCGTAGGTTGCGTAATAAAGCGATGAGTATGGTATATTCCCTATCTTGCTGACAGATGACTCGGGAGGGAAGACGGGTATGAATTATAAGATATTAAACGCCTATGGTAAGGAAAAGGTGATGAAGAGTGAAAAGTTTGTGTGGCTCAATGGGCAACAGATGGAAATCCCTGTCTTGAAAAGCTTTCACCCAGATTTATCAGGCGAAGACTGCGACTTCTATAATGCCGTGCAGCGCACAGAGTATGTCAATGAGATACCAATAACGTTAGCTCCAGGTTATTATATCTCACCTTTTATTCGTGCCAACTACCTCCTCAAGCGTGTCTTTGCTTACTTCGGCTATGAACTGCAAGAGAACTTTTTTACTCGGACAGAACCTTTCACGAAAATGGTGGTGGTAAACAACGTGATGGATGTGTTAGTGAACGGACGGATAAAAGTAGCCGACCTTGTTCCTGACGTCACATGTGCCGACTTTCTTGCTGTCTTTCGTAAGAAGTTCTGTTATGAGTTTACATCCGATGAAGGTAAACGAACGGCGGATATTATCTTCCTCCGTGATGCACTTCAGGCAGCCCCCACAACTGACCTAACTCGATGTATGACGGCAGAACCTACCCTGTCCTATAAGGCTGAGAAAGATTATCAGCGTGTCACACTGGCATCAGCAGATAAGGTGGACACCGATGTTTCTGAATCTTACGATGATTTTGACGCTATGCAGAAAGCGAATCCCTCGGCTTACTTCAACAAGTATGATGGAGCATTTTATAAACGCGGGTGGTCAGGCGATTGGCAGGTAATTACCAAGATTGGTGAAGCATCACAGGATTATAACACAGGAGAAATACTCGAAGCAAAGGAGGTGAAAGTTCCCGACCTAATTCCAGAGTTTCGTATGCTATCTTATAAAAATACATACAAGGACGAACTGGTCTCATACGACTTTGGGCAATTCCTTTATGTTGGGGCGTATCTATCTCTGAACTCTAAGATGGTTGTTGCTGGCGAGGATAAAGAAAAGGATAGCGAGTCGGCTTCTAAACAAAAGGTGGTCCTGGCGTTTACGCATCTTATCGATGGTAGAACGAAAGGAACTGTCTCATCTTACGATGTCAATGATGAATCCCATTATAAACTCTTCGACTATTCACTATTTTATAATGGTGAGGATGGTATCTTCAATCGCTTCTATCGCGACTACGATCTGCTGCTTCGTAACTCTCTGCACGAAATGAAAGTGAAGCTATTACTCACACAATCACAGAAGCAGAATTTACCTGCATACGCCAAGGTTATTATACGAAACGTTCCTTTCTTCTTCAACAAACTCAAGTTCACCCTCGGTGGAAAGAACGAACCAGTTGAATCTGAATTGTACACCCTTTCGCTCATGGAACCTGTTATCTATGCTCCTGAACTCGAAGATAAATTCAAGGCAATGAAGACGGCATATAAATGGATTGGCAGGATTAAACAGACAGAGGTTAGCGAGGACGAGTTCAAAAACTCTGGGCTGGATAAGAACCGCACCTTTACTACCATTTATCCGCCGATACCATCAGCAGAATATATTGGGAAACCTTACATGAAACAGACCTCATATACCGAAGAGAGAACCCGGCACGGCTCGTTCTGGCGACACTCTAAATGGAAGTACACACGTACAGAGGTATGGCTTGAGTGCGTGCCTTTATAACCGCTTTTATTCTGTCCTTTATCATTCCTCCTTTATATCATAATTTTGTAGTAAACAATTCGCACATGGATATTCTTCTTAAACCTGATTCGCTCAGCCTGACAGGCTCGATGAATCACTTCATTATATCAAGCTCGCAAGAGGTTACGTTCGTTCTGAAATACGCAGACACGAACGAAATCATCGTGCAGCATATCTATACTCCAAACAAGGCGAAGCACATAGAGATTGACTTGGAGAACATCATCACTCCGCTGCTGTCTTTTCAGCTCCAGGAGGCGACTGCTATCTATCGTCAATCCAACATAGCTCGTGAGTTCCTTGTTAATCTCATCGAAGATAAGACAGCTGCTCAAGAGTCTTGGCAATTCACGGTACTCCGTGCTGGCATCGACAACTTTGCCGACACCGCTTCAAGTTGGTTGAAGCGTAACTTCTTGACGTGGCAGCCTACCGTCAAGCCTGTAACGTATTACACGCCAGAGTTCCTTAGCTACTACGCTGTCGAGGACTGTGTTGCAAAGTGCCGTGCATATATAGAAGATAACGGTAGTTATGTTCTGACAGACCTCGAACTCGGCAACCTCTCTCATGGGAAGGTGTGGACGATGCCAATGCAATATGGTGTCATCGCTGGTAAGTTAGGCAAGATGCCGAGCTACTATGATGTTTGGGTGGAAGATGCTGCTGGTACTCGTCTCACCTACATTCAGCGATACTACACTTCAGACATCCGAAGCGAAGAAGAACAGTGGGTACTCTTCGAGAACTCACTCGGTGGTATCGACACCTTCCGTGCGTATGGTGATTCTGAGAACACAGCGAAGCACACGCACAATGTAGCTGAGATTGAGAATGACTCAGAAGAATATCGTGTTGACACGGTCAGAGAATACAAGAAAAATACGGGTTTTCTATCTAAGGAGGAACGCAAGTGGTTGCTCGATTTCTTCCCATCCTTGGGTAAGTTTCTCTATATAGGCAACTATGTGCGTCGCATTGTAGTGACAGAGAGCGACGTAAGTTGGCAGGCAAAAGATCTCCCTTCATCTTATACATTTACCTACAGATACGCAGACGCACGTCCTTACCTGAACATTACCAGGTCAGAGGACGCTGCGCCTGCAATGTTGGACATCAAGATACCTGATGTTGGGTCTTTTACCATCGCCCCACGCTTAGTTGAGCTTGAGCGACTACCGCTGAGCAGTGGGGCTTTATTTCCTGTTCAGAGTCCATATTCAGACAAGTGGAATATTACCACAGCTGAAGCTATCCTCGAATGGTTCTCTCGTGAGGTGACTACCGCTTACAAGGGTGATGGAGCGTTTGGACACCATCACGACAATATGTCGGTACTGAATGCGCTCGACCGCATAGGTGGTTACCTCACCTTGGATGCGCAGAAGATACAAGCAGGACTTGCAGATGAAGCTAAGTCAGCTCGCACACTCGACCCAAAGAGTGTTGACTGGGAGAAGATTGTGCGCACAGATCAAGACACCATCGTACGTGCTGTGATAACGTTCTTAAAGGGAATATCGTTCGGCAACGGCATGGGTATCGACGGAGAAGGAAAGGCTACGCTATTCGAGGCGATTGCAGACACGTTCAAGAACAAGGACTTCCATTCAGGGCTAGTGGACGGTGCAGGCTTCGGGGTCTACGAGGACGAGTACGGAAAGAGCGTGGCAGAGGTGGATAAACTCAACGTTAGGCAGAAGGCTACCTTTGCCGAGTTGGAGTACATACGGCTGGCATTCACCACGGGCGATGTAGGCTATACGAGCGCAGGTGGCAGGATTGCATTCGTGAAGAAGACGGGTAACGTGTTTCGTTGTTACTTCTTGGCTGATGACGGCGAGAAGCGTGTCTCCAACGAGTGGCGGATGGGCGACCAAGCCATGTGTAAGACGGCGAATCTCCTCTCACGCACCACGAAGCAGGCGAGTAACCGCTACTACTGGCGGCTGGTGGTGAACACGGGCGAGGAGACGATCAGCGGAAAGCTGTATTACTTCATCGACCTGTCAGACATCAAAGGCAGTCTCGACCTGACGATTGACGGAAAGCAATATGCGTGCGTGGGATATGATACCAGCACGGAGAATGACATACCACAGGCAGAGGACGACATCATACAGTTAGGTTCGCAGACCGACCCCGACAGGCAATACGCTTACATTCTCTATGTGTCGGAGGGTAGACGGGTCGACTATGCAGGCATTAATGACTTCAACCTAACTACGCATATTGTCAACGAGTTTTCGCCACGAGGCACTACGATTCGATCTGACAGCTTCAAGATAGTATCGGGAGCAGGAACGGGTACAAGTTCACCGATTGTATGTGATCGTGGCGAGTGGCAGACGGGAACGATAGCAGGGCATTACGACCGCTTCTCTTATCAAGGTTCGCTATGGCTTTACGTGGCAAAAGAACCCTCCGCAGACGCTCCATCTGACAAGAGCAAGAAGTGGATTAAGCAGGTGGCGCAAGGCGTGGCAGGAGAGCAGGGAGCAGCACCTGTTATGCTTAACATCTATTCTGACGGGGGTAACTTCATTCGTAATCGTCAAGGTAGCGTAACGCTTACGGCTGTCGTGACAAAGGCGAACGTGGATATTACAAGTACATTTCCTTCCTCCAGCTTCTCATGGATTCGACACAGCGGCAACGCTACGTATGACGAGGCATGGAACGGCAGACATAAGGGCGTAGGCTCAACCATCACTATTAAGGCGGAGGACGTGGACAAGCGCACCGTCTTTGAATGCGTATTAGACGATTAACTAAGTATTAATTTCATAGATTAAAAGTAATGGCAATTACAGCAAGAAATCAAATTACTATTGTAGACCTCAACGACGCAAAGTCAGTACAGGTTTACTTCACAGCCTCGCAGGGTTTTTCGCAAGGGTACAACCCCGATACGAACGTGTACACTCCGAACTACCCTACACAGAATAACACGATTACTCCGAAAGTGTATGAGAGTGGCGATGCAACGGAGCATTTGGCTAACTGTACGAATGTCGTTTACATAAGGGTCGTTAATTGGATCATCAATTTTAATTCCTGGGTGAAGATTCACTCGGTATTCCAAATAGTTATTGGCAGTATTCATCGTATAATCACCATTGATATCCTCGTGATCAGGTATGGTTGTAGAACCTCTATTGCTATCGGTATTATTTACGGGTGAGTTGCCCTGAGTACCATTATAGTTATAGTAACGATTGAGGATACCTCCGCTACGCGCCAAGAAATATTCGTAGTTATCCATTGCAGGGTCGTTAGGCGAAGTAGCAAGGTTATTGGTATAAATATTTCTTTCATCAGTATCGGTAAGTCCGTCAAGTCCTATATCTTGTAAACTGCGGTTAGAAGGATTCTCATCAAAAGCATAAACTAACGATTGAGCGGCAGGTACTTTACCCCAAGAAGTTTGGTTAGTACTTGCAGTAGACGAAAGTCCAGGTAAGCCATTTTCATATTGCTTGCGACCGTCTTTAAGAACGTCTTCAGAGATATTTCCTAAGTTGAAAACTAACTCTCCCTTACCACTATATTCACCTGAATAATATGGATCCATTACCCAAAATTGCAAAAATTCTATATTGCTCTCTTGGAAATCAGAATAACTCATAGCACGCATAATACCTCCCCATTTATTTTCGGTATTGAAAGAAGGGCTGTTGTTATAAGGTCCTTTTATATTAGGGTAGTAAGCCAAATCCAGCGTAGTTTGGACTAAAGATTGCCCTTGTGCTAATTGCTGTTGAGGGAAGATTTCTTCTACAAAAATACGACGGGTACTATTTTTAGAAATTTCGTTGCTATTTACATCTGAAGGTTTTTGAGCTGAATAGAACACAGGGTCAATAGTATACCAAGCCAATTTAGCACGACCAAAACTATTGCGCAAGTTATCAGTATCGGTAGGACTGCTTCCGTAAAGGGTACGTGAAGCTGTTCCACCAGGACCAAACTCTAAAGGTGTACTTGCTAATTTCCAAGCCAGAGGTGAACGTATATCAATAGTGGCTTGAGCTGACTCAAAATCATCTAAATATACAGTTGTTTCGCCATCAAAATCATCGGCTTTAGGAGTACTTGCTCTCAAATAAGCAAACTCACCACGCAGTGAGAGATTAGAAGGAGCATCACTTTTGATAGTAGGGATACGATTTACCCAACGAGTAAGGAAAGGTAACTCAGTAGAATAAGTAGCTCCTACTCCAAAAATTGTATTATTCACACTCTCTTGTCCGTAGCTTGTTTTTTGAGTATAAGGTCGTTCACGTAGATTTACGATAGCTCCATTTACAACGAACTTATCATTAAATTTATGTTCCACATTCACACCCATATAGCGCGTGGTCTGTCCGCCAAAAATCAGGTTGTTCTCTACCGATACTTGTATAGGCAAATTAGAGGCTTCTAAACTCGCATTGATAATTTCCACTGTACCCGATTGGTAATCCACCAAATAATCAATCCCCTCTACAAGTATACGTCCACCTGCCGTTACTACTACTGAGCCACGTGGCACGTTGAAAGCCCCTAAGGATATGCCGCGACGTGAGGAGGCTTTGTAGCGACCTTTCATCACAAATTTATTCTTATCGCCATCCATCTGGGCTTGCGATTTAGTGTTTTTATACAGCGAAGTATAAACGTATTTTTTCTGATTGTTGTTGTAAGAAAGAGGGTTGCCGTAATCTGTTCCTCCTCCTAAAGTGTTGTAGAGAAAACTACCAAAAGGTTCTACTTTAGTAAAGAAGATTTTGCCGTACTGTTCATCGATAGTAATCCCAGGTAGGTAATCGAAGAAACCATCACCTCCTGGTTGTGGGTCGTTGTATTTATTGAGGCGATCGAAATTAAAAAGGTTGAGCAAAATACGATCGTCTAAACTCGCAGGCCAACCTACATTATCCACCTTTTCTATATAGTTGATAGGCGACGGATTAGAATAGAAGATATTCATACGAAAATCTTCAGCCGAAAGTCGTGCTGTACCTACCGAATAAACGTTTTTCATCATCAAATCCCAAATAGGGTCATTCACGTTCAAACGGTTGCTTTTGAGCATCTTCAGTACTAAAAGGTTATTGGTAATAGCATTGTTTCCCCCACCGTAAATCTGGTTAGTAGTTGCCGAAATACCATCATTAGCAAATTCACCTACTTGGTACACTTGGCTACCATAGGTATATTGGTAGGCTACTGCGAGCACTTCATCACTGCTCAAAGCTGTAACAAGTGAAATATAACCAAGTTTATTATCTACTTTATAATCAACTCCTTCTTCGAGTTTTCGCGCATTTTCAATGATAGCATAGTCATATCCCTGACTTACATACGAAGCATTTGTACCAAAACCTTGTTGTACTGTTGCCACATCGCGAATTGCCTCAGTAAGCACCGAATTAGGGGTTCCTAATTTTGTAGGGTCGTACTTATTAGCACCATTGGCAGGCATATTGTTAGTAGTAGCGTTGAAGAAAGCTGCACCTGCTTTATCTCCCAAACGGGTATTCACTTGTTTAGGTTCTCCTAAGTCCTGCAATGCCAAAATATTGCGAATATTACCCATACGGCTATTGCGGTTGGTAACCCATACCTCTAAACGAGTAATTTGTACTTTACTATTGATAAAAGGATAGTTCTCTAAGGCGCGATCGTAGTTATCACGGAAGAATTGTGCTAAGAAGAAGTTACGGTTTTCATCGTAGTCTAAAGCCGAAAATTCAAATTCGGTAATGGTACCACCACCTTGTGCGCTCACCGTTTTGCGCTCGGATTTCTGTTCAGAGAATACCCCCGTAATGGTTGTACGCCCAAACTTCAGTTCTGTTTTTACCCCAAACAGACTCTGCGAACCGGTAATCAGTGAGTTAGACATCGGCATAGAGATGTTTCCTAACTCTACTTTCTGTACAATATCATCTTCATCGGGTGAGTACTCTAATTTGAAGACATTTTGAAAATCAAAAGATGCTTGAGTGTCATACTGCGCATTGAGTTTTAATCTTGTACCTATTTTCCCTGTAAGCCCCAAACTGATGCGTTGTTCAAAATCTAATCCCCACGAGCTTCGGTAACGCGGACTCACTATAGGGTTATCATTACGTGTGTAACGCACCCCTAAATCTACCCCTTCACTCCCTTGCGGTGTGAGCTCTATATTGCGCCCCCCAAAGATACTTTCAAAAAAATCAGAATTTATATACAATTCAGGCAACAAATTGCGTTGTGCTTTTTTCTTATCAATAGTACCAGAAGCTGTATCACCCAAAGTTGCGAGTTTTTCATCGTAATACGCTTTCATACGCTCACGCAACACCAAGTTCTCATATTCCTTTACAGTGAGGAACATAGGTGTTCTAAGGTCGTATTTGCCAAGTTGTTCGGTATACACATAACGATCAAGTGTAGGGTTATATGTATACTGTTGTACAATACTTTTAGGCTGCTCTAACCCCACACGCCCAATGCCATTGCGCACTGTCGTCTCGGTTTGAGAACCTTCTGTAGTAGTGGGAGTTACTTGAGCTTGAGTTGTTAAAACACTGAAAAAGAGTAGTATGAATAGTGTATAAGTATATTTCATAATGGGAGATACATTATAGGAGAATATAAATCGGGGCAAAGATAAAAAACTATTGACAATTTCCAATTAATAATTAACATTTTTAACAATCTGTTATTTTTTCTTTTTAAGAAGTTTTATAAAAGTTGTTGAATTAATAATCGTATAAAAAAATACTTTATTATCACAAACTGATAATTATCATAGTTTCATTTTCTTTCAAACACTTACATTTGCCGCCTAATTTAATCTTTTTATAAATAAACTAATTATTAATGAATTCTACAACCTCTTTGCGTACTTCGCATTTTGTGCTTACGCTCAACACTTTAGCTTTTACTATTTGTTTTGCCTGCTGGACACTGAACGGTGTTTTGGTAACTTATTTAGTAGATAATGGTATCTTCAATTGGAGTGTAGTACAAACAGGCTGGCTCTTAGGATTGCCTATCCTTTCAGGTTCTATCTTCCGCCCTTTGATGGGGATGCTCACCGATAAATACGGAGGGAAACCCGTGTTTAGTACATTGCTTATCTTCTGTGCTATCCCATTCTTCTTGATGTACTTCGTAAATTCATATTGGATGTACTTCATTTTGAGTATTCTTTTTGGTATGGTGGGAACAGGTTTTGCTGTAGGGATTGCTTTTACGTCAGTATGGTATCCTAAAAACTGGCAAGGTCGTGCACTCGGTATTTTCGGTATGGGAAATGCAGGGGCAGCTCTTACTACTTTTTTAGCACCTACACTACTTAAATGGCTCACTAACAACAATGAGAACTTAGATGGATGGCGTTGGCTACCTATAATCTACGGGTGTGTAATTTTATTAATGGGCTTGATATTTTTGTTCTTTACCAAAAATAAAAAAGCTGCACAAGCACCTAAATCAATGCACGAAATGATCACTCCGCTCAAATCTACTCGTGTATGGCGTTTTGGGTTGTACTATTTCTTAGTATTCGGTTTGTTTGTAGCCTTCTCACAATGGCTATTACCTTACTATATCAACGTATACAGCACAACCTTGATATTAGGAGGGATGCTTGCTTCAGCCTTTAGCTTGCCCAGTGGGGTGATTAGAGCACTTGGAGGTTACTTATCCGATAAATTTGGTGCGCGTGCCGTAATGCACTGGGTGTTGCTCTCTTCTCTTATCATAGGAGGACTCTTGATGTTGCCTAAAATGGAAATTCTTACGCCAGGAAAAGGAGTAGCAGCCAAGAAAAATACTACTGTTGAAAAAGTAGAAGGAAATGCTATTACCCTTGCTACAGGTGAAGTGATACAACTTACAGAAAAACCTGAAATTAAAGATGGTAACTACATTTTCCCAAAAAGTTATTCGTGGCAAGAAGCCCTCGTGAAAGAGAACCAACAAGTGAAGAAAAAAGAAGTGCTTGCCCAAGGACAAACACTCATTAAATTTGAAGCACACTTGTGGGTATATACTATTTTGGTAATCCTCATTGGTATTATGTGGGGTATTGGAAAAGCAGCGGTATACAAATACATTCCTGAATATTTTCCTAATGAAGTAGGTATTGTAGGAGGTATGGTAGGACTCATCGGTGGATTAGGAGGTTTTATAGGACCTATCCTCTTTGGGTATCTTCTTGACTTTACAGGTTTATGGACAAGCTCGTGGATTTTTGTATTCCTCACTTCGGCTGTCTGTCTCTACTGGATGCACCGCACTATCAATAAACTAAACAAAAAAGCAGCCCCAGAGTTGCGAGATAAAATTGAATAATTAGCAATTGACTAATTGACAAATCAACAAATTGACAAATTAATAAAAATGAGTAAATGGTTATCACAATGGGAGCCTGAAAACGAACAGTTTTGGCATTCCACAGGAAAAAAAATAGCGAATAGAACGCTTACAATTACTACTATCGCGCTTACAATGTCGTTTGCGTGCTGGTTTCTATACAGTGCCGTAGTGGTACAATTACCTAAAATTGGGTTTCATTTCACTGATGACCAATTGTTTTGGTTGGCAGCGATGCCTGGTTTAGCAGGAGGGCTTTTGCGTATCCTCAACACTTTCTTGATTCCTATCTTCGGAACACAAAAAGTGGTATCTATCAGTGCTTTATTAAAGATTATCCCTTTATTGATGTTAGGTTTTGCCGTAATGGATCCTTCATCATCTTATAGCTATTTTATGCTAATAGGATTCTTGCTCGGTATAGGAGGTGGTGACTTCTCATCCTATATGCCTTCTACTTCTTTATTTTTCCCTAAACGCCTATCGGGTACCGCTTTAGGTATTCAAGCAGGGGTAGGAAACTTTGGGGTGAGTTTGGTACAATTACTTTCACCTATCGTCATCAGCCTTAGTATCTTTTCTTTCTTAGGTGGAGGAGAAACAGTGATAGCTACTGGCAAAACTATCTTCTTAGAGAACGTAGCCTTCATCTATGTGATTCCGTTATTTTTTGTAGGTATATGGGCTTGGGTATCATTGAAGAGTATCCCTGTAAAAGCCTCTTTTAAAGAGCAGTTGGATATTTTTGGTGATAAACACACTTGGTATTGCACTGTCACTTATATTATGACTTTTGGGATTTTCGCAGGACTTTCAGCGGCTTTCCCATTGATGATTAAAAATATGTATGTGCCTTTGGATAATACTCTCGAGCCTTTGCATTACGCTTTCTATGGACCTCTAATTAGTTCGGCAATGCGTGTGCTTTTTGGTAAAATAGCTGATAAATTTGGAGGGGCTATCCTCACCCATATCACTGGTATTGCAATGGCGATTCTCTTTGCTATACTTATCTTGGGAGGTTATCTTACCCCTACTTCAGCAGACCAGTTCCCGATGTTCTTCACTATCATTATGGTGATTTTCTTCTTTACAGGAGTAGGTAATGCTGCTACTTTCAAGCAATACCCTACTATTTTTGCTGCTTCACCACGTAAATCAGCAGGAGTAATAGGATGGACAGCTGCAGTAGCTGCTTTTGGTCCTTTTATCTTCAATATAATGATTCCTCAATCACGTGCTTGGTTTGGTAATTCGGAACCTTTCTTTTGGTGTGTATTTGCTTTATGCGTGATTGCAACGTGGATAAATTGGTACTTCTATACCCGTAAAGGTTGTGAGAGACCAAGTTAAATAAATTGTTAAAAAAGAGGTAATAACCTTATATTACAACAACTTACATAAAACAAGTGAATTACGAATGATTCTAAATTACTGGAAATATTTGTAATTCACTTTTTTAGTCGTATTTTTGTCCCCTAGAGTAAAACAAAATTTATGTTCCGTATTTTTACTAAAATAAACAAAAAGGCATTTCGCAATGCTATTATTGCTACTTTAGGAGTAATAGCTATTACCGTGATAGGCTCTGTAAACTTGCAGAACTACGATGCCGCCCTGATGATATACTTCTTCGGTACCATCAGTATGACCTTTGGGATTGCTTACCGTCACTCGATATGGTTGCAACGCCCTCCTACCAAAATGTATTGGAAACGCACTTGGCAGCTTTTGCGCAGTAGAAACTATTGGTCTCAGTTGAAGAACTATGGGAAACTGTCGTTCAAGAACTTACTGCTTCAAAAGTTCATTATGCCTCGTGGCAAGATGCGTTGGGTAGGGCACTTCTTATTAGCTGTAGGTTGCTTAATCTCCTTTGGAGTAACCTTTGGGCTTACCTTTGGGTGGATGCACTTCACCTTAGTACCCGGCACTACCGATATGTATGAAACCCACTTTATGGGCTTCACCGTAATGGAGTTCAAACTCGGTACTATTGTAGCTTTATTTCTCTTCCACATCCTTGTTTGGACAGCTATAATGGTTATTATAGGTAGTGCTATAATGATGCACCGTCGTTTCATAGACGAGGGGCAAATGGCTACTCAGTGGTTTGAGCGCGATTGGGTGCCACTTATTCTACTTATCATTGTATCAGTAACCGGTTTAGGTATTTGGTTTGACTATTCATTTTTAGAAGGAAAAATGAGTCAGTTTATGGCTATTACCCACGCTATCACTGTAGCGATGTTTCTAATGTGGATTCCTTTTGGTAAATTCTTCCATATCTTCCAGCGTCCTGCTCAAATAGGGGCAAATGTATACCGCATAGAAGGTGCTAAAGAAGGAATGCAAGTTTGTCCTCACACTAAAGAAGAATACGCTTGCAAAATGCAGATTAACGATCTTAAAGAAGTAACCAAAGAGCTCGGTTTCAAATTAGAAAACGAAAAGGGAATGAGCTATTTGGAGTACAGCCCTGAAGGCAAACGCTGTATGCTTGCCAAAGCACACCTCAAAGCCCGTGAAGAAGCGGGTAGTTTCTTCGGTTAATTCTTAATATCACTAATTTTAAAAGAAAACACTAAAAGATTATGGCAACGTTACCCGTATCCGTAGATGAAATTATAGCTAAATGGGGACCTCATAAACACTATATGACCAAAGAGAGCGCTAGAGCACGTGCCTCTCAAACCGCTGATGAATTTGTAAAAACACACTGTTGTTTTTGTGGATTACAATGTGGCATTAAGCTAAAAGTAAAAGATAAAAAAGTAGTAGGCTTTGAACCTTGGCGTGAGTTCCCTTTTAATGAGGGTCGCCTTTGCCCAAAAGGGGTTCAACGTTATATGCAAGACAACCACCCCGACCGCCTATTGCAACCTATCAAACGCGTAGAAGGCGTGGGATTTGTACCCATTGAATGGGAAGAAGCCTATAGCACTGTAGTGAGCGAAATCAAGCGTATCCAAGAACAATACGGCAGAAACGCTTTTGCAATGCTTTCAGGCGTATCACTTTCTACTGAAAAGAGTTATTTGGTAGGAAAATTTGCTCGTGTAGCTCTTAAAACAGCCAACTTAGATTACAACGGACGCTTGTGTATGGTAAGTGCTGGGGCTGGTAACAAAAAGGCTTTCGGGATGGACAGATCGTCTAACTCTTGGGCAGACCTCGCTCACGCTGAAGTGATTATTATAACAGGGGCTAATATCTCCGAATGTTTCCCTGTGCTTACTTATCGTATATGGGAAGCCCGCGACAACGGGGCAAAAATCATAGTAATCGACCCACGTGTGATTCCGTTAGCTCGTACTGCCGATGTACACCTTCCATTGCGTTCAGGTACCGATACTGCGTTGATGAGCACTATGCTAAAAGTGCTTATTGACAACGATTGGTTAGACCACGATTTTATCGATAACTATACCTCTGGCTGGGAAGAAACTGCTAAAACAGTAGAACACTGCACACTTGAATGGGGTGAAGAAATTACAGGAGTACCTAAAGAGCTCATCTACAAGGCTGCTGAGATGTGGGGAAAAGCTAAAACTTCATTCCTCGTACACGCTCGCGGTATTGAGCAGCACCGCAAAGGGGTACTCAACGTATTGAGTTGTATCAACTTAGTGTTAGCTACAGGTCGTATTGGAAAACCTTACTGTGGCTATGGTACTATCACTGGGCAAGGTAACGGACAAGGAGGTCGTGAGCACGGACACAAATGCGACCAGCTTCCTGGTAACCGCGACATCGAAAACCCTGAACACCGCCAGATAGTAGCCGATTTCTGGGGTATCCCTGAATCAGAACTACCGCGTAAAGGACTCAGTGCTTACGAGATTATTGATGCTATCAACAAAGGTGAAATCAAAGGGTTACTCTCTATCTGCTTCAACCCTATCATCTCTTTACCTAATAACAAATACGTAAAAAGTGCTTTAGAAAAACTCGAATTTTATGCGGGTATTGATTTCTTCCTCTCAGAAACATTGCGCCACGCTAACATCGTATTAGCGGGCTCTTTGCAAGAAGAAGAAGAAGGTACTACCACTACTTCAGAAGGACGTGTAGTACGTATTTCTGGAGCTGTAAACCCTCCAGGAAAAGCCAAACGCGATATCGAAATTCTTAAAGAATTAGCAAAACGCCTTGGTCAAGAAGATAAGTTTAACTTCCCTACTTCCGAGGATATATTTAATGAAATTCGCCATATTTCGAAAGGTTCGTATGCTGATTACTACGGTATTACTTACGAAAAAGTAGAAAAGAATATGGGGGTTTTCTGGCCCTGCCCAAGTCTTGATCACCCAGGTACACCACGCCTTTGGGAAGATAAGAAATTCAAAACCAATGACGGTAAGGCACACTTCAACCCTACTCCATATCAACCACCAGTAGAAGAACCCGATGCTGATTATCCAGTAGTGCTCACTACAGGGCGTGTGGTAAGCCAGTACTTAAGTGGTACCCAAACACGCCGTATTGGTAAATTAGTAGATATTTACCCAGAACCATTAATGGAAATACACCCTGAGTTGGCTGCCAAATATGGTATAGAAGAAGGCGACTTGGTGCGTATTACTACTCGCCGCAACTCAGCAGTATTCCCTGCTAATGTAGTAGTAACAATCCGCAAAGATTCAGTATTTGTACCTTATCACTGGGGAGGCGTGAACGCTGCAAACCAGCTTACTGTAGGATTAGAAGGTCTTGACCCTATCTCTAAGATGCCTGAGTTTAAAGTATGTGCCTGCAAGATAGAGAAAACAGGAGAGAAGAAAGCCAAAGACTCTGCTGAATATGCCTACAGAAGTAGAGATGTGCTATTTGCAGAGGGAGATACCCCTATCCCTAACTAAGTAAAAAAGAGTATACAAAAAGAGTAAAAACAAAATTCAATGGCAGAACAATTTAAAAAATTCAATGATATGGAGTTCTTCTTGGATATGCAGCGCTGCATAGGCTGTCACTCTTGTGAGATGGCTTGTGCAGAATGCGAAACCAATGGAGAAA